>Ga0224559_1000002_pt1 | contig 153784 bp, 103 predicted proteins | sample 714S33034metaG_FD_180676 | JGI IMG/M metagenome (GOLD analysis project Ga0224559, IMG submission 180676) | Peat soil microbial communities from Stordalen Mire, Sweden - 717 S3 30-34 | ecosystem: Environmental > Terrestrial > Soil > Wetlands > Peat | place: Sweden: Norrbotten County, Stordalen... | reverse complement strand
GCGAATTCGAGGGCGATGCTGAGTCCCTTGACACGAACTTCGAAGAGGTAGGGAGATTGAATGGCCGACAGACGCGACGCGATCTCGGCGCTTCGCAGGTTGACCAATTTGAGGATGCCCTCCTCGCGAAACACGCGCAGGGCTGCCGCGCCGCCGGCCATGGCGAGTTGATGGCCGCGGAACGTTCCAATGTGGGTTCCCGGCTCCCAGACGTCGAGCTCCTTGCGGTAGAGGATGGCGGCGATGGGAAGGCCGATGCCGCCGAGCGCTTTCGAGCACACGATGACGTCGGGAAGAACGTCGAAATGTTCGAAGGCCCAGAATTTCCCTGTGCGCCCGAAACCCATCTGGATTTCGTCGACGATGAACGGGACGCCCGCCGCGCGCGCGGCGGCCGAGGTTCGCTGAACGAATTCGCGCGTGGGGACGATGCCTCCACCCTCGCCTTGCACCGGCTCCATGATCGCCGCGGCCGGCTTGGCGACACCCGAATGCGTGTCGGACAACATGGTCTCGAAGAGCGCCGAACAGGCGGTACCGCACATGGTGGGCGCAAGGCCGAGCGGGCACCTTGTGCAATACGCGAACGGAGCAAATGAAACACCCGGCATCAGCGAGTGCACTTGTTCGCGCAGGGAAACGTGGGATGTAACCGATACGGCGCCGGTGGTCATGCCGTGGTAGCTGCCCATGAAGGCGATGACACCTTCGCGACCGGTTGCTCGCTTGCAGAGCTTGAGGGCCGCCTCGACGGCATCGGAGCCCGTAGGCGCACACCAGTGAACCTTCATCTGATCGGCGAGCCCCGCCGGGAGCGTGCCAAGAATCTCGGTGGTGATGTCGTCGCGCGCCGGGGTCGGGAAGTCGAGCGCGTGAACGCATTGGTGGAGCTGCTTTTCGACGGCTTCGACCACGCGCGGATGGTTGTGTCCAAGGGCCAGCACGCCGGCGCCGGCGAAGAAGTCGAGATAGCGTTTGCCATCGACGCTGAAGATCTCGGCGCCGCGGGCGCGCGCGATGGCCAAGGGCATGCCCCGGGGATAGGTGCGCGCCGCGGACTCGCGAACCTCCTGTCGCGCCAGAAGCTCGGCTTCCGACCATGGCGCCTGGGGAATATCGGACTGGCGAGCCCCGGTCTTCCCGCGAAGCGCACGGTAGTCCACGGCGCGCGCGGTGCCATAGGGCTCCGGAGAGGACTCGGGGCCCGTTGTGGGCTGGACAATGCTCATGTCGTTCATGTCGGCCCTCCCGGCGAGATGGCGTTGCCATCGACAGGTTTCGGCGCTTCGGTGAAAAGGTGCCTAGGCATGCGCGCCATCGGCATCCACACCAGTACCTCCGCGCTGTCAAAAATGGGATCGAAGCACGGTTCGCCCAGAATTCGCCCGCCGAGTTGGAGGTAGGATCGCAGGAGCGAGACAATGTCGCTCCACTTGGTCGCCGGGGCCTGATTCGCCAGGGTTGCGGCGTCCACATCCGGTATGCGATGGATCGCCTTAACCTCGCAATCGTCGACGTAGCCCATGCTTCGAAGAAGCGCGAAAAGGGCGTGAACGCGCGCAGAGTCGCGCTCGAACAGCGTCGTGCAACCCATGAGGTGGTCGACCTGCAATCCGCTCGCAAGTCGTGTCACGGCGCGGAAGAGCATGCCGACGGCCCGCGAGGCTCGATAGGCGGGATGAACGCACACGCGGCCGATCTCCAGGATCTTCTTGTGGTCGCGAACCAGGGTCGCAATGTCGAATTCGGTGCTGGAGAAGTACTGGCCAAGTCGTGCCGCCCCGTCGGGCGTCAGGGCTCGGCAAGTGGCCACGAGATTCGCCCCGTCTCTTACCACGATGTGCTCACAGACGTCGTCGAACTCGTCCCTGTCCACGCGCGTCGCAGGGTCGCCTACGTGAGCCCCTAGCGCGGAGAATATCTCGTAGCGCATCCGATAGGTTTCTTCCCGTTCCCCGGGCGATGTGGCGAATCCGGCGTGCATTCCTATCGAAGAAAATGGCCTCTTCGTGAAAACCTGCACAACCTCGTCCAATGAGAAGCTCCTTTCTTCACATGTCGAATACGCCACGCTACTCGCGGATCGGTTCATGCGGGGCGTAGCGCGACGTCGAACGGACTTTCGTTCGCCGGTTCACGGGAGCTTCTATATGCCAGGTCAACCCCTGTCTTTGGGGCGATTGTGAAAAGGAAATGTATCCATCGTGTGACAAGTTCTCAGGTGCACGTCCGGTGCCGGGCGACATGTCCTTTGCTCTGGGTAGAGGGGCAGTTTGGGCATGCAGCCGTATGTTTGACGGGAGATCGGTTATCAGCCATTTTGCGGATGTGATTCGGTGAAGGGAAAATGGCGCTTGAAACGACTAGGCTCCTCCGTTACCTCCGTGTACAAGCAGACCACTGATCACACGTGTGCCGATGCCACCTTGATGTGCGCGCTATATGAGCTCTTCGGTGAGCCCATGTCGACAAGGCGTGAACTCGAACTCTGGAACAGGGGATGCCCGAAAGTCCTTCAGCCCATCCTGCGAGCATACGATGTGGGTACGCCTCCGGGGTTCCTCACGCGATACGTGCAGAATACTCAGCTGGGCGAGACGTGCACGCTGCACATGTTCCGACCGAACATCGCCCCGCCGGTCACGAACCCAAACGCCCTTCGAAAATTGTGCAGACTCCACGATTGGTTTTCCCGTGCCTTTTTGGGTCTCAAGCCTCCGGCCGCCAAATACGACCGCATGCAGACCACGGCCGACGTTCTCGGATGGCTGGATTCGGCACCGCTGGTGCGCGTACAGCAGGTGGCCGTGCTCGAAGGGGGTGGCTCGCACTTCCTCCTAATTCGGAGGAACGACTCCGGAGATATCGTGGTCATGGATCCTCTGAATGGCGTGAACCAAGTCCTTGATTTCCAGGGGCTGGACGACGTCTACGGCAAGGTGCTTTTCGGCTATGCCATGGTTCACGTACCCAAGCTGGACCAGGTGAAACCCCTGATGGCAGGCACATGAGGGACTGCGGCGAAATATCTTGACCCCGTGGACTTGGCCAGTGCTCCCAAGCCGTCCAAGCTGCCATCGTGGAACTGGCGACGGCGAAGACGGTACCGGAAGATGTTCCAGTGGGATTCCCATGGACCGACGGAACTGCAGCTGCGCTGTCGCGCATGGCTAGCCCGACGCTTCCCGACGATTGGGTGGGGATTCTAAAAGAGGATTGAGTTTGTCCGCTTTTAGATTGACGGTCGCCCAGCCTCGCCCGTATCTTGACCATCGTCCTCGATCCGAGAGCACAAGAGCGCGGGGGAAGCTGCCCATGCACGACGATTCCACGCAAGCCAGAACCTCCCTTTTTGTTGGAGTGGATGTTGGATCCACGACCGTCAAAGTCGTGGTGGTCGATCCGCGATCGCACGAGATCCTGTGGGCCGACTACCAACGCCACCAAACCCGCCAGGCGGAAAAGGTGCTTGAGCTGCTGGAGGAAAGCCTCACGCGCTTCCCCGAGTTGGCGTCGTCGCCCGAGACGGTGCGCATGTTCATCACCGGATCCGGGGCGGGACCGCTCGGCGAGCCCATCGGGGCGCGCTTCGTTCAAGAGGTCAACGCCGTCACCTTGGCGGTAGAGAACCTCTATCCCGACGTTGGCTCGGTGGTCGAGCTCGGCGGGCAGGACGCCAAGATCATCATCTTCAAGGAAGGCAAGGACGACGAAGGTCGCTCGACCGGCAAGACTGCCATCGCATCGATGAACGACAAGTGCGCCTCGGGCACTGGCGCCACCATCGACAAGTGCTTCCTCAAGGTTGGCATGCCCTCGGCCGAGGCCATGCACTTGCGCTTTTCCGACGAGAAACTTCACCATGTGGCGGCCAAGTGCGGCGTGTTCGCCGAAACCGACATCGTCAATCTGGTCAAGGCGTCGATCCCCGCGCCGGAGATCATGTGCTCGTTGGCCGACGCCATCGTGATGCAAAACCTGTCGGTGCTCACCCGCGGCAACACCCTTCGCCACCGCGTGCTTCTCCTCGGCGGTCCCAACGCCTACCTGCCCTTCTTGCAAGACTGCTGGCGCAAGCGCATTCCCGAAACCTGGGCTGCGCGCGGCTATGACTATCCCAAGGACAGGCCCATCGAAGAGCTCATCTTCGTGCCGCCCAAGGCTGAATACTACGCTGCTTTCGGCGCGGTCATGTACGGCCTGCAAGAGCCGGGACAGACCGGGCTGTTTCGCGGGCTCGACGATCTGCGCTCCTTCATTGCCTCGGGTCGCAAGGCCAAACTGGGCGCCGCCGCCGGCCCACCGCTGGCTCGCTCCTCGACGGAGCTTGATGATTTTCGCACCCAGTACCGCATTCCGCGCTTCGAGGCGACCAAACTGGCCGCGGGCAGCAAGGTGCGCGTGGTGGTTGGCATGGACGGTGGCTCGACCTCGTCGAAGGCAGTGGTCATCGACGAACAGCGCAACATCCTCAAGAAGGAATACCAGCTCTCCAAGGGCAACCCCATCCAGGACGTGAAGGAGATCCTTTCGCGTATCAAGGCTTGGGCGGATAGCCAACAGGCCACCCTGGAGGTCATCGGCTTCGGCGCCACCGGCTACGCCGCCGACGTGCTGGAGAAGACCGTGCGCGCCGACGCCAACATCGTCGAGACGGTGGCCCACATGACGTCGGCCACCACCTACTTCGGCGACATCGACGTGGTGTGCGACATCGGCGGGCAGGACATCAAGGTCCTCTTCCTGCAAAACGGCGACATCAAGAATTTTCGCCTGTCGAACCAGTGCTCCGCAGGCAACGGCATGCTTTTGCAAGCGATGGCGGATCAATTCGGCGTGCCCATCACCGAATATGCCGACGCCGCTTTCGCGGCCACCTTGTCGCCGCGCTTTAGCTACGGCTGCGCGGTTTTCCTCGATTCCGACCGCGTGAATTTCCAGAAAGAGGGCTACGCCAAGGAAGAACTGCTCGCCGGCCTAGCCCAGGTGCTGCCCAAGAACGTCTGGCAGTACGTCGTGCAAATTCCACGCATGGCCGCGCTTGGTCGACGCTTCGTTCTGCAGGGCGGAACGCAGTACAACTTGGCCGCGGTCAAGGCCCAGGTCGACTACATCAAAGAGCGCGTCCCCGGCGCCGAGGTGCTGGTCCATCCCCACTGCGGTGAGGCGGGCGCCATCGGCGCTGCCTTCGAAGCTTTGCGCGTGGTCAAGCGACGCGGTCACTCGACCTTCGTCGGCCTGGGTGCGGCCATCGCTATGGAATGGGAAGCGCGCAATGACGAAAGCACGCGCTGCCACTTCTGCGCCAACAACTGTGCCCGCACCTTCATCGACACGCACACACCCGACGGCTCCAGCGCGCGCTACATCAGCGGCTTCTCCTGCGAGAAGGGCACGGTGGAATCCAATGACGCCATGGTGGCCATCGCCACCGAGCGCAAGTCGGTGATGAAGCGATTCCCGAATCTCGTCGCCCACGAGGCGCGCCAGCTCTTCAGGCATTTCTACGATGTGCGTCCGCTGCCCGAGGACGGCGAGGCCATCGAGGATATCGACGTGCAGAAGACGCTGCTCGGAGTTCGCCGCGCAGCCACCACGCGCGCCTTCAGACGGTCGAGTCCCGAGGCCTTGCAGCGACGGCGCAAGCTGCGCATCGGCATCCCGAAAATGCTCAACATCTGGTCCACGGCGCCGTTCTGGCGGACCTACTTCGAAGCCCTGGGCATGCCGAGAGGCAACGTCGTGTTCTCCGACAACACCTCCGAGGAGATGTGGATCGAGGGCGGCAAATACGGCTCGGTTGATCCTTGCTTCCCGGCCAAGGTCGGACAGGCGCACGTGCACAACCTGCTTTTCCACCACCACAGCCCCGAAGCTCCGCTGAACTACATCTTCAATCCCAGCCTGACGCATGTGCCTTCGTTCGTTAAGAACGCGCAGGACTACACCTCGTGCCCCATCGTCGCGGGCTCGCCCAACGTGCTCAAGGCGGCGTTCACCAAGGAGATGGACTTTTTCGCCCAGCGCGGGATCCGCTATATCGATTCGGCTTTCACGCTGATCGAACCGCACCTTCTGCGCAAGCAGCTCTTCGAAACCTTCGCCGAGGTTCTGCAAATCACCGAAGACGAATCCGACTTCGCATGCAGGGAAGCCTTCACGGCCATGCGCATCTTCGACGAGGAACTTCAGGCCAAGGGGCGCGAGATTCTCGACGAGGTCGAGCGCGACAACCGGGTCGCCCTGCTTTTGCTGGGCCGCCCCTACCATCTCGATCCCGGCCTCAACCACGGCGTGCTCGAAGAATTCCAGCTGCTCGCCTTCCCGGTGCTCAGCATCCGCTCGATTCCCAAGGACGAAGAGTACCTTGGCCGCTACTTCGCCGAGGACTTGGCCAAGGGCCTCATCGAGAGTCCGCTCGAAATCGGCGACGTGTGGCCCGAGAACTACTCGTCCAATTCGGCCATGAAGGTGTGGGCCGCCAAATTCGCCAGCCGCCACCCGCACGTCGTGATTTTGGATCTGTCGTCGTTCAAGTGCGGGCACGATGCCCCCACCTACGGCATCATCGATAGCATCATCTCGTCGGCGGGGACGCCTTACTCGGCCCTGCACGATATCGACGCCAACAAGCCGGGCGGCTCGATCAAGATCCGGGTCAAGACCTACACGCATAGCTTGGGCCTGCACCAGGAGCGCCTGGAAGACATGGCCAAGGCCAAGGCCGAGCTCGTCTACCGCGTCGACCTGAAGCGCCTGGAGCTTTTGCGCCGCAAGCAGCACGAGCTTTCCGCGCGCGCCCTCGGCGACACCGGTATCGCGCGCCAGATTTCTGAAATCGTCGAACGGGTTGGTCGCTACGAGCGCGACACCAGCGAGGCTGCGGCGAATGCCAAGGCCTTGGCTGCCAACGCCACGCTGGCCGATATGGGGCTGGTTCGCCTCGGCGTCCGGCGCGGCGATACGGATACCATCTCTCGTATTTAGTCGGGAAGGAGCTAGGTCATGATTGCGAACGAAACGGCACAAAAACATTCACGGCGAAGTTTGCCGATCTTGCACGAAGCAGCTTCCGCAACAGCGTTTAATCCCGAGGCCGAGTTGGCCGACCTGGAGAGCGAGCTGAAGGAATTCGAACGCGAAGAGCACAAGCGACTGGGATTGCCCGCGCAAGATCGCCACTGGCGCGACGCCATGATCAATCCGCAATTCAACAAGAGCGAACGCGCCAACACCACCCTGCTGGTCTCCGGCCTTACCGCGGCGCACGACCATTTGGTCAAGTCGGCTCTGCGCGGACTCGGCTACAACGTCGAAGTCATCGACGTGCCCGACAACGATGCCCTTCGCTACGGCAAGGAGTTCGGCAATCGCGGGCAGTGCAATCCGACCTATTTCACCGTCGGCAATCTGGTCAAGCACCTGACCGAACGCTGTCGCGACGAGGCCATTACGGCCGCCGAGGCGGTGAAGAAGTACGTGTTCCTTACGGCGGGTGCCTGCGGACCGTGCCGCTTCGGCATGTATGCCACCGAGTATCGCAAAGCCCTGCGCGACTCCGGCTTCGATGGCTTCCGGGTCATGCTCTTCCAGCAGCAGGGCGGCCTGGCGCAGGCCACGGGACAGGAGAGCGGGCTCGAATTCACGCCCAAGTTCTTCATCGGCCTGCTCCTGGCCCTGATGGCCGGCGACGTGATGAACGGCATGGGTTACCGCATTCGCCCCTTCGAGGTCGAGCCGGGCAGCACGGACCGTGCCCTGGCCCGCGCGCGGGAGCACGTACAAACCGCGCTGGCCAATCGCAAGTTCCTGCCCTTCGCCCTTTGGCGCGCACGCAAGGAATTGGCATCGATCAAGTGCGACTTCACGCGCCCGGCGCCGCGTGTGTCCATCATCGGTGAATTCTGGGCCATGACCACCGAGGGCGACGGCAACTACAAGTTGCAGCGTTTTCTCGAAGAGGAAGGCGCCGAGTGCGACGTTCAGTTGGTCACCAACTGGATCCTCTACAATGTGTGGGAAGCACGCTACGACGCCCGCGCGCGTGCCTACTTGCGTGGACAAGACCAGGCCAAGGCCAGCCTCAAAGCCAAAGCCGAGCGCGTGGAGCTACATCGGGCCACGCTGGTCGTGGCGGACCAGGCGCTACGCCTGGTTTTCCAGAGTTTCGCGCGCTTGACCGGTTTTCCCGGCTACCACTTGCCCGACATGGACGAAATCGCCAGCGTGGCGCACGAACATTACGACAACCGTCTGCGCGGCGGCGAAGGGCACATGGAGGTGGGCAAGTTCATTCTCAACGTGCTCCGCAACAAGTCGCACATGACCTTGTCGGTGAAGCCCTTCGGCTGCATGCCCTCGTCCGGGATCTCCGACGGCGTGCAAAGCCTCATCACCGCGCGCTTCCCGCAAAGCCTGTTCTGCGCCATCGAGACCTCCGGCGACGGCAAGGTCAACGTGCAAAGCCGTGTGCAGATGTCTGTGTTCAAGGCGCGCCAGAAGGCGCAGACCGAATATCAGGAGACGCTGGACCGCTTGGGGGTCACGCGGAAGCAGGTGCAGGAATTCTTCGCCGCGCACCCACGCTACGCGAGCCCGCTTCACCGCTCGCCCCACGGCGGCGCCGGCACGGCCGTGGACCGTCTGGTCGAAGTGGCGCCCATGATTGGCAAATCGCCCCTGCAAGTGCGCGCCATCGAGGCACGCACGCACGGCGAGCGCGTTGTTCACTCCGCGCGTGGTCTCCCACAAAAAGCTGTTCGCGGCGCCAAAGATTTGCGCGCACAGTCCGGTCCGCTGGTCACCCGACTGAAGAGCATGCTCAATCGGTCTGCGACCTCACCGTCGCCGGTGCCACCTTCGCCCGAAGCCGACAAGCCGGCACCGGTTCGCTCGGTGAAGTTGTCGGTCGTCCAAGCCGCACACATCGAAACGCCGGCCCCCGTGGTCGAAACGAAGCCAGTGGTCATCAAGACTCCGGCTCTTCCGACCAGCGAGCCCTCGACCGATCCTGCCAGCGCGCTCAGCGTGGCGCGCGGGGTCGGCAGCGCGGCCAAGGACTTTCACTGGCTGAAGGAAAACATCCCCTGCCAATCCGCGTGCCCCGCCCACACCGACATTCCCGCCTATCTCAAGGCCATTGCCGACGGCCGCCACGACGAGGCCTACGAGATCAACCTGCGCGATAACGTCTTCCCGGGCGTCATGGGTCGCGTGTGCTCACGGCCGTGCGAAGCGGCTTGCCGTCATGGCGAAGACGATCTGGGCGAGCCCGTGGCCATCTGCTGGAGCAAGCGTGCTTCCGCCGATCACCGCGCTGGCCAGCCCATGGTCCTGCCCCCGCTGGCGTCTCCGACGGGAAAGCGCGTCGTCGTGATCGGTGGCGGTCCGGCGGGACTGTCTGCCGCGCGCAACCTGGCCTTGCTCGGACACAGCGTGGTCGTGCTGGAACAGCACGAGCGGGCTGGCGGCATGATGGTGCAGGACATTCCCGAATTCCGCCTGCCGCGCGAAGTGGTGGAGCTGGAGATCGAGCAGATTCGCCTGACCGGCGTGGAGATCCGCTGCGGCGTGGCCCTGGGCCGCGACGTGACCCTGGCCCAACTTGAGGCCGAGTACGACGCCATCATCCTGGCGGCCGGTACTTTCCGGCCCAACAACCTGGACCTGCCGGGGAAGGAACTGCACGGCATCGAGCACGGCATGGATTTCCTGCTCAAGGTTGGCCAGGGGCAAGAAGTCGCCCTCGGCCCCAACGTGCTGGTCATCGGCGGCGGCTTCACCGCCATGGACTGCGCGCGCACCGCGGCCCGACTGGGCGCCAACACGGTTCAGCTGGGTGAGGCGCCGGGCGGACGTGGCCAGATCCCCGCGCTCAAGCTCGGTGCTGAGGCGGTGCGCGTGCTCTATCGTCGGTCGAAAGAGGAAATGCTCATCACTCCCGGTGAGGTCGAAGACCTGCAACACGAGGGCATGGATCTCGAAATCATGGTGGCGCCGGTGGCCTATCTGGCCGGCGACAACGGTGAGGTGCGCGGCATGCGATTCGTGCGCACGCAGATGGGCGAGACGGACGCCTCGGGCCGCCGCCGCCCCGAGCCCATCCCGGGCTCCGAATTCGAACTGCCCGCCAGCACTGTGCTGCTTGCCACCGGCCAATTTCCCGACGGCACCGTCGTGGGCGAGAGCGGCAAGGGATTGGTCGGCACCGATGGTTGGCTGGCCACAGGCTCCGCCCACCGAACGAATCGGCCGAAGATTTTCGCGGCCGGTGATTTCGCCACCGGCGCGCGTACCTTGATCGATGCCATCGCACACGCCAAGGAGTGCGCCTTGGTGGTCGACGAAGCCCTGGCGGGCAAGCGGCGCATGAACGAGGTCGCCATCGTCGAGGATGCAAAGGCGACCGCCCGCACGCGCGAGATGGACGCGGTTCCCCGGCGCAAGATGCGTCTTCTGCCGGTGCTCGACCGAACGTTGCGCGCGGAGGTTGAACAAGGTTTCGACAAAGAGCGCGCCGCCGAGGAAACCACGCGCTGCTATCTCTGCCACAACAAGATGGAGATCGACGAGTCGCTGTGCACGAAGTGCGACCTGTGCCTGAACGTCAAGCCGCGCGCCGATTGCATCATCAAGGTCAGCGCCTTCACCTATGACGAGTCCGGCAAGATCGCGGGCTACCAGCGCGCCACCGACGCGGACAAGAACCCGCGCATCTGGATCAACCAAGCCGACTGCATCCGCTGCGGCGCCTGCATCGACGTCTGCCCCGACGACGCCATCAGCCTGCAAAAGGTCAGCCTGCGTACCGTGATGACCGGTGCCTGATGATTCTTGGTAGGGACTGGCTTTCCACGGGCCGATAATCCAGATCCCTAATCTTCCGCCCGGGAGACAGCTGCGCCACGTGTAGGCATGCTTGTGGGCTTTTTTTTACGCCGCGAATATTGAATACTGCGGCCCGTGAACCGACATCATGATTGGATTGCCCTGCTAGCGTGTTGTGCGAGCACCCTTGCGCTTTCGTGCGGCCAATTGCGGCGCAAGGGACTCGACGCGGGCGGCTTTTCCGATGGCTCCGTTGAGCGGCGCCTGAATTCCGGCGATGCGGTCGGCGAGGGCAATGCCAGGTCGACCAGCTGGGCGGACGACCGGGTCTTGGCCTTGGTAGCGCAAATGACCTACGCCGAGAAGATTCAGCAATTGCAGAACCACGCTCCGGCGATTCCGCGCCTCGGGCTCGCGGCCTACGAGTATTGGAGCGAGGGCCTGCATGGCGTCCTGACGGGTGGGGCAACATCGTTTCCGCAGGCAATCGCGTTGGCCAGCACCTGGGATCCAGCCTTGCTAGAGCGGGTGGCTTCGGCCATTTCCGACGAAGCGCGCGGCTTCAATGCGAGGGATGGCAAGGGGCTGACCTACTGGGCGCCGGTGATCAATATGCTGCGCGATCCGCGCTGGGGGCGTTTCGAGGAATCCTACAGCGAGGATCCCTTCCTCATGGCCAGGATGGGCGTGGCCTTCGTGCGTGGCTTGCAGGGCGACGACCCCAAGTACCTCAAGGTGGTGTCCACGCCCAAGCATTTCGCAGGCAACAATTCCGAATACGACCGGCACAACGGTTCGTCCGACATCGACGAGCAGCAGCTGCACGAATACTACCTGCCGGCCTTCGAAGCCACCGTGGTCGAGGGCGGCGCCTTTTCGGTCATGGCCGCCTACAACGCCGTGAACGGCGTGCCGTGCGCCGCCAATCCGTTGCTTCTGCGCGACAATTTGCGCGACGCCTGGGGATTTAAGGGCTACGTGGTTTCCGACTGCGATGCCGTGTGGGACATCGCCAACAGCCACCATTGGACATCGACCACGACCGAGGCCGCCGCCAAGGCTTTGCAAGCCGGTACCGATCTCAATTGTGGCTCGACCTATCCGAACGAGTTACAGGCGGCGCTCGATCAGGGCCTGGTTGCGGAAAGCGATGTGGACAGTGCACTCGTGCGGGTCTTGCGCGCCCGCTTCTTGCTGGGCGAGTTCGATACCGACGCCGGAGTTCCCTACAGTTCCATTGGCGCGGAGGTCATTGAATCTCAGGCCAATCGGGCGCTCGCGCTCGAGGCCGCGCGCGCTGCCATCGTGCTCTTGAAGAACGACGGCGGCCTTTTGCCGCTCGACCGCGCAAGCGTGCATTCGATCGCCGTCATTGGACCGCATGGCGACGACGTCACGCTGGGTGGGTACAGCGGCAATCCCGACCACACCGTGAGTGCACTGGCCGGTATTCGCGCGGCGGACGGCGGCGCAACGGTCGCCTACCAGCAAGGTTGCACGGTCACCGGCGCAAAGGATCAATCGGCCATCGACGCCGCCGCCAATCTTGCGCGACAATCCGACGTGGCCATCGTCTTCGCGGGAACGAGCCAGGATGTCTTGCGCGAGGAAATGGACCGGCCGGACTGGAACCTGCCGGGCGCGCAGGGCGATCTCATCCAGGCGGTGTACGCCGCCAATCGCAAGACCATCGTCGTACTGGTCACGGCCGGGCCGTTGGCCGTCGACTGGGCCCAGGCTAACGTCCCCGCCATCCTGACCGCCTTCTACGATGGCCAGGATCAAGGGACTGCCGTCGCGGATGTCCTGTTCGGCGATTTCAATCCCGGTGGCAAGCTGACCACGACCTGGTACAAGGGCGACGCCACGCTGCCACCTATCGGCGACTACGATTTGCGCAAGGGGCGGACGTATCTCTACTACGAGGGCGCGCCACTCTATCCGTTCGGGCATGGCCTTTCGTACACGACGTTCGCCTATGGAAATCTCCAGATAGCTCCCGCTACGATTGCTGCCACCAGGACGGCCAGCATCACCGTCGACGTCAGTAACACGGGGGCACGGCCCGGGGACGAAGTTGTGCAGCTCTACACGCGCGACGCATTTGCCAGCGTGCCCCGACCTATCAAAGAGCTGCGCGGCTTCCAGCGCATCCACCTCGATCCGGGCCAGTCGCGGAAGGTGACCTTCACCCTCGCCGCCAAAGACCTCGCTTTTTGGGACACGACCAGCCACGGCTGGCGCGTGGAAGACGGCGTGTTCGATATCGCGGTCGGCGCCTCATCCGCCGACATCCGCGCCCAGGGCAGCCTGTCGGTGAGATCGCGAAGCTCCGCCACCACGCCGGACGGATCGGCTTTCCCCCAGTTGCTACTGGCAGGCGGTGGGGCCGCTGCCAAAGAGTGACGTGCAGCTGGTTCCGGCGGGGCACTCGGAGTCCGTCTGACAAAACTGGTATGACCCTCCGCAATCGCTCGCGCATTGGTTGGTGTTGTTGCCGTTCGAATCGGCGACCTGGCAACAGACGGGGTTCGCCGGGTCAGTGCAATCGGCGCTGCCAGCACAGGTCGCGGGTACCGCCATGCCTCCTGAAGTATCTTGGCAGGCCGAGGCGGTCGCGACGCAGGTGTAGGTCGGGCCTCCGCCTCCGCCGCCGGGGCCCGCGCCGGCCGGATAGTCGATGCAGCAAACGGCCTGCGAGGGATCGCTGGTGTTGCAGGTCAGGGTTCCACACGAAAGGCCGCCGCCATCCCCAGATGAGCTGGTGTCAACGGCCGCGCCACCGTCGGGGCCAGTTCCGCTGCTGCCACCCATTCCGCTGCCGCCAGACCCAGAGCTGCCCCCTGTTCCCGTCGACCCGCCATCGCCCGACCCTCCGCCAGAGCCCGTGGCCCCACCGGCCGCCGACGAGCCGCCAGCCGCCGACGACCCGCCGGCACTGGTTGCACCACCGGAGCCAGAGGAGCCGCCCGAGGCTGCGCCGCCCTGGCCAGAAGATCCGCCGCTGGCCGAGGCTCCGCCACTCCCGTTCGCGCCACCACTTCCGCTGGCACCGCCCGAGCCACTCGTTCCTCCAAGGCTGCTGCTCCCGCCGCTGCCGGACGGAGTGGTCGAACTGCTGTTGTTCGAGCATGAGAACATGAGGACTGCGGACGTCAGAAGACCAAGAGACAGAGACCAGTTCTTCGCGGTGATTTGCACTTTTCAATTCCTCCAGCACTGATGGTGATGTCGTCCGGACTAGCCAGGGAGGACCCTTTCGGGGGAATCAGCGCCGCCGCCTATCCCACAAATCAAAGATTCCCTCTCCGTATTCATGGAGTTCATGTCCAGACAATTGACGCCGTAATGTTCCCACGGATTCTTTGCGAAGTGGAGCGGAAATCCGTGCGGGTTCTGCACTGCAATTCCTGCCGGCAATTGTATCGTGGAGGTTTCTTCGTGTTTTGCGACCGCACCCGAGACAGGTCAATGTGGGACAGGGACATGTGTCCCCACTAGGGCAAGAGCGCGCGCTGGCTGCTGGCATGCGTGACGAGGGAAATCGTTCCCGCGGAAAGGCCACTCGACTGTGCGGTGAGTTTCACGGTGCCGCTCTGATTGGTGGTTTGGATGATGGTCTGCGCGAGTCCCGCGAAGACGCTGCAGCGCCATTCGGAAGATCGCCCTGTCCTCGATGCCAAGCGGTCCGCGTTCGCTGCGCACATCGGCCTTGGCCCAAGCGGAATCATCGAAGCCGGGAGAGAGTTCCGGCAAATCAAGCGAGTAGGAATCGGCGACCTTCTTCCAGCGCCAGTCGTGGAGTGCGCGCATGCGCAAGGTCGGTGCGGTAACGAACTTGTCGGGCTCGTGGGAGCTGGGGGCACCGTTGCCGACGCCGATGATTCGCCCCGGCCCTTCGAGCTTGAAGGTGATGGGGTTCGCCGCGGCTGGAACCACCCGGCCTCGCTCATCGACGACCGACACGGCGACGATGGCAATGTCCTCGCCATCCGTATCGAGTGTCGAGCGAGCGGCAACCAGCCGCACCGCCGCGGGTGCGCCCGTGGTTTCGACCTTGGTTTCCGCGAAGGTGGCCGCCCCGACCATGGCCTTTCGCCAATCGCGTTCGGCTGTTGGTCTCGGCTTCGCCTCTGTCCGCGAGACGGATGAACCGCGCCACCTCATCTCGGGGTAAGATACCCCCATGCGCGTCCATAATGTGTCAATGACGGCTCTTGCTCTAGGCATCCTAGCTGGCGTGGGCTGCAGCAGCTCCACGGTGGCCCAGTCCGATGGCGCCGCGGGACAGGTGGAAACGATATTTCACGATGGAGGTGGTACTGGAGGAGGAGGTGGCACGAGCAACGGGGGCGGGGCGGGTGCGGTGCCCGGCTCTGGCGGTCGCAATAGCGGCGGCGCGGCCGGCTCCGCTGGCGGCTCCGTCGGCACGGGTGGGGCAGCGGGCCTTGCGGACGGTGGTCGCGACGCCGGCTTGGGCGGCACCGCTGCGGGCGGCGCGGGTAGCGGTGGAATTTCCGCGGGCGGGACCGATGCGAGTGCTGGTGGCGCGGCCGGCCGAGACGCCAACAGTTCGGGTGGCATCGATGGCGGCGGCGCGGGCGGGATCGGCAGCGGCGGCCTGGACGGCGGCGCGGGCGGGGTAGGCCGCGGTGGCAGCGGCGCGCTCGATGGCGGCGCGGGCGTCGCATGCGCGGCAGCGGTCGGGCGCGGCGGGCAGTACTTTGGCTTCGCCGAGAAGTTCAATCGCTACTACGCGGACTGCGCCTGGCAACCTTCGAGCACGGTGTACGTCAGTCCGACCGGCACGGGCAACGGCAGCTCGGCGGCGACTGCGGCGACCGTGACGAGCGCGCTTGGGGCCGTGGTGCCAGGCAGGAAGATCGTTTTCACGGCGGGCACGTACTCGGGATGCTTCGAGCTTGGCTCGGACAAGAGTGGCACCTACGACAGTCCGATCGTGCTTGCCGGCGAGCGAAAGGCCGACGGCTCACCCGCAGCCACCATCAACTGTTGCACGACCGGGCGCAAGACCTGCATCAATCTGGAGGCGGCCGACTACATCGCTGTCGATGGTTTCGAGGTGGTCGGAGGCGACTACGGCATACGTTCGGTGGGCGCCGACTACGCGGCGAACCAGCACCAGAAGGGCGTCGCCCTTCTGAACAACGTCGGCCACGGTCAGAACAAGGATCCCTTCTTCACCGGCCAGTCCGATTGGTTCGTCATCGAGCGCTGCACCGGCTACGACTCGGGCACCGGCGACGGCCATGGTATCTACCTGAGCAACGGCAGCGACTGGAACATCGCCCGCTTCAACGAGACCTACAACACGTCTTCGTCGGACTTCCAGATCAACGCGGATCCGAACTCGACCTGCGCTGACATCGGAATCGCCTTCACCGATCCCGAGTGCGACGCGGTGGCGGGCAGCTCCACCACCGGCGGACGAGGCGCCTCGGACTTCATGCTCATCGATTCCAACTTTTTCCACGACAGCAAGGCGCAGGGACCGAATTTCACCTCGGTCAGGAACAGCACGATCAAAAACAACATCTTCGCCTTGCCCGCAAGCCACGGGGCGAGCTTCTGGCAGGAAACCGACAATCCCAAGCTCGGCGCCTCGAACAACCTTGTCGCGCACAACCTCATCATCGTGCAGGTGGCGAATCGTGAGGCCATCGGGGTCATCGTCAACTCCACCGGCAATCAATTCAAGAACAACGTCGTGGTCGCGGTCAGCATCAGCGGTACCACGGTATCGGCCAATGCCAACGGCCAGCTGCTGGCCACCGACGCCACCACGGTTTCCGCCAACACCTTCGAGCACAACGCCTGGATTTCTGGGTACTTTGGTTCGAACGACAGCGCGCCGGCCTACACGCCGCACGCGACCGAGCTACGCCTGACCAGTTTCGATTCCAGCTGGTTTGCCGCTTTCCCGACGGTCCTGGGACGCGATCCAGCGGCCTTCGCGCCGACCGCCACTGCGCCCTGGCTGGACCAGGGCAACTTGCTGCCCGAGGTGCCCATCGATCGCGACGGCAAGCCCCGTCAGGCGCCCGTCGATCTCGGCCCCTACGAACGGTGATCCTAGTCACATGTACGCCATTGCCGCATCCCGCCAGCAGCAAGTGGCAACTGACCGGATCCCGGAAACCAGGGCCGCAAACAAACCCATGCCCGTTGCGGCAACTCCCACCTGTGCTTGTTCTCCCTTGATGAACCTGGGCTTGTTTTCCCTTGACCAGAGGGGTAGCGTAGCAATGTGGCCGAAGCAGCGCTCTTCACCAAGTCATTTTGTGGATGCGATTTGGTGAGAGCAAAATAGCGCCTGTTTCGATGATGTTCGCGCTCCTCGGCCCTATTCCAAGCCTTATGTTTCCAAAGACAAGGAGTCACGCATGATGTCTTTTCGTGTTCCGCGCACAATGGTTGCAATGTTCGCACTTTTCATCGGCGCTTGCTCGTCGAGCACATCGAGCCAAGGAACCGGCGGGACCGGCCCAGGAGCCGGCGGACGTACGGGCGCGGGAGGTGCAACTGCAACCGGCGGTGGAACCAGCTCGGCCGGTCAGTCAGGTGGTGGAGGCGCGCCCAACTCGGGCGGTGGCGCGGTCAACTCCGGTGGTTCAAGCGCCGGGATCACGCACACAGGCGGTCAGTCCGGATCCGGTGGGCTCAGCACCGCGGGTGGCGCAGCGGGTGGTTTGTCCACCGGCACTGGTGGAACCGGCGCGGGCGGCAGCACAGCCGGCGGCTCGGGCGGCAGCGGGAGCTCGACCGACGTGTGTCCCAAGCCGCAGGCCCAAGCATGCTACTACGTCTCGCCGTCGGGCAGCGACACCAATGACGGGACCGTGGCTGCGCCTTTCCAGACGATCGGCAAAGCCCGCGATGTGGTTAGCACGGTCAATGCCAGTATGACCGGCGACATCTACGTCTATCTGCGGGGCGGCGACTACCGGATCACCAGCCCTATAACCTTTGCAGTCAAGGATTCAGGCGCGGGCAACTACCGAATCTACTATCAGGCCTACCCGGGGGAGACACCCGTCATCAACGGCGCGACGAAGGTCACGGGCTGGACTGCGAGCAGTGGCGGCGTCTACAAGGCCACGCTCGCCCGCACGACGAAGCTGCGCAACCTCTACGTGAACGACCAGCGAGCCCTCATGACCAGCAAGGTGGTATCCGCCAAAGGCTCGAGTGGGACTTATTCCGTGACCACCGGACAAGCCGACTGGGCGTGGGCCAGTGGCAGCGGCTTCGATGGGGTCACGTACAGCACCTCGGATGTGCCGGACATCACCAGCAACAAGGACGACCTCGAGATAGTCAACCAAAGCACGTGGAACGAGAACATCGTGTGCACCAGGGATGTGGTCACTTCCGGCAGCAATCGGGCGCTGATGCTGCAGCAGCCCTACGGGGCCATTGCCCAGCTGCCAGGCTGGGGCGCCGCCTTCGTCGCCTCAGGCTCTCACGAAATCTTCAACGTGCAAGCGTGGCTGACGTCGCCGGGACACTTCTACTTCGACAAGACTGCTGGCACGCTCTACTACTATCCCCGCTCGGGCGAGGATATGAGCACTGCGGACGTCGAGGCGCCGGTGACCGAGCAGCTGCTGCTGATCAACGGAACTTCGACCACGAGTCGGATCAAGAACCTCACCTTCCAGGGCATCACTTTCGCCAACACGGACTACAACCTTTACAAGGTTGCAACTTCCTACGGCAAGTCGAGCGTCCAGGGCGATACGGTCTACATCGCCTACGGTACGGGTAATTACCACGACTGGCAGTACGAAATCATCGACACCTTGCCCTCGATGATCAACGTGAACAGCGCCGATTCGATCGACATCCTGGGCAACGTGGGCAAGCACAGTGGTGATGACGGAATCTCGATGATCAACGACGTCATCAATTCCAACATCATTGGCAACTACGTCACCGACATTGCGGGAAGCGGAATAACCATCGGTCATCCGACGCATGTCTATGCGACAAGCAAAGGGGCTCACGAGAAATACCCCACCGGGGTGAAGGGTATTTGCACCAAGATCACCGTCAACAACAACCTCGTGTACAACGTAGCCATGCTGCGTGGTTTCGGCGGGCACGCGGGAGTCACGGCTTTCTTCACGGATACGCTCACGTTCACTCACAACCACATCCACACGTGTGCCTACAACGGCATCAACTTGGGATGGGGATGGCGGAACTTCAACGGCGACAGCAGTTCGGAATTCCCAGGCAACCCCTCCGACACGGCCAAGAACAACACCTGTAGCAACAACCGGTTCACGAACATGATGGTCCGATTGCATGACAGCGGGGCTGTCTACACCATTGGGCAGAATCCGGGAACGGTCATCAACGAGAACTACGTCAAAGGGATTCCCAACAACTCGTCCGGGCCCACGTACGGTCTGCACAACGACGAGGGAAGCGCGTACATCACCGAGAACGACAGCGTCCTCGATATCGACCCAGGTGTCACGTACACCATCAACTGCGAGGACTACGGAGCGAAGCACGACCTGACTATTCTGAGGACGTACGCAACCGTCAACAAGATGGGAAAGAATCCGCCGACCAGCACGATCGACACGCCCATTGTGGTGGCTGACGCCGTGTGGGCGCTGGCGCAATATGGCGTTTGCGTGAAGTCGGGAGTTGAAGACCAATATCGGGGGGTCATACCGAGCTCAGTGCTGCCCATCCAGGACTATGTGTTCCCCGCAAGTTGCGCGGCTCCGATCGGCACGAGCAGCATCACCATCAGGGGCAGCGGGGACTCGTCGAACTCCGTCTGGTTCGCGCCGGCCGGAACGACGAGCTTCGTCGCAGGTGGCACCATGACCAAAGCTGCGGGCGACGCAACCTCCATTGCCGCTCCGACTACAGCCGGAACGTACAAGCTGTCCGTCGTGGACTCACAAGGGAAGAAACTAGGCGAATCCACTTCGCAGTTGCGAGTCAAGTAGGCACGGCCAATATGCCCAGTGACTTTGGCGACAAGGACGCAAATCTCAGCGTCGCGCCGGTGACAGTTCCCACCATCACCAACGCCTCCGCGAATCCAGCCGACTGGATGCAGGCTGTAGCAGGCAGCCCCGTCACCTACAAGATTCATGACGCCGGCGCCGCCAACGGGATCATGTTCCAGCCACTCTACCAAGTGCACCGCCAGCGGTACTCCGTCTATTGGACCCTGCAGCCACAATAGCGGCCGCGAACGGGTGCGCGCGTTGTGCAACCCGCGGGCGGGGCTCGCGCACTCCAGAAGCACGGCCGTCAAATGGCCCGTTCACACCGCCGAAGGCGGACGTCATCTATCGCTTTGGGCAGAAGTGAGAGTTGGAGGAATGCGACTAGCGTCCCAGCTCTTCGTCGATCCAATCCTGCAGACTGGGAAGGTCGACTTCGTCGGTGTACCTGCGGCCGTTGACGAAGATGCCGGGCGTCCGATGGATTTCCAGGCTGCGGGCCTCGGTCTTGTCCCGTTGCACGTGCGCCCGGACCTCTTCCGACCCGACGTCGCCATACCAGCGGGAGAAGTCGAGCCCAATCTCCTTGGCGAGGCCTTCTAGCAACGCGGGCGTCAAGTGGTCATAGTTCTCCCAAATCTTCTCGCTGAACTGCCAGAACTTCCCCTGATTCTGTGCCGCGACCGCGGCGAGGGCGGCGTTAAGGGCGTTGTTCGAGGAGATGGGGAAGTGCTTGAAATAGACGGTGATGTCGCTCGGGTACTTGGCTAGAAGCTGCTGCATTAGCTTCTGCGCCTCTTTGCAATGCGAGCACTCGTAATCGGCGAATTCCACAATGGCCACACGCCCGGATTGGGCGCCTTTGCGGGGTGCCTGCGACACGTCGATGTACGAGACGTGCGGCACGCGAAAACGCTGCGACAGCTTCTGGCCGATTTCAGAGTCGGACAATCCCGAATCGGCCAGGCGCGCGACGTAGCGAACGGCGTAGAAGGAAGCCCGGCAGGCGCTGTCGCGTTTGACCGAGTAAAGCAGGCTGTGCCCCTTGCCGCACGCCGAGGGCTCGCGATTGACCACCTGGTCGAAGACCTTGCGCTTGAATGTGTCCAGCTTGCCTGGGTCGATACCGGCGGGCCAGGCATCGTCGTTGGCCGACGGCTTGTCATCGACCGGCTTGGCGGCAGCCGGTGGGGCAGCGGTTGCTGGCGGAGCAGGTGGAACTCTTTTCGTGCACGCGCTGGCCAAGACGCCGATGAACACGACCATGACGATGGGGAGAGAACCTCGGAGCACGCGAGACAAGTGCATTGAGCGAAGAATAGTCCTTATGCCCCGGGGCGCAAGCTATCGCGGTCGGCTTGGTCGAGGTCCGCGTGTCGGGCCTGGATATCGGCGGCCAGTTTGTCGACCGCGGTCAGATCGTCGGGGGTGGGCAGGCCCTTGCTCATGAGCGGTTCGAACATCTCGATCTTCAGGCCGGCGAGCAGGCCCTTCAAGATCTCGACGGTCTTGCCGCCCCAGGCTTGCGATCCGACGATCGCGACGTGGCGAAGCTTGGGTTTGATGGCGCCGGTGAGGTAGGCGGCGTAGACAGCGGCGGGATGGGGACCGTTGAGCACGGTCGGCGTGGCGAGCACCAAGGTTGCGGCGTCGACCAGGGCCATGGCCAGTTCGCCGATGTCGATGGTGGCCAGGTCGAACTGCTTGACGTTGACTCCACCCGCGACCAGGCGGTCCACCAGGCGATCCACCAGCAGCTTGGTGCTGCCGTGCATGGATACGTAGGCAACCAGGGCCTCGTTCTTCACCTGGTCCGAGGTCCAGTCTCTGTAGGCGTCGATGATGAACCGTGGCCGTCGGTAGATGGGGCCGTGGCTGGGCGCGATGATTTCGGGCGCCATGGCTTCGATCTTCTGCAGGTATGTCGGATATTTCTGGCGGAAGGGCATCATGATCTCGGCGTAATAGCGCTTGGCCGAGAGGTAGACATGGTGTTCGTCGTCGGCATACAAACTGCCCGTGGCGAAATGGGATCCGAGGAAATCGCAGGTAAAGAGGACCTTGTCCTCGACGAGGAAACTGAACATGGTCTCCGGCCAGTGCACCCAAGGCGCGAACATGAACCGCAAGGTGCGCCCGCCCAGGTCCAGGGTGGCGCCGTCGGCGATGATCTGGCAGGCCTCCGCCGGTACGCGCAAGTGGGTGGCCAGGAGGTCGGCGCACTTCTGGTTGGTCACCACCTTGGCGCTGGGATAGCGTTCGAGCACGGCCGGGATGCTGCCCGAGTGGTCCTGTTCGGCGTGGTGGCATACCACGTAGTCCAGCGTCTTGATGCCGAGTTCGTCGAGATTGGCGAAGAGATGCTTGGCCAGGGCCGGTTCGACGGTGTCGATCAAGGCGACCTTGGTCTGGCCCTTGACGAGGTAGGCGTTGTAGCTGGTGCCGAGGGGCAGGGGAATGAGGGAATCGAAAAGGCGGCGATCCCAGTCGATCGCGCCGACGGAATACAATCCGGGTTTCACTTCGCGTGGTGCCATGGTCGAACTCCTTGCGTCTCGGGGCGGACATCTTATCCGGAAGAATGCGTTCGGGGAGATAGCATGGACGAGGTGTCTCCAACAGTCGATCAACGTAGCCGCGACGTGGGCGCGATGTGGGCGCCTTGATCGCCGGGCAGAACGCGGTAGGGTTCGACGATGGCGAATCCCACGCGCACGGAACGCGACCTCCTCGGCGAGCGCGAGGTACCGGCGGCGGCGCTGTGGGGGATTCACACCCTGCGCTCGGTCGATAACTTCCCCCTGTCGGGCCGGCGCGTCTGGCCCTCGCTCGTCCACGCCTACGGACTGGTGAAACAGGCCTGTGCCCGCACCAACCGCGAGCTCGGCAACTTGCTTGGCCGCGAAGCAGGGGCCATCGAGGAAGCCGCCGCGGAAATGGCGCTGGGAAAACTCGACGACTATATCGTGGTGGATGCGTTGCAGGGCGGGGCAGGGACGTCGCTCAACATGAACGTGAACGAAGTGCTCGCCAACCGCGCGCTGCTGCTGCTCGGCCGAGGGTTGGGCGAATACGCGGTCATCGATCCCCTCGACCACGTGAACATGCACCAGTCGACCAACGATACCTATCCCACGGCGCTGAAGGTGGCCGCCATCGGCAGCTTGCGCGCGTTGGAGAAGGCCGTTATCGAGTTGCAGGAGGCGTTTCAGGCCAAGGAGCGCGAGCTCGGCGACGTGGTGAAGGTCGGGCGTACGGAATTTCAGGACGCCGTGCTCACCACGCTCGGGCGCGAAATGGGCGCCTACGCCGAGGCGTTCACGCGCGATCGCTGGCGCATTTACAAATGCGAGGAGCGCTTGCGCGTGGTCAACCTGGGCGGCACGGCCATCGGCACGGGACTCGGGGCGCCGCGCGCCTACATCTTCCGCGCGGTGGACGTCTTGCGCGAGCTTTCGGGGTTCGGCCTGGCACGGGCGGAGAATCTGGTCGAGGCCACGCAGAACGCGGACGTCTTCGTCGAGGTGAGCGGCATTCTCAAGGCGTGCGCCAGCAGCTTGTGGAAGGTGTGCAGCGATCTGCGCTTGCTGTCGTCGGGGCCCAGCGCCGGGCTAGGGGAGATTTCGCTGCCGCCGCGCCAGGCGGGTTCGTCGATCATGCCCGGCAAGGTAAATCCCGTGGTGCCCGAGGCCGTGACTCAAGCGGCGATGCAGGTTATCGCCAACGATCTTGCCATCACCCTGGCGGCATCGTCGGGCTCGCTCGAACTCAATCCTTTCTTGCCGCTGGTGGCGGACGCTCTGCTCGGCAGCTTGGAGCTATTGACCTCGGCTTGCCGGATTCTGGCGCGCGAATGCGTCTCCGGCCTGGTTGCCAACGTCGAGCAGTGCCGGGCGCATGTGCACGACGGAACCGCGGCCTTGACCGCGCTGGTCGAACGCATCGGACACGCGGCCAGCAACGATCTGGCGCGCGCCGTGGCGGCCGGGGAGGGCGGTTTGCGCGAACTGGCCGTGCGGCGCGGCCTGCTCACCGCCGACGAATACGATCATCTCACCTCACCCGGACGGGTGAACCAACTCGGCCATCGCAACAAGGAGACGGAATGAACGCGGCACCTCGTGGAGTTCGCCTGCACATCGGTATTTTCGGTCGGCGCAACGTCGGAAAATCATCGTTGCTCAACGCCTTGACTCGACAGCAGGTGTCCATCGTTTCGCCGGAGCCTGGCACAACGACCGACCCGGTCGAGAAGCCCATGGAGTTGCTGCCACTTGGGCCAGTACTGTTCATCGATACGGCAGGTATCGACGATGTCGGTGCCTTGGGCGCACAACGGGTCGAGCGCACGATGAAGGCGCTGGATCGCACTGAGTTGGCGATTCTTGTGCTCGCCGAGGAGGGCCTGGGCAATTTGGAGATCGGGCTTCTCGATGCTTTCGACCAGCGCAAGATCCCGGTGCTGCCGGTGCTCAACAAGACCGATCTGGCCAAACCAGATGATGCGACCATGGATCGCCTGCTCCATCGCGGGCTCAAGCCGGTGAGCGTGAGCGCCAGCCGCGGCGACGGCATGGCCGAGATTCACGAAGCGTTGGTCGCCTTGGCGCCCGACGAGTTCTTGAACGCACCCACCATCCTTTCTGACCTAGTGCCGCCCGGAGAGCTGGCCGTGCTGGTGGTGCCGGTCGACAAAGAAGCGCCCAAGGGCCGCTTGATCCTGCCGCAGGCGCAGGCGATTCGCGACTTGCTCGATCACGACGCCTACGCCTTGGTGGTCAAGGAGCGCGAACTGCGCGACGCCTTGGATCGGCTGAAGCGCAAGCCGGCGCTGGTGGTGACCGATTCGCAAGCCTTCCTGAAGGTCGCGGGCGACACGCCGCCCGACGTGCCGTTGACCTCGTTTTCCATTCTGTTCGCGCGCCAGAAGGGCGACCTGTTGCAATTCGCGCGGGGTGCGCTAGCCATCGACAACTTGAAGCCTGGCGACCGCATCGCCATCGCCGAGGCATGTTCGCACCATCCCATCGGCGAGGACATCGGGCGGGTGAAAATCCCGCGCTGGCTGGGGCAGTACGTCGGCGGCTCGCTCGATGTCGTTCAGGTTCAGGGGCGCGATTTCATCGATCACCCCGAGGAATTCAAGCTGGTCATCCACTGCGGCTCGTGCATGCTCAACCGTCGCGAAGTGCTGTCGCGCATTTTCGCGTGCAATCGCGCATCGGTGCCCATCACGAACTACGGCATGGCCATCGCCTACAGCCTGGGCATTTTCGAACGCGCGCTCCAACCCTTTCCGTCCGCTCTGGAGGCCTATCACCAGGCCTCGGCATCGCGCGCGGCCAAGCATTCCAAGCATCCACCAGACGCGTGATCCTGCCCACGTTGGGCAGGGGAAAATGCGATCGCGCGTGGCAGCGTGGTCACAGATTTTTGAGATTGCGGGCGCCGGCGTTTGCCCAGAACGGGGCATATCTTCGCAAAAGGCCCGCAATCTTGTCGCGCCGCAATCGTTCTTTGTCGTGGCACGACCGTCGCTTGATGCTGGGAACGGAGGAACTTCATGCGCCAACTCACTTTGCGAGCTCTTCTCATCGCCATTTCCTGCGCCACCGCCGCCGCGTGTAGCTCGACTCCGGGCGGCGGATCTGCGAATCCCGACAGCGGGCCGGTGAATCCCAACGATATTCCGACCTACACCAGCCAGGCGCCGGCCGGCAACAATGGTGGTCCCGCTGCCAATGGTGCCGCGGTTCCCTCCATGGCCGGAGGCACCGCAGCAGCCCCTGCGTCCAGCGACACTTCCAACACGGCGTCTCCTGGCGCTCCTGGCGGTCGCGTGGCCGACGTGCAAGAGGCGGACGTCTACCGCATCCAGGACAACAAGCTCTATTTGCTCAACACCTATCGCGGTTTCCTGGTCTACGACATCAGCGACGTCAAGAACCCGGTACGCATTTCCTACCTGTCGGTGTACGGCTATCCGGTCGAGATGTTCGTCGAGAACAACACCGTCTATGCCTTGCTCAGCGACTCTCTCTACCTGACCCAGATCGACGGGAAGCCCCAGTTCCAGCGCCGCGACACTTCGCAGATCGTCACCATCGACATCACCGATCCCGCCAACCCCAAGTTACTTCAGGCGCAGGACTTGGCCGGACAACTGCGCGAGGGCGTCTCGCGCAAAATCCAGAATTCGATCTACGTGGTTTCCTACCAGCCGAGCGGCTACTGGTACTACGGTTGGGGCGCGCAAAACGGACAGCAGCCGAGCGAGCAAGCCTGGGTGTATTCCTTCGATGCCTCGACTCCGTCGAACATCAAGCAGGTCGGCAAGATCGAGGTCTTCGAAGGCGGCCGGACCGACACCTACAATCCGACTACCGGGGAAAGCCACAGTCGCTACTCAAGCGGCGTCACGCTGTCGGCGACGTCGAACGCCATCATGGTCGTGCAGAACTGGTACACCTACGACTCCGTGCCCGCGTATACATCCGGCGCGCCGGACGCGGGTCCCATCTACTACAATTGCGGATCCTACAAGAACGATCAGGAATCCGTCGTTTCGGTCGTCGACGTCAGCGACCCCGCTGGCACCATTCGCGTTGCGGCGACGTTTACCACGCCGGGCTCGGTGGGCGATCAATTCAAACAGACCTACGTCTACGATGCCACGGCCAACACCGGCACCTATCTCGGCATTTTCGCGCGAAACACCTGGAGCGGCAGTGGCTGCAACTACACCCAGCAGACGCAAAATACGCTGGAGGCATGGGACATCACCGGCAACGGAACCTCGAAACAACTGTCGGCCATCGATTTCGGAAAACCGAACGAGACCGTGCGTGGCTCGTCCTTCGACGTGGATCGCAACGTTGCCTTCGCCATCACGGCACAGAGCATGGATCCGATGTACGCCATCAGCTTTGCCGATCGGAACAACTTGAAGATCCTGTCAGCCATCGACGGACTGTCGGGCGACATGGATCTCTTTCAGTCCGTCGAGAACAGCCAGTATCTTCTGGCGGTAGGTCGCGACACCGGGACCGCCTGCGCGGGCTATCTCGGTGGTGTGGATTCGGGTGTTTCCACGAGTTCGAGCACACAGATCTCCGTCAGCCTCATCGATGTGCGCGACCTTGCCAAGATTCGTCTCGTGCAGCGCAAGTGCCTCGATATCGCCAATGCGGGGTGGATCAGCTCGAACGTGACGTGGAACTTGGATCAGGCCCACAAGATGATTGGCCTGGAAACCGACGGAACCACCAGCGTGCTGACCGTACCGGTGTCGTACGACGTGCAAGACAACACCAACGCCGACTGGTACTGGTATCGGTGGGAAACCGCGGTGGGCATCATGTCCTGGGATATCAGCCAGTACAAGGACACCCTGCCACCCGAGCAGCAGAACGTCATCACCACGCACGGGCACTTCGTGCATCCCAACGGCCAGGTGAATCGTTCGGTGATTTTCACCCAGGGCGCGGCCAAGCAGCGCGAGATGCTCAATATCTCGGACACCTATCTGTCGTTGGCGAACATCCAGAACCTCGACAATCCCACCCTCGATTCCGTGGTCGAGGTAGCGGTCGCGGATCAGGCCGTGTACCGTTTCGGCGACTATGTGGTCGAGCAAGTGGCCTTGCCGAGCGATAACTACGCGCAAACCGCCTACCAATTCCGCGTGAAGAAAGTGGGCGGCGATCTCGACAGCACCCCGGTGGCGGCGTCGTTCACGGTGGGGCAGGTAGAGCAGGTGCTTCGCCACGGCGACCTGCTCGTGCTCTTCCGCGCTCTCCAGAACATCACGAAGGACGCCTACGGCAACTCGCAGTACACGTACACCAGCCAGGCCCTGGTCTACGACCTCTCCACGCCAACGGCTCCCAAGGTGGCGGGCACTGTCGATCTGCCCGCGGATGTGAGCCCATACTACCCGTTCTACCGCTACTACTGCGGCGACGTGGGCTATTACGGCGGCTACTACTTTAACTATGGTCGAAGTCTCGCCTCGGTCGACGAGGGCATCGCGTTCCTCATTCAGGGCGGAGTTTCCGTCCCCAAGACCGTGACCTCGCCGGATGGCGGGACCACGACCGAATACGACTGGGTCTACAAACAGAGCCTGGCATTTCTCGACTTGCGCAATCCCGCCAAGCCGAGCGTTTCGGAAGAAACGTTGTCGCTGCCCGGTTCTGGCTCGGGTCCAGTCGATACGGCCAGCCTGGTCGCGGACGGGATGTCCTCCACGAGCTTCTACATCACTTACCGCGTGCAGATTGGCAGCACCCAGGATACCCAGTCCCAGCAAATGCTGTATCAGTACGCCAACTACGCGCAACGCTGGCAGCGCACGAACGGCGCATGGCTCACCGAGAGTGCCATCAACATTCCGGGCTTCCTGACGCGGACATGGGCCGCCGCCAATGGCGACCGTTTGTTGCTCATCCGCGAGGACAAGTGCGAGTCCAGGCAGGTGAACTCGTACTGGCAATGGCTCGACACCGTGAACTTGAATCTCCTCCGCGTCGTCGCCGTGAATGGCAAGTCCGGTGCCCTGCGCCTCGATACCCACGCGTTCATCGATCTATCTCCCACCGCCATGGTCTACGACGGCGACCGCATGTTCATGACGATTTCGAACTCGCCCTACTACTACGGCTACTACATGGTCAATGGCCCTGTTGCTGTCAGCAGCGGGAGCGGCATAGCCGTGGGTGGAACAACCGACACTGGAACCGCGACCGCAACCGCCGACCTGTCGGCCCACCTGGCCATCGTCGATATGTCGCAGGGCAAATTGACCTTGACCTACGACCAACCCACCGAGCTCAACAACCTTGACCTCATGGGGTGCAGAAGAACAAACTGTTCGTGAACCTGCAAGGCGACGGCATCTTGGTTGTCGACGTGACCGATTCGGCCGCGCCCAAGGGCGAGTCGTTCTACCGCACCCTCGGCTGGGCCTCGGGCATCGAGTTCGCGGGAACGAATGCCTACGTGCCGGCCGATTCCTACGGCACCTATCGACTCGACCTGACAGTGCCGGGAAATCTTTAGCCGGTTGGGGTGGGGCGTCTTCCGCGCTTGCCCGCGGAGCTACCGACGCCGCACCGTCTTGGCATGCTCTGCGAGCGCGAGAAATTCCTTCCAGGTGACCAGGTGATTGATCTCCGCGAGGATGGCTCCCTCGGCCGAGGCGATGCGCACCGCTGGCAGGGTGTCGACGTGGTAGCGCTCCTTGACCAGGGCAAGGCTGTCATCCTCACGGCTGAGATCGACGCGCAGGAGGACGAAATCGGCGAGGACCGGCGCCACTTCGGCGCGGCCAAACACCTTCACATCCATTTCCTGGCAGGGCAGGCACCAGTCGGCCATGAAATCGACGAGAAGTGGCTTGCCAGTCTCGCGGGCCATCGCTACCGCGGCTGACTCGGAGCCGAGCCACTCGATGCGCACCAATGGAGTCAGGGTGTAGTCGATGGCGGTGAAAACACCCGCGACCACAAGAACGATGCCCACCGCCTTGCGCACGGCCCTTCGCGCGCCGGCTGAAAAGGACAGATGGATTGCACCCAACCTCGCGCCAAACATGGCTGCGGCGAGGGCGGCGATGAGAAGGGCCTGGCGATGGCCGCTGAAGCGCGCCAGCGCGGGAACGATGGGACGCAAATAGTAGAGGCCTGCGACGACCAGCGCGATGCCGAATATGCTCTTGACGGCGTTCATCCACGGCCCGGATCTCGGCAGTTGCATGGAGAAGCCGGCGATGGCCCAGAAGGGAACGCCGATGCCTGCGGCGTAGGTGGCAAGTAGGAGGAAGCCGTAGCCGGCGTCGCGGGTGGTGGCGACGAAGGCCAGGATGCCGGCCAGTGGCGGCCCGGTGCAGGGCGCGGCGATCAGTCCGCCCACCAGGCCCATCAAGAAGGCGCCAGCGAAGCCGCGCCCGCCGACGCGCGAGAGGCGCTCGTGCACGGGAGCAGGCAGAGTCAGATGGAAGGCGCCGAACATGGATGCCGCCATGGCGAAGAAGAAGAGAACCAGCGGGATCACGACCCAGGGATTGGCCAGGAAGGTTCCGAATGCCTTGCCGAGCAGGGCGAAGGTCGTGCCCAGAATCCCGAAGGTGGTCGCGATACCGGCAACATAGGCCGTGGCCAGCAAGAAGGCTCGCCCGCGCGACGAGGCGGCCCGGCCGCCGAAGATACTGACGGTGATGGGAATCATCGGGTACACACACGGCGTGAGCGCGGTCAGAAAGCCGGCCGTCAAGGCGAACAAAAAGGCGTGCAGACTTCCCCGACTGGCGGCGACCGCGAAATCTCCGGCGTTGGCGACGGAAGGCAGCAGAAGCACGGGGATCGCAGCGAGTAGGGCTCGCGACGGAATAGCGAGAATAGAATGACGGTGCTGCACGTGCTCGATCTACCACGCCAGCCTGCACCTGGCACAGGAGCCGGTGCCCGTGGGCGTGGATCGGAGAGAGCGGACGATTCTAAATGATCTCGAAACCGTGCCCGTGCAGGAAAAAGAACAAGCCCTGAATGAGCATGAGCCCGCCCAAGAGGATGGGAGCCAGCGAGGGTTTGCGCGCAAGCCATACGCCGACGGGAAGGAAAGCGGGCCAGCAGCTGCTCGTGTATCGGCCCAGGCTGGCACCACCGCTCGTGAAGCACAGAGCGAACAGAATCGCGGCCGAGCAGGCCAGTTCGGTCCAGCGTCGACGGAAGAAGAGCGCCACGGTGCCCGCCAGAGGAATGGTCGCGAAGAACAAATAGAAGAAATACTCCGGGTGGCGGTCGTAGGGGACGCGCTTGAGCACGTCAAGGACGCCCCAGTACGCCCGTCCGCCCTTTCCCCACCACGACGCCATCCGGGCGTCGTGGATCGCGGTCCAGCTGTGGAAAAGCGAATGCAGGTAGACGACCCACGCGCCAAGGAAGAGAAACGGAATCACCAGGCCAAGGACGTCACGGTCGAGGATGAAGCGCTTCGGGTTGAGCCCGCGCTTGCGGATCTGGGCCAGCAGGAGTCCCGCGCCGGCGAACAGGGTGATGTGGCGGGCAAGCACGCCGAAGCCAAGCGCAAGTCCGGCGCGCAGGTGGCGTCCATCGAGAGCCAGCAGCATGGCCAGCGCGCTGGTGAACACCATCAGCGATTCCGAGTAGCCGACCGCTTGGAAGAAGTGGAAGGGATAGGCCGCCAGCGCGGTGACTCCCCAGCGCGCGGCACCCGTTCCTTCAAGGCGGCGGAAGAGCCGAAAGAGAACGTGGTAGGAAGCCAGGCTGGCCAGATTGGCGACGATGATGAGACCGTATTCTTGCGGAATGAAGAATACGGTCTTGAGCAGCCAGGTCAGGAGGGGCAGGAGCGGAAAGACCTGGGCCGTTTCGACGGTCCTGAACCCTTCCGTGGCGGCGCGATTGAACCAGCCGCAGTCCCAACAGCAAAATGACTGGATCGCTGGATAGGCGCGAAGTACCGGCAGACACCTGGTCGTGCCATCGAATGCGCGCGACGTGAGGACAAGCCCCATGTACGAACAGGCCACCAGGGCGGCGCGCGTGCTTACGAACAAGGCGAGTGCGAATTTCCAGGCTTCATCGAATTTCATCCAGCCAGACGGGGAGTGATGGACCGTGTCTGTTGCTTGCGAAGCGGGTTTCTGTTGCGCGGCGAGGGTATTGAGCGGGGGCCTAGACTTCACGCGGGCATCCTCGCAGGCGCCTTCCCAATCATCAAGCTCCGAAAGAATTCCGTGCAGCAATCACCGCGCCGCTGCTCCCATTTTCGCCTTCACAACGGCCATGGTGCCCCCGCGCGACCGAAGAAAGTTCTTGTCGCCCTGGGCCTACTTCGTGGCATACTCTGACACCATGCGAATCATCAGGCGCTACTCGAACCGAAAACTGTACGACACGCAAGAGAGCCACTACGTGACTCTGACCCAGGTCGCTGCACTTGTTCGCAGCGGCGAAGAGATCCGCGTTATCGCCAAGGACACCAACAGCGATCTGACCGCCGCCACTCTCGCCCTCATCATCTTCGAGGAAGAGAAGCGCGGGCCGCGCTTGCCGGTGGCCGGGCTGCGCCGGATCATTCAGACTGGCCAGATCTAGGCTTGGTTCTTGTGGCGCGGCTTTCGGGCCGCGCTTGGTGCCCCGGTCGCGCCGGCGGCACAAGGCAATCCTTGCCCTGACCGATCAAGCTCCTGCGCCCCATGCGCACGAGCGCCGAGCGCAGGACGGCCCAGTTGTCGGGATCGTGGAAGCGCAAGAAGGCTTTCTGCAACCTGCGCTTGATTTCTCCCTTGACCACCGGGATCTCGGCGCTCGTCTTGCGGTCGAGGCGTGCGAGAGGACTGCGCTGGCTATGGTACATGGCGGTCGCCAGTGCCATGGGCGTGGGTAGGAAGGATTGCACCTGGTCGGGGCGGAAGCCGTTGCGCTTGCACCACAGCGCCAGCTTGACCATATCTTCGTCGGTGGTGCCTGGGTGGGCCGCCATGAAGTACGGAATCAGATACTGCTCCTTGCCGGCCTCGCGCGAAAAGCGGTCGAACATGCGGCGGAATTCCTCGAAGCTGCCGATGCCCGGCTTCTGCATGCAACCAAGGGGACCGGCCTCGGTGTGTTCCGGTGCGATTTTGAGGTAGCCGCCGACATGGTGCTTGACCAGCTCCTCGACATACTCCGGGGAGCGCACCGCGAGGTCGTAGCGGATGCCTGAGCCGATGGTGATCTTCTTGATGCCGCTCACCTTCCGCGCGCGGCGATAGAGTCGCACCAGGGCGCCGTGGTCGGTGTCGAGGTTGGGGCAGATTCCGGGATAGACGCACGAGAGACGACGGCAGGCCGCTTCGGTTTCGGGCTGGCGACAAGCCAGTCGATACATGTTGGCCGTGGGACCGCCCAGGTCGGAAACGACGCCGGTGAACCCAGGGGTCTTGTCGCGCACCGATGCGAGTTCGCGCGCGACGGAGTCCTCGGAGCGGTTCTGGATGATGCGGCCTTCGTGCTCGGTCAGGGAGCAGAAGGTGCAGCCGCCGAAACAGCCACGCATGATGCTGACCGAGAACTTGATCATTTCGTAGGCGGGCGTCGGCCGGTCGCCGTAGCTTGGGTGAGGCTGGCGCGAGAATGGCAGCTCATAGACCGCGTCCAGCTCCGGTGTGGTCAGGGGCAGGGCCGGCGGGCATAGCCACACGTCGCGATCGCCGTGGCGTTGCACGAGGGCGCGGGCGTTGCCCGGATTGGATTCGAGGTGCAGCACGCGCGAAGCCTGCGCGTAGAGCAGGGGCGAGCGGGTCACGGCCTCGAAGGAAGGCATGCGCACGACCGTGGCGGCGGGATCGTGGCCAGCCGTGCCCGGCGACTGGTCGGGGTCGCGCGCATCCAATTGGGCGAAGCCCGCGGGCAGAAAGCCCGCTGGTCGCGCGAAGGCGGTGCCGCGAATGTCGGTCAGGGAGCACACGTCTTCCCGGCTTGCCAGACGGTGGGCGATTTCGACCACCGGGCGCTCGCCGTTGCCGAAGACCAAGAGGTCGGCCTTGGCGTCGAGGACAATCGAACGCCGGATCTTCTCGGACCAATAGTCGAAATGCGCCACCCGGCGCAGGCTGGCCTCGATGCCGCCGAGGACGATGGGTGTGTCGGGGAAGGCCTCGCGACAGCGTTGTGCATACACGATTGTCGCGCGATCCGGGCGTAGCCCGGCCTGGCCACCTGGCGAATAGGCGTCGTCGCTGCGGATGCGACGCTCGGACGTGTAGTGATTGACCATGGAGTCCATGTTGCCGGCGGTGATGCCGAACATGACCGTGGGCCGCCCGAGAGCCGCGAACGCGTTGGCCGATTGCCAGGGCGGCTGCGCGATGATGCCGACGCGGAAGCCTTCTTCTTCCAGCACCCGGCCGATGAGCGCGGCGCCGAAGCTGGGGTGGTCGACGTAGGCGTCACCCGTGACCAGAATGACGTCGCAAGCGTCCCAGCCGAGCGCAGCCATTTCCTTGCGCGACATGGGCAGTACCGGCGCCGGTCCAAGGCGTTTGGCCCAGTGCTTGCGCCGCGAAAACAGCGTCGGCCGCAGGCGCGCCGGCGACACGATTCGCCAGCGCGGCGGGGAAGATGTGCGCGGCTCGGACATGTAGCCCAAAGGGTAGCAGGCAATCGCCGGGACATCCCGCATTCCCCGGCGCGACCGCCTGAATCCTCGCTGCTACTCGGTGGCTGACCGCCCCTGCTCGTCCGGAACAAGCGCAAGAAAGACCAAGAAGGGCAGAAACATCATGTAGACCCTCGTTTCCGAAAGCAGCCCGAAGACCGGGACCGAAGCGAGCATGACGAGAAGCAGACCGAGAAGACGCGCCCGCGCTGCCGAGACGCGACGAAGTGCCACCAAGAGCGCGGCGAAGGCAAGCAGCACGAGAAGCGGCTGTAGGAAGTTCAGCGACCAGCTTGGGTGCGCGAAAGCATGAGCAGCACGGGAGACGTTACCGAAGAGGTGACAGGGGCGTTCGGCGGCGAAGTTGGTGTTGGTCGCGAATGCGGTCTCGGTGTCAATGAGCGCCCCACGGACAAAGTGGAGAAAGAAGCCGCCGAAAACCAGGAGGCCGATGCCGAGAAAGAGCCTTCCCCGATTCCGAAAACGAAGCCGCGGGCGTAATTCCGCTCCGTCGAAGATGAGCCAGATAGGAAGAAAGAGCGCGGACTCTCGGTTGAGCAAAGCGAAGAGAAAGAGCACGGAAAAGGACAGGTTTCCGCGGTGGAGATGCACGCAGAAGAGAAAGAGGGTGAAGAAGAGGACATCGAAATAGTCCCAAAGATAGAATCCCGTGGGCTGGAGGAAGAACAGACCCAAGATTCCAAAAGCGGATCCGACGAGGGCGATACCGGGCGCGCGACCGGTCTTCCGGAGGAGGGCGTACAACATGGCGTTCTTGGCGAGAATCACCAGGATGAGGAGCAACAGAGAGGCCGAACGAAGCCCACAGACAGAGGCCAAGACCGCTGTTAGGGAAGGAGCGAGAAGGCGAGACTGAAACTCAACCCACTCGGGCCGGCCCTCGAGTACGCCTTGGGCCGAGGCGAGATGCGCCGGAAGATCTGTGTGCAGCCGGACGGTACTCCGGAACTCCCCGATGGCAGTGCTTGCCGTAGCTACCGAAGCGATCGCGCGCTACACAGGGATGTTGCTCGACCCACTGCGACCTCACGTGCAAATTGGCGATCACGAGCATCCACAGATCCTTCTATCGGTTCTGGGCGGCCTCATTCTTGTGGGCGCGACGACTGTTCTTGTGCGTTGGCGAGCCCGAATGTCCAGTTACGAATGGCTCGCCATCGGGCTTGGCGGAAGCGCGCTCGCGCTGGTCGTGCACGTCTTCCGCCTCAGCGTGAATACCGTGGTGGCCGATTGGTACCTGTATCTGCCTCTGGCGGCGGTGGCGATTGGCGTGGCAGCGCAGAGGCTCTGCGCGCTCTGGCCGCCGAGCCGGCCGTCCATGCCGACCTGCCCATGTTGCAAGCTGCATTGGAGTCTCGATTCGACGATGGATGACCGCTCGACTGCACACCAAAGAAGCGCTCGGCGCGTGCCATCCTAGAAAACGCTGGCACCACCGCCGCAGTCGGCCCAACCGGCGCCCTGAGGCGAACCGAGACTCTTGACCGATGAGCCTTGCGGCCGGAGGCGCAGGCGCGCGGCTCGCGTGAGGTTGCCCCGGCCAAACACGTCGCGGGTGACGGTACATGGAGCGCAAGGTTGCCAATCTCATCGCATTGGCCGTTCGCATCCATCCCGCGATCTGGAGCGGGCGATGTCGGTCTGGTCCTGGACGGTGGCTTTTCTAGCGCCAGCGGGCTTTCACCGTCAAATCGATGGATTTGGGCAGTCATTTTGGTTGGGGTTGACGGTTGACGGATCTTTCCTCGGCTGCAATCGCCCGGACTTGCTCGTGTTTGGCCGGTGGCCCGAATGCTGCTGTAGTCGAGTAGATCATGTACCCAACAAAGAACGATATTCACGAAAAGAATCGCGGCCCCTTGGTGGAATTGTTGAACGCGCGCTTGGCCGATGCCATCGACCTGCAAACCCAATGCAAGCAAGCCCATTGGAACGTGAAAGGCCCGGATTTCATCTCATTGCACGAGCTGTTCGACAAGCTGAACGAGGATGTGGAGACTTACGTGGACGATATCGCCGAGCGCGCCGTGCAGCTTGGTGGAATTGCCGAGGGGACCGCCCGTAGTGTGGCCAAGCGAACGACGTTGGCCGAGTATGCGGCGAAATCCGGCGCGGGCCGCGATCACGTGGACGCACTGTCATCGGCCTTGGCCGGGTTCGGGAAATCGGTCCGGCAATCCATCGGCAAGAGCAACGAGCTGGCCGATGCCGACACCACCGACCTCTTCACCGAGGTTTCCCGTGGCGTGGACAAGTGGCTGTGGTTCGTCGAGGCGCACCAGCAGGCCGAGCGCTAGCCATCGCAAGGATGTTCGTGGTGCTCGATCCGGTGCATGGCCCTTTCGAATATCGACACGAAGGTGCACACAGCACCGAGTGCTCGCGCCTTGATCGACACGAAGTTCGATGCGGGTTCGAGGGCTCGTTACCGCGCCGACGGCAGGCAAACGTAAGTTCGAGCGCTCGAAGTTCCGGCTAGATTCCTGCCAGCGTCAGGGACGGGTTGTGGGCGTAGCCGTCGTTGTTGGTTCCGGACACGCGGGTCATGGCCGAATTCGTTACGGATTCTCATTCACCCGCGCGGACAGTTCTTCCGCCGCGTCGAGCATGGCCAGGCCAGGTTCGTCGAGAAGTTCACCTAGCAGTTCGACGATACGGCCCTGGCCGCGGCAGGGAGCGAGAAGGCTCATGCCAGGGTGGGCGCAGATCCTCGCCGCGTGTCCTTCGCGGGTCACGATCAATTCGGGCGCCAAGGCCAGGACTTGTTCGGCCGAATAGGCCGGCCAGCCTTGGTACTGGGCGGCAGCGACGTCCACCAGGCCGGCCGCGGCCATGATGTCGTGGTACGAGGTGCCGCGGGTTCCGCCTTGCAGGTCGGGACCGAGGATGGAAAGGAAGAGGGCGCGCTTGGCCTTGGCCGGATCGCGGTGCGCCGCGAGGGCGCGCATACGGCGGGAAAATCCTTGTATAAGCAAGCGTGCCCGCTCGGGAACGCCCAGAAGTTCGCCGAGGCTAAGGGCGACGTAGGACAGGCTGTTCTCGCCGTGCAGTTCGCCGAGGTTGAAGACTTCGATGCCGGCGCCGCGCAGGCGTTCGGCCGATCCGGGCGAGCCGAAGCTGTTGGTCAGTACCAGGTCCGGTTGCAGGGCCACGAGTGCCTCGACGGGGCCGAAGCCATCGATGGTGGTCATGCCCGCGTAGCGGAAGCCATCGCGTCGCCGCTCGGCCGCCGCCCGGCTGATGGCCAGGATGCGCGTGGGCTCGCATAGTTCGACAAGCAGCCGATCGGTGACTAGGTTGGTCGAGATGATGCGGCGATAGGGACGCAGGCGAACGGGATGGCCCCAGGCATCGGCGATGGCCCACGCGCCGTCGGCGAGCACGATGCGGGTTGGCGCGGCGGTCGTCGCCGAAGGGCGGATGCCCGCGCGAAGATACGAGGCCGCCGTGCGCGGCCACGCCACGGTCACGGCGCCCGCGAGCGCCAGCGCGAGGGACAAGGCGTTGGCGGCCAGCGCACGATTCATGACATCTTCTCCTCGACCGCGCGGTAGCCGAAGTGCGCGCCAGGAACCAAGTCCACGCCGAAGACCTCGCGCACCGGCGCGGCGGCGACCACGCTCGAAACCGGGCCGGCGCAAACCACGCGCCCCTGCCGCAGGAGCAAGGCCTGGTCGCAGAACTCGGCCACCTCGTCGAGGTGGTGCAGGGCCACGATCACGGCGTGTCCCTTGCGGGCCAGGTCGCGCAGGACATGCAGGAGCGACAGTGCGTGGGCCACATCCAGCGCGGCTGTGGGCTCGTCGAGCAGCAGGATGGGCGCGCCAGTGGCCAGCGCGCGCGCCAGCAACACCAAACGGCGTTCGCCGTAGGAAAGCTTCGTGAACGGGCGGTCGGCGAGGCGAAGCGCATCGGTGGCGGCGAGGGCTTGCTCGATGGCGCGGGCATCGCCCGGGTTGTTCCGGCCCCAGGCATCGCGGTGGGCGAAGCGGCCCTGCGCCACCACTTCGCGCACGCTGAGCGGGGCATCGAGCGCCGAGTGTTGCGGAACATAGGCCAGGAGGCGGGCGCGATCGCGATGGGAGAGGCCGGTCGCGGGCGTATCGATCAAGACGATCTCGCCTTGCCAGGGGAGAATTCCCGCCAGGGCCTTCATGAGCGTGCTCTTGCCCGCGCCGTTGGGGCCGATGAGGGCCAGGATCTCTCCCGCCGCGACGGTGACGGAGACATCCTCGAGCAGCGTGCGCTGGCCGACCACGACGCGGACATTTCGTGCTTCCAGCAAGGGGCGTGCTTCCAGCAAGGGCTTCTCAGCCATGCTCGACCTCGCGCTGCGAGCGGGCCAGTAGGTAAAGGAAAACCGGCGCGCCGATGAGCCCGGTGATGACCCCGAGAGGAAGTTCGCTGCGGCTGGGGAAGACCCGCGCCAGCACGTCGCAGCTGACGAGAAATGCCCCGCCAAGCAAGGCCGCGGCGGGGATCAGATGGCGGTGGCGAACCCCGACCAAGGGTCGCAGCACGTGCGGAATCACCAATCCGACAAAGGCCACGTTGCCGCCCAGGGCGATGGCAGCCGAGGTGAGGACCGCCACCCACACCACGGTCCAGCGCCGGGCCTGCCCCACCTCCACGCCGAGGGTGCGCGCCTCGTCCTCGCCCGAGAGCAGGACATCGAGGGTGGGGCTCCAGGCCCAGCAGGCGACGAACCCGACGAGCACCAGCGGCAAGGCGGCCGCGACCTGGCGTGGACTGGTGCCACCCACGCCACCCAGGGTGAAGGCGACGACCGCGCGGCTTAGGTCCCACTGATCCTGCGCCAAACTCGTCACGAAGCTGCCGATGGCCAGAAACAGCGACGACAAGATGAAGCCGGTCAGGATGAGCACCAGGGTGCCGGCGCGTTCTCGACAGAAGAGCAACAGGATGGCGAGGGACAGGCTGGCTCCGGCCAGGCAGCCGAGCGGCAGTACGAGTTCGGTGGGCACGTCCGCGAAGCCTGCACCGGAGGCCAGCGCCAGTAAGGAGAGCTGGCCGCCCAGGCTGGCGCCCGCCGTGGTGCCGAGAATGGACGGGCTGACCAAGGGATTGCGAAACACGGCTTGCACGACTACCCCGCCCACGGCCAGCGCGGCTCCGGCCAGCAAGGACGCACCGACGCGCGTGGCGCGCAATTCGAGCAGCGTATTTCGCAGCGATGGATCCGACAGACTGCCGTGCCCGGTGACGAGCGCCAGGACCGACGCCGCCAGCAGCAGGGCAAGCAGGACGGCGTAGACGAGAACGGTTTTCATGGGCAGCCCTGCTGGGCATAGTCGTACCGCCTGGCGGGTGTCAAGGCGAGTGGGATCTCTGCGGGATCTATGCGATCATGCCGCGGACACGGGTCGTGGGGACCCGGCCACGGCGATGCGTTTTTCAAGTTTTCCCGTAGGGTTCTGCTAATGTCGGCCGGATGAGTTCCGAGGACGAAGGCAATCGGATAGCTGCTGGGCAGGAGATCCCGGAGGTTCTTCCCCTGCTGCCCGTGCGCGATTTGGTGGTCTTCCCCTATATGATCGCACCATTGCGCGTGTCGCGGCCCATTTCGCTCGATGCCGTGAACCAGGCCTTGGCCAGCGAGCAGCGCATGTGCTTCATTGTGGCGCAGCGTGACGCGACGGAGGAGGATCCCAAGCCCAACTCGCTCTACCGCACCGGAACCGTCGGCATCATTATGCGCATGCGCAAGCTGTCCGACGGCGGCATCAAGATCCTCGTGCAGGGACTGTGCAGGGCGCGCATCCAGCGCTTCTTGAGTGAAGTGCCGCACTACAAGGTTCGCCTTGATCTGCTCGATGAGGCGCCCATCGTTCCCACGCTCGAGGTCGAGGCGCTCGTGCGCTCGGTCAAGCAGAACGTCGAGCGTGTGGCGGAGATGGGGCGCACGGTGCAGCCGGAACTGGCGCTCGTGCTGCAAAACGTGGACGAGCCGGGGCGCATGTCGGACCTGGTGGCCTCTAATCTCACGCTCAAGCTGGCTGAGGCTCAGGCCATTCTCGAAACCGAGGATCCCGTCGAGCGGCTCACCAAGGTGAACCAATCCTTGGAAAACGAGATTGGCATTCTGGAGATGCAGAATCGCATCCAGAACCGCGCCAAGGAAGAGATGTCGAAAACCCAGCGCGACTACTACCTGCGTGAGCAGTTGCGCCAGATTCGGCACGAGCTGGGCGACGAAAATTCGCTGCGCGACGAAATCGAGGACACACGCCACAAACTCGAAAGCGCCGGGCTGCCCGCCGAGGCGCGCGCCGAAGCGGACAAGCAGTTGCATCGGCTCGAGCAGATGAGCTCGGAGAGCGCGGAAGCCGCGGTGGTGCGCAGCTATCTTGATCTGGTGGTCGAGCTGCCGTGGAAGGAGCCCGAGACAGCCGACGTCGACCTGTCCGCCGCGCGCAAGGTTCTCGACGAGGATCACTACGACCTCGAGCACATCAAGGATCGCATTCTCGACTACCTGGCGGTCTACAAGTTGCGGCGGGATGGGCGCGGCCCGATTCTGTGCTTCCTCGGGCCTCCCGGGGTTGGCAAGACCTCGCTTGGCCGTTCCATCGCGCGCGCCCTGGGCCGCAAGTTCATGCGCATCTCCCTTGGCGGCGTGCGCGACGAGGCTGAAATCCGCGGGCATCGCCGTACCTACGTGGGGGCCATGCCGGGACGCATTCTGCACGGACTTAAGACGGTTGGCGCGCGAAATCCGGTCTTCATGCTCGACGAAGTGGACAAGCTGGGTTCGGACTACCGCGGAGATCCATCGGCGGCCTTGCTGGAAGTGCTCGATCCTGAGCAGAACCACGCTTTTCGCGATCACTACCTGGGCGTGCCATTCGACTTGTCCAAGGTGATGTTCATCGCCACGGCCAATCTGGCCGACACGATTCCGGCGCCCTTGCGCGACCGCATGGAAACCCTGCGGCTGACCGGGTACAGCGAGGAAGAAAAGCTGGTCATCGCCGAGCGCTACCTCCTGCCCAAGCAGATTCACGAGGCAGGGCTTGGCGACAAGGCCCTCATTGTGGGACGGCCGGTGATGCGCAAGGTGATTGCCGAGTACTCGCGCGAGGCGGGGTTGCGCGAGCTGGAACGGCAGATCGCACAGCTCGCGCGCAAGGTGGCGCGGCGGATTGTCGAGAAGGGCGAGGTGACCACGGCCAAGGGGAAGGTCAAGCGCACGGCTCCTCTGACCATGGGCGATCTGGCGAAGTTCTTGGGTCCGCCCAAGTACATTCCCGACGAGCGGCAACGCACCGACGAGGTCGGGATGGCGAATGGGCTGGCATGGACGCAAGCTGGCGGGGAAGTGCTGTACATCGAGGCGCAAATCATGGCCGGCAAGGGAACTCTGATTCTCACCGGGCAGCTCGGCGACGTGATGAAGGAGTCGGCGCAGACCGCGCTTTCCTACGCGCGCGTGCAGGCCAACAGTCTGGGCATTGAGGGGGACTTCTTCGCCGACCGGCAAATCCACATTCACGTGCCCGCGGGCGCGGTGCCCAAGGATGGACCGTCGGCGGGAATCACGATGGCGTGCGTGTTGGTGTCGCTTGCTACGGGCATTCCCATTCGCCGAGATGTTGCGATGACAGGCGAGCTCACCCTGCGCGGCCGGGTGTTGCCCGTGGGTGGCTTGAAGGAGAAGCTCTTGGCGGCCGCGCGCGCGGGCATTCACACCGCCATCGTTCCGGCGAGCAACATGGCCGAATTGAGCGAGATCCCGAAGTACCTGCGGCAGCGGATCAAGCTGGTGCCTGTTCATTCGATGGCCGAGGTTCTGCCCGTCGCGCTGGTTCGACCCTTGCCGCAAGGCAAGTGGCACGGCTTGAACCACGCCGCAGCCGTGCGCAAAGGCCACGGCAAGATCGTCACGCATCACCGCAACGGCGGCGCGGCCTAGCGGACCGATCAAGAAGGGACTAGACCGCGTTCCCGCGGGCGGGCAAAATCCGCCGCATGAACACTCCAGTCTTGCGACGTGCGTTCTTGGCCTCGATCGGGCTTCTTGCATTGGCCGCGTGCGGTCCCAGCATCGATTCCGCGGCCAAAGCCGACATCGACCATCGACTTTCCGCGATGGCGCCATCGGGGCAGACTTTTCCAGCACCCGTCATGGTCGTTCCCAAACCTCTCGTGGTGGGCCAGTGGACGCAACATCGGCTCATCAACGACAAAGGCCAACCCTCGCTGTCCACGTACAAGGTGGTGGGCGAGGACGGCGGAGCGTACTGGGTCGAGGTAGCGAACGAGAGCTACTACGGCAAGACCGTGACCAAGATCCTGCTCGCGATTCCCGACCGCGCCAACCCCAGCACGATGGAAATTCGCGCCGTGAAGATGAAGGACAAGAAGGGACGCGTGACCGAACTTGAGGGGCCCATGATTCAACTCATGCGGTCCGCTTACCAGGGCTCGGTCAACATGCTCGCGGTGTCGTGGCAGGGGCTGCCGCGCGAGAGTGCGAACGTGGTGGCCGGCCATTTCTCCGATTGCTACAAAGCGCGCACCGATGCCAGCTGGGGGGTGTGGCACGCGGCTTCGACCACGTGGATGCACCCCATGGTGCCCATCAGCGGTTTGGTCAAGAGCGAAGGCGTCGACCACCCCACCAGCATGGAGTTGGTCGGATTCGGCGAGGTCGGCGCGACCAGCGAAATTCCGTAGAGGAGAGGACACAGAGCGTGGAGGGATCGCTTGACCCTGGCTCGCTAAAGTGTCACTGTTACACCATGGCGATGAGCATCAGCATCAAGCAGCTTCATCGGACCACGGGCGAGCACGTGCGACAGGCCGCCCATTCCAGTGCTCCCATCGAGGTCACCGACCGGGGCAAGGCCATCGCCGTGCTCGCCAACCCAGCCCTGTTGGTGCCTAGACGCAGACGGCGAACCCTGCTGGCCGAATACAAGGCGCTGCTTTCCCGTAAGTCGTCAGGGAGCGTCCTTGCCGATCTGGATGCGGTCCGGGGCGACCGGTGATCGCGTGCGACACCTCCGCGGTGGCCAAGTTCTACGTGCCGGAGAAGGAATCGCCTTCCATTCGCAGGTTGCTTGAGCAAGCGGATCGGGTTTGCGTGTCCGAGATGGTGCGGCCCGAGATCATGGCGGTCTTCCACCGCCGCCTGCGTGAAGGGAGCCGGAACCGGCGAGACTTTCTCGCGGCAGTTCGACAGTTCCAGCACGACGACCTCGCCGGTTTCTGGACCTGGTTGCCCGTCGATGGCTTCATTCTGAGGGCTGCCGCTCAGATCTTCGCCACGTTGCCTCCGACGATCTTCCTGCGCTCATCGGACTGCATTCACTTGGTCACGGCCTTGCATCATGACTTCACCGAGTTCCTCACCTTCGACGCCCAGCAAACCCGGGCTGCCAGTACGCTGGGCCTGACCCCGGTGACAGGGTAACGGTTTCTCGTCGCACCGCACGTGCGCCAAACACAGCGGCACGGCGCTGGTCGAAGAATCGCTGCACGCGCGTGGCATTCGCTTCGGCACCGATGGTTCGGCCATCGCGCTCTACACCCTCGGCAGCAACCAATTCGCGCGCATCGCGGCCGAGCGAGCGCAGGCCGGCGACGTTCTCTTCTTCGATATCGGGCCAGGCTGCGGAAGCCACGCGGGAATCGTCGAGACAACCGATGGCACTGGCCGCATCGGCTTCCGCTAGAGGTTCGCGATGATCCGTGTCGCGAATTCGGAGCAAGACACCAGGGTCGCGCCCTCGGTGAGGCGGGCGAAGTCGTAGGTTACGGTCTTCTGCGCGATGGTCTTCTCGATGGCGGCCACGATACGGCTGGCGGCGCCCGTCCAGCCGAGGTGTTCGAACATCATGATGCCCGACAGAATCACCGAACCAGGATTCACTTTGTCCTGATTCGCGTACTTGGGTGCCGTGCCGTGCGTGGCCTCGAAGATGGCATGGCCAGTCAGGTAGTTGATGTTTCCGCCCGGCGCGATGCCGATGCCGCCAACCTGCGCTGCCAGTGCATCGGACAAATAATCGCCGTTCAGATTCAGGGTCGCGATGACATCGAATTCGTCGGGCCGGGTCAGCACCTGCTGCAAGGTAATGTCCGCGATCGAATCCTTGAGCAGGATCCGCCCGGCCGGCGGCTTGCCGCCGCAGTCGTCCCAGCCGATCACGCGTCCGGCGTATTCGCGCTTGGCAAGGGCGTAGCCCCAGTCTCGGAAGGCGCCCTCGGTGAACTTCATGATGTTCCCCTTGTGCACCATGGTCACGCTCTTGCGCCCGTGGCGGATGGCGTAGTCGAAAGCCGCGCGTAGCAGGCGTTCGGAGCCCTGGCGCGACACCGGCTTGATGCCGATGCCCGAGGTAGCCGGGAAGCGAATCTTCTTCACGCCCATCTCGTTTTGCAGGAAGGCGATGATTTTCTGCGCCTGCGGCGATTCGGCGGGCCACTCGATGCCGGCGTAGATGTCCTCGGTGTTCTCGCGGAAGATGACCATGTCGACCTTCTCGGGGTGCTTGACCGGCGAGGGCACGCCGGAAAAGTAGCGCACGGGACGCAGGCAGACGTAGAGGTCGAGCATTTGCCGGATGGCCACGTTGAGCGACGAGATGCCGCCGCCGATGGGCGTGGTCAGCGGGCCCTTCATGCCGACCAAATAGGTCTTGAATGCCTGCAAGGTTTCGTCGGGCAGCCAGGTGTCGAAGAGCTGCTTCGACTTTTCGCCGGCGTAGACTTCGGCCCAGGCGATTTTCTTCTTGCCCGCGAATTCCTTTTCCACGGCGGCGTCGAGCACGCGCACGGAGGCGCGCCAGATGTCGGGGCCGGTGCCATCGCCTTCGATGAAGGGCAGAGTCGGTCGGTCGGGCACCTGTAAAACGCCCTGGCTCGACAGGGTGATGGGCTCGCCGCCCGCAGGGATGATGGGCTTGGGGGAGGTTGCTGCGCTCATGCCCGCAGTCTAGCAGAAAGAGGCCGGACTTGGTCTCAATTCTGGAGTTGGAAGGCCGGATTATGGCAAAGCGTCGTCTGAATGCTCGCCCAGGTTAAAAAGGAGTGCTAAGGTACGCAATTAGCGCCGGACGGTCGGCGCCCGTTCGGGAGTTCCCTTAGCGAAGGAATGACAATGACCATCGAAGAGGCGATCGAAACCGGAATAGCGTTCGAGAAGAAGGTCCACGCCGCGTATCTGTCGGCGGCGAACCGTGCCCAGGATGCGACGGCGAAGCGGGTGTTTTCCACTATGGCCGAGGAGGAACAAGGTCATGTCACCTACCTGGAGAGCCGTCTTGGTGAATGGCGTCGGCGCGGATACCTGTCGGATGAGAAGCTGCGCACGATACTGCCGTCGAGCGCACGCATCCGCGAGGGCGTGAAACGCGTGCGCTCGCAGATTGCACAGCGTAAGGGGAGCCCTGGCGCGGAACTGGATTCGTTGCGGCAGGCGTTGGCGGCGGAGGAAGAAACCTCGGGCTTCTACCGGCGGATGGTTCAGGAGCTGCCCGCAGAGGGGCAGGATCTCTTTTCGCGATTCCTTGAAATCGAAGACGGGCACGCAATCTTGGTGCAAGCCGAAATCGACAGCGTGAATCAAACCGGCTTCTGGTTCGACGTACGGGAATTCGACTTGGAGGTGGGGTAGCGCGTCACAGCCTGTGATGGCGGAGGGCGTTGGACAGCACCTGCGGCAGAATCCCGAAACAGGATTGACGCGACCCTGTATTGGCTCGTTCGGCCTGCAGGAATGCCTCGCCAGGCGAGTTTGGACGGCGGAATAGCGGTTCCGAAAGTCTGAATTTGAAATAGCCGACCGGGGTGGGGGACAAAAGAAGAACGCCATTTCGACGTGATGACTTTCACAACGAGAACCAATTTTGTGGTAGAAATAGGCAGTTGGTCGCTTTCGACCAGAAAGAAAGAGGGTTGTCATGTCCGCAGTACTGCAGCAGTCCGATTACGCGATTCGATGCCTCCTGTTTCTCGTCGAACATCGTGGTCGGCTCGCCACCAAATCCGAGATAGCCAAGGCGGTGGACGCTCCGGATCTCTTCGTGGCCAAGATTCTGCAACGGTTGGTGAAGGCCAACGTGCTCGTATCCGTGCGCGGGATTCACGGCGGATTCTCCCTGGCGCGCGAGCCCTCGGCCATTTCGCTGCTCGATGTTCTGGGCGCATCCCAAGCTTCGCTGGCATTTCGCCCCTGTGTTCTCAACCCGAAGGCTTGTCCCTTGCAAGGGGTCTGCCCGTCGCGGCCCGTGTGGGTGAAGATCTACGAAGGCACAGTCAAGGAGCTGCGTCAGTCTACCTTCGACAAGCTGTCGCGCGACCACAAGACCCGCCTCCGCGCCTGTTCGCGTCGCCTGTCGGTCCTGAAAGCCTAGGGAACCAGGGCCAACACGCGCCTTTCGCCGTGCCGGCGAAAGAGGATCGTCGTTCGCTTGTGAAAAGATACTCGACAAGTCTTTTTTCACTCGCTACGCTTCACGGCAACGAACCTGTGGGGGCGAGAAGCGCGCGATGAAGATACACGAGTACCAAGCAAAATCCCTGTTGTCCAAGTTTGGTCTGCCGGTTCCCATGGGCGTCGCGGTGTTGGAAAAGGATGGGGCGGAGGCGGCGGCGGAGAAGGTCATGCGGATGACCCAAAACGAAACCGTGGTCGTCAAGGCGCAGATCCACGCCGGCGGTCGTGGCAAGGGCGGCGGCGTGAAAGTTGTCACGGGGCTGGCGGCCGTGCACGAGGCCGCGGGCAAGATCTTCGGGCACAAGCTGGTCACCCACCAGACCGGTCTAGAGGGTCGCATCGTCAAGCGCTTGCTCATCGAGCAAGGCGTGTCGATTGCTCGGGAGTTGTACGCATCGGTGCTTGTGGATCGGGCGAAGAGTCGCGTGGTGGTCATGGCCTCGGCCGCGGGCGGCATGGAGATCGAAGATGTCGCGGCCAAGACGCCGGAAGCGATTCTAATGGAACGGGTGGATCCCGCGGTGGGCCTTTCGCCCTACCAGGCGCGCAACCTCGTCTATGCGCTGGGCCTCAAGGGCGAGGTGGCCAAGAACGCGGTGCCCTTTCTGCTCAAGCTCTACGACGCCTTTATGGCGCTCGATGCCTCGCTGGTCGAGATCAACCCGCTGGTCGTCACGACCGACAACCGCGTGATGGCCCTCGATTGCAAGATGACCTTCGACGACAACGCCATCGACAAGCACAAAGAGGTCGCCGAGATGCGCGACCTGGATGAAGAAGAGCCCACCGAAACCGAAGCGCGCGCTTTCGACCTCAACTTCATCAAGCTGGACGGCAGCATCGGTTGCATGGTCAACGGCGCGGGTCTGGCTATGGCCACCATGGACATCATCAAGTACTTCGGTGGAAGTCCGGCCAATTTTCTCGACGTGGGCGGTGGCGCCACCAAGGAGAAGGTCACCGCGGCGTTTAAGATTCTGACGGCGGATTCGGCGGTGAAAGGCATCTTCGTCAACATCTTTGGCGGCATCATGAAGTGCGACGTGATTGCGGGCGGGGTGATTGCGGCGGTGGGTGAAATCGGGTTGCGCGTGCCGCTGGTGGTGCGCCTGGCCGGAACTAACGTGGACATCGGTACCAAGATGCTCGCGGAATCCGGCTTGCCCATCACCACTGCGACCGACATGGCGGATGGGGCGCGCAAGGTGGTCGAACTGACTTCGGGAAGGAGGCAGTAGCCATGGCCATTCTTGCCAACAAGCAGACGCGCGTGGTGGTCCAGGGGCTGACCGGCGCGGCGGGAACTTTCCATGCCAAGCAGATGCGCGACTATGGCACGACCGTGGTTGGTGGCGTGACGCCGGGCAAAGGCGGCGGTACGCACGAGGGCTTTCCCATCTTCGACACCGCCGTCCAAGCGGTGCAGGCGACCGGCGCCAACGCCAGCGTGATTTTCGTCCCGCCCTACGGCGCGGTCGATGCCATCCTCGAAGCCGCGGGCGCTGGCATCGAGCTCATCGTGTGCATCACCGAGGGGATCCCGGTGCTCGACATGGTGCGGGCTCGGCGCGCGCTCGAGGGCAAATCGTGCCGATTGGTGGGACCCAACTGCCCAGGCGTCATCACGCCGGGCGCGGCCAAGTTGGGCATCATGCCTGGCTATATCCACAAACCGGGGTCGGTGGGTATCGTGTCGCGCTCGGGGACACTGACCTACGAGGCCGCTTTTCAGCTCACCGATCTCGGGATGGGGCAGAGCACGGCGGTCGGCATCGGCGGCGATCCGGTCAAGGGTCTCGATTTCATCGAGTGTCTGGCCATGTTCGAGGCCGACCCCGAAACCAAGTCCATCTTGCTCATTGGTGAGATCGGCGGCACCTCCGAGGAGGATGCCGCGGCCTTCATCAAGGCCAACGTGAAGAAGCCGGTGGCCGCTTTCGTCGCCGGCTTGACCGCGCCGCCTGGACGACGCATGGGCCACGCTGGCGCCATCATCAGCGGCGGCAAGGGCAAGGCCTCCGACAAGATCGCCGCACTCAAGGACGCCGGCATCGCCATTGCGCCCACGCCTGCGGACTTGGGCAAAACCGTGGCGGCGATTATTCGCTAGCTTTTCCGCTAGCTTTTTGTGGTTCAATCCATCTTGCCCAAAGATGGATCGCGCCCTCGTCCTCGTATCGCCGGTTCTGCACCGGGTGTTCGCCGAAAAGCCGTGGGCGTTGCTCGCCTGGCCGGCCGTGGCCATGGTCTTGGGGACGCTGGTGCGGTTGCTGCTTGGCAAAGGCAGTCAGCGCCTGGCCATCGTGCCGCGCACCGCGGGCGGGCTACTGGGCATCGCCACCGCGCCATTTTTGCACGCCAATTTCGCTCACCTTGTCGCCAACCTTCCGCCGTTCCTCGTGCTGGGCGCCCTGGTTCTCCGCCTGGGCAGTCACCGCTTCATCGAAACGAGCGTCATCGTGGTTCTTGGGAGCGGCGCTCTCGTCTGGTTGCTCGCCCGTCGGGGCGCGCACATGGGCGCCAGCGGCGTGGTCTTCGGCTTCTTCGGCTACCTCATCGGCCTGGCCTATTTCACCCGAGCCACATCGGACTTGCTCGTCGCTGCGGGAGTGATCGTGGTCTACGGTGGCCTCTTGGCTGGACTCAAGCCGGTTCGCAAAGAGACCTCGTGGGAGGGGCATCTCTTTGGCCTGATCGTCGGCCTGGCCAAGGTATGGTGGCTGCGCCGGTAGAGCGGCTACCGCGTGGCGCGGTCGGGACGGAAGTCGCCCATCAGGCTCTCCATCGCCGACCAGACGTGCGACACGTCGTTGGCGCAGATGAAGAGGTCGCGCCGTTTGCCGTGGATGTCGGTCACGTGGCCGGGCAGCTCGGCTTCCTTGTGGAAGCCGAGTTTCTCAAAGGTGCGCTTGGCGGCGATTTGGCCTTCGACCATGTGGGCGACCAGCTTGTCGATACCGCGGTCGATGGCGAGCTTGACGATGTGGCGGGCCAGCTCGATGCCAAGTCCCTGGCCGCGGGCGGCGCGGTCGACGTTGAGGCGGATCTCGCCGACGTGGCGGCTCCAGCCGTGCAGGGTGCGGTAGAGAGTTGCTTCGCCGCGGATTTCGCCGCCGATCTTGCCCACCACGCTGAGGGCCTCGCCGCTTCTCAGCGCGGCCAGAAAGCTGTCCAGCCACTCGGCGGTGGTGACGTCGGCCTTGAGGACCAAGCGGTCTTCCTCGGGCATGGCTCGATAGAATTTGAGCAACTCGGCGCCGTCGCTGGCCTCGGCCAACGACATTGTCGCGCCCTTGCCGTTGCGCAAGTGAACGATGCAGGGAAGCTCCGTGGCGTCCATCTCGAACCCTCCTCCTCTCGCGCAACTAGGCCAAGAGCGTGCGGCCAAAGTCATAGCCCTTGCTGAGCGCCCGCAGATTCAAGTTCTCGGTGCCCTTGGGGACCGAGTCGAGCACGGCCTTCTCGACCGCCTCGTGGGGCAGAAGTCCCGTGGCACCAGCGAAGAAGCCGACCATGACGATGTTGAGCACCAGGCGCCGGCCCAATTCCTCGGCGAAACGCGTGGCCGGAATGCCCATGGCGCGCACCGCGGGCGGCAATTTGCCCGCTGGCTGCACCAGCTCTTCTTCGTAGAGCACCAATCCATCGGGCTTGAGCTGCGGGGCGAATTGCGTGCATGCATCCTGCGACATCAGGACCAGGACGTCCGGCCTGCGCACGTAGGGATAGCCGATGGCCTCGTCGGAGACGATGACCTGGGCGCTGCACGCACTGCCGCGCGCCTCGGGCCCAAAGGCCTGAATCATGGCCGCGTGCTTGCCGGCGTAGATGGAAGCTGCCTTGCCGATGATCGAGCCGCACAGGATGATGCCTTGGCCGCCCAATCCACCGACACGAATTTCGGTTCTGGTCACGAGGTTAACCTCCGTATGTCGTGTACTTGGTGCCCAGTGTTTGGGTGAAGTGATCGTTCATGGCATCGAGCCAGGTGGGGCGCTCGCGGTCGACGAACTTGCCGACCACAATCTTGCCGTCGAAGGTTAGGCCGACCTCCTTGGTGTCCGCGCCGTGCTTCACGATGCTGTTCTGCTTGTAGTTCTTGAGTTCGTCGATGCCGTCGCCGCGCTTGTTACGACGCGAATAGAGCGTCGGACAAGGCGACAGCGCCTCGATGAACACGAAGCCCTTCTTCTTGAGCCCCTCTTGCATGGCCTTGGCGAGCTGGCGGACGTGGAAGACGGTCCAACGCGCGACGTACACGGCCCCGCACGCGTCGGCCAGGAAGGGGAGATTGAATGGCTGCTCGTAGTTGCCGAAGGGCATGGTGGTTTGTTTGGCGCCGAGCGGGGTGGTGGGGGCCACTTGGCCGCCGGTCATGCCGTAGGTGAAGTTGTTCACGCATACAATCATCAGATCCATGTTCCGCCGGGCGGCGTGCATGAAGTGGTTGCCGCCGATGGCGGTGAGATCGCCGTCGCCGGAGTAGACCACGACCTTGAGCTTGGGATTCGCGAGCTTGAGTCCGGTGGCGAAGGGAATGGCGCGTCCGTGGGTGGTGTGGAACGAGTCCAGATTCATGTAGCCGGCCACGCGGCCCGTGCAGCCGATGCCGGACACCACCGCGATCTGGTCGAGGTCCATGCCCGACTCGGTGAGCGCGCGGGTGAAACAATTGACCGTGGTGCCGATGCCGCAGCTCGGGCACCAGATATGCGGGATACGCTCCTGGCGCAGATACGGCATCACGGGATTGACGCTGTCGATATCGCGCAGGAGATTCTCGGCGGTGTTGGGTGTGCTCATGACGCTGCCTCGATGATCTTCTTGAGGATGGCTTCGGGTTCGTGCACCGAACCGCCGGCGTGGGGAATGCTGATGACCTTGACGCCATCGCTCGCTGCGCGTTCGAGTTCGATGACCATTTGGCCCATGTTGAGTTCGGGCATGATGAAGACCTTGGCTTTGCTGCACAGTTCGCGGATGCGGGCGGCCGGAAATGGCCACACGATGCGCAGGCGCAGATGGCCGACTTTCAGGCCGCGTTGGCGGGCATCGTCGACCGCGCTCTTGGCGATACGCGAGGTGATGCCATACGAGACCACGATGATTTCCGCGTCGTCGATGTAGTCTTCCTGGATATCGACGAGCTTATCGGCATTGTTCTTGATCTTGTTGATCAGGCGCCGCACCAGCTTGTCCTGCGTGGGCGTGTTCATAGCAGGGTAGCCGCGCTCGTCGTGTGTCAGTCCGGTGACGTGGATGCGGTATCCCTCGCCGGCCTTGGTCATCTCGGGGACCAAGTCATCGGCCGTGGTGGCGAAGGCTCGGTATTCGTGCTTGGCCTTGGTGGTGAACTTGCGCGGAACGACCTGGAGGCGATCCGCGGGCGGTATGTCGACCCGTTCGACCATGTGGCCCACCACCTCGTCCATCATGAACATGACTGGGCAGCGGTAGATCTCGGACAGGTTGAATGCCTTGATCATCAGATCGAAGCATTCCTGGGGTGAGTTGGGTACGAGAGCGATGATCTCGTAGTCTCCGTGGCTTCCCCAGCGGGCTTGCATCATGTCGCTCTGAGCGGGCAGGGTGGGCAAACCGGTCGAGGGACCGCCGCGCTGCACGTCGACCCAGACGCCTGGCGTTTCGGTCATCACGGCCAGGCCGATGTGTTCCATCATAAGCGAGAAGCCAGGGCCGCTGGTCACGCTGAGGGTTTTCTTGCCGCCCCAGGCGGCACCCTGCACGGCGATGCTGGAGGCGAGTTCGTCCTCCATTTGGATGAAGACACCGCCAACGGTGGGAATGCGCGAGGCGAAGCGCTCGACGATTTCCGTGGACGGCGTAATGGGATACCCGGCGACAAAGCGACAACCCGCGGCCAGAGCGCCTTCGCAGGCGGCATGGTCGCCATCGATGAAGTGCAGCCCGGTGAGTACCCCCTTGGGATCTGCGGGAATCGGAGTTCCCCAGGCCGATTTAGCCGCGGGCGGCGCCACGGGTTGCGCAGGTGCCACGGGCGGGCCTTTGCCCTTGCGCTCGTCGATGTCCTTCCAGCGCTCGCCGTAGATGGCGAAGTCCGGACAGTACAGCCCGCATAGGTCGCAACCCGTGCAGGCGTCCGGCGCGCTCAGAATCGGGAAGTGGTATCCCTTGGGGTTGAATTCCTTCGAGAAAGACAGACAGTCCGTCGGGCAGAAATCGATGCAGAAGGAACAGCCCTTGCAGATCTCCGTTCGAACATAGACCGTACCCTTGCCGGGCCGTGGATCGGTGTTGGAATCGCTCATGAAGCCCTCGCGGTGGCTAACCTGAGGAATGTTTAGCACAAGAAAGGAGGCTTGGCACAAAAAGAGGACTAAGAAGGTCGAAATTAGGGCGCCGCGGGCAACGCGGCGCCCAGGGGTCCGCACAAGCGGCAGTGTTTGCGAACTTGAAATAGAACCGCGGCACTCGCTATTTTGTCGTGAGCCGGGCGCGCGGCCGTGGTAAATGAACATGCCATGGCGGCATTCTGGTCCTTCTTTAGATCCACGATTGGTCTCAAGGTAGTCATGGCCGTGTCGGGGTTTATCCTGTTCGGCTTCTGCGTCGAGCACCTCGTCGGCATGATGCTCTTTTTCAAGGGGCCGAACATGATCAACGGCTATGGCAGCCTGCTGCGCTACTCCCCGGTGGCGTTGTGGACGGCGCGCTCGGTGATCCTAACCGCTGTGGTCTTTCATATCTGGACCGCCACGGTCCTGGTTCTGCGCCAGTGGGCGGCGCGGCCGGTAGCCTACCGGCGTAAGCAATCGCGCACCTTCTCCTACGCCGCGCGCACCATGAAGTATTCGGGACCACTGGTGCTGGCCTTTGTGCTTTTCCACCTGGCCCACTTCAGTTGGGGGTGGAACGTCACGCCGGCTCCCTACGTCGAGGGAGATGTGTACGCGAATATCGCGAATAGCTTCCAATACGGCTGGGTGACGTTGGTGTATGTGCTGGGCACCAGCCTGGTCGGGCTGCACTTAATCCACGGTGGCCACAGCATGTTCGAATCGCTGGGTTTGCGTCATCCTCACTTCGACGGTCTGATTCGCAGTGTGGTCGGCGGTGCTACGTTGGTGCTGGTGGCGGGATTCATCTTCCTTCCCTGCGCCATCCTTTTCCACCTGGTGGGGGGCTGAGCGACATGGAAATCAAATCAGGCGTTCCGTCGGGCGACATCGCCACCGCGTGGTCTCGGCACAAGTTCGAGATGAAGCTGGTGAATCCGGCCAACAAGCGCAAGTTCAGCCTCATCGTCGTGGGTTCCGGCCTGGCCGGTGCCTCCGCGGCGGCATCGTTGGCTGAACTGGGCTACGACGTGCGCTGCTTCTGCTACCAAGACAGCCCTCGCCGCGCTCACAGCATTGCCGCCCAAGGTGGAATCAACGCTGCCAAGAACTACCAGAACGATGGCGATAGCGTATTCCGACTTTTCTACGACACTGTCAAGGGCGGGGATTTTCGCGCGCGCGAGCACAACGTCCACCGGCTTGCGGAAGTATCGGCGAACATCATCGATCAGTGCGTGGCCCAGGGCGTGCCGTTCGCGCGTGAGTATGGCGGCTATCTCGCCAATCGATCCTTCGGCGGGGCGCAGGTCTCGCGAACCTTCTATGCGCGAGGGCAGACGGGGCAGCAGCTTCTTCTCGGCGCGTACCAGGCGCTGGAGCGGCAGATCGCCGAGGGCAAGGTGACCATGTATCCACGCACCGAGATGCTGGATCTGGTGCTGGTGGACGGCAAAGCGCGCGGCATCGTCACGCGCGACCTGGTTACGGGCAAGGTCGAATCGCACGCGGCGGATGCGGTCATTTTGGCCACCGGTGGCTACGGCAATGTCTTCTATCTGTCGACCAACGCCAAAGGCTGCAACGTCACCGCGACCTGGCGCGCGCACAAACTGGGTGCTGGGTTCGCCAATCCTTGCTTTACGCAGATTCACCCGACCTGCATTCCAGTGAGCGGCGACCACCAGTCCAAGCTGACGTTGATGAGCGAATCGCTGCGCAACGATGGGCGGGTGTGGGTGCCGAGCAAGGCCGGCGACACTCGCAAGGCCGGCGACATTCCCGAAAGCGAGCGTGACTACTACCTGGAACGCCGCTACCCGGCCTTCGGCAACTTGGTGCCACGCGACGTGGCTAGCCGCGCGGCCAAGTCGGTGTGCGACGAGGGCAAGGGCGTGGGGCCCGGAGGCCGCGGCGTGTACCTCGATTTCGCTGACGCCATCAAGCGCTTGGGTGAGGATCCGGTGCGTGAGCGCTATGGCAACCTCTTCGACATGTACGAGCGCATCACCGACGAGAATCCGTACAAGGTGCCGATGCGCATCTATCCGGCCGTCCACTACGCCATGGGCGGTCTGTGGGTGGACTACAACCTCATGAGCACGATTCCCGGTCTCTTCGTCTTGGGCGAAGCGAACTTCTCCGACCATGGCGCGAACCGGCTAGGCGCCTCGGCGCTGATGCAGGGCTTGGCGGATGGCTATTTCATCATTCCCTACACCATTGGCAGCTACCTGGTGTCGCAGAGACTCGCAAAAGTCGACCGCGATGGTCAGGAATTCAAGCGCGTGGAATCCGAAGTGGGCGAACGTGCGAAACGCCTCCTGGGCAACAAAGGGAAGCGGACGGCCATGTCGTTTCACCGCGAACTCGGCAAGCTCTTGTGGGACAACTGCGGGATGGCGCGCAACGCGGCCGGTCTGCGGTCGGCGGTCGAGCGGATTCCGCAACTGCGCGAGGAATTCTGGAGCCAGGTCATCGTGCCCGGCAGTGGCGGGGAACTGAACCAGGCCCTGGAATACGCGGGCCGCGTGGCAGACTTCATGGAATTCGGCGAGCTCATGTGTCGAGATGCCCTGGAGCGCAACGAGTCCTGCGGATGCCATTTCCGCGAGGAATTTCAGACCGAGGAAGGGGAGGCCAAGCGCAACGACGCCGACTTCGCCCACGTGGCGGTGTGGGAACATCGTGGCGAGGGCAAGGCGCCGGTCCGCCACCAGGAACCCCTGACCTTCGAGAACGTGCATCTTGCACAGCGGAGCTACAAATGAGTCCCAAGGCACGGCGCACTTCGCGTGGGCGAAGGCTGGCTATGCCAGCCGGAGCCCGTCGCGGGAGGGGATGGGAACCCTCTCAGGGTTCCCATCATAGTAGGAGTTACAAATGAGAGTCGTCCTCATGGTCTGGCGCCAGGAGAGCCGAGACGCCAAGGGGCGCCTGCAGCACATCGAAGCCCAGGAAATCAGCCCGGAAATGTCCTTTTTAGAGATGCTGGACGTGGTGAACGAACGTCTCATCTTGGCGGGCGAGCGACCGATTGCGTTCGATCATGACTGTCGCGAAGGAATCTGCGGTTCCTGCGGGGTGGTCATCAACGGCATTCCGCACGGTCCGCGGCCGGGTACCACCACCTGCCAGCTCCACATGCGGCAGTTTCACGATGGCCAAACCATCGTCATCGAGCCCTACCGGGCCAAGCCGTTTCCGGTACTGCGAGACCTCATCGTGGACCGCAGCGCGCTCGACCGCATCATCGCGGCGGGTGGCTACGTCAGCGCCAGGACAGGCTCGGCGCCCGACGGAAACGCCACGCCCGTGGCAAAATCCAAGGCGGACGCCGCCATGGACGCCGCTGCGTGCATCGGGTGCGGGGCTTGCGTGGCGGCCTGTCCAAACGCTTCCGCCATGCTTTTCGTGGGCGCCAAAATCTCGCACCTCGGGCTGCTGCCACAGGGGCAGCCGGAGCGATGGACGCGGGCCGAAAACATGGTCGCCGCCATGGACAAGGAAGGTTTTGGTCCCTGCACCAATGTGACGGAGTGTTCGGTCGTGTGTCCCAAGGAGATTGACGTCAGTGTCATCGCCCGCATGAATAGGGACCGGATTGGTGCGATTTTTCTTGTGGCCAGACGTTCGCTTTTGTCGGATAGTTCTTAGAAGGGCGGTCGTTGTTCAGGTTCCGCCCGGTCCGAATGAGAGCGCTGGGGGTGACCATGATGACCTGTGCGACATGCGACAAGAAGTTTCCCGACGAGTACAAGTACTGCCCGATGTGCGGAGGGCCCTTTGACAATGTCAACGACCCGCACTACTGGTCGCGCAAGGCCCTGAACTCGCGACTCGGGGGCGAGCCGCTTTCCAAGTCGATTGCCGCGCTCAAGACGGCGTGCGAGCTCGCTCCCGGCAATGCGCACCTTCTATGCGGCCTGGGCAAGCTTTACTACCGCACCGGCGAACTCGACAAGGCGATCGAATTCCTGAAGCGCGCGATCGAAGCGAAGCCGGAGTACTCCGACGCCCATTACGAGCTGGCGTTGTCCTACTACCGCTCGGGACGCATCAAGATGGCCATTCAATCGATGCAGAAGTGCCTCGATATCGGCCACGACGACATGGGCGCTTACTATTGGCTCGGCATCGCCAACTACCACTTGGGCAATGAGACCGAGGCCATCACCGCCTTCCAGCACCTGCTCGCGCTCAGCCCCAAGGCGGTGATCGCAAACTACCACCTGGGCGTCAACTACGCTGCCATTGGTCGCCACGAGGAGGCCATCGCCCATTTCAAACGCGTGCTCGATGCGTGCCCCGACGATCAAGCGGCGGGCTACCATCTTGGGATGGCGTACTACCACGCCAACAAGATGAAAGAGGCGGCGGGTGTGTTCCGTCAAGCCTTGGAACAAGACCCCAGGGATCATCGGGCCAAGGACATGTACGAGATGCTGACCGAAGTACCGGGCATCTAGGGATGTCGGGGCGCGGTTTCGTTGACCTGGCCAATCGGTGAGGCTAGCGTTCGCCGGCCATGGCAACCGTCACCTCATCCGTTGCGATCATTGCGGGAGCGCTCGCCAACGCGCACGCGCTCGACGCGCGCGTGCATGTATTGCGGCAGCGGTTTCCCAGGGCGATTATCGATCGCTATCTGGATCTGATTCCGCAGATTGCCGAGGGCGTGCTGGTGACTCCTGGCGCGGCCTTGGTGGGCGACGTGCGTTTGGGCCGGGATGCATCGGTCTGGTACAACGCCGTCCTGCGCGGGGATATCGCTTCGGTCATCGTCGGCGAACGATCGAACATTCAAGACGGTAGCGTCATGCACGTGGCCGACAACACGCCCTGCGTGGTCGGAGCGGACGTGGTGGTCGGCCATCGGGTCATGTTGCACGCCTGCCGGGTCGAGGACGCCTGTCTCATTGGCATGCAGGCCACGGTGCTCGACGATGCGCTCATTGGGGAAGGTTCCATCGTCGGCGCGGGCGCGTTGGTCACGCAGCGGATGGTGATCCCGCCGCACAGCTTGGTCCTAGGCGCGCCCGCCAAGGTCGTGCGCACCCTGGCCGCCAGCATAGGCGACGAACACCGCGCCCTGGCCGGCAAATACATGCGCCTCAAGGAAAACTATCTGCGCGACAGCCTCCGGCGCGGGTAGGCCTACCCGTGACGGGCGAGGGCTTCGAGTGGCGTCTCCTCGCCCTCACGCATGACCGTGGCGTGTCCGAGAACACGTTCGGCGAGGGCGTCGATGATGGTGTACGCGACGGGTATCACGACGAGCGTCAAGAGCGTCGAGGTGATGAGGCCGCCGATGACCGCGATGGCCATGGGGGCGCGCAACTCGCCGCCCTCGGAGATGCCGAGCGCGACCGGCGCCATGCCGAAGATCATCGCTCCCGTGGTCATCAAGATGGGGCGCAAGCGGACCGCGCCGGCCTTGAGCAGGGCTTCACGCCGAGCAATGCCTTGGCGCCGGAGGGTATTGGTGTAGTCCACGAGGAGGATGGCGTTCTTGGTCACCAGGCCCATGAGCAGGATGATGCCGATCATGGTCATGATGTTGAGCATGCTGTGGGTGAGCGCGATGGCACCGAGTGCGCCGACCATGGACAGGGGCAACGACAGCATGATGGTAAACGGGTGCAGGAAACTCTCGAACTGCGCCGCGAGCACGAGGTAGACGATGATGACGGCGAGGAGTAGAGCCGAGAGCAGATAGCCCATCGACTCGGCCATCATGTCCGCCTGGCCCGCCCAGTCGGTGGTCATGGTGGACGGGACCAGCTTCTTGGCGAAAGCCTCGACCTGCTTGGTGGCCTGGCCGAGTGCGATGCCATTCAGGTTAGCGAAGATGGTGATCTGGCGCTGGCGGTTCTGGCGCTCGATTTTGCCGGGGCCAGCCTCGTCGAGGATCGAAACGACATTGGAGAGGTTCACCAGCTGGCCGGTCGTCGAACGAACCTTGAGCGCCATGAGATCTTGCGCTTTCTGCCGGAAGCCTTCGTCGAGCTTCATGCGAATGTCGTAGCGTTGCCCGTCGGCCGTCATTTCCGACACCTTGTCGTCGGCCATGAGACTGCGCATGGTCATGGCGATCACCGCCATGGGAACGCCCAGATCCGCGGCGCGATCGCGGTCGATATTGATGGCCAGTTCGGGCTTGCCGCCGCGGTAGGAAGTGTCGAGGTCGACGTAGCCCTTTTGTTTCTTGCCATCGACCACCACCTCTTGCTCGCCGAGCGATTTCATGATCTCGTCGGTGGCCTTGCTGATCTCGGGGTAGTTCTTGCCGCGAACATTGAATTGCACCATCGAGTTTCGAATGGCGCCGCTACTGGCGCCGGTCATGTTGAAAGGCTCGACCGCGACGTTGACATCAGCGCGGCCCAGCCAGCTAGAAATTTGGGTGCGGGTATAGGCAATCATCTGCGCCTGCGAGAAATTGCGCTTCTTCTTTCCCACCAAGTTGACCTGGATTTCGGCGCGATTGATTTCGGCGAGAGCGTTGCCGCCGATGGTCACCAAGGTGTCCTCGACGCCGGGCACGCCACGCAGCTTGGTTGCGATCGATTCGGCCATGGTCTCGGTGGCGCCCAAGGAAGCGCCGAGAGGCATTTCCAGCTTGACCACGAACTGACTGCGATCCTCGACGGGCATGAACTCCTTGGGCACGATGGCGGCCAGGAAAATGCTGCCGACGAACACGGCGAGCGCGGTGAGCACGGTGATGGCACGATGGCGAAGTGCCGCGGTCAGAAGCTTGCTGTACGCCCGTTCGATGGCATCGAGGAAGCCTTCGATGGCCTTAGCAATTGGTCCCTTGCCCGTGTGCGCGCGCAGGAAGCGCGAGGACAGCATGGGCGTCAGGGTAAACGCCACGAACAGCGACACCGCGACCGCGAAGGCGACGGTAAGGCCGAACTGCACGAAGAAGCGGCCAATCAAGCCTTTCATGGTCGCGACGGGAACGAACACCGCGAGGATCGACGCCGTGGTCGCCATGACCGCAAGGCCGATCTCGGCGGTGGCGTCGGCGGCCGCTTTCATGGGCGATTTGCCCATTTCCAGATGGCGGTGGATGTTTTCTATGACGACGATGGCATCGTCGATCAAGATGCCGATGGAGAGCGACAACGCCAACATCGTCATCATGTTGAGCGTGTAGCCCATGAAGTAGATGAAGGCGAAGGTCGAGATGACCGAGACAGGCAGGGCGGTGGCGCTGATCAAGGTGGCGCGCCAGTCGTGCAGGAAGAACAAGATGATGAAGATGGCCAGCGCGGCACCGAACAACAGATCGAACTTGACGTCGTCGATGGCCCGTTCGGTGAAGAGCGAGTTGTCCGAGGCGATCTTCATTTCCACTTTGGGGTATTGCGCTCTGAGCTTGTCCAGCGCGGCCTTGACCTTGTGGGCAACGTCGACCGTGTTCGAGCCGGACTGCTTGCGCACCACCATGGTGACCGAGGACTTGCCGCTGAAGGTGGCGTACGAACGCCGTTCTTGCTCGCCGTCCTCGACCCGGGCCACGTCGCGGATGCGCACCGGTGATCCACCCGCGGCGGTGATGATGATGTTCCCCAGCTCTTCCGCGCTGTGCACCTGGCCGCGGGTCTTGATAGAAAGCTCCAGCGCGCCCGAGTCGAGGCGGCCGCCCGGGATCTCCACGTTCTGCGCGGCCACGGCTTGCGCGACATCGCCCGGCGCCAGACCGAAGGAGTCGAGCCGCTGCGGATCGATCCATAGGTGAAATTCGCGCTCCTGCCCGCCGATGATGTCGACGGTGCCAACGCCATTGATGGCCTGCAGCCGCTGCTTGACTGTGTTTTTCGCGATGTCGGTTAGGTCGCGCTTGGGCATCTCGCCGGCCAGGGCAATGGCCACGACCGGCGCGGCGCCGATGTCTAGGCGCTCGACCAGCGGCGGCTCCAAGTCCGAGGGCAGGTTCTTGAGCGCCGCGGAGACCTTGTCGCGCACGTCTTGCACGGCTTGGTCCGCCTTGCGCTCGAGCTCGAACTGCACGAAGACCAACCCGACACTTTCCATCGAGGTTGAACGCAGGGTCTTGATGCCGCTGACCGCGCTGATGGCCTCTTCCAGTTTGTCGACGACGCGAGATTCGATGGTTTCCGGATCCGCGCCGGGGTAGGTGGCGGTGACTGTGCAAATCGGGAATTCGACGTCGGGGAACATGTCGATGGAGAGCTGCCGGTAGCCCCACACGCCGAAGACCGCCAGCACGCTCACCATCACCGTCGCGAAGACGGGACGTTTGATGGAGATATCAGCAAGTTTCATGGCTAGTCCTTGCTGAGCTTGGCGGCGGCCGGCTTCTTTGCGATGATCTTGCCCTTGCTCGCGCTAGCGACGGTAGCAGTGTTGCCTCCGCTCAAGGTCACCTCGGCGTAGAGGCCCGAGCGCAGCTCGTGATTCGGATTCGGCAATTCGGCGATGGCCGAAAAGGTGCGCGTGTGCGGGTCGAGCGCATCAACCACACGGGTCAGGCGCGCGTCGAGGGTCTGCCCGGTGGCCGGGAAGCGCGCGTGAATCACGTCGCCCGCCTTGACTTTTGTCAGGTCGGTCGACGGAATCTGGATGCGCAAGTCGAGCGGGTCGACTTCTTCAATAATGACAAGAGGGGTGGCCGGCATGACCGAGGCGTACTCGCCCTCGTTGACCAGGCGCTTGACGATGATGCCGTTGAATGGTGCGTGCACGGTGGCGTCGCGCAGGGCCTTGCGGCCCATAGCCACCGCGGTTTCCGCCTGCAGCACGCCGGCCTGGGCGCCCTTGTAGCGGGCGTCCGCCATGTCGAACTGCGCCTGCGGCACAGCCTTGTCGCCGAGCAGGGCTTTGGTGCGGTCCCAGTCGAGCTTGGCGGAATCGAGCTGCACCTTGGCGGCCTGGAGCGCGGCCTCTGCCTGCTGCGTGCGCAAGGAGAAATCCTGCGTGTCGAGCGTGACCAGGGCCTGTCCGCTCTTGACGATGTCGCCGTCGCGTACGTGCACGTGCGTGACGGTGCTCGACACCTTGGGCGTCAGGGTGCTGCGGCGGTGGGCTTCGGTTTGACCGGAGAGAAACGAGCTGCTGGGCGGGGGCGGTGGAACGGCACCCGTGGCGGTTTCGGCCGTGGGCGCCTTGTCCGCGGCCGGCGCGGCTGGCGCCTTTTCAGGCGCGGGCGGTGCAGCCGCCTTGGCAGCCGCTGCCACGGTCGGAGCCGTCGCGGGCAGCCGGGCCACATCGCCGTCGCGGCTGCAGGAGGCGAAAAGCACGAGAGAAAAGCTCAGACTGAAAGATATGCGCGACATGGTGTGATTCCTTGAATGTTGGGTGGCAGTCATTGCGCGGCCTTCATGCCGGGGTGTTTCTCGCCCATGGCGCGGGCGAGGTTGGACTTGGCGATGACGTAGTCGTAGATGGCGGCTTGGTGCTGGCCGCGCGCGGTGGTCAGCTGCGTTTCGGCGTCGAGCACGTCGAACGAGGTGTTGCTGGCGCTCTCGTAGCGCTTCTGTTCGATGCGGAAATTCTCTTCGGCCTGTACGACCGCGTGCTTGGCGACATCGAGTGCCTCGGCCGCCGTGGTCACTCCGACATGGGCGCTGCGTGCATCGAGGCGAATCATGTCCTCGGCCTTGCGTTTGGCTTCGAGCGCTTGGGCAAGCTGGGCCTTGGATTCGCTGATCCCGTAGTAGGTGCCGCCGCCTTCCCAGATGTCCCAGGAAGCTGTCGCGCCGATGAACCAGGTCTTGGGAAGACCCAGGAGCGACGATGTCTGCCGCGTGTAGTTCGCGACCGCATTCACCTGCGGCATCATCTTGGACTTGGCCATGCTCACGCCGGCGTCGGCTTGCTCGATGTGGGCCGCGATTTCCTTGAGTTCGAAACGGCTGTCCACGGCTTGCTGCTCGGCCACCGATGGCGCGACCGGAGCCTCGACGGCCGGCTCGCTCGCAAGATCGACGGCGTCGATTTCGCTGTCCGGCGAACGGCCCATAAGCGTGGCCAGGCGTCCGCGCGCCAAGGTCACGCCGCCTTTGGCTTGAATCAGGCGCTGCTGAGCTGTCGCGAGGCCCAGCTCGGCGCGAAGAACGTCGTTGCGAGCCACGGCCCCGCGCTCGAAGAAGGTGCGGGCGCGTTGCACTTGCGTGGCGACTTGCTCGACCGACTTTTGCGCCACGTCGGCCAAGCGCTTGGCTTGCAGGAGTCGGTAGTAGGCTTCCGTGACTTGATAGGCAACGTCGCGCTGGGCTGACTTGCGCTTGATTTCGGCGACGTCGATGCCGAGTTTGGCCAGCTGATTGGCCTCGCTGACGGTCCAGAGTGAAGCGATAGGTTGAACGATAGTTGCTCCGGCGGACCACGTCCATTGCGGACGAAACACCAGGGAATCGGTTTGAATCTTCGGAATATAGGAAGTAGACCCGTCCGGGTTCGTCTGGAGAATGTTTGAGGAAACCCATTGGCAGTTCTGGCAATACGGTGGGAGTAACCCGAATAGGGGCTCTGCGAACGTGCTATCCCATCTTTGAGCACCGGCATCCAGCCTCACGTGCGGTCCCCAAGCGCCGCGCGCACTGTTCTTTCTCGCGACCGACGCCTCGACTTCGTAGTTCGCCGCCGCCGTGTCCGGGCTGTCCTTCAAGGCGATAGCCACGCACTGGTCGAGGGTGAGGGTCTGAGCGCGTCCGGCGAGGGGCGCGAGGAGTGCGGTGCCGGCGATGCCAAGGAAGATCAGTTTGGAAGGGGTGTAACTCATTTCTTGCGTGCTCCGGTCTTGGGCTTGCCACTGACGCCGTGGAAGAAAAACTCGATGAGGGTGGGCGCATAGTCGATGAAACGGATATCGGGATCGTCGGCGCCGCGTTTGTGAAACAGGCCGAACCCCATGCCGAACAGAAGGCGCGCCACGATGTCTGGATCGTTGCCGCCCAGATCGTCGGCCTTGGCGTTGTCCTTGAGCCACTGGGCCAGGCGCTCCACGCGGCGTTCGAAGTTGGTGTGGAAGCTCCGGCCGTGGTCCTCGGCCCCGCACATACGGTCGTCGGATTGCTCGCCAAGAAAGATCGCGAAGACGTTGCGCCGCTTTTCCACCAGCTCGAGGTGGCGGTGGATCACCAATTCGAAGCGCTGGCGGAAAGTCAACCCACTTGGCAACGGTTCGTCGAAAAGCTGGATGTACTCGTCGGTGAGCTGGTTGGACATGGCATCGACGATTTCCTGCTTGCTCTTGAAATAGGTGTACAGCGACGCGGCGGTGTAGCCGGCCTCATGCGCGATGTCCTGCATGGTGGTGCTGTGCAGCCCCGCTCGCGCGAATGCCCGAATCGCCGCATCCAGAATGTCCGTGCGCGCATGCGCGATCTCACGTTCTCGTCTTTCGCCCGTCTTCATGTTCGCTGCCCCGAATCCAGGTTATCGAATGCCGAATTCATATTCAGTGTGCCGAATAGAAATTCGGCTGTCAACCCGGCTTGTTCGTTGCTCGCGGTGCTATCCTCTTCGGTCCGTGATTTCGTTCAGGAAAAGCCTCGTCTATCCAGATTCTTCGTGTTGTGGGAAGGGGACAAACATTGGCTAGCCCAAAGTCAGAAGAAACTTGGCCAAGTCCTGTCACGCGGATCGAGGAGGTGGGTGCGATGACGACGCGTATTGCCCACGATCTCAACGAACTGCTCGCGCCTTTGCTGGCCAATACCTTGGCGTTGGAAGAGGAGATCGCCCAGGGACACCCGCTACGCGGCTGCGTGGAATCCCTGCGCAAGACGATCGACGACGCGCACGGGTTTGCCCAGCGACTGATGGCCATCGACGTCCGGAGAAAACTGCCGCTAGAGGCTGCCGATCTCGCGCAGGTCGTGCAAGACTTGCTGCCGGCTCTTCGTGCGGTGCTCGGCCGAGAGATCGAGGTGGAATGTTCGGTTTCCGCTCCTCTCGTTAGCGTGCGGCTGGAGCGCGGCCAGATGGAACAGGCGCTGCTTCAGCTTGCGCGCAACGCACGCGACGCCACGCCGGGCGAGGGAACATTCGACATCGACATTGGGCAGTTGGACGGAGGGGCCTCTTCGGGAAAGCTGCCCCCTGGTCGCTGGCTTCGTTTGCGCCTGCGCGACAGCGGGCGAGGCATGGAGCCGGCGTTGCTGGCGCAGGTCTTCGAGCCCTTTGTCACCACCAAGGTTGCGGGCCGCGGGACCGGTCTGGGGCTTGCCGCGGTCTATGCGACCGTGCGGCAACACGATGGTTGGATCGATGCCGAGTCGCAACCGGGTAAGGGTTCGACGTTCTCGATTTATCTGCCGAGCGCGAACAACGCCGCGGCCGCGGCCACGCCTGCCCCGCCAGAGGCGGCTCCGCCCGCGCCGACGGCGACGTTGTTGCTGGTCGAGGACAACGCGATGGTGCGCCGCTCGGTCGACGCCATCCTGCGCGGGATGGGCTATCACGTGATCGCCGTCGACAGCGGCGAGAAATGCATCGAGGCGGTCAAGAAGTCCGACGATCCCATCGACTTGCTCATCACCGACATCGTGATGCCCGAGATGAACGGCCGCGAACTCATCGAGCGCGTGCGCGCTCTGCGGCCAGACGTGCCCGTTCTCTTCATGTCCGGCTACGACCGCTCGACCTTGGCCAGCCGCAATCTCTCTGCGACCGTGGAGCACTTCCTGCAAAAACCCTTCGATTCGCAAGAACTCGCCGATGCCGTGGCCAAGGCCATCGGCCAGCCAGCGCCAAACGGAACATGACGAAGGCATTGCCGCATCCGCATCGTTCATGAAGCACCTCGCACGCATCGCGGTTTGGACGGTGGTTTCGCTGCTCGGGGCAACGGCCTACGCGGTGATAGCGCTTCGCCGGCGTGAGCCGCTCAACGCCGCGTGGATCGTGCTCGCCGCCCTGTGCACCTACGCCATCGGCATTCGTTTCTATTCCAAGTGGATCGCGGCCAAGGCCCTGGTTCTCGACGATTTGCGTGCGCCGCCGGCCGAGGTGCACGACGACGGGCGCGACTTTGTGAAGACCAACAAGTTCGTGCTCTTCGGCCACCACTTCGCGTCCATCAGCGGCCCGGGACCGCTAGTCGGGCCGGTGCTGGCCGCGCAGTTCGGTTACTTGCCGGGAACCTTGTGGATTCTCATCGGGGCGCTGCTCGGCGGGGCGGTGCAGGACTTCGTGATCCTCTTCGCCTCGGTTCGCCGCGACGGCAAATCCCTGGCCGAGATGGTGCGCGACGAGGTGGGTGGATTCGCGGGCACCATCGCCATGATGGCGATTCTCGGCATCCTGGTGATTCTGGTGGCCAATCTGGCGCTGGTCGTGGACAACGCCCTGGCCGAAAGCCCGTGGGGCGTGGTGACCACGGCCATGACCATGCCCTTCGCGATGGTCATGGGACTCTACCTGCGCCACGTGCGCATCGGCAAGGTCATGGAGATGACGGCCATCGGCGTCGCCTTTCTCGCCCTGTCGTTGCTCGCTGGCTGCTTCGTGAACGACCACCCGACACTGGCGCCTTTCTTCACGCTGAGCAAGGAGAAGTTGGCCCTCTGTCTCATCGTCTACGGATTCACCGCCAGCGTGCTGCCGGTGTGGCTGCTGCTCGCGCCACGCGACTACCTGGTCACGTTCTTGAAGATCGGCGTCGTTCTCTTGCTCGCCGTGGGAATTCTGCTGGTGCTGCCGCCCATCAAGATGCCGTGGCTGACCCAGCCTAGCGTCTTCACCGGTGGCATGCGCCCAGTGGTTTCCGGCAGCCTTTTCCCCTTCTGCTTCATCACCATCGCCTGCGGCGCCATCAGCGGTTTCCATTCCCTGGTGTCGAGCGGAACCACGCCCAAAATGGTTACCCGCGAGCGCACGATTCGCCACGTGGGCTACGGGGCCATGTGCCTGGAAAGCTTCGTCGCCATCCTGGCCATGATCGCGGCATGCGTGCTCGATCCGGGCCTGTACTTCGCGGTCAATGCGCCAGCGGGGCTGGTGGGCGCGACGCCGGGCGCGGTGGCGCAGGCGGTATCGTCCTGGGGTTTTCCTATCGGCGCCGACCAGATTGCCGCCATGGCCAGCGCCATCGGCGAAAAGAGCGTGCTGGCGCGCACCGGCGGCGCGCCCACCCTGGCCATCGGCATGGCCAGCATCTTCCGCACCATCATTGGCGGCGAGGCCGCGATGAAGATCTGGTACCACTTCGCTCTCATGTTCGAGGCGCTCTTCATCCTGACCACGGTCGACGTGGCCACGCGTATCGGGCGCTTTCTCATTCAGGAGCTTGGCGGTCGGATTTGGCGGCGTGCTGGAGATACCAGGTTCTATCCCGCCAATCTCGGCGCCAGCATGCTCTTCGCCGGGGCATGGGGATACTTTCTCTACGCCGGGGTGAAGGATCCGCTCGGCGGCGTGAATTCGCTGTGGCCGCTCTTCGGCATCGCCAACCAGCTGCTTGCCTGCGTGGCCCTGTGCCTGGCCGCCACCATTATTATCAAGGCGGGCCGGGCGCGGATGGCGTGGGTCGTGCTTGGGCCGCTGGCGTTCATCGGCACCGTGACTTTCTCGGCGGGCATCACCAAGATCGTCCACCCCAATCCGCGCGTGGGATTTTTGGCTATGGCCGACAAGCTCGGCGCCGATGTGGCCGCCGGCCGGGTTCCCGCGGACAAGCTCGCGGCAACGAGGGGCATCATCTTCAACAGCCGGCTCGACGCGGTGGTGGCCGGACTCTTCCTCTTGCTGGTGGTGGCCATCGTGGCCGCGTCGGTGCGCGAGTGGGTGCTGGTCCGATCCCGACGGAAACCGGCGGTGCTTCACGAGACGGCACCGGTGTGGCTGCCCAAGACGGTCGTCGCGTCCGAACAGAAACGGCACTGGTGGCAGCTCGGCACCGCGCTCGTGCTCCTCGGCGCGTTGGCGCGCGAGCTTTCCGGCGAAGCCGCCGCCGCGCGCTCGGGATTGCCCGCGGAGCAGGCCCTCGAACGCACCTTGGCCGATCGCTATGACCACCCCGGGTCGCCGACCAAGTGTTGTTAGTCGGTTCTAGGGGCGCAATGGCCGCCTGACGACTGTCCAAGGCAGGTCCCGGTGGGCAGGCAGGGATCGTCTGAAACGCAGGGCTTGGGCGCGCAGTAGCTGGCCGCGGAAGTCGCGGTCGTTGGGCTGACGAGCGAGAAGCCCAAGTCGCCTGGACCGGGCACCACGCAGGTCAAGAGTGGATCTTGGTCGCAGTTGAATCCGCCCGTGCAGGGACGCAAACACAGCCTGCGGCCATCGCCCATGGCGGCGCAGATCGACCCCTGCGGGCAGGACGTCAGCTGGCAGTTCATGGAGCATTCCCCTTTGGCGCCCAGCCCCACGCAAAGCCCGCTCGCGCACAGGTCGTTGCGCAGGTGCCCGCCGGTGTCGATGCAGGACCCTCCCACATCGGCGGGAACGTCGGCGAAGCAGACGCGCACCCAAGCGCTGCTACCTGGCCCTGGCGGCACGGTTCGGCAGCGCAAGCCAGCGGCGCAGTCGGCATCCTGCGAGCAGGTCGGAAGACAGAGCGGAGCTTGCCAAGGCGCCGCGGTTCCGCTCGGCGGGGTCGCGGTGAGCAGGCCCGCGCATATCAACCCGTCGGCGCACGAGCCGGTCTGGCAGCTGGACGCGCACATTCCCTGCGAAGGGCCGCCGATGCAGGAGGTGCCGGCACCGCAGAGGCAAAACAATCCGGCCGCGCACTGCTGGTCCGAGCTGCAGGAAAGGCCCGCCCCGTTGGCCTGGGCCACCACGAATCCCACGTGCGACTTGGTCACCACGCCGCCACCGACACCGGTCGCGACGATCTGGACCGTGTAGGTCCCCGGTGTCGTGTAGACGTGGCTCGGCGCGACTTCCGAATCCAGGGACGTGGCGTCTCCGAAGCTCCACAGGTATTTGGTGACCGTGGTGGTGGACAAGGGCACGAAACGCAAGGTGAGCGGTGCTTGGCCCGTGCAGGTCAGGGCCTGGGAATCGAAGTCCGGACATCCCTCGACGGCGAAATCCACGGCCAGGGATACCGGCGCATCGCCCGGCGCGGGCGTCGCATCCAAGGCCATCGGCTCCGTCGCGGCGTCGCGCACGGGAGTTTCGACCTTGTTGCAGGCTACAAGAATCAGCGTGGCAAGCAGGATGCGCCTCATCCTGGCGCAAGCTTACCACTTACTCGCTCGCCACGAAGACCTGGCAGATTTCGAGGTAGCGCGATTCCGGCCAGGCGGGCGGGGTGGGGAAATCGGGTGGCAGGCCGGAAACCTCCAGCAGCGCGCAACGCCGTCCGGAAAGGCGAACGCCCTCGTCCACGTGGCGAAGCACAGAAGGACCGCGCCGCGTGTTGGCAGAGACCCACAGAATTCCCCCTGAAGGTGGAAGCAGCTTGGCGGCCAAGGCGATGAGCTGCGGGTAGTCGCGCTTCATCGACCACTGCGAAGCGCGCGCCGCCGACACCGTCGGTGGATCGAGGATGATCGTGTCGTAGGTGGCGCCGTACTCGCCTTCTTTTTGCAGGAAACGGCGGACGTCGGCGACCTCGAAGCGGAAGCGTTCGTCGCCGCTGGCGAAGCCGGACAGACGGAAATTCTCGCGCGACCAGGCGAGCACGCCGGACGACAGGTCCACGCTGGTCACCGCCGCAGCCCCGGCGCGCGCGGCGGCGATGGACAAGGCTCCGGTATAGGCAAAGGTGTTGAGCACGCGCCGGCCGGTTACGAAGCGTCCGATGTGCCGGCGCTGTTCGCGCATGTCGGGGAAGAGCCCGACGTTGAGCGAGCCGAGCAGGTGGACTTCGTAAGGCGCGCCCAGCTCTTTGACGATGTATTTTTCCGGCGGCGCCTGGCCCACGATGTGGTCCTTGTTGGAGCGATCTTGCGCGTCCTTTGCGCGCACCTTGATGACGGCGCCCGCCAGGCCGGGCTCGGTCACGGTGGCCAGCGTCGCCTCGGCGAGCAGGCGGGCATAGGGCAGGAGAGCCCGGCTGGGCGCGCAGACCACCGCGTAGGCGCCGAAGATGTCCACGGAAAAACCGGGCAACCCATCGCCCTCGGCGTTGACCAAACGATACGCGGATTCGCCATCGACCAGCCCGAGCATGCGGCGGAGGGCCAGGCCGCGCGCCACGCGCGTGCCGAAAAACTTGGCGTCGAAGGTACGCACGGTTCCCAGGTCGAAGACGTGGATGACGCCATTTTCTGGATCCGCGATGCCGCACGCCACTTGCGCGCCGTGCGGATCGAGGAGGCGCACCTGCCGCCCGGCCTCGCATTCCGCCGCGCCGGGCAGGCCGTCGAGGTGTACCACCGGAACCCCGGCGCGCAGCCGAGCCTCGACCCCGTCAGGAAGGGTCATGCCAAAGAAACTGGCCACCTTAAAGCCGATCCTGCACTGACATTTCTAGGGTGGGCGAGGGGTTTCGAACCCCCAACCCTCGGATCCACAATCCGATGCTCTGCCATTGAGCTACGCCCACCATATCCCCTTGCGAGGAGGGAAAGGTATGCCGCGAGCGTGGGGCCGGAGTCAAGGGGGCAAAGTCGAAGCTCATGGCGGCGACGTTTTGAGGTTGACGAGCCTGGCACCTAGCCATGAACATGGCGACCCAGCGCAACCGAGCGACCAAACGAGGGCAACCAAACGAGGGAATGATGACCAGATACACAACCATGTTCCTGTTCTTGGCCGTTCTGGCAGTGCCAGTCATGGCACGGGCCGGAGAGGCCGACGATCTGCAACGCCAGATCGACTATCTCAAGCAGACCACCAACGATCTCGAGCGGCAAGACGACCAGAAGGCCGTCGCCACCGAGATCGCCATGATGCGGTCGTGGCTGGACAATGCTTGGACCCTGCGTTCGCAGGAGAAATATGAGGAGGTTCGCATCGTCCTCGATCGCTGCGAGGCCCAGGCCAACATGGTTCGGCAGCTCTTGACTGCGTCCGAGCTGGCGGCGCAGGCCGATGCAAAGGAAAAGGAAGTCAAGCGCGCGCGCGGCCAGCTCGACCGCACGAAGAAAGCCCTGGAGAACGCCAAGATTCAGAAGGCGCGCCTGGAGGGCAGAGTATGAAAACGCCAGCCAGCAGGAGTTTTTCGATGATCAGGATCGTTCAGGTTTGTCTGCTTGCCGTTTTCGCGGCCGGTCTGTTGTCGGTGGGCTGCGCGACGCCGCCCAAGCCGCGCGAACTCGACGCCCTGGAGCGGCTGCGTGCAAATCCGGACATGCCGGCCGCGCGCAAGCGGGCGCCTGATCTCTGCAAGAAGGCGGATGGGGAGCTGGCCACCGCGACCAAGAAGTGGCAGAGCAACGACCTTGGCGAGTCGGTGAACAGCGCTTTGCTCGGGCAGATCTTCTTTCGCCATGCGCTGGCCCTGGTCGACCAAGACAAGTCCAACGTGCGCATCGCGGATGCCGAGGACGCGCTTTCCTCGGCGGCGGAAGAGCGGCAGAAGGTCCAGAAGGATCTCGACGACACCAACGAGAAGATCGGCCTTCTGCAGAAGCAGACCCAGATGACCGTGGAAATGAAGGAGCTGCAAGCGCAGCGGGATGCCGACAAAAAGGCCGACGAGGATAAGCTGGCCCAGGAGAAGTTGCAGGCCGAAACCGCCGCCAAGGTCGCCGAAGCGGAGGTGGCCATCAAGACCGCCGAAACCGTGAACGCGCCCAAGTACGCGCCCGAGCTGTACAAGTCGGCCGTGCAAATTCTGGACAAGGCACAAGGCGAGGTGCAGTCCAAGCAGATGCAGCAGGCCCAGTCGAGCGCGGCCATCGCCAAGAAGACGGCGGACGACGCCTTTGCGGCGGCCAAGCCTAGCTATGATCGCGATTCGCAGGCCGAGGAGAACCACAAGAAGGCCGACGCGCTCTTTGCCGCGGCCAGCGCCCTCCCTGGTGTCACGGCTCGGCGCGATGTGCGCGGGTCGTTGCAGCGGATCATCGTCGCGGTTCCCGCCGACAGGCTCTTCGTCAAGAAGCAAACCGTGATCGCTCCGGGCAAGGACATGGTGCTGGATCCCATCGCCGAGCTCATCAAGAAGAAGGACTTTCAGAACTTCCCGGTGCAAGTGGTCGGCTACACGGATAGCCGCGGCGGCGAAACCTCCAACCTGGCCTTGTCCGGCGCGCGGGCTCAGTCGGTGTTCAACGCCTTGGTCACGCGCGGCGTGGACGTGCGGCGCATGATGGCCAGCGGGCAGGGCGGAGCCGAGCCCATCGCCGACGGCCGCACCGCCGCTGGCCGCGCCAGCAACCACCGCGTCGAGATCGTCTTCCTCTACCAGTAGGGCAAATATCTAGGGAAAATATCGCGAATCGCCCCCGTCTTGGGCAAAGAAGGACAGATGGACGGGGGCGGCTGTGCGCGCCGGCACCGCGGGGTGCTTCCTCGTTGGATTTCGAGTTTTCGGCCCGAGCAGAGGCCGGGCGGTTGCCGTATCCTAGAGGCCATGACTTACAAGTCGATCGCACTTGCAAATGTGATTTGGCTGTGCGCCTGCGTCGGCTACCGCACGCCGCTCGACGACCTCGATTCGCCGAAGACGGATGCCGGCAGGAGGTTCAGCGTCATCCCCTGCGTGTCGGGCAGCACGGGCTTGACCCTTGCCGACCCCACCGTGATGTTCGTGATCGACCGCTCCGCTTCCATGAACGACCCGATGGGAAATGGCCCGAATCAGCCGACGCGCTGGGAGGCCTTGGGCGGGGCGCTGGCCAGTGTCCTGCCGTCCGTGAACGACACGCTGGCCATCGGAGCCTTGATTTTTCCCGCGACGGGCACTGCAAGTCTCAATTGTTCGGTCGCCAGCAAGGCCGATCTCATGCCTTCGCTCGGCAATGTTCCAGCCCTGGTTCGGCTGATGAGCACAGGTTTCCCCGAAGGCGCCACCCCCACGGCATCGGCGCTCGACACTGCCGCCACGTTGATGCTCGGGCTGCGCACCGCGACCGGGGCTCGCGCCCTGGTGCTAGCCACCGATGGCGGGCCCAACTGCAATGCGGACTTGAACATCCTGACCTGCCGCTGCACCTCCGCGCCTCCCGCTGGGAGCGGCGGCAGCGCGAGCCTCTGTTCGAGTTCGAGCGGCCAAGGCGGCGTGAACTGTCTAGACGATGCGCGGACCGAGGAGACCATTTCCAAGTATCACGCACTCGGCCTGCCCACGTATGTGATTGGCATTCAGTCTGAGGGTGACACGCAGTTCTCGGATGTGCTCGACGCGATGGCGGTGGCAGGCGGCCGACCACGCCAAAACTCCGCGCACAATTACTACGCCGCCACCTCGCAGGCCGAATTGACCGATGCCCTGACCACGATTCGCGATCAAGTGGGCGCGTGCACCTTCTTGACCACCTCCATGCCCGACCTCAACGGTTCTATCGTGATCAACCTCGATGGGGCAGAGATCCCAGCTGAACAGTGGATATGGGGCAATAAGGACAATGGAGAAATCATCCTACTTGGCGACGCCTGCCAGACCGTGGTCGCGGAGAAGCAACCGACTGTGAAGGCCGTCGTCCAGTGCACGGGCGGGTGATGGATCCCTCCCTCACCTAGGTCGAGTCGATCGGTTCAGGGGCGTGTTCGAGGGCGTGCTTACCCGCCGGCCGCCGCGCCAGCGCCCGCGCCGCCGCCACGGCCCGCTCCTCCCGCGCCAGCACCCGCGCCGCCGCCACGGCCCGCTCCCGCACCAGCGCCACCGCCAGGGCCGGCACCAGCGCCCGCACCCGCGCCTGCACCGCCACCACGGCCGGCACCCGCTCCCGCACCCGCACCCGCGCCCGCACCGCGGCCGGCACCTCCGCCACCAAGCCCACCGAAGGGAAAGCCAGCGTCCCCAGGCAAGGCAAAGCCGGCATCGCCGGGAATTGTGAAACCTGCCCCGCCAGGGAATGTGAAGCCCGCGTCGCCAGGCAATGTAAAGCCTGCGCCGCCGGGCAATGTGAAGCCGGCGTCGCCACGGGATGGGAATGTGAAGGCGGCATCGCCAGGACGGGCGAACCCGGCGTCACCGCGCAAGGGTCTGCCGGCATCGGGTGGGATGAATCCACCTCCAGGGATCGGAGGAGATACTCGCGCGTCGGCTGCGTCTGGTCCCGGCGAGAAGACTGGGCCGGCGGCATCTGGCCCCACGGGTTGCGGGGGCGGCGGCGGACTGGTCAAGTCCGGGGCCACTGTCGCATCGCTCGACGGGCTCACACCGGCGTCTGGAAGAGATACGGGGGTTCCGCCTGCCGACGGGCCGCTGCTTCCCCCGGTGCCGCTGTTTCCCCCGGTGCCGCTGCTTCCCCCGGTGCCAGTGTATTCTTGGGATGTGGAATCGAGCGGTGTTTGCAGTCCGCATGAGGCCGCGAAGAGGACCAGGGATCCGGCCACACTCAAGAGAGGGTGGAACTTGGAAATTCGGGGCATTGTCTTACCTCCTGCAATCTTCATGAAACGGCGAAGTCGTTTGGTTGGGGTTCTCATTGTGTTGCCGGGCTCGATATTGGCTCAAAGCGAACGAAGAACCGCGCGAAGATCCGCAGCATAGCGACCGCTCGGGGCCAAATGCAAGTAGCGGGCATAGGCATCCTTCGCGGCCTTGGCGTGCCCAGCGCTCTGCTCCGCTTCGCCAATGAACACGTAGGCATCCGCGAGGGTAGGATCCACGGCGATAGCCTTCTTGCTCCAGTCGAACGCCTGCTCGAGCCTGCCGCGATCGAACTCGAGCTTCGCCAGCAACACGGCGATATCCGCGGCGCGCGGATCGGCGGCGAATGCCTCCGTGCATTTGGCCAATATGGCCTTCTTCTGTTTCTCTGCCACCGCCTTGCGACAGGCTTGCTGCGCGTCGTTGCCCCCGGGCGGGACGGCCAACGCGCCCGAGGGTTTGTCGGTGTCGGCGGTGGGTGCAACAGCGAGCGCGGTTGGCTCAACCGGATGGCCGGTGTCACAAACGCCTGCATCGGGCACGGCCACGAGCATTTCCGCGCTTGCCGCGGCGGGCGCCGCATTTTCGCCGACGCGTCCGGCCGGTTCAGCTGGCCGGGCCGGAGCTGCCGGCGGTGACTCGGTCAACACGGTCGAGGGTTGAGAAACGGCTGCTTGCTGGCGGGACTCGGATTCGACCGAGGACGCTCGAAACTTTCCCGAAACACGGAACATGAAGATTCCGCACAGAGCGGCGCCAAACAGGCCTCCCATGGCCAAGCCCGTGAAGAACTGCCGCGACGGCGCGAACCATCTGCGCCTGGTTCGAGTCTCGTCGTCCTCGAAATAATCGTCATCCGTTTGTCGTAGCGCTCCGTCCTGGCCCTGCTCGAAGAACCCGGATTCAAGACCGTCGAAGTGATCGCTCGCTGCACCTTCGAGGGAGGCGAAATCCCCTGGCGTGGCGGGCGTTGACGTGATTTTCGGACTCATCAGGTCTCCTTCATTCGACCAGTGGGAGATTCAGCAGCAATGTCTGGGCCATCCTAACTTCCAAGCCATGCGGACGGCGTCAAGAGCTGCCACCGTCCGCGCGACCGAAGCCTAGACCACGCAGGCTTCATCGTGATCTTAGGGGATTGCCTAGGGTCATTCCGTGGAACTTATCTGTCCCCTCAGTTCCAAGGCGTGATCGATGGGTCTCATGCACGCAGGGCGCGATCGGAATGATGTCGCTATCGGCCATGCGGTTTTAGCGCATTCGATTACGAAATCCGCATCACGTGATCTTCACATGCGCGTTGCGCAACTGCAAAAAGCTGCGGCCATCAAGAGGACACCGGCTAGTTCCACATCACCGACATGTGGCCCATGCATTGCTACCAGAAAAATCCACGCCAGCGTGAGCTGGTCGTCGAAACCGCAGTCCCAAACCTTCCAGCTGCGCGAGGCAAGACAATGACGAAAAGCAGAGTGTTCGGTTTGCTCCTGTTCATCGCAACCATCGGTGCGTGTGGTCGAGGTGGGCTGTCGGTCGGGCTTGACGCTGGAATCGGCGATGCTGCGTCCACCACCACTTTAATCGACGGCGGCTTTTCGGCCGACGCTCCGCGGATTCTTGGAGATGCTCCGATCTCCTCGGCAGATGCTCCACAGTCTTCTGGAGATGCTCCGATCCCCTTGGGAGACGCTCCACGGTTTTCGCAAGATGCCCCAATCTTCGCGGGGGATGCTCCACGGTTCTCGCGAGATGTTCCGTCCAACGCCGGAGACGCCTCCCCCGACGTGACAATCGCGTTAGCAAGCATCGGTCTTACACCACCCGCGCTCACGCTTGTGGCCGGAGTTCCCAACAGCACCCTGGTCGTCACCGCCGTCTACTCGGATGGGACGACGAAAGACGTGACCAGCTCAACCGCGTTTTCATCAAGCGACACTACGGTTCTGACGGTTTCGGGCCACACGGTCGTCGGCGTCAAGGCGGGTACGGCCACGCTGGCGGCGAACTATTCCGGACAGAGCGCCACCGCCACCGTCACGGTCGCGACATCGACACTACAGAGCATCTCGATCGATTCAGTCACGCCAGTCTCGATGGGGCAGTCCATCTTGGTGACCGCTACTGCGATCTTCGCGGACGGAACCCGGCAGGACATCACCGCGCAGGCGGCATGGACAAGCTCCGACACCACGATCATGGCTCCTACGTTAGACGCGGCATCCGGAGAGGAGAAAGTTGCGGGCATCAAGGCTGGCAGCGCGACCCTCAAGGCGACGTTGCAAAATGTGACTGGCCAGGCGCAGGTCACGGTGACCGCCGCACCTTTGGTCAGCATCGGCATTACGCCCACGCAGTCGATTCTCCAGCAAGGGGTCACGCAGTCCTTTCAAGCCACCGCGACCTATCAGGACAACACCACGGCCGATGTCACGCAGCAGGCGACGTGGGCATCGAGCAACACCACCGTCGCTACCATCGCAACCGGCAGCACGGGAACGCTCGTGAAGGGGGTGGGAATCGGCACGAGCACCATCACCGCGACCGTCGGAACCACGAGCGGCACGACCACGGTGACGGTCACCGCCCCCGCGCTCTCGTCCATCGTCGTGACTCCACTCAGCTGGACGCCAAACGTGGGTGGTCTGCAAGCCTTCACCGCGCAAGCCACCTATGCCGACAATTCGACGGCGGACGTCACGCTATCCGCGACCTGGTCATCCAGCGCGCCGATGATCGTGGGTATCTCGAACGCGGCCGGACAACAAGGGCAAGCTACGGCGCTTGCGGTTGGCACCGCGACGATAAGCGCGACCCTATCGGGCATCGTCGGCTCCGCGAACGTCACGGTTTCGTCCGCGCAGCTAATGAGCATCGCGGTGGCTCCCAATCCGGCCGCGGTCGTGTTGGGGCTCAATGTTCCACTCACGGCAACCGGGATGTATCAAGGTGGAACCACGCAAGATCTCACGGCCCAGGTCGCATGGACCGTGGCCAACACGGCAATCGCCAGCATCTCCAACGCGGCCGGTACGTCCGGCCAAGTCACCGGCGTTGCCGTCGGCACGACCACCGCTACGGCCACCTTCAATGGTATTAGCGGCACCACCACGGTCAATGTCAGCCAGCCCACGCTCCAGTCGATTGTGGTTTCGCCGTCCGCCCCACCCAGCGTCACGGCGGGCGTCAGCCAGCCGTTCACTGCGACCGCGAGCTACGGCAACGGCACGTCCATCGATGTCACAACCCAGGTGACGTGGTCATCGAGCAACATCGGCGTTGCCCAGGTATCGAACGCCAGTGGCAGCAAAGGTGTCGCGAGCACGCTGACGGCCGGAACCTCCACCATCACCGCGACTCTTAACGGCGTGTCGGGAACAGCGACCTTGACGGTCGCCGCGCCGGCCCTGGCGTCGATCACCATTTCGCCCACGACAGCCTCGGTGATCGCGGGAGCAACCCAGGCATTCACCGCCACGGCCGTATTCCAGAACGGGACCACCGCAGCGATTCCCAGCACGGCCACATGGATATCCTCGAACACTGCCATCGCAACCATCGCGGCGGTTGGCGGCGGCTTCGGCGGCTTTGGCGGACGTGAGGTCGCAACCGGGGTCGCGGCCGGCAGCGCGACCATCACCGTCGCCTACCAGGGCGCGACCGCATCCGCCACGCTGACGGTCACGGCGCCTGTCACGGTCGTCGGCCTCACCGTTTCGCCGGCGGCTCCCGCGTCCGTCCTGGTGGGCGCGACCGTGCAATTCACGGCCACGGCCATCACGAGCGATGGCAACTCGCAAACCGTGACCACGAGCGCGCAGTGGACGACTTCGAACGCCGCCATCGCTTCCGTCACGACCGCCGCCGCGCCCACGGACGCTGGCTTCGCTAGGCCGGCGGGCGGCCTAGCCACCGGCATCGCGGCCGGAACGGTGACCATCACCGCGACCTACAGCGGAGTCTCGGCCACCGCGACGTTCACCGTGCGTGCCGCGCAACCCACCGGCATGGTGATCGAGCCTTCCGCGCCGCCTTCCATCAGGGTCGGCGCCACCCAGCAGTTCCAGGCGGTGCTCACGCTCGAGGACGGGACGACGCAGACGGTGACCACGCAAGCATCGTGGACCAGCTCCAGCGCCACCGTGGCAAGCGTCACGACGCCCGCTGGCGGCGCGGGCAGGCCCGGCGGCGCGGGCGCGGGCGGTCTGGCCACCGGCCTTGGCGCGGGCACGACCACCATCACCGCGACTTACTCGACATTCACGGCCACGGCATCGCTGACCGTAACCGCGTCGACGCCCGTGAGCCTCGCCGTGACGCCGCCTTCTCCCACGCTCTACGTGTCGCAGACCCAGGCGTTCACGGCCACGGTGGTCTATAGCGACAACACGACCGCCGTCGTGACGGGCTCAGCCACATGGAGTTCGTCCGATGCCACGGTGGCGGTCATTTCGGCCGGTGGCGGTGGCTTTGGCGGAGGCGGCGGCGCGGTGGCCACGGCACTCGCCACGGGGACCACGACCATCACGGCCACCTACGGCACGCTCACGGGCATGGCGACCATCACGGTCACCGATCCGCCCTTGTCCTACATCCAGGTCACGCCAACCAATCCCAACATCCCGGCCCAAGCGACGACGCAGTTCACGGCCACGGCGGTGTTTGCCGACAACTCGACCCGCAACGTGACAGCCTCCGCGACCTGGACTTCATCGAGTTCCTCGGTCGCCGTGGTTTCGAACGCCGGGGCCACGATCGGGCGCGGCTCGGGCCTTTCCGCGGGTGCGACCACCATTACCGCCACCTATCAGGGCAAGTCCGGCTCGACCGTTCTCACCGTGGCGCAAGGGATCAACTCCGTGGTGGTCACGCCCGTGGTCAAGACAACGGTGGTGGGGATTCCGGTCTCCTATACGGCCACGGCCACGCTATCGGACAACACGACATTGGCCGTCGCCGTTACCTGGGTCTCCTCGGATCCAACCCTCGCGACCATCACGGCGGCGGGTGTCGCAACGCCGGTCAAGGCGGGACAGGTGACTATCACCGGAACCTATCTTGGGGTTTCCGGGACAGCCACGCTCACGGTCAGCTCGGCGACACTCTCCTCGATCAGCATCGCGCCGAATCCGGTCACGGTTACGGTCGACGGCAATGTGCAGTTGACCGCAACGGGATTATTCAGCGATTCAACCACGCTGGACATCACGAATGTCGCCACCTGGACATCCTCGGCCAATTCCCTGGCCATCGTATCCAACGCGGCTGGATCGCGCGGGCTTCTGACCGCTCTCGGCAGTGGCTCGGTGACGGTCACGGCCTATTTCGGAGGCAGCTTGGCCATGGACATCGTGACCATTTCGAAGTGACGCATCGATGCGCCCGGAGCCGCGACACTTTCCAGGCTTCAGGCTTCTGGCTGAGGTGCCGGCTCATTCGATGAGGTCCACGTAACCGATTGCTCCTATCGACGGAGCAGCCTGGAGCCTGGAGCCTGGAGCATGAAGCCCGGAGCCATCTGGGGCTGCGAGCGAAGCCGCGCTCTGTGATCTTTTCCTCCTCGGTGCTCTCACTTCACCCACTTGAGCTTGGGTGAAATCGTGACCTGTTCCTTGGGCAGCTTAGCGAGCGCGTCCTTGTAGGTGTTGCTCTTGAACCTTTCCTGCTCCTTCTCGGCCGCCGCACTGGTCTTGGCGCCCATGCCGATGGTCTGGAAGGTGATGGCGGCGTGCGAGGCGATGGTCTCCTGCAGGCGGGCCAGGATGTTGTCGAACTGCTGGCGCGACACGGAAATCCTGACCACCGGCTCGTCCTTGTAGACGCCGATGAAGGTCATGCTCTTGAGCTGCTCGGCCTGGCTGAACATGCTGGTCATGTATTCGGCCCAGGCGCCCAGGGCCGAGTTGGTCTTGAGGTCGGCCACGAACTCGTCCTTGCCCATTTCCAGGTAGGGATAGGAAATCTCGACCGACTGGTTGCCAGCGTCGAGCTTGTAGGTCGTCTTGTGGGCGAACTTCTCGTCGTAGCGGGCCACCTTTTTCTTGCCGCCGATGTGGCAGGTGTCGCTGAGGTCTTCCTGGAGTTCCTGCTCGCCGCGCGTACTGTGGATGAAGGCGCGGCCGACCTGCTCGCCGAAGTCGTACTTGATGTTGTTCTCGCACTTGGGCGCGCGGTCGCTTTGCTCGCGAATGACCTTGCCCACGAGCTTCGCCTCGTTGCCCGACTTGGCGTCGGATTCGGAGGCGTAGAACCAGCCCTCGAAGTGCGTGGGCTCGAACGGGGTGCGCTTCATGGCGTAGGCGTAGAGGGTCTTCATGGGACCATACAGCTGCTCGCGCTTGATCGACTGCAACATGCCCAGACGCATGATGACCTTCTGGCCGTCGGAGGGCCCGCTCACGTCATCGGCGACGACGGCGAACTTGGCCACGCTCGGGGGGATATCGGGTTGCGCGCAGCACGGCTTGGGACCTTCATCCTTCTTTTCGCAGGCCGATACTCCGAGCGCGGCCGACGCGACCGAAAGGACACATAGGGCGGTTCGAGTCTTCCCAGTCATCCCTGTCTTCATGGTTGGGGCCTCCAGTTCGGGAAAAAGCAGCAGCGGGCAGCATACACACAGGCGGGGCGGCCGGGAACCACCAAAGCTCGGAATCGGCAGGCACGGAGCCCGGCCAAGGGTTGGGCACCGGGGGAAAAGTGCTTCCAAGGGGTGGGTTTCTCGACTACCCAGCCTCGGTTCGGCGCTATAGTGTGCACCCTGCCTGGCGGTGACAAGGCAGGCGCGGAGGCTTGGATTCTGGACATGAACAACGACATTTCCATTGCCCTTTCGACCTTGCGGCTCGACCCGGACGACGTTGCCGCCCTGGCCGCCCTGGCGGCCCTGGCGGTCGTGCCGGAAATAGCCGAGGCGGACAAGGATGCCTTGGCCAAGGCGTTCGCCGCCGAGCGCGCCTTCCATGCCGACTCCAATTGCCCCGAGTTGTGCCTGCGCCTTATCGACTTGGAGATCGGACTAACCCAGAATGCTGGCGCGCGGGCCGGCCTTCTCGTCGAGAAGGCGCGCTTGCTGTGGAAGGAGCTTTGGCGGTGCGGGCAGGCGCACGAGGCGCTTGCGCAGGCCTTACAGCTTTCCGCCGAGCATGCCGAAGCGACGGTGACGTTGCGCGAGCTGGAAGCCGAGGAAGCAGGCTGGCAAGAGCAGGCCGAGGCGCTCTCGGCCCAGGCCGCCGACGCCGGCGAGAAGCCCGTCGGCGCGGCTCCCTTCGCAGCCGAGGGCGAGCTCCTCTTGCGCCATCGCAACGTCACCGAGGAGGCCGAGGCGATGTTCCGTCGCGCTCTGGCCCTCGATGCGCGCAACCAGCGCGCCGCCTGCATGCTGGAACGCTTGCTGCGCCGCGGAGACCGGCAGCAGGATTTGGCCGCCCATCTCACGCGGAGAATCGACAGCGCGACCACGCCTGCCGAGCGGGCCGCCGCCGAACTGGCCGCCGCCCGGCTGGCCGAGAAGATGGATCGCCAGGCCGAGGCGCTCGAACACTACCGCGAGGCCATCGTGGCGGCGCCGGGCGACGAGCGCATCTACTTCTCGCTCGAAAAGATGTTCGCCAATCGGCAAGACGTGGACGCGCTGGCCAAGATCTACGAGGCCGGGCTGCGCGCGGCCAAGCGCGGGCAGGCCGAAGTACCGGCCGCCCTGGCTCTCGGTGAACTTACGTGGAAGCGTCTCAAGAGGCTGGATGATGCCGAGCAATTCTTCCGCCGGGTGCGGAAGGCGCAGCCCATGCACCCCAAGGTGATTGCGTTCTATCGCGAATACCACTTGGCCCACGAAGAGATCCCCCAGCTGCTCGCGCTACTGGGCCAGGCGCAGAAGAACGAGACCGATCCCGAGGCGCGCATTCGGTACGGCATCGAGATAGCGTCGGTGGCCGAGCGCCGCCCGCAGCTTCTGGAAAAGGCCATCGACGCCTGGAAGGTGCTCTTGCGCATGCGTCCCGGTTTGCCCGAGGCCGTGGCGGCCTTGCGCCGGCTGTACACCAAGGCGGAGAAGTGGAACGCTCTTCTGGAACTGCTCAAGGATCGGTGCGAAGCGCTTCCCGCCAGCGACGTCGACGGGAAGGTCGAGTGCTACCTCGACATGGTGCCCATCTACCGCGACCGCTTGAAGCTCGAGGTGATGGTCATCAACACCTATGCCGCCGTGCTGTCGCTGCGCCCCGACCATGCCGAGGCACTCACGGCCCTGGCCGAACGTTACGAGGCGCAGGGGCGATGGGGCGATCTCGCCGGTGTGCTCACGCGCCAGGCGCAGGCGCTGACCGATCCCGCGCAGAAGGTGGCGCTTCTTCGCCGTATCGCCACTTTGTGGATCGAGAAGTTCGGCAACCACCACAACGCCATCGCGGCGTTGGAGAAGCTCCTTGAGATCGAACCCACCGATGGGCTGGCGCGAACCTCGTTGCGCGAGATCTACACGCGCGGGCGTTCTTGGCGGGCGCTGCTCGATCTGTTGCGGCGAGAACTCGGCTTCCTCGACGCGGAGGCGCGCCGGAGCCAACTGTCCGAGATGGCGGTGCTGGCGGCCGAGCGTTTGGCCGATCTACGCCAAGCCATCGCCCTGTGGAACGAGGTGCTGGAACTGGCGCCCGCCGACCGCGCCGCCGTCAGCGCCCTGGCGGTTCTGTACGAACGCGAGAAACGCTGGCCGGCGCTGGCCGAGATCCTCGGTCGCCTGGCCGAAGCGTCGGGCGGGGAAACAAGCGTCGAGGGTTGTGCCTTGCTCGAACGGCGTGGCCTGGTCTTGCTCGAAAAACTGGGGGCAGGGCAGGCGGCGCTCGAAACGCTGCGCCGGGTGCATGCGGCGCAGCCAGAGAATCCACGCGTGCTACGCGCCCTGCGCGAGGCGTACACGCAGACCGGCGACATCGATGCCATCGAGTCGCTCTACGCCGCTCGCAACGCATGGGACGACTTGTGCGACGTTCTTTCGGGCCTCGCCGAGCGCACGGCCGACATGCGCCTGCGAGCGCGCGCCTTCGAGCGCGTGGCCGATGTCGCGCGCAATCGCCTCGGGCAAAACGAGCGCGTAATCAAAGCCTACGAGGGCATTCTGGCCACCGAGCCGGGCAATCGCGTCGTGGCGCGGGCGGCGGCCGAGCTGTACGAGAAGCTCGAACGCTGGGGACGGTTGGTCGCCACCTACGACATTCTGCTTGGCCCGGAAGCCGAGCCAGCCCTGCCGCCCGAGGAAAGCCTGCCCATTCTCGAGCGCGCCCGCGCGGTTTGTGAAACCAAGCTCCAGTCCAAGAGCCTGGCATTCAAGTGGTGCGCGCGGGCCTTTCGCCTGCGGCCCGCGGATGCGACCATCCGCTCGGATCTGGAACGACTGGGAGGCGAGGCGGAGGAGTGGGAGGCCCTGCTCGGTCTTTTCATTGAGCGCCTGGATGTGGCCGGCGATGCCGGGCCCAATCCCGAGGAGCGGTTGCTTCTCTTCCGTCACTGCCTTTCCATCCTGGTCAACCACGTCGACCGGCCGACCGAAGTGCAGCGCATCGCCGAGACCATCTTGGCCGAGGTCCCCGGCGATGCCGAGGCGGAGCGGGCGCTGGTCAAGCTCTTCACCGAAAAGGAGCGTTGGGCCGAGCTGGTGGCCTTGCAGAGGACGCGCCAGCGGCGCATCGACGATGCCAGCCTGCGCGCCGAAGCCCTGCTGCGCATTTCCCGCGTCGAGGAAGAGAAGCTCGGCGATCGCAAAGCGGCGGTGGCCAGCCTGCAAGAGGCGGTGCAGGTCGAGCCCGAGAATGTGCGCGCCCTGCGCGAACTGGCGCGCTTGCTCGAAGTGGAAGGCGACTTTCACAGCTTGGTCGCGGTGCTCTCGCGCCAGGCGGGCCTCGGCGAAGAGAACGAGCGCGCGCCAGCCCTACTTCGCTTGGGGAAGGTCTACGAGAGCGAGCTTGCGGACCACAAGGAAGCCACGCGGGTCTACCTCGAGGTTCTCGAAATCGACAACATCGCCAGCGGGGCCGTGGAAGGGTTGGAACGCATGTTCGCGGCCAAGGCGATTCGCGAAGAGGATGTGGCCGCCGTGGCCAGTCGCCTGGCCTTCTACTACGAGCTGACGGAAAACTACGTCAAGTGGGCGGGCACCCTCGAATCGTTGGTGGAAACCGCCAGGGACGCGGCGGAGCGCCGGCCACACCTGGAAATGCTGGCCGATCTCTACGCCGGTCCCTTGGGCGATAGCACGAAGGCCTACGCCGCCGTTCGGCGCATCTTCGAAATCGAGCCCGCCGATCACTCCATTCGGGAACGCCTGGTTCAATTGGCCGAGCTGGTGGGCAAACTGCCCGAGGTGGCGGAGAGCGCCCGCCGCATTCTGGCCACGCCCGTGCTGCCGGTTCTGCGTCAGGAGTTGCTCTTGCTCGTGGCCGATGTTGAAGAGCGCCAGCCCGAACGCCTGAGCGATGCCGAGGCAGCGCTGCGCGAAGTGCTGGAGATCGATCCGTTGCACGTGGGCGCCTACCGTTCGCTTTGCCGCATGTGCAAGGACAGCGAGCGGTGGGGTGCCTTGCGCGACATAATCGCGGGACGTGAGAAGCACCTGCCCGACAACCGGCAGCGGGTCGAGTTGCTTTGGCAGATCATCGAGATCGACGAGGGATTGCTCTACGACCGGGCGCACGCCAGCGCGACCTTGCGCCGGATCATCGAACTCGATGCGACGGATCTCAAAGCCTACCGCGTACTCGAACGCCACTATGCCAAGGACGAAAAGTGGCGCGAGCTGGATGCACTGCTGGTGGCCGAGCTGTCGCTGGTCGCCAAGTCCGACCTTGCGGATCTCAAACTTCGCCGGGCCGAGCTGGCCTTGGCCCACTTCGATGATGCGGCGGGGGCGCTGCACCTGGCGACCGAGGCGCTCGATCTCGCGCCCGCGCACGCGCAGGCGATTCCGCTTCTCGAAAAGGCCTTGGGCGTTTCCGCCGTGCGGCCGAGCGCCGCCGCCATGCTCGACGGGCTCTATGCCGGCAACGGCAACTGGACGCGCTTGGTCGAGATCCTGGATATCGAGCGCGAGGGCGCCTCGCCGGCCGAAGTCATCGCCCTCTTGGCGCGCAAGGCGGAGCTGCAGGAGAAGAAGCTCGAAGCGCCCGCGCAGGCATTCTCCACTTGGCGAAGCGTGCTCGAACTGGATGCGCACGCCGAAAGAGCCTTGGCCGAAGTCGAACGGCTGGGCGCCTCGCTCGGCCAGCATGCCGAACTGATCGCCGTGTACCAGGCCTTGGCCGACAAGCGGGATGCGACGGATGTCGCGGGCGTGGCCGACCTGCTTTCGCGTGCCGCGCGTCTGTGCATGGCGCGCGTTTCCGATGGCAAGGCGGCCATCGCCGCCTGGCGGAGGGTTCTCGATCTCGACCCCACCAATGCGGCCACGGGCGCGCCCGCCGGGCAAGCCCTGGAGACGCTCTACACCGAGGCTGGCGACATGGCGGGCCTCGTCGACGTGTTGCGCGCGAAGTCCGATTGGGCTGGCGATGTGCGCGAGCGCGGTCGCTTGCTTCTGCGCGTGGCCGACTTGCAGGAGAATCGGCTGGACCGGCCGGCCGAAGCCGTGGAGACCTATCGCGGTCTGCTCGACGGAGATGCGGAATCGGCCCGGAAGGCTTTCGAGAATCTTGACCGCATGTTCATGCAAGCAGGTCAGGCGCGCGAACGCGTCGAGCTGCTCAAGCACCGCCTCGATCGCCTCGACAATTCCGAGCGGCGGACCATGCGTTTCCTCATCGCGAGCATCGAGGAGAAAGAGCTGGCCGACCTCAATGAAGCCGTGACCTCGCTGCGGCCGATCCTCGACGTGTTTCCCGAGGACAACGAGACGCTCACCACCCTGGCGCGTTTGTACCAGTCGCGGGGCGCGCACGTCGAACATCTTGAAATTCTCGACCGGCTGCTGCAACTGGCGAGCAACGACTTCGAGCGCGTCGATCGCCTGCGCCAGATTGCGGCGCTCTTGCAGGGGCCGCTCGGCAGGCCCGCGGAGGCCCTGGATCGCTTGCGCGATATCCTGCGCCTGGTTCCCAAGGATGCGGCGTCGGTGACCGACATCGAGCGCATGCTCGCCGCGGATGACAACAACCTGCGCTACGCGGCGGCCGAAGCCCTGGAACCTTTGTATGTCGAGGCGCACGACTACACCCGCTTGGCGGGGATCCTGCGCATCCTCATCGAACTGTCCGAGGATGGACACACGCGCGCGGCCTACCGCATGCGCCTTGCCGGCATCGAGGAAGACAAGCTGGGCGACAAGAAGGCGGCCTTCCAGACCTGGTCCGAGGTCATTCGCGACGCCACCGGCGATCCCGAGCTGGACCGCTTGCTCGATTCCTACGAGCGTCTGGCCGAGGCGCTCGGTTCGGATACCATCATCGAGATCGTCGAGTTGTACCGCGCCGTCGAGCCCGAAATCCTGGCCGATACCACGCGCATGCGCGTGCAGCAGACCATTGCCGAGTACGCCATGGAACTCGGCGATTTGCCGCTCGCCATCGACTATTTGAATCGCATCATCGAGCGGCGCCCCGACGACGACAGCGCGCTTTCGGCCTTGGAAACCATCTACGAGCAGCGCGCGGAAAGCGAACAGCTCTACGAGGTACTCTTGCGCCGGGCCGATCTGGCTCAGGATGCGAAGGCCGAGCAGGCACTGCGCCGACGCTCGGCGCTGCTGGCCGCGAAACTCGGTCGCCACGAAGACGCCATCGCGGCGTGGGAACGCGTGTCGTCGATGAGCAGCGGCAACGCCGAGGCGGTCGCGGCTCTCGACGCTCTCTACACCGAGCTTGGCCGTTGGGATGACCTGACGAACCTTCTCGAACGCCGGCTTGAGCTCGGGGTTTCCGCGGGCGACGCCGTGGACCTGCGTTTCCGCCTGGCCGAAATCCAGCGCGTGCAACTGGCCAATCGCTTGCGCGCCCTCGAGTATTTGGCCGCGGTGTTGGCGCGCGCTCCCGACCACTCCGAGTCCATCCGCATTCTAGAGGAGATGCTCGGCGATCCCGAGGTGTGCGTCGAGGCGGCCAACCTGCTCGAACCGGTCTACATCCGGCGCAACGCTTGGAAGGATCTGGTCGGCGTCGACAGCCTACGCCTGAGGTTCAGCGAGGATCCCGAAATGCGCCTGGCCTGGACGCAACGGATTGCCCAAGTCTACGAGGAGCAAATCGAGGACTTCGACGAGGCCTTCGACTGGTATGGCCGGGTTTTCCAGGAGAAGCCCACCGATCTCGCCGCGCAAGAGCAACTCTTGCGCCTGGCCCCCAAGCAGAACCGCTGGCGCGACCTGGGCCGACTCCTCGACGAGTACCTCGACAACGAGCTGTCGAATTCCGACGACGCGTTGGCGGTGTTGCGCATTGCCATCCAGGTCCACGACCTGGAACTGGGCGACCACGACACGGCCAGGCGGCACTATCGCCGCTACCTGGAAGCACAACCTGGCGATCAGGCGGCCAGCCGGCTTTTCGAGGAAGCCCTGGAGCGCTGGCAGGACTGGCGCGAACTGCGCAATCTGCTCGACGAGCAGGCGAACATCGTCGAATCAAGCCTGGAACGGGTGGCCCTGCTTCATCGCAGCGCCGAACTCAGCGACGGCAAGCTGGAAGAGCCGGCGGCGGCCATCGAGGCCTTGCGGGCGATTCTCGAGGTGGAGCCGAACGACAAGCGCGCCGCCCAGGACTTGGATGGCCTGCTTTTGCGCGAAGGTCGCTGGGAAGAACTGCGCGACCACTTGCAGTGGATGCTGGCGCGGGCCGAGGACGCGCACGCCAAGGACGGCATCACCCTGGAGCTGGCCAAGGTCGACGCCGAGCAGCTGGAGAATCGCGCCGGCGCGGTGGATCTTTACGGCGAGGTGCTGGCGCGCACTCCCGCGAATCTCGACGCCATCGCGGCCCTGGAGTCCTTGCTCGCCGATGGCGAGCTGCGCGCCCACGTGGCCGAGCTGCTTGAACCCGCCTACCGCACCACGCGCGACTTGCGCAAACTGGCCGACCTGCTCGAGATTCGCCTTGAAGCGCTCGACGACCCCGTCCGGCGTATCGCGGCCCTGCGCGAGATCGCGAGCATCGAACTCCACCTAGGCCGTTCCGAGCCGGCGCTGGAAGCGCGCGGTCGCGCCTGGCTGGAAGACGTCAGCAATGCCGAGACCTTGGTCGACTTGGAATCGCAGGCGGCGGCGCTGCATGCCTTCGAGCGCCTGGTCGGATTCCTCGACCAGGGCGCGAGGCTCACCATGGACCCGGACTTGCGCGGCGATTTGCACGCCTTTAGGGCCAATATCCTCGACGCGCGGCTGGCAGCGCCCGAACGGGCGATCGAAGCTTGGCGCGAGGCCTTGGCCGCGCGGCCGGATTTCCAAGACGCCTTCATCGCGCTCGAACGCCTGTACGCCGATGCGAATCGGGTGGCGGAATTGTGCGAGACCATCGAGAAGCACGCCGAGGTCGTGGTCGAGGCCGCTCAGCGCGAGAAGCTGACCAGGCGCGTGGCCGACCTTTACGAATCTGGCCTCGGCGACCCAGCCAAGGCCATCGCGGCTTGGCGCTCGCTGCTCGACCTCGATCAAGAGGACCAAGAAGCGCTCGAAGCCCTGTCGCGCCTGTACCTCGCCACTGCGGACTGGCAAAGCCTGGCCGAAATCCTGGTTCTGAAGATCGCGTCCTGCAAAGATCCAGGACGCCAGCGCGAACTGCGTTTCCAGGCCGCGGAACTCTACGACGGCAAGCTCGGCCAACCTTCCGATGCGGCCGAGCAGCTTCGCCGCGTCCTCGAAGTCATGCCCGACGATGCCGATGCCCTGGCGTCGCTGGCGGGCATCTTGCTGCGCGAAAAGCAACATGGCGAGCTGGTCGAAATCCTCGACCGCTGGGCGCGCATCGCCACCTCGCCCAAGCAGCGCGACGCCTTGATGTTCCAGGCCGCGCGCATTGTCGAGCAGGAACTGCTCGACATGCCCGATGCCATCCGTCGCTACCAGAACATCCTGGACGGCAATCGGGCGCACGCCGAATCGAGCGAGGCCTTGTGGGCCTTGTGCCGGGGCGAGGACCATCGCGTTCTCGCCATCGACGCGCTCGAACCGCTGTTGCGTTTGGGAAGGGAATGGAAGCCGCTGCGCGAACTTCTCGAGCTGCGCCTCGCTGTCGCGGATGCGCCGGTCGAGCGTATCGACATTCTTTCCGACATCGCGCAGGTGGAGGAATCCGCCCTGCTCGATCCCGCCGCGGCCTTCGCTACCTGGGCACGCGCCTTGGCCGAAGATGCAAGTTGCGCCGAAGCCCGCGCCGCGCTCGAACGATTGGCGCAGACGACATCGGACTTCGCTGGTCTGGCCGACATCTACGAGGAGCGTCTGAAGGCGGCGTACGACAGCGAGATTCAGCGCTGGTTGGGAATGCGGCTGGCCGAAATCTACGAAGGCATTCTTGGCAAGCCCGAGCGAGCCGTCGAGCTGTGGCGGGAGATCGAAACCTCGCCGGGCTCCGAAAGCATGGCCTTGGCTCGCCAGGAAACCCTGTTGCGTGCGCTTGGGCGCAACCAGGACTTGGCCGACGTGCTTGCGCGCGAAGCCGAGCTGGCCACGGATCGCTCGGCGCAAGCCGATTTCTGGACCGCCTTGGGCGAACTGCGGCTGGGGCCACTCGCCGACAGCGAGGGTGCCATTGCGGCTTTCCGTTCGGCGCTGGAGGGTGTCCCGCGACAGGAACGGGCCCTGGCCGCCCTGCGCGGACTGGCCCTCACAACCCACCCGCCCGTCGAGGCGCTCGACATTCTCGAACCGCTCGCCCAGGATCGTGGCGATTTCGGCGAATTGGTGGCGCTCCTCGAGTCGCGCCTGACCATCGTGGATGATGCCAGCGATCGGGCCAGCCTGCTTGGACGAATCGCCGAGATCCACGAAACCAAGCTGGGCGATGCGGCGCGGGCCATCGATGCCCTGGGCCGCGCCCTGCTGGCCGAGCCCGCGGCTCCCGACATCGCGGATCGCTTGGAGCGGGTGGCCGACATGGCCGGGGCTCTTGCCGAGGCTGCCACGCGCGTGGAGGCAGCGCTCGGCGGGATCGATACGATGCTATTTGCCGAGATGGCCCTGCGGGCCGCGCGGCTCTACTTGCGAGCGGGCGGCACCGACAACGAGGAAGCCGCACGCAAGCTCTTCGTTCGCATCATGGAGGCCGACCCCGAAAACGCGGCGACGTTGGAAGAACTGGATGCCCTCTACCGTCGGCGGGGCGACAGCCCGCGCTTGGCGGAGATCCTCGAGCGGCGCGGGGCCCTGGAACTCGATCCATCGCGTCGGCTGGCCTTCTACGGTGAGGCGGCCGGTCTGCTCGAATCCGTGGGCAACGTCGAGGCGGCGGTCGCGGCCTGGCGCAAGGGCCGCGAGAGCGACGAGACCAACGCCACCGCCATCGACGAGCTGGCGCGGCTCTATGAGACCCTCGGGCAGCGTGAGAATCAGGTGGAGATCTTGCGCGAGAAGGCGCGTTTGCTGGACGACGCTGGCGAGCGCAGCTCCGTTTTCATGCAGATTGTTTCCATCAAAGCCGGGTTGCTTGACGATCTCGATGGCGCGGTCGAAGCGGTCAAGGAAGCCCTCGACGCGGATCCCGGCGACGCGCGGGCCCTGGGGGCGTTGGTGGACTTGGAAGAGCTGCGCGGCGATTTCGTGGCGCTGGAGGAGGCTCTGCTGCGCCAGTCCGCCGTGGCGACGGGGCAAGAACTTGTCGCGGTCCTCGGCAAACTCGCCCGCAACGCGGCCGAGCGTCTGAACGATGCGGAGCGGGCGCTGGTGTACTACCAGCAGATCCTGACGGCCGATCCGCGCAACCCCGAGGCTTCTCGCGAAAGCGAACGCCTTCTATCCATGCTGGAGCGCTGGCACGAACTTATCGAGTTGCTCGAACGCCGGGCCGACGCCGAGGCCGGAGCGGGCGACAAACAGGCGGAGCTCGGCTACCGCGTGAAGATAGCCGGCATTTGGGGTGAGAAGTTGGGCGCCGAGGACAGCGCGCTCGATGCCCTATGCGTGGTGCTGGAGCGCGATCCTGCGCATTTCTCCTCGCTGGTGGCGGTGGCGCGTATCTGCGTGAGGCAGGAACGCTGGGAGGAAGCGAACCAAGCCTTGGAGAACGCGGCGGCGGTCGCGGCCACGGCGGAGGACGTGGCCGATGTGCTTTGCCGTCGTGCCGAAGTGCGCGCCGCGACGGGAGGCACACCCGCCGAGGTGGCGGCGCATTACCAAGGTGCGCTGAGCAACCATCCGCGCTGCCTGCCCGCCATCGCCGCTCTGGAAGAGATCGCGCGCAAGAGCGGCGATCACGCGGCGCTGGCCACGCAACTTCTTGCCCGCGCCAATGTGGAGAAGGACGAGGGCAAGCAGAAGGCGATCCTTGCCGAGGTGGCAACCTTGTACCTCGGACCTTTGGCCATGCCGGAACAAGCCGTGGCGCCGCTCGAACGTCTTGCCAAACTTTCACCGGCCGATCTTTCGGTGCAGGAGAACCTGGGCCGGGCGCTCGTCGCCTGCGGTCGCGTGGATGAGGGCGAGTTCGCCTTGGGCCAGCTCATCGAACACATGGGCAAGGCCAGGCGTCAGAAGGACGTGGCGCGTTTGCAGTGCCAGCTCGGCGGCTACGCCGAGGCACGCGGGGATTTGGCGGCGGCCAAGCAGCGCTACGCCGCCGCCTACCAGATCGATCCGACCCAGGCCGGCGTCCTCGGCGCGCTAGCGCGCCTGTCCATGCGCCAGCACGACGCCGAGTCGGCCCGCCGCTATCTGCGCACGCTGCTTTTGCAGAGCTTCGACGAGAAAGTCGCAGGCATCACCAAGGCCGAGGTCTACCTGGCCCTTGGCAACCTGCATCGCGAAGCGGGCGAGAACGCGAAGGCGCGCAACATGTTCGAACGCGGCCTGGAGACCGATCCCAAGAACGAAGTCTTGAAGCAAGCATTGGCCGCCACGCCCAAGTAGGCCAAGACGCCACGCTCAACGCCCCTTGATGGGTTTTCCAGTCGAGACGGCCTCCACGCGTTCCAGGACGGCGCGCGCATTCATGGTGCGGGCGTACACGTAGAGGGCCGCGTTGGGCTCGTCGGAGAGGACTTCCTCGCTGACGCGCAGGTGCTTGCTGACCGCGAAAACCATGGGGTGGGGAAGTCCGGCCTCGACCATCTCGATGCGTTTCCACACGGCGGCGCGGCTCCAGAAGCCCAGCACTTCGAGAAAGACGCGCTGGCCGCTTTTGCGGTGAACGAAGGCCAGATCCGGCACGCACACGCCGATGCCGGGAAGATCCAGGATCTCGTCCGCGGGCGACACCTGCCAGTTGGATCCGAGCTGGCCCAACTCCGTGAGCAGGGTGGAAGTTTCGTCGAGCGAGGCAGCGGGCGAGCGCGCGTCGACCGTAGAATCGGTGCCGCAGCGCAAATGGTAGCGCAAGGGTCGACGATCCTTGCCCCAGCGTATTCCCGCAGCGATGTCCCAGGTATCGCAGGCCATGATGGCGGGCAAGGCCAGGGCAAGCTGCAAACCGTATTTCGTGGTTTGCTCGAAGAGGTTGAAGGGACCGTCGATGTCGATGGCGTAGCCCGCGCCGCGTTCAAGTTTCTCGACCGTGCAAAGCAGGCGGCGAAACTTCAACGTTCGGAACAGCGTCCGGTAGCCACCGCTCTCTGCGCAATGCACGTGTGCCCGCACGCGCACGGCGCGCAGAAGCACCGCTTGGTGCGAGGCCAGCGCGTGCCGGGCCAAGAGTCCGTCGGGCGAGGGTAGGTCGGTCTTGCGCAAGAGGTGGGCACTGGGGAGATCGGCGAAGAGCGCCTCCTCCAGCGCTTCGGCTTCGACCTTGCGGGCGAGTGCGACTTCGCCCAGCACGGCGGCGCGGTCAAGATCGCCGTGACCATTCTTGCGCGTCGCCGCTGCTCGCACAAACACCTCCAGGCGCAGATCAACCGGATCGATGGCCGATCCCTCGTCGAATTCGCAGGTGTCGAGCGCCAGCTTGCACAAGCCGCGGGCCAGCTGGACTTCCGACGGGGCGATCGCCACCTGGCTCCACGCCTCCGTGAGTGCCCCGCGCGGAAGGCCGATATGCGCGCGCACCAGCGCAAGAACCGTCGCCGCCAACTCGCGGGCGCGCGGGCGTTCGTCCTTGGGCATGGGCACGACGATCAGTCGATCGCCGCGGCGGTGGACGTGAACCAAGTCAGCGGTAAGCAACGTGGTCGCGACGCCTCATGCTGGTCATGGATTCACTTGTGCCTCCGGTGACGAGTTCGTAAAGCAGCGCACGCTTGCCTTCGCCCTTGCGCAGAATGCGGCCGAGGCGCTGCACATGCTCGCGTACGGAGCCGCTGCCGGACATTACAATGGCCACGTTGGCCGTAGGAATATCCACGCCTTCGTTGAGCACCTTCGACGTCGCGACCGCAGTGTACGAACCCTCGGCCAAGCCCCGCAGAATGGCGCTGCGCTCGCTGACCTTGGTGTGGTGGGTGATAGCCGGGATGAGAAAGCGCCGCGACAGCAGATACACGGTGGCGTTGTCTTGGGTGAAGACGATGGTGCGATCGTTTCGGTGCTGGCCGAGCAGGCGTCCGAGATAGTCGAGCTTGGCCGGAGCGGTGAAGGCGATTTCGCGCTGGCGGCGGTAGGCGGCGAAGGCACGCCGACCTTCCTCGGTGCGCGAGGAGCGGATGATGAAATCGGAAAAGCCGCGCGGACTGGCCATGGAAATGCCGTTGTCGACGAGAAACTGACGGTAGAGGGTGCGTTCGCGTTCGTATTCTTCGCGTTCGCTCGGCGATAGGTCGACCGAGACACGCACGGTTTCGTAGTCGGCCAGATACTGGCCGGCCAGCTCGACGATGTCCTTGCGGTACACGATGGGGCCCACCAGATCGTCGAGAATGGGGTCGCGGCCGTCGGTGCGCTCGGGCGTGGCGGTGAGGCCAAGGCGAAAGGGGGCGAGGCAGAAGCGTGCGCTCAAGGCGTAGCTTTCACCGGGCAGGTGATGGCACTCGTCGAACACGACCAGCCCGAAGCGGCAGCCGAGGTGCTCCATGTGCAGATAGGCCGAGTCGTAGGTCGTCACGGTCAATGGCCGCACATCGTAGTCGCCGCCGCCGACAATGCCGATGGTGCCGCCGAAGGTGGTGCGCAGCCCGTCGTGCCATTGGTGAACCAGATCGAGGGTGGGCGCGACCACCAGGGTGCTGCGTTTGCGATCGTCGATGGCGAGATGGGCGACCAAGGTCTTGCCGGCGCCCGTCGGCAAGACGACCACGCCGCAAAAGTCCGCAGCTTTCCACGCGGCCAGGGCGCCGATTTGGTAGGGGCGCGGTTCGCGATGCACCAGGGCCGGCGTGTCCAGCGTTTCATAGCGCCGGGCTAGGTCTTGGTAGGGAATCTTGAGGGCGCGCAGCGCGCGCACCAGGCCGGCATAGCGGCAAGCAGGCGCGCGCAGACAGGCGCTGCGTTCGTCCCACACGCAATCCGCGGGCAGTCCGGCGGTTTGGGCGGGCAAGCCGGCGATCTCGATGGTGCCCGCGACAAAGCGCAGCGACACGGCAGGTGGTTGCGCCTGGTCTGCTTGCGAATTCACGGGAAAGAGTTTCGCACAAGCGGACAGCTTCGCCCAAGAGAAGCGAAGTGCGGTGATTCTCCCGGCTCGCTTCTCGTTCCGCTAAAATGCTGGGCGTGGTCGGACGACTCGGACTGTGCGCACTTGCTGTTGGATTGGCAGCATTGGTTGGGTGGGATTTCGCGTCGGCGACGACCTTCTTGGGCGACGACCATATCTTTCGCGCCTTTGCCTGCTTGGAAGGCAATCCCTGGCTCGCCTTCGTCTCCGACAAGCATGGCGGCGAGTACTACCGGCCGTTGCCCATGCTGCTCTGGTGGCTGCTGGAACGTATGTCGGGCGGCCAGGTGTGGGTGTTCGCGCTGGCCGCATTTCTTCTGCACGCCTCGACGGCGTGGCTGGTCGTGGTGCTGGGCCGACGTTTGAAATTTTCCGCCCGGGCGGCGCTCCTGGCAGGTGGGCTGTTCTTTCTCGCGCCAGCCGAGCGCGAGGCTGCGCTGTGGTTTTCGGCCAGCACGGATCTTCTGTCCACCGCGGCGATGCTGGGTGCGCTTGTTTGCTTTCTCTCGCGGCGGCCATGGGCGCGTGCCTGTTCGGTTGCGCTCGCCGCCGCGGCACTTCTTTGCAAGGAGACCGCGTTGGTCCTGCCGATGCTGCTGGCGGCCGCGCGCTGGCTTCATGCCAAGAACCAGGGCAAGGCGAGAACCATCCGGCAATGCCTTGCACCGGTCTTGCCCCATGCCGCGGTCATGATGCTGGTCTTGATTTCGCGCTCGCTGGTTCTTCGCGGAATGGGCGGGACCAACGACCCGCTTGCACCTTGGTGGGGGCGGGCGGTGCAGCTCGTCGGCGGACTGGTTCACGCGCTTACGGCCTACGCGCCCTTGCCGGAATGGGTGGCGTGGTTGGCCGGGAGCGCGCTGCTGGTTTGGGTCACGGTCATGGGTCTGCGGCGGCGCGCGCTGGCCGTATTTGCGCTTTGCTGGGTGCTGGCGACGCTCGCCCTTTTGCCCGCGGCCGGTTGGGTGGTGGGCGCGAGGTACTTCTATGCGCCGGCCGTGGGGCTGATGTTGCTCTTGGCCCTGGCGTTGGAACAGACGAGCGGGCTGGTGTCGCTCTTCGTGCTGGCGGCGTTCGCGGTGGTTGGGCTTGTGTCGGGACAGCATCGCGCTGGCGAGATCCGGCTGTATCGGCAAGCGGTTGCGGCGGCCGGCGCCGGGGTTGCCGAGGGTGTTTCGGCCGGTCATCGCCTGTTCTTCGTGAGCGGCGGCGTGAAGGATTTAGATCTCGCCATCAAGTTGGACCGGCACGCTTCCGAGGCTGTGCGTGGCGCGGTGGTGATCCCCGATGTGCCCGCTTCGTTCGTCTGGCTGCCGGATGACCTGGCGGAACCGCTCGATTTTCTCCTCGCTTGGCCAGCCTTGCCACCGTCGGGCGCTTATCGATTCGGCGACGCCAGGCTGGCGGGGCTGGCGCGGCGGGAAGAGGCGCCGGACTTGGACGAGGTGCTCGATCATCTGCCCGGGCTCAGAATTCTTCGCCTCCGGTACGAGGCTGGCCGATTCGTCGTGGAAGACCACACCGACGCCTACCGCCGCGGCCGCGAATAGAGAGAGCACGGTCTTTTTTCTGGCGTACCATGGGGAACGGCGGTCACCATGGCCAAAGCACAAGCAACCCACCTCGAACTCATCAAGTCGGCCGTTGCCCTAGCGTCGAAGCGGAACTTCGACCATCTCCTCTACGTCGGCGACCTCCTGCTGCCCGAGGAGGTGTTTCGCGGCAAATCGGGGGCGCGCAAGAAGCTGGTGCAGGCCGTGGTCAGCGAGGCCCAGCGCGCGGTGGTCGAGGCGTCGGGTGTGCCGGTAATTCCGCTGCCGCAATACGATCTCGGTCGCACCGAGAAGCTCAAGTTGGCCCTGGTGAGCGGCATCGCGCGCGGCCTCTATAGCGAAGGCGACGTCGTGGTGGCGCTGCTTTCGGCGCGGCCGGTCGGCAAACCGGATTCCATCCTGGTCGTGAACGTCGGGCCAGACGAGGAAGACGTGGGCTTCGGCTTCCTGCGCACGGAAGGTGTGTCGCCCCAGATTCTTGAAGCGCTGATTGACTTGACCGTCACCATCGGCGTTGAAGGCTGGGAAGGCCGGCCGGTGGGATCGCTCTTCGTCATCGGCGATTCCAACAAGGTCATGGAGCAGTCGCGCCCGCTCAGCCTCAATCCTTTCCAAGGCTATTCGGAGGACGAGCGCAACATGCTCAATCCCGAGGTCAAGCGGGCCTTGCGCGCCTTCGCCGTGCTCGATGGCGCCTTCGTCCTGCGCGAGGACGGCGTGGTGCTGGCCGCCGGTCGCTACCTCAATTTCGAGGAAAAGGAAGTGCGCATTCCCCTCGGCCTCGGCTCGCGCCACATGGCCGCCGCCGGCATCACGCACGAAACCGAAGCCATCGCCGTGGTCGTCTCGCAGACCTCCGGCACCGTGCGCGTCTTCCGCCACGGTCGCGCTGTGCTCGAACTCGCGTCGCGCATTCGGCGGTCTTAGTCCATCGCCTGGCGAACCTTTACTTCGAGCTCGTCGACGGTGACTTCGGACTGAGCGCGCGTGGTGAGGTCGCGCAGGATGAGCTTGCCGGTGGCGAGTTCGTTGTCGCCCACGATGAGGGCCAGACGGGCGCGAAGGGCGTCGGCGCGCTTGAGCTGGGCCTTGAGGCCGGTGTCTCGGTGCTCGATCTCGGTGCGGATGCCGGCCAGGCGCAAGCGATGGGTGACGGGCAAGAGGAAGGCACGTGCCTTGTCGCCAAGCGCGGCGATGTAGAGCACTAGGCCGGGGTCGAAGCTTTCGGCCGGAGCGGTCATGGCGAGCAGGATGCGCTCGACGCCCATGCCGAACCCCATGGCCGGGATTTCGGGGCCACCCAGCGATGACACGAGATGGTCGTAGCGACCGCCTCCGCAGACCGTGTTCTGCGCGCCGAGATCTCCGACCTTGGCTTTGATTTCGAAAATCGTGCCGGTGTAGTAGTCGAGCCCGCGCACCAGGCGTGGATCGAGCTGACTTTCCACGCCCAGGTCCGCTAGGTGGCCTCGCACGGCCTCGAAGTGTTTCTTCGAGGCGTCGCCCAGGACATCGAGCAGAATGGGCGCATTCGCGGCCAACGCCTGCACGTCGGGATCCTTGGAGTCGAGAATGCGAAGGGGATTGGTCTCAAGGCGCCGCCTAGAGAATTCGTCGAGCTTGTCGACGTGGGCGGAGAAGAAAGTTCGCAGGGTTTCGCGGTAGGCGACGCGTTCCTCGGGCGTGCCCAAGCTGTTGATGGCGACCTCGATGTCGCCGGCTTTGATGCCCAGCTCGGCGAGCAAGGCGGCCAGCATGGCGATCATCTCGGCGTCGATGGCCGGGCCGGGCAGGCCGAAGACCTCGGCGCCAATTTGGTGAAACTGGCGCAAACGACCGCGCTGGGCGCGCTCGTGGCGGAACATAGGGCCCATGTAATACCAGCGCGTGATGGGTTCGTGATGCCACTCGGAACGCGCGATGTAGGCGCGCACGGCCGACGCCGTGCCTTCGGGTCGCATGCTGACGCTGCTGCCGTCGCGGTCGTCGAAGGTGTACATCTGCTTTTCCACGACCTCGGTGGCCTCGCCCACCGAGCGGGTGAAGAGCCCGGTGTATTCCAGGATGGGCGTGCGCAGCTCGCGGTAGGCGAAGGCGTCGAGCAGGGCGCGCGCCTTTTCCTCGACGAATTGCCACTTCGCCACCTCGGGTGGCAGGATATCGTTCATTCCCTTGACGTTTTGAGGCAGGTCGGACACGGCGGCGGTTTTATAGCAGGGGTTGCTACTCGACGCGAACCACGGCGGGGCCGAGGCCGGCGACGATCTGCTCGCAGGCGGCCGCGACCATTTCTTGGTCGCGGCCGTCGATGGTAATCATCACCTTGTGATCGCTGGCGTCGAAGTGTGGGTACGAACCGATGGCCAGGCTGGGAAAATCAGCCGCGGCCTGGTCGAGAACATGGGCGATGGCGCCTTCGCTCTGGCGCGAATAGACCGCGCGGCTGAAAAAGGGCGGGGCCTGGAAGCGGTCGCGAATGGCGGTGAATTGGCGCTGCAAAATGGAAGGCACGCCCGGCAGAATGTAGATGTTGCGCAAGCACACCACCGGCCAGCGCGAACGGCGGGCGCCCTCTCCAAAGAGCAAGGTCGTGCCTTGAGGCACGTCGGCCATGCGCAAGTCGCGCTCGTGGCCTCCTTCACCGGCGAATTCGCGAATCAGGCGCGCCAACACCTCGTCGCGCACCACGGGCACGGCAAAGGCTAGGGCGATGGCCGCGATGGTGACGTCATCGTGGGTGGGGCCGATCCCGCCCGTGGTGAAAACGTGGTCGAAGGTCGAGGTGGCGGCGCATACCGAGCTCGCGATGGCGTCGCGCGTGTCCGGGATGACCTCGATGCGGCGGACCGACACGCCCAGCGCGCGCAGCTCGCGCACCAGGAAGCGGGCGTTTTGCTCCTCGACCTTGCCGGAAAGAACTTCGTCGCCGATCACGATGATGGCGGCGGTTGGGGCATACGTGCTTTCACCCATGGGCTGGGGTACACAATAGCGGGCTTTGACTCGTGAGCAAAACAGCTCTTGCGTGACAAGCCGGAGATGTCGCCCATGGCGAAGGTGGACTACAATTGGGCGCGTGCCGTCGCGCAGTCGCATCGACCGCTACAAGCCAGAGAAGCTGCTTGGTTCCGCCGGACTCGTCGACACCTATCGCGTGCGCGTCGAGGGCGAGGAGGGTCCTGCCGCGCTCAAAGTCTTCTTCTTGGACCGCGCGGAGGTGAGTCTTGGCAGGACAGTTGCCCGGCGCTTCTTGACCGCTGGTCGGAGAGTCCTCGCATCGCCAGCATCTGGGATCGCGCGAATCCTAGAGGTGTCCGACAATCTGGATGCTGCGTTCGTAGCCACCGAATTCGTGCCCGGTAGCGATTGCGCTGGGCTGGCGAAGCTTGCCGGGCAACGCGGTGAGGGTCGGAACGCCGGGCTCGATCCGGTTTTGGCGGGGCTGGTTTGTGCAGAGGTAGCGCGCATCCTGGCCGCGGCGCATGGGCGAAGTGCGCCCCTGGTTCATCTTGGACTCTGCCCCGGAGACGTCATCGTGACCCCCGCGGCTGAGGTCATGGTGCTTGATTTCGGGCTGGCTGCATCGCTGCGCGGGGTGGGCACCTGTCCGATCGAGAAGTGGTATTTCGTGGCGCCGGAACTCATCGGCCTCAATGCCACCTTGGTATCGCTCGAGGCCGCCCGGAAGGCGGATTTGTACTCACTCGGGGCGCTGCTCTACTTCCTGCTCAGTGGTCGCAACTTGCGGCAGGCGACCACCCTGGCCGAATTGTCGGAACAAGCACGGGCGGTGTTGCCTGTTCTCGCCGGCGTCCCGAGCGAGATCCTCTCGGCCGTGCGTGCGCTGACCGCGGCTGACCCCAAGGATCGCCCTGATTCGGCCCTCCAGGTTGTTCGTTGGCTTGAAGGTGGGATCGATTCCGCGCCGGAGCGCAAGGCGGAGATAGCAAAGGTTTTGCGCGCGCCGGGAATCCCATCGACGGCACCATCGATCGCACTGCCCGGGACCACGCAGCCAGCCGGCCCCGCCAAGTCGCTGGTTCAAGCGGTAGCTCCCGGCAGGCCGGTTGTCGCCGCGCCATCGCGCGCGTTGGCGAGTGTCCCTGTGGCACGGCCCGTAGCCACCGGGCGGCATTCGCGAACGTTGCTCGCCGCGGGAGCGCTCCTGACGCTCGGGATCGCGGGCTGGATTTGGGTCGGCTACCGTTCGTTGTACGACCGGGTTCGCTGGGGGAACGGCACCCAATCGCCGCGGTCGACGAATTCGGCGAACCTCCATACCAGCCAATCGTCGATTCCTACTTCGCAGCCCCATGATGGAGGCTCGTCCGGGCTGGAGCGCAATCCTGTCGCCTCAGCGCATGCTATCGAGAACGCGGAAATGCCGTCCGGCGAGGAAGGCTATGTTGCGGAAGCCGATTCCACGCCATCGCGCATTCCCAATCACTTGTTCCTAGACACACATCCCAGTCAAGCCGACGTCTGGGTGAACGGCGTGCTCAGGGGCAAGACGCCAATCGATCTTTTTGTAGGGCCGGGCGGTCACCGTGTTGTGGCCATCAAGCCAGGCTACCGAATGTTTCGCGCGGTATTTGATACCACCCTGGGCGAATACGCGCGAATGGGGCTTCAGCAAGCGGGCATTCCGACCTTCGGCAACGCGTTTCTGGACGTGCAGTGCGCGACATTTGGCAAATACCCTGTGCTACTTGACGATGAGGAGACTGGACTACTCTGTCCCGTTGATCGGTTGCCCGTGGTTTCGGGAAAGCACAGCGTTGGGCTCTTCGTTCCGGCGAAGCGCGCGAACATGACGGTCGAGCTAAGCGTTCCTCCTGGGCGGCAACCGGTGCGCGTGATGATGAAAGAGTGATTCTCGCTATTCCAGGATCTCGGACCAATTAAAGCGCAAGTACTGTCCAGTGCCACCGTTGGATGGAACGGCCCGGCCCGCCGAGATCGAGTCGGGAACGATCGAGGTGATTTCGGTGGCGCCGCTCGATCCGAAGAGGAAGACGCGCCCGCCGAGGATGACCGGCGAAGTGACTGGTTCGGTGGCCACCATCGCGCCCAGCCGTTGTGTCGCTACGCCGGTAGCGACCATTCGGTGGATGGTGAGATAGGTCTGTCCGCGTGTGCAGCCGTCGGTGCTGAAGACGTACCACATTGTCAGGATCTCGAAACCAGAGGCATCGTGGAGAAGCACGCCGATGGGCGTGCTGGTCGGGCGTGCCGTGAGTGGCATCGAGGTCTTGCAAGTCACGACGCCGTTGGCGTCGGTCTGCGTGACGCCACAGATTTCGTTGTCGTTGCCCACCGTCAGCACGATCTGGCCACCCGCACCCCAGCTCGTGTCCTTGGTGATGCCGGTGATGTTTCCATTCGTATCGGTGGCCACGCTCTCCTTCCAGAACAGCAGCTTCGAGGGCGGTAGCGATGCGGTATCGAGGTCGAGGTTGGAGTTCGTCACCTGCACGGGGAATATCTGGTGACCGTAGCCTGTCGTCACCGCATCGCGGTCGAGCTGCACCACGGTGGGTGAGAAGTGCAGCGGGTGGTTGCAGGTGAGGGCTTGGTCGAGTGTGATTCCGGTGCCGAGCGCATAGCGGAAGACTTGCCCGGATGTGTCGCCGAAGTAGCCGGCAAGAAGCTTGTCATCTTGTCCGGTGGCGAAGTCGCGCGCCGTCGCCACGTCCGTGAGCGCGGTGTATTCCTGCGTGCAGGAGGTGCTGGGCGCGACCAAGTCGGTCGAGATCAGGGCGCCCGTGGCCGCCGATGCGGTGACCAAGGCGCGTCCCTGCGTGGTGCTGCCGCTCGTGACCGGATAGCCGGAAGTGAAGATTGCGCGGTAGTCGTCCAGGTTCGTGGTCCGATTGAGGAAGAACGCTGGCAAGGAGATGGTATCGCCGAGCACGTTGCTGTAGGTGTCGGCGCTGGTGCCATAGCCCGTGTGCCATTGCACGTTCACCGGCGGATCCGCGATACCGTTCGAGGAAAATGGGTTGGTGACGTCGAGCATGAACGTTTGGCCGCCGCCGTAGCCTTCGGGCATGATGAGCAGGGTCTTCCAAATCGCGGTCGTGGCATCGCTGCAATTCTGCACGCACATCGTCTTGACCTTGGGTGAGTCGGCAAGTCCGAAGATGTGCGCGTAGGGATCTGGTCGCTGTCCGCCCTGCGCGTACTGGCGGCGCACGACCGACATCATGTCGGGCGGGAGGAAGGCGAAGGCTTCGGTGCCTGCTTCGAAAACGCTTCCGCCCAGGGTGACGTTCTCCAGGAAGAATGCGTGCAGGAGTCCGTCGGACGAGCCGACGTAAATCAAGTGAGGCCGATTCTGGTACTGCTGGAAGTAGGCGTTGCCGCCGGGCAGAGCGATATTGCCAGGACTGGCCACGTCGATGGGGGTCGAGTTGACGATGGCGCCGAGGAGGGCGGGGTTGTTGTAGGTCGGATCGCCGAGCAGCCAGTGCGCGACGGAGGAGGCTTCCGTGTCGGTGGCGCCGAGTCCGAGTGTTGACAGCTGGCTCGCATTGGTGATTGCGTGCGTGGATTGGTCGACCGCGATTTTCACCATTGCGGTGCCATCCCACGTGTAGACACGGCGCTGCCACCAACTGGTCGCGGCAAGCTGCTGGTAGGCGTCCCACGCCAACACCGGCGATGCGCCGGAAAGATCGTAGGCGAGGAGGTGGCCCTTCCATTCCGGGAAGTCCATGCGCGAGTCGAGGGCGTAGCGCCCCTCGGCCACGGTGGTCGCTTGCTGCGTGCCAGCCGACGTGCTGGTTGGCGCGGTTGAATAGCTGCCTCTGACGGCGTCGTAGATCACGAGCTGTAGTGCGGTGTTGAGCTGGTCTTCGTTTTGCGCCAGGTAGGCGAAGGGCGCGACGCCGTCGTTGTTCGAGTCGGTGCCACCTGCCCGGGCGATGTTGTCGTTGGTGGTGCGCGCCGAGCCGGAGGCGACATCGCCGGAGAAGCCCACGACAAAGGTTTTGACGCCGAGGCCTTGGCGCAGGTTGTACGCAGCCAGGACTGACTTGCACTGGCAACCCGCGCTGACTGGATTGGTGGCGGCGCAGGCAGGGGAAGAACAGCTCGAATCCCCGGGACCGTTGGCCTCGCCATCGGTGATGAGCAGAATGTAGTTGTCGCGGCAGGCGAGGTGGTCCGCGCTGATGCCCGCGCCGGTGTTGCCGTTCTTCACCGCGTACATGTAGTCGTAGGCGCTGGTATTGATGGTCGGCGAGACATCGTTTTGTAGGGTGCAGCCGGTCGGCGTGCTCCAGTAGGTGAGCAATCCGCCAAAGGCCGCCGGGGCCATCGCCTGCGAGATCGCGTTGGCCGAGTTTTGCGAAATCGTCGGATCGTCCGATGTGCTCAGGAAAGGCGCGAGCTGGGTGTCCCAGCGGCCGCCGCAGGTCGCGGAACAGGTGTTGCCGCAGTTGGGGAAGTCGAGCGGGGGCGCGGCGCCACCGTTGTAGTAGTTGGTCAGCGGCTGATAGTAGCTGTAGTTCTTCGCATTCACGGTGATGTTCTGTCCACTGTAGGCCGACTGGGTGATCATAGTGGTCGAATTACCACCCGTGGTGCTGGTGTACTGGTAGTACGCTCCTTCGAAGAAGCCCATGCCGAGATCGCCGGGCAGGTCGCAGCTCAGGCCGCACCAGTCAGCGTCCACATCGCTCCAGGAGTTGGCATTCGTGCGTACCCGGTAGCGGCTGTTAGGGGAGTTCTGCAGCGTCATGCTGATCGCGTTGATACGGCACGTGCTCGTGGGGCCCGACTGGCTGTCCAAGCAATGGGCGGGGTTGAGCTTGTCGGTCGATTCGAAGACGGTGGTCACCCCGGTGGATCCGGAAATATTCTGGAAATAGGGGAAGTAGCCATTCTGGTAGTAGGTCATGAGGCCGAAGTTGAGCAGCTTGTTGTTGTTCTGGACGATGGAGCTGATGGCGCGCTTGGCGACCACGGCGCGCGAGGTGGCGGGCCCGCAGGAATCGCCGCTTGTGGTGCAGTCCGAGTCGTTCCTGCACACCGTCTGCGCCTGAATGCACATGCGGATGGGGCCGGGCTTGCCGTTCGTGCCCTCAACGCAGGTGTCGGTAAGGCTTGCGGGTTGGAGGCAGGTGTTGGCGCTTGGGAGCACGCAGGTGTTCGTGGCGCTGCCGCATGTGTTCGAGACAGCCGTGCACGCATTGTCGGTCTTGGCCACACAGGTATCCTGGGGGAGGTTGCACGTGCTGGTTGCGCTGCCCGTGCAGGTTTGACGTCCGTAGAGGCAACTCTGTCCCCACGGGCATGGGCTTCTCGAGCTGCAGGAGGTGCTCGAACTGCCAGAGCAGGTACCGGGGGATATCAACGGGCAATTGCTATCGGTGGTGCAACCATCTCCCGTGACATTGCACTTTTTCTGTCCCTCGCAATCGCTATCCGCTGTGCAGCCGCCCGGAGGAGTCCCTCCCGCCGAGCAAGTTCCGGTTCCCGGCAGATTTGGACAGTCCGCGGCCGTCACACAGGTCGTCGACGTCACATGGGCGCATACGCTGACATTGGAGCAGTTGGTGCCCGGATTCGGGCAGACCAGGTTGGTGTACTTGCACTTGCCGACGGATGCGCAGTCGCCGTCGCTATTGCAGGTCGAGCCGGTGGCCGAGCAGACATTGCCAGTCGATGGGCAATCGGAGTCTTGCGCACAGTTGCTCTTGGTGACGCTGCAACTGATGGCGCCAATCGAGGTTTGGGTGGCTGTCCCGGTTTGGGTGCCGGGTGTGGTTTGGGTTCCGGTGCCGGTCTGCGTGCCGGTCGAGGTTTGCGTGCTCGTCGCTGTCTGCGAGCTAGACGAGGTCTGTGTGGCGGTGGCGGTCTGGGCCGTGGTGCCTGTCTGTGTGCCGGAGGTTGTTTGGGTGCCGGTGCCGGTCTGCGTCCCGGAATACGTCTGCGTGCCTGTGCCGGTTTGGGTACTGGTTGAGGTCAGGGTGCCGGTGCTGGTTTGGGTAGTAATCAGCGCGGTTTGCGTGCTGGTGCCGGTCTGCGTGCCGAACGTGGTCTGGGTGCTGGTGCCGACTTGGGTGCCGGTGCTGGTTTGGGTGCTGGTGCCCATCAGGGTCCCGGTGCCGGTCTGGGTGCTGGTGGCGGCTTGGGTTCCGGTGCCGGTTTGGGTGCCTGTGGCGGCTTGGGTGCCTGTGCCGGTTTGGGTGCCTGTGCCGGTTTGGGTGCCGGTCGAAGTCTTGGTGGCCACGGTGCCGGTCTGGGTGCCGGTCGAGGTCTGGGTGGTGGTGCCAGTCCAGGTTTCGTAGATGCTATTGGTGGCCGTGCCCGTTGCGGTCACGGTAGCGGGAGCGGTGCCTGTCGCGGTTCCGGTTCCGGTCTGAGAGCGAGAACTGCTACCGACCCAGCCGGGATAGTAGACCGTCGCGGTCCCGGTGGAATTGATCGTTCCGGTGACCGTTCCGGTCGCGGTAAAGACCATCGTCATCGTGCTGTTGTACGTTGCGGTGACCGTGCTGGTGGCATGGGCGCTTGCCCCGCCCGTCCAATAGTCGGTGGTGGTTTGTGTGAAGTCGTCCCCCACCCACGCAGCCCACCAAATCGAATTGGTGGCCGTGTTGATGCTGGTAATGGTGCCCGTGATCGTCACGTAGGCCGTGGCTGTGACCGTTCGAGTATTGGTGTTGGTGGCGGTCTGGGTGTTCGTCGTGGTGTTGGTGTTGGTGGCGGTCTGGGTTTTCGTATTGGTGTTGGTGTTCGTTGTGGTCTGGGTGTTGGTATTGGTGTTGGTGCCGGTGTTGGTCTTGGTGTTGGTGATGGTCTGGGTGCTGGTGTTGGTCTTGGTGTTGGTGGCGGTCTGGGTGTTGGTGTTGGTATTCGTGTTGGTGTTGGTCTGGGTCTTGGTGTTGGTGTTGGTCTGGGTTGCGGTCTGGGTGTTGGTCGCGGTTTGCGAGTTGGTCCCGGTCTGGGTGTTGGTCCGGGTTTGGGTGTTGGTTGCGGTTTGGGTGTTGCTCGTGGTCTGCGTATTGGTGCCGGTTCGCGTGTTCGTCGAGGTCTGGGTATTGGTGGCGGTGTTGGTGTTGGTCCCGGTGTTCGTGTTGGTGCCCGTGTTCGTGTTGGTGCCCGTGTTGGTGTTGGTCCCGGTTCGCGTGTTGGTGCTGGTGTTGGTGTTGGTGTTGGTCCGGGTGTTGGTCGCGGTCTGCGTTTGCGTGGTGAGCGTGCAGTTGGTGGTCGGAATGGCACAAACACCGGGATCTTGCGGACAATCGCCGGTCGTCGTGCACGGAGTGACGCCATCTTTCTGGCACACGGCCTGGCGGCAGTCGGCGTCGGCGGTGCAGGTGCGGCCCCACAACTTGCAGATACCTTGCACGCCGCCCGTACGGCAGTTCGAGCCGTTGTCGCAATCTACGCCAGCTTCCGAGGAGCTTGCGAACAGGCCGCCCGGCACGCCGGTCATCGATCCCGAAGTGTCGAGAATGACGAGCATGTTGCCCTTGTGCAGTTGGCGTTCGATGATCACGAGAGGGTTGACTCGGGCGTGCGCGCTGGGCGTGGCGAATAGCGTCGAAAGCAACGGCAGGAATGCGGCCGGGATCACCAGGGCAGGGCGGCGCAGTCGGCGCGATGCGCAGAATGTGCCGAACGTACGTCTGGTCGATCTCACCCTTGCCCTCATCGACGGAAACCTGCTTTGTATTGACCAACTTGTGGTTCGAGCCGGCTACATTTTGCGATGTAGGATAACTTTTTATTAAATATAACACGTAAGATACGATACAAACGCGATGACGCAAAAATGAACACGGCATGAAATCGCGAGCTTGCAAAAATCGCGGCCTGCCGTGGCCAGACTCCAGCCTAGGTATCAGCAACCTTCGCGCCAGTTCCTGGCGGGAAGGTTGAGAGCACGGAGATCTGGAAGGGCACGGAGGCTCGGGACGCAAGCCCTTCTCTGTGCGCTCTACCGCCTCCGGGCGCTCTCTTGCTCGACCAGGCGGATCTCGACCGTGAGGTCGTTGGCCAGGCGTTCGAGGGCGGCGCGGAGCGTGGCCAGGTCACCACCGCTCGGCAGGCGAACCCGGGCCTTGGCAGAGAAGAGCATCTCGCCCGACATGGGGGCGCTGGCGCGGTCGGTGGATAATTCCTCGACATTGGCGCCGCTGTTGGCGAGAAGCTGCGAGATCTCGCGCACGATACCGGGCCGGTCGAGGCCCACCAGATCCAGATCCAGGGTGCGGCCGCCGCTCGCGGCCTCGGACTCGGTACTGGGTTCGCCCACGATCCTGAGTCCGCGCGCTTCCAGCTGCCCGAGCGCCGCGAGGGCGGCCTCGGCTTTGTCCTTGGGGATCTCGACGCGCAAGATGCCCGCGAACTTGCCCGCCAGATGGGCCATGCGGCTTTCCAGCCAGTTGCCCCCGTGGGCGGCGACGATCTCGGCCACGGCCTCGACCAGACCAGGGCGGTCCGGGCCAATCAGGGTCAGTACCAAGTCGGTCATCGTCCGGTCGCTCACACGCGCAGATGAAGGGGAAAGTTCTTTTCGATCGATTCGCCGCAGGCGTCGGTGACCAGCTGCCAGATATTGCGCATCTGGGCCTCGATGACGCTGCCCTCGTCGAGCTCTTCCTCGTCGTCGTCGTCGTCGTCGTCTTCGTATTCCTCGTCCTCGATCGCCAGTTCTTCCTTCATTTCTTCCAGGGTCTCCTGAAGCGCATAGGCGGATGCGACCTTGTAGTCGCCCACCGTCAAGGGGCCTTCGAATTCGATGGGCAAATAGATGTCGGCGGCGATGTCGTGCGCGTCGAGGCGGTCGAGGAATTCGGTCATGGCTTCCTCGCTCAGGCGCTTGGCGAAGGTTTGCGTGACGTGGTCTCCGACGGCGGGCAGCTTGGCGCCAACTTGTTCCAAGAGCCGCCCGAGCGTTTTCACTTCTTCCTCGTCGAGTCGATCCGAGATAGGCGCGAGTTCGATTGCCGACATGACCCATACGGTGCCGCAGCCAAAGCGTGTCGTCAAATGGTTATGGTGAAGGTGAGCGGGTTCGACATCTGTGCCTCGACCGGGTATGGATGTCGCTGGAGAAATGACATCGAGTTCTGGACCTGACGCTGCCTGGATAGCGTCGTGCATGCAGGCGGCCCGCGATGCGGCCGGTCTGGCGGTGCGGGCAGGCGCAAAGGGCGCCGAGATCGCGCGCTCCCTGACCGAAGCCATCGAGGCTGCGGTGCGCGAGGTGCTGACCTTTCACCTGCGAAGCGCCGGTTACGGCGAGTCCTCCGGCATCGCGGTGCTCGCCACGGGAAGTTTCGGCCGGCGGGAGGTGGGGCCCTTCTCGGACCTGGACCTGCTCTTCCTCTGCGCCAAGGATCCGGACGCCGAGGTGGAGGCGCTGGCACACAACATCCTGGTACCGCTGTGGGACGCGAAGGTCGACGCTGGCCATGCCGTCCGCTCGGTGGCCGATGGTCTGGCTCTGCCCAACAAGGATCTCGCGGCCGCAACCGCATTGCTCGATGCGCGTTTCCTGGTGGGCGACGAACTCCTAGCCGCCAAGTTCGTGTCCAGCTACAAGCGGCGCGTGGCGGGCGCCGCGCCTCACAGCCTGGTGGCCCGCCTGCGCGAGGAGCAGGAGGGCCGGCATTCGCGCTTCGGCGACACCATCTTCCTTCTCGAACCCGATCTGAAAAGCGGCCCGGGTGGGATTCGCGATCTGTGCGTGGGACGTTGGGCTGCCCAGGTCGGATTCGGCGCCTCGAACCCCTGGCGGCTGGAAGAGCTGGGCGAGATGTCATCTAGGCAGGCTGACGCGATCGTGCAGGCCGTCGATTTCATCCTGAGACTTCGGGTGGCGCTTCATCTCGAAGCGCGGCGCCGGCAGGACCAGCTGCGCTTCGATTTTCAGGAGCACATCGCTCCCGTTCTCTATGGCGGCGATGCGTATAGCGAAGAGGAGGACAGACCCGCAGTCACACCCGCCGTGGAAGCCCTGATGCATGATTTTCAGACCCACGCCCGCACCATCCAGCGCACTACCGAACGCCTCATGCAGCGGGTGTGCGCGCGGCCTGGCGATCACGTCAGCAGCCAGCCAGTGCGTCTTTCCAAACGCTCGGCCGAGGATCCGTCGTTCGTCCTTCGCAAGGGCAAACTAGAAGTAAAGGGTAGCTTTATATTCGAAGAACATCCATCTGAAATGATTCGTCTATTTCATGTGTCTCAGGAGTTTGATGTGGGCGTTGGGCTGGACACCATGGACCTCATTTCCGAGCGCGCGGCCAGCCACGGCGAGGCCCTGCGTGCGGACCCCGAATCCGCCAAGTGGTTCATCGACGTACTCACCAACCTCAAGGATCGGGCGACCCCTTCGCGTCTGGAACAGATGAACGATCTGGGTTTGATTTCGGCGCTCATGCCGGAGTGGATGCCAGTCTCCGGACGCGTGCAACACGACATCTACCACGTGTATACGGTGGACCAGCACACCCTCTACGCCGTGGCCACCCTCAAGGCGGTGGCGCGCGGCGAACTCAAGGACGAATACCCGGAGGTGTGCGAGGCCTTTCCCGAGGTGCCGCACACCAAGGCGCTCTTCCTGGGGCTGCTTCTCCATGACGTGGGCAAACCCCTTGGCTCCGGCCACGCCGAGAAAGGGGCGGTTCTGGCCGAACAGATCGCCACGCGCCTGAACTTCCCGCCCGAAGACGTCCGCCTTGTGGAGTTCCTGGTGCGTTGCCACCTAGAGATGGGACACAACTCGCAGCGCCGCGACCTGCAGGATCCGGGCTTGCTCGACTACTTTGCGCGCACCTGTGAGAACGAAGAGAAGATGCGTCAGCTGTTCATCCTGACCTTCTGCGACCTGGCCTCGACCGGGCCCAAGACCATGACCCGGTGGAAGTATGAATTGCTCTACGAGCTCTATGATCGGACGCTCAAGTACATGCGCCGCGGCCCGGACCTGTTGGCAGCCGAGCGCCAGGAGCTGGTCGAGGAGCGGCAGCGCCAGGCAGCACTGCTGCTCGGCGAGGATTCGCATTCCGAGTCGGCGGTGCAGGCCTTCGCCGGGCTGCCCGACCGCTATTTCGCCGAGCAGGAGGTCGAGCGGATCGCGGCCCATGCGCGCCTCATGCGTGGCCGCGCCTCGACTTGCGCCATCGCGGTCACCCATTCCGAGCGCGGCACCTTTTCGGAATTGGTGCTGGTGGCGGACGACGTTCCCGGCCTTCTGGCCAAGGTGGCCGGCGTGTTCTACGCGAACCGCATCGACATCCTGGACGCCGCCATCTATTCGCGCGAGCCGGAGCCGCCGCGGCGTCCGCGTGGCGAGGCGGTGGACATCTTTCGTATTCGCAAGGAGCCCGACGGTGCGGTCACCGAGGAGAGCCGCATCGAGGCCATCCGGCGCGATCTGGAAGCGGTCCTGTCCGGACAGATCGCGGTCGAGTCCCTGGTAGCCAAGCGACCGCGCACTTCACCCCTCTTCCAGCGCGCCAAGCCCAAGGTGCCGCCCACGACCGTGAAAGCGGACAACGATGCCAGCCGCACGTTCACCGTGCTGGAAGTCTTCACCGAGGACAAGCCCGGCGTGCTCTACACCATCACACACACCCTGGCCGAACAGGGGCTCGACATCCACCGTTCCCGCGTCGGCGTGGCCGGCGACCGCGTGGCCGACGTCTTCTACGTGCGCGACAACGCCAGCGGCGAGAAGATCGAGGACGACGCCAAGATCGCCGCTCTAGCAGTCGCGCTCAAGACGGCCCTCGGCGCCAAGGCAAAGGGCAAGTAGCCAAAGGTCACCGTCGGTTGCGCTTGACGGGGCGAGTGGGTCCGTCGGAACCTTCTGCCATGTCAGCAATGCACGGGGCAAATCCTTTTGTTCTCATGACCCTTCTGGCGGCGGCGCCCGGGGCCGGGGACGGCAACAACATCGGCAAGAACGTTGGCAAGAACGTCGCGGTCGAGCTGGAGCGCGGGGAGAAGCTTTTCAAGGCGGGCGATCTCGCGGGCGCCTTGCAGGCCTTTGACGATGCCGGCAAGGCCGACGCCAAGGACGCCAGGCCGCTCTATCTGCGCGGTGTGGTGCTGGAGAAGAAGAACGATCTTGCCGGGGCCGAAAAGGCCTACCGCGACGCCATCGCGCGCGACCCGAGGTTCGCTTCCGCGCACAACAACCTGGGCGCCATCTTGCTCGGCAAGAACGACCTTGCCGGCGCCGAGAAGGAGCTGCTAGCCGCCACGGCCAGCGATCCCAAGAATGGCGGAGCGGCCTTCAACCTGGGCCTGCTGCGCGAGGCGCAGAACCGTCCGCGCGAGGCAGCGGCGGCCTATCGTCATGCCTTGCAAGTGAACCCGGACGATGGAACTGGCCACGCCAATCTTTGCTCCGTATTGCGCAAGACGGGCGATCTGGATGCCGCCATCGCCGAGTGCCGGCAGGCCGCGCGCCTTCTGCCGAGCAGCGCCGTGGCCTTCACCAACCTCGGGCTTCTGCTTTCCGACAAGGGCAGCTTCGACGAGGCCCGGGAGAACTTGCGCAAAGCCACGCAGATCGACGCCGCGTTCGCTATGGCGTGGACCGGGCTTGGCCGGGTGGAACTGCGGCGCAAGGATGTGCTCGCCGCGGTCGAGGCCCTGGCCAAGGCGGCCAAGCTTCTGCCCAAGGACGGCCGCGTGGCCGCCGACTACTGCCGCGCCCTGGTGGAGAAGGACATGCGCGCCAAGGCGGCCGAGGAGATTTGTCGCAAAGCCACCGCGCTCGACGCGGACAACGGGCTCGGCCACTACGAGCTGCTCAAGATCTTGGTGGCGCGAGGCGACTGCGCGGGCGCCAAGAGCGAGCAAGCCAAGTTCGCGGCTTTGGCCAGCGTGAAGGCCCAGGCCAAGGCGCAGGCCGATGAAATCGTGAAGACCTGCGTGGCGGGCAAAGCGGCCAAACGTTAAAGTGAGCTGGATGCGCGTCGGGCATGCCAGAGCCTTCGGCCTGACTGGGCTGGTCGTGATGCTAGCCTCCACCGCTGCCTGCCGGCGGCCAGTGCCCGCCAAGCAGCCCATGGCTCTGAGCCACAGGCGCCACATGGAAGCCAACATGAAGTGCCTGTCGTGCCACCCAGGCGCCGAGGAGCAAGCGCTGGCTCAGTTTCCGACGGTGGCCGACTGCATGGACTGCCACGGCAAGGCGCGCGGCAACCATCCCGACGAGCCGCTGGTGCGGCAATACAGCGAGCGCAAGCAGGATATCCCGTGGGTTCGCGTGGATCGCCTTCCTGGGCATGTCTACTTTCCCCATGGCGTGCATGTGACGCTGGCCAAGATGAAGTGCGAGGAATGTCACCTAGGCATTCTCGGCGCCACCCAGCCTCTGGTCTGGCCGGACATTCACCTGACCATGGAAGACTGCATGCGCTGCCACCGAGAACGCAAGGCCAGCAACCAATGCAAGGTTTGCCACAAGTGATGCATGGGTAGTCGGCGGGATTTCTTGGCTGGGGCTGGCGCTGCCGCCGGGCTGTTGGCGGGATGCGGTTCGCGCCGCGATCCCTACCTGGCCGAGAAACCGCCGGTTCCAGTGGCGGCCGGGGTACGCGCGGGCAGCGAAAAATTCGTGCTTTCCACCTGCGGCCTGTGCCGCGCAGGTTGCTCCATCCGCGTGCGCGTGGTGGAGGGCAGGGCGGTGAAGATCGAGGGCAACCCGGATTCTCCAATCAACCGTGGCGGCCTGTGCGCGCGCGGGGCCGCCGCGCTAGAATTCCTGTATCACCCCGGACGCATCAGGAACCCCATGCGGAGGGTGGGAGCGCGTGGCGAGAACCGATGGCGGACCCTGGCGTGGGACGAAGCCCTTGCCTACCTGGCATCCGAATTGGGCAAGCTGCGCCAGGCGGGCGAGCCGCAGTCACTGGTTTTGCTCGATGGTGAATATCAGGGCACCACGCATTGGCTGTGGCGTCGTTTCATGGAAGTCTTCGGCAGTCCCAATCACATCGGCCACGGCGCCACCGGTTGTGGCGCGCAAATCGAAGTCGTGCGCGAGATGACGGGCAGGGCAGGGATGCCGGGGTGCGATTTCGAGGGTTCGAATTGCGTGCTGCTGGTGGGGGCCGGCCCGCTCGAATCGTCGCCGCAATGGATTCACCTCGCCCGCGCCTTGGCTGGCGACGGGCGGTCGCGACTGCTTTGCGCTTCACCACGCCTGCCGCCCGCCGCTGTGCTTGTCGAGGCATGGATTCCATTGATACCCGGCAGCGAGGCCGCGCTCTTGCTCGGCCTCGCGCATGTCCTTCTTCGTGATGGGCTGGCCGATGAGGCGGCGGTGGAGAAGGCGCGCGGGTACGCATCGTGGCAGGCGGCCGACGGAAGCCTGCGCCCCGGGTTGCGCGCAGAGATCGTCGACGACTACACGCCCATCCAGGTGGAAGCATTGACCTCGGTGCCCCGCTGGCGCGTCGAGTCCCTGGCGCGCGATCTCGCTTCCGCGCGGCCTTCCGCCGTCGTGGTCGACGCGTGGTCGAACGACCGCGCGAGCGCGGGCGCGGCCTTGGTGCTCAATGCGCTCCTCTCCAGTCTTGGCGAGCCCGGCGGTATTTCGTTGGCGCCGGGCACCTTGCTGTCTGGCATCGAGGATCCGGACCTCGACCCTATCGCGCAGACTGGGCTCGGCGCTGGTTGTATTGACGGCCGTGCCGCGGGCGAGAGCGGTTTTGCCGGCTCGCGCATGCTTGCGCTGCCCGAAGCCCTTCTGTCTGGCAAACCGTACCCAGCCAAGGCGCTGCTTCTGAACTATTCCAACCCGATCTATTCCAAGCCCGACGGGAGGCGCTGGGCCCAAGCCCTATCCCGCGTTCCTTTGGTCGTATCGTTCTCGCCCGTGCTCGACGAGTCCGTGCTTTGCGCCGACCTGGTTCTGCCCGACCACACCTTTCTCGAGCGCTGGGATGTAGTGGCGCCCGAGGGCGGGACCTGGACGTTGTCGATGCGCGAGCCCGCGGTGTTGCCGATCGCCGACTCGATGCAGACAGGAGAGGTCATCCTGCGTCTAGCGCGCGCCATGGGCGGCACGCTCGCCGAGCAGTTCCCCTGGCAGAATTATCGCGAGACCGTGCTGGCCAATCTCGTGGGATTGCACGAGGACGGTGCGGAGAAGGTGCTGGCGAAACTGGAGAGCACGGGTTGCTGGTCCGCTTCCGAGACCGCGGCGGCGAAGACAGCATCCGGCGCACCTGAAAAGCCAGTCTTCCTCGACGTGACGAACATTCAAACGCAACCGGCGTCGCAAGATTCGCAAGAAGTTGGCGATGAGGAACGCTATCCTTTCGTGCTCCTGCCCGTTCGCGGCGCCGGCTACGCCGAGGGAGGCACGCGCGAATTGCCTTGGCTCGGCGAATTGCCTTTGGATGGGGGAGAGTCAGGGGCGGAGTATGTCGAAATGGCCGTCGAGGACGCGACCATGCTGGGGATCGAGGATGGCGATCGGGTGGGCGTGGAGTCGCCCTTGGCCAAGCTGGTTCTGCGCGCACAGGTTCACGCGAGCATTAAGCCCGGGGTGCTGGGTCTGCGTCTGGGTGGTGGCGCGCAAGCGGACCGGAGCGCGCGTCCTTGCGCCGCTTGGCTGTTGGCCGGCGTCGCGGAAAAAAGCACGGGTGAATGGTTTGCGTGCGCCACGCGCGCCCGGGTGGAGAAGGTGGCATGAGCGGGAAGGGCAAGATGTCGCCCAGCCGGCGCGAGCTTCTGGCCGACGCCACCAGCTTGGTGGCGGGTGCGGCCCTTGCGGCCACCACGCGCGTGGCGCAGGCGGCACCGCCCACGAAGCAACCGCACCGCTTCGGCATGGCCATCGATCTCGGACGCTGCCTGCGTTGCCAGACCTGCGTGGTGGCATGCGCGGCCGAGAACAACGTGCCGCCGCTCGGTGTCGCGGCGGCGCCCCGCATGCGCCCGATCCATTGGATGGACATGCTTGTACCCGCCAACGCGGCCGTGCCATCTCCGCTCGGGCCCGCGCCCGCGCCCATCCCCTGCATGCATTGCGAGCAGCCCGCGTGCGTGCGGGCTTGCCCGGTTGGCGCCACCTATCGCGCGGACGACGGCGTGGTGGCGCAGATCTGGGATCGCTGTATCGGTTGCCGCGCCTGCATGGTGGCGTGCCCATACAGCCGTCGCTACTACAACTGGGCCGCGCCAGCTTGGCCGGGTGGCGATGCGAGCAGCGCGAATCCCGATGTGGCGCTGCGGCCCGCGGGCGTGGTGGAAAAATGTACCTTCTGCCAGCATCGCATCCGGGTGACCTTCGAGCGCGCGCGCATGGAGGAAGAATCGGTGACGGATGAAGCCCTGAGGCGCTTGCCGGCTTGCGCGGCTGCGTGTCCGACCGGCGCCATCACCTTCGGCGACCTTGCTGATCCGGATTCCGCGCTCTCGGGACTGGCCCGCGACCCGCGCGCCGTGCGGCTGCTCGAACACCTGGGCACCGGGCCGAAGGTCTACTACTTGCGAGGCAAACCATGACGACCCGCCGGTCGCTCTCTCTCGTGCTGGCCTTGCTGTGCGGACTAGTCGCACCTGGGCTCTTCGCGTTCACGTGGCAGATGCTGGAAGGCGAGGCTCTCACGGGCATGCGCACGGTCGGGGCGGGCGGCGCGGTGTGGGGGCTGTACATCGTGATGGACGGATACCTGCTTGGCGCTGGCGTGGCCGTCATGGTCGCCGCGTGCCTTGCGCGCTTCTCGCGCGACCGCGACATGGAGGCCGTGGCGCGTATCGCGATGCCGGTGGCGCTGGCCTGCTTTCTGGGTGCGGCGCTTTCGGTCGTGGCAGATCAGGGGAGGCCGTGGCTGGCGATGCGCAACCTGGCGCTCTATGCCCAGCCGAGTTCTGCGCTCTTCACCACGTTCGTCACCGTCGGCGGTGTCTGCCTCTATGGCAGCCTGGTTCACTGCGTGCTGGCGCGGCGGCCGGACCTGGCCGAGTACGCCAAACGGCCATCGCCGTGGCAGGGATTGCAGCGCATCCTCGCGGCCGGCTATTGCGGCACTCCAGGCCAGCGCTACCGGCGACGGAAGGCTAGTTTCTGGATGTCGTTGTTCATGCTCCTGGCACTGCTTGCGCCGCTCGTGGCGCTTGCCGCGATTTTTACCGCGCGTCCGGGCCGACCGCCGCTCGTGCTGGGACTCGAAATGCTTTCGTTCGTGATTCTCGCGGCGACGTCGGGCCTGGGACTTTTGCTGGGAGCGGCGGCGCTGGTAGGGCGCTTGGGCGGCGTCAACGCCGGCCTTCACCCGCGCGGGTTCGCACGCCTGGGCCGCATCCTTCTCCTCCTGGTTTCGCTTTCCGTGCTTGTGGTGATCCTTGCCGAGGTCGTCGCGCTCAAGAGCTTGGAGCCCGCGACGTCGAGCTATGCGCGCGCGCTGCGCGCCGGAGTATACGCTTGGCCTTTCTGGGGAGCGGTCGTGCTCATGATTCTCGCGGCGATGATCTTGTGGGGGGCGGCGCAGTGGCAATTGCTGAGGCCGCGAGAGGTGGTCACTGCCAGTGCGCTGGTCCTGGTCGCGATCTTCGTGCAGCGCTATGTGCTGCTGGTTGCGTGGCAGACCCACGGCCTTTCCCTACCGTATCGGCCTGGCCACTACTGCCCGACATGGATCGAGTTGGCCGTGCAGCTGGGAATCGTCGCCCTGTGTGTGCTTCTGCTCCTGCCGTCGGTACGTCTTATTCCCTTCGCGCCACTGACCTTCGACGATGAGCCTGCTGCGCGACCGCCGCGGGATGCCCGCCGCACCTTGCTTGCCGGGTTGTGGATGTGCTTCGCTTCCGCGACGACGCTCGTTGGATTCGTCTTTTCCGGACGCGCCTTCACCGAGCCTTTTCTGGATCCGGTCGTACCGGCCAGTCCATTCCTGTTCGCCATCGGGCTAGCCCTTTTGGCGTCCGCCGGCGTGGTCTATGAACTCGTACCCGAGCGACGCGCGAAGTAGGAGACTCGCGAGGGCGGATATCAGCTTCGCCGGCGGCGTGCTCGCCCGAGCAGCAGGGCGGTACCGAGAATCAGAAACCCGAGTCCCAGGCCAGAACCCTGCCCTTGCCCGACGTCGCAGGAGCAGCCTGTGCGATGCAGTTGCGCGATGGTGATCGCATCGCTCACTCCGCCGTCGCGATGAGTGTCGCCACCTCCGGAACCTCCGGCTCCGGTTCTGCCTCCGCCGCCGGAGGATAAGCCGCCGCCAGCGCCACCATAGTTGGACTGCGTGCCACCGAAGTTGTACGGGGCACCGCCGGTGTTGTACGGATTGCCACCCGCGTTGGTGGGGTAGCCGCCGAAGTTGTACGGGGACCCGCCGGTATTGGGGTGGGAGCCACCCGTGTCGTAGGGGTAGCCACCAAAGCTGTAATTGAAGGGGTAGCCGCCGGTGTTATATGGGTAGCCGGTCGTGTTGTAGGGGTAGCCGCCGGTGTTTGGGCGGGAGCTGCCCGTATTGTAGGGGTACCCGCCGAGGTTGTAGGGATAGCTGCTCGTGTTGTAGGGGTAGCCGCCGGTGTTGTAGGGGTAGCCGCCGTAGCCGTTGCCACCTGTACCCGCGAAGCCGCACGTGTAGTCGTATGCGTCGCAGGTGCCCATGCCGTCGCAAGCCATGCACGAGGCACAAGGACTTCCGTAGGCGGGAAACACGCAGGCACCGACGCCGTCGCAGGTTGATTTGCAGAGGTCTGAACCGCCCTGACATTCGCCTTGGGGATCCGTGCCAGCGGTGTAGGGGGTGCACTGGCCTTGGCGGCCTGCTTGGTTGCAGGACACGCAAGTGCCCGTGCACGCGCTATCGCAGCACACGCCATCCGTGCAGTAGCCAGACGCGCATGTCGATGCGCCGGTGCACGCCTGACCATTGCGGCTCTTGCATGCGCCGGTGCTATCGCACGCCTGGCCATTCGAGCAGCTGCCAGGCACCTCGGTTCCCGCCATGGCCAGAACGCACTTTCCTTCCGAGCCGGCCACGTCGCATGACTTGCACGGCCCCGTGCAGGAGGCCGATTCACAGCACACGCCGTCCACGCAGTTGCCAGAGGCACATGAAGAAGCAAAGGCAGCGGTGCAGCCTTCACCGTTGCCCAAGGCAGTCACCTTGTATTCCCATGTTTCCGTGGAGGGGCCCGAGCCGTTGCTGGGCGCACCCCCGAACACCACGACCACGCCACGTCCGCTGTCGAAAACCATGCTCGATCCGGAGCGCTGCGAGGGTGTATTGGGGAGCGCGCGGACGTACCAGGTTGGCGCCCCGGACTCGACTTCCCAGGTCTGATTCTGGCCGGTGGTGTTGTCGATGGCGTCGGTGAGGAATACCTCTCGTCGGCGCACGGAATCGTAGGCTGCGTAGATCTGGTACGTGTAGGTAAGCGAGTCGGTGGTGGTGCGCTCGGACCAGCCCGCCGAAACCGGATCCCACTCCCAGAAGATGGCGGGAGTCTTGCTCGAATCCATGACCATGCTCGTGGTGTCGTAGTAGAAGAGCTTTTTCCGCCCCTCGTCGTAGGCCAGCGGGGGATAGGCGCGCGGCGTGGGCGTGTTGCCGGACACGATGGGCGTGCGGTTGGTCCAAGTCATTTGGCCGCCGTCCCATTCCCAGACCATGTTGGGCGTGGAAGAGCCAATGCCGATTCCGGCGTCCGGGTAGTACGGAATGGGCATAACAGGGTAGTAGTTCGCGGTTTCGCCACCGAAGAGCAGGATCTTGTTGCGGGTGGTGTCCGTCACCATCCCATGGTGGAGAATGGCACTGGGGCTGCTCGTGGGCATGAGCTGCTTCCAGCCGCCAGACGGCGTCCACTCCCAGGTGTCGTTGTAGAACGTCTGGCCGTAGTTGGCGCTTCCGCCAAACATGATGAGAGACTTTCGCGCGGGATCGTAGGCCATGCCCGCGCCGCTTCGGGGCGGGGGCGGCGTGCTCGCGTTGACTTGTGCCCAGGACTTGCCATCCCACGACCACAGATCGTTGAAGGTTTGGCCGCTCGAATCGCTCCCACCAAAGACGTAGACCAAACCGGTCGAGGGGTTGTAGGCCATGGCTTGGTCCATGCGGGGCGATGGAAGATCGAGCGGCACGGTCCTGTCCGTGAAGGCGGGCGCGACGGGTTCAAGCTCCCACACCTCGGCTGTCGAGGCGTTGCCCTGGCTCGGATACCCAGGTGGCAGGGGACCGGGCATGTAGATTCCGGTCGAGCCGCCAGACCCATAATAGCCACTGGGGCTATACGCGGCTTCCCCGGCGACGAGTTCGAGGCGGCTGCGCGAGTCGTCGGAAACCAAGGATGCGTACATGCGCGCGCTCGGCAGGTTGTTTTCACTGCCGGTCAGGCGCTGTGTCCACGCGCCGCTTGTGGGATCCCAATCCCACATATCCGCCAGGCTGCCGCCGCTGGTGATGTCCCAGCCGCCAACCACCACGGCCTTGCCGCGGCTGCCGTCGAAGGCCATGGCATGCGCGTAGCGGGCGCTCGGCTTCTTTCCAAGGGCCGTCCGCTCGCTCCACGTCGAAGCGGCGGCATCCCACTCCCAGGTGTCTTGCTTGGGAATACCGGTCGCGCCAGCGATGTCCATTTGCATGCCGCCGAAGAGAACCGCCTTGTTGCGGGTTCCATCCCACACCATGCCGAGGTCATGGCGCGCCGTCGGTCCGGCCGATACTTGCACCGCCGTCCAGGTCTGCGCGACAGGGTCGAGCTCCCAGGTGTCGCCGAGCGAGACCGTGATGCCCGCTGGATCGCCGCTATTCGAGCCGCTGCGGCCGCCACCGAAAAGAAGGATCTTGCCCGTGGATTTCTCGTACACCATGGCATGTTGGCTGCGCGCCGAGGGGTGGTTGCCAGCGCCCGTGAGATCCGTCCACACGCCGGTCGCGGGATCCCATTCCCAAGTGTCTTCGTAGTCGTAGCCGCTGCCAGCTCGCCCACCGAAGAGGATGAATTTCTTTCGCTGCGAATCGAAGGTCATGGCCGCGCCCGAGCGTGCGTCGGGCATGGTTCCCGCGCTTGCGCGATTGCTCCACTTGCCCGTCGCCGGACTCCACTCCCAGATTTCCTGGCTTGGGCTGGGTGTACCGTAGACGTTGCTCCAAACCTGGCCGCCAAACATGACGAAGACCTTGCGGGCATCGTCGAAGGCCGCGGCTTGCAGGTAGCGCGCCGCCGGGATGAGGCTTCCCCCGACCTGCTGCCAGGTCGCCACTTCGGAAGCCGCGATGGTGCCGAGGGCTTGCTTGGCGGATTCGACATTCGCCGAACTCGGTTGCGGAGACTCTTCGTTGCAGGTCGCGAGGAGGAAGAGGGCTGCGAGCGCGCCATTTCTTGGTTTCATAGGGGCTCTCCTTATGGGGCTAGTGAAACGGGCGGCGAACTTCGATGCGTATGGTTGCGTGGCGTTGGGTATCTCGTCGCAGTTTGGCTACTGTATTGGTGCCGCCACGGGCGATTACCTTACACCTAGCGCGTGCAAGTCAAGCAAGAGTTGCGCCATCGCGGCATGAGGACCTTGTGAAGACTTCTGGCCTCGAATCAGGCGCCGGCTGCTGCCAGGTCGACGCTAGCCTGACAAGGATGTCGCGCTCTTGTCGTCGCCGGCTGGGAAGGGGGGCGCGGAAGAAATCGTCGCCCGGTCGAGAAACCAAATCAGAATGGAGTCCGGGGAGGGAATCACCCCCGCGACTGGGCGGGAGCGAAAGCCATCTGGATCGGCCGCCAGCCCGGCCAGAGCCTCGCGCTTTTCCGCGCCGGTCACCAGCAGGGCGATGAGGGCGGCGCGGTTGAGAAGCGGGTAGGTCATGGTCATGCGCGGGCGTGGGGGCGCGACCCGCTCGCCGTCGTTGAGCACGATCCAGCGCTCGCGTTCGTCGAGGGCGGGCGTTTCGGGAAAGAGGCTGGCGGTGTGTCCATCGGGGCCCATGCCGAGGACGGTGGCATCGAGACGGGCATCATGCGTGTCTGGCCGCGCGGCGAATGCCTCGCGCAATTCACATTCGTAGCGGCTGGCGCCGTCGGGTAGGAGGACCGGCATGGGATGGAGGTTGCCGGCAGGCAGCGGGACCTTGGGCAACAGCAACTCGCGGATTGACTTGGCGTTGAGCCGAGGATCGTCGTCAGCCACGCAGCGTTCGTCCACCATCCAGACTTGCACCCGCGACCACTCGGATGAGGAGAGACCGGGTTCGCTGGCCAGCGCCGCGGCCAGCAGGCGGGACGAGGAACCGCCCGAGAGGGCGAGGTGAACCTGTGGCCGCGCTTTCAAGCGCTCCGCCAGGTGCGCGGTCAAGATGCGAGCCAGTTGCCGGGCGCTTTCCGCGGCCGTTTGGCCGAGCACCTGCTGGCCGCGCAGGCCTGGGACGGCGAGGGTCGCGTTCATCTTCACGACCCTGCCGCTGGGCCGGCAGGTGTGGTCAGGCGCGGGATGGCCTCGCGCGAGCCGTCCGCCTCGGGATTGCGCCACTTGCCAAAAGGCTGGATGAGCACGTCCGCCGCCCGCGGGCCCCAGCTTCCCGACGGGTAGATTTCCAGTCCGGCGTCGGCGTGGTCGCGCCAGTAGTCGAGCACGGGCATGACGATGTGCCAGGCGGCCTCGACTTCGTAGCGATCCTTGAAGTGCGATTGGTCGCCGCGAACGGCTTCCAGAAGCAGCGTCGCATAGGCCTCGAAGGGCACGGACTGAAACTGATGTTGGTAGTCGAAATCGAGCAGGGCCGACTTGAGGTGGAGGCCCTGGCCGGGCACCTTGCCCTCGAATCGCAGACTGATGCCTTCGTCGGGTTGCACGTTGATCACCAGCTGGTTGTGGCGGGGATGGGCCGAGATGCCTTCAACCTGGCGGAAGAGGTGCGGGGCCTTCTTGAAGTTGATCACGAACTGGGTGAGCTTGCGGCGCATGCGCTTGCCCGTTCGCAGGAAGAAGGGCACGCCTTCCCAGCGCCAGTTGTCGACAGCCAGCTTGAGCGCTGTGAAGGTGTCACAGGGCGAGGCGGGGCGGACGCCGGGCTCCTCGCGGTAGGCGGTGAGATTCTTGCCGTTCGCGGTACCTTTGCCGTACTGCCCGCGCACCGCCACTTGGGGCACCTCGGCGTAGGCGATGGGGCGAATTGCCTCCAGGACATGGCGCTGTTCGCTGCGCAGATCCGGGGCGCGGAAGGAGTTGGGCGGTTCCATGGCGACCACGGCCATGAGTTGGAGGAGGTGGCTTTGCACCATGTCCCGCATGGCGCCGATGCCGTCGTAGTAGCCGGCGCGGCCCTCGAGACCGACGGTTTCGGCGGCTGTGATCTGCACGTTGTCGACGTAGTTGCGATTCCACAAAGGCTCGAAAAGCAGGTTGGCGAAGCGAAAGACGAGCAGATTCTGAACGGTTTCCTTGCCGAGGTAGTGATCGATGCGGAAGACATCCTCGTCGTCGAAAACGCGGCCCAAGGCCCGGTTGAGATCTTCGGCGCTGGCCAGGTCCGAGCCGAAGGGCTTTTCCACGATGATGCGTTGCCGTGGCTCGGAACCGTCTTGCGATTGGCACCAGGCCTTGCCACCCTTGACCAGGCCTGCCGTGCCGAGGTTGGCGATGATGGGCTGGTAGAGTTCGGGCGCCACCGAAAGATAGAAAAGCGTGTTTCCCCCGGTGCCGTAGCGCTGGCACTGGCGTTCCAATTCTGCGGCGATGCTGGGCCAGTCGGCCGCATTAGCCACGTCGGCCGCGTGGTAGTGCAACCGCTGCGTGAACGCGGTCCACGTCGCATCGGTGAAGCCTTGGCGGGTGGCGCACGCCGAACGGCACCGTTCGCGAAAACCGTCGTCGCCGAGCTGGCTGCGGCTGATTCCCACCACACCCAGTCGCTCGGGGAGAAGGCCGGCCACGAACAGTTCGAAGAGTGCGGGAACGAGTTTGCGCCGGGTGAGATCGCCGGAGGCGCCGAAGATGACGAGAAGGCAAGGGGAATCTGGATGGGCCATGCAGTGAGCATAGCTCCTGGTAGTCGCGAATGGCAGTCAAGGGTGCGCGAAAGCGCAAGCATGGATGAATGCGTGCTCTCTTGCTTGGCGTGCGCTAATATCGGACGAATAGACTCCTGTATCATTTGGAAACTTCGTGTCTCTTGTAGGACGGGGGACTACGCCGCGCAGGGACCATGGCCGACAGGAATATCGGCGCCCTCGCGACTCAAGGCGGGACTGAATCCGCCGTAGTCTTGTGTTGGCGGAAAACTGCTGCGTGGAGTGGGATGATGGAGAACACACGAACATTGTCGACACAGATGGATTGCTGGAGCCCAGGGGCGGCGCCAGCGCAGACGACCCTCGATGAGGCGCTTTGGGTTGCGCGGGGCCGGTATGCCGCCTTCGGCGTTTCCTGGGAGATTCAGACCGACGATGTGTCCGCCTACCATTTGCTTCTCGATCGCCTGCCGCCCGGCTCCACCGCCGCGAGCAGCAAGGTCACGGCGCGCAGCTACTCCTTCCGCACCCTGCCGCCAAGTGTGTCGGAGACCGAGGCGAGCTATCTACTTGAGGCCGATGGCAGGCCGCTTGTGCGCTCCTCCGACCCGGACGAGATCGCCGAGGCCTTCGAGGAAGACGTCAAGTGGCTGGTCGCCGGGCGCTCTCCGCGCCGGGTGTTTCTTCGCGCAGGCGTGGTCGGCTGGAGGGATCGGGTCATCGTGATTCCGGGCGGGCCGCGCTCCGGCAAGAGTACCCTCGTGCGTGCCCTGGTCGGCTGCGGCGCAACCTACTTTTCGGACGAGTACGCGGTCTTGGAAGGACACACCGTGGGACCCTATCCATCCCGCGTGGTCAACTGGTCGGCGCCGCGGGTTTCCTTGGGTGCGTGGGTCGACGACGGCACCGCTCCGCGCTCGCCCAAACCCTTGCCCGTCGGGGTCGTTCTCTTCGCTCCCTTCCAGGCGGGTGCCGTATTCAAGCCGAAGATGGTCTCGCGTGGCAAGTTCCTGCTAGGCATGTTCAAGCACGCCGTGGCGGCGCAAAGCCGTCCCGAACAGGTCTTGCGCGCGCTGGAAGCGGTTTCGCGCAAGTGCAATGCTCTTGAAAGCGTGCGCGGCGACGCCCAAGCCGTCGCGACGTACCTGCTGGAACGGCTCGTCTAGCTACAGGCGAATTCTCTCGCCGGGGCCGGGCGCGCTGACGGTGGGGAAACCCAGCTCGCCGAGCTTGCTCATGAGCGTGGCTTGCGCCGGGGGCTCGCCGTGGACCAGCACGATCCGCCGGAGCTTACCCTGGTCGCGCACGGCCTCGGCGAATTCGAGCAAATCCTTTTGGTCGGCATGGGCCGAAAAGCCGCTCAGCACCACGACCTCGGCGTTGAGGTTGCGCATGACTCCGAAGATCTTCACTTCGCGGTGGCGCTCGACGATGCGACGGCCAAGGGTGTGTTGGGCTTGGAAGCCGACGATGAGAATGGTGTTGCGCCGATCCTCGACGCCTTCGCGCAGGTGGTGCAGGATGCGCCCGGCTTCGCACATGCCGCTGGCGGCGATGATGATGCACGGGCCGGGCTGGGCTGCGATGGCTTTCGATTCTTCCTTGTCGGAAACGTAGTGCAGGCCCTCGAATTCGAAGGGAGGATCGCCGCCGACCAGGCGGGCGTAAGTCTGTTTGTCGTAGCACTCGGGGTGCATCTTGAACACGTCGGTTAGCTTCACGGTCAGCGGCGAATCGACGTACACCGGTACCGTCGGCACGCGCTGGCTGGCGCGCAGCCGCTTGAGCGCATAGACCACCTCTTGCGCGCGTTCGAGGGCGAACGCGGGAATAAAGATCTTGCCGCCGCGCTGGATGGTGCGGTTCACCGCCTCGGCCAGCGCGCTGTCGACTTCCTCGACGGGCGAGTGGAGGCGGTCGCCGTAGGTGCTCTCGGTCACCAGGCAATTGACACCGCCAGGGATTTCCGGCTCGCGCAGAATGGGCAACCCTCTGCGTCCCAGGTCGACCGCAAAGGCGACGCGCACGCGGACGCCGTCGTCCTCGACGTCGAGCACGACGATGGAGCTGCCGAGGACGTGTCCCGCGTCGAGCAACTTAAGCACCACGCCGGGGGCGATGATGTGGGCACGGCGGTAGGGCAGGCCGACGATCAGTCCCAAAAGCCCGGTGACATCGTCGTGGTTGTAGAGCGGCTCTACGGGCTCCATGTCCGAGCCTTCGCGTTCGATCAGCTTCCGGATGTGTTTGGCATCCGCTTCTTGAATCATGGCCGCGTCGAGCAGCATGGGCGTGCACAGGTCGCGTGTCGCGGGCGTCGCATAAACAGGACCGCGATAGCCCTTTTTATGCAAGAGCGGCAGCAACCCGGCGTGGTCGATGTGGGCGTGGGAGAGCACGACCGCGTCGATTTCCTCGACGGGGACATGCAGCGCCCGGTTTAGCTCGTTCGACTCGCGCCGGCGGCCCTGGAACATGCCGCAGTCGAGGAGCACCGCGGCCTTCGAGGTGCGCAGGATATGCTTGGATCCCGTGACCTGGCGGGCCGCTCCGATAAATTCGAGTTCGATCAATCGCCGCTCCTTTGATAGAGGTACGAGGTGCCGTGCTGGGCGGTTCGCGTCTTGGCGAAGGCGGGCGTCGCCGCCGTGCTTTCAGGGACGATGCCCTGCTTAAGGATGTCCAGCGCCTGGGCTGGGTTGCTGGCGAAGCTGAAGAGAGCGAGATCTTCCGCGCCGATCACGCCGTGGCGAACCAGGGCATCGAAGTTGATGATTTCGCGCCAGTACTGCTCGCCGTACAGGATCACCGTCATCTTGCCTTCCAGCTTGCGCGTCTGCGAGAGGGTCAGGATCTCCGACATTTCGTCGAGCGTGCCGAAGCCGCCGGGAAAAACCACCACCGCGCGCGCCAGGTGGGCGAACCACAGCTTGCGCATGAAGAAGTAGTGGAACTCGAAGGAAAGTTCCGGTGTGATGTAGCCGTTCGCGCTTTGTTCTTCCGGGAGGCTGATGTTGAGCCCGATGGTGCGGCCGCCGGCATCGGCGGCGCCGCGGTTGGCCGCCTCCATGATGCCATGCCCACCGCCCGAGCAAATCAGGAAGCGCGGGGCGCTGGGCGGCAGGCTGTTGGACCAGGCGGTGTACAGGCGCGCCAGTTCGCGCGCATCGGCGTAGTACTGCCCAAGCGGGCCGTCGGCCGCTAGGCGGGCCGAGCCAAAGAAGACAACGGTTCCGGGAACCTGCTGCTTCTTGAAGCGGTGGAGAGGCTCGAGGTATTCGGCCAGGAGTCGCAGGGGCCGGGCGTCGTCGCTGTCGAGGAAGTTTTCGTTCTTGTAGGCGAGGGAATGGTGGGCCACGTTCGGGGTCTTCGGGTCGTTCATCGGTTTCTTCTTTCGTGTTCCTGGGAATTCTCTCACGACTCGGCTATCCTAACGGGGTTCGCATGCTTGCGCCCACTTCTCACGCTGTGTTTCTCATGGAGCGGCTGCGTTCGAGGGTCGGGGGAATGGCAGTACGCAGAATTGACCCCATTTGCCCTCCATGTTATCGAAGATGGATACTGGGTATTTGATGAGCAAGCGCATCCTCGTCGCCGACGATAGTGTCACGATCCAACAGGCATTCGCCATGGTGATGGACGGCTCCGGCTATGCGCTGAGCACCGCCAGAACCGTCGAGGAAGGTCTGTCGGTGGCCAAGCGCGACGGCCGGCCGGATCTGGTTCTGGCCGACGCCATCTTGGGCAACGGCAGCGGCTACGACCTGTGCGCCCAAATCAAGGCGCAGCCTGGGATGCGCGATGTCCCTGTCTTCATCTTGGCCTCGAACCAGACACCCTATGACGATGTGCGTGGTCGGGAGGTGGGGGCCGATGGCCATCTGGCCAAGCCTTTCGAGAGCCAGGCTCTGTTGGACGCGGTGGCCTCGGCACTCTTGCCGCCCGCCAGGCCTCTGGCCATGGGCGTGCTGCCCGATCTCCCCTCGGACGTGAGCGAGAACACCACGCGCAGCGAGTTGGCGATCGACGACGACGACAGCTACGGCGAGATCACCATCGAACGCGGTCCCGCGCCGTCCCCGCCCGCGTGGAGCGCCAAGCCGGCCGTGCGGCCCTCAGGGTCGCACCCGACGGTCGGCGGTGGCCAGATCCCCTCGGGACCGCCGTCGCCCCGACCTTCGCTGATTCCTGGCGCGCGCCCTTCGACCTCCATGCCTGTGTCGAAGCCAGTCATGACGCCGCAGCCGGTGACCTCCGCGCCATCGCCGTCCACGCCACGGCCGTCTCTCAATCGGACCATGATGGGCTTCCCATCGGCCAAGCCGGCCACGCCGCCCAAGTCGGCAACCATGCCGCCGCCTCCTCTTGTGCCGTCGGCCTTGCCACCTCAGCCAACAGCGCGCCGGTTCACGCCGCCCATGCCGATTGCGGCCGTGTCTTCGACCCAGATTACCACCACCACGCCCGCCGCGCCCAGTTCGATGCGTTCGCCTTTGCCTCCACCGGTCGGCCCGACGCCTCCGCCCGTGGCAAGACCGATCGTGCCGCGGCTTTCGCCGCCGCCGCCCACCGCGGGCGCGCCGCATGTCGGCGCACCGTCGGAGCCTTCCGATCCGGTTACGCGCAAGGTGCGCACGCCGGCGCCTCCCACGGGCGCTCCCAGCGCGCCGGGGTTGGCGGCGATGGTGACATCGGCCGTGGATCAGAAGATGGCAGCCTTGGCCGCGCGCGGTCCCGAATACGAAGCCATCGCCAAGCTGTCCCGCGAGATCATCGAGCAAGTCGTGTGGGAAGTCGTACCCGAGCTCGCCGAGGCGATCATCCGGCAGGAAGTCGATCGTCTGGCGAGCGCGAGGAAGTAGTCTTTCGCCGTTTCGCTTTCCACCAGTCTTCCACAGTCTTCCGCCAGGTTTCGCCATGACCGACGAGCTCGCAAAGAACTACGATCCCGCTAGCATCGAATCGCGCTGGTACGAAGAGTGGCTGAATTGCCGCTATTTTCACGCGGACGCGGCCACGCCCAAGGCGCCCTTCTGCATCGTCATTCCGCCGCCCAACGTGACCGGCGCGCTGCACATGGGGCACGCGCTGACCTGCACGATTCAGGACGTGCTGACGCGCTGGCGCCGCATGGCTGCCTACAATGCGATGTGGTTGCCGGGCACCGACCACGCCGGCATCGCCACCCAGATGGTGGTCGAGCGCGAGCTGCGCGCCACCGAGAAGAAATCGCGCCACGACCTTGGCCGCGAGGAATTCGTCAAACGCATCTGGGCCTGGCGCGAGCGCTACGGCAGCCGCATCCTCGAACAGCTCAAGGTGATGGGCTGCTCCCTCGACTGGGACCGCCTGAAATTCACCATGGAGCCGCAGTATTCGCGCGCGGTCATCGAGGCCTTCGTGCGGCTCTACGAGGAAGGGCTGATTTACCGCGACCGGCGCCTCATCAACTGGTGCGTGTCGTGCCGGACCGCGCTTTCCGACCTCGAGGTCGAGTACGACGAAGGCGCACAAGGCGAGTTGTGGGAGTTCGCCTATCCCCTGGCCGACGGTTCGGGCGAAGTCGTGGTCGCGACCACGCGGCCGGAAACCATGCTCGGCGACACCGCCGTGGCCGTGCATCCCGACGATCCGCGCCACCAGGCCAAGATCGGAAAGATGATCAAGCATCCATTCACCGGGCGCGAATTTCCCGTCATCGCGGATCCAGTGTTGGTCGATCCGAAATTCGGCACGGGCGCGGTCAAGGTCACGCCCGCGCACGATCCCAACGACTTCGAGTGCGGCAAGCGCCACAACCTGGCCTTTATTTCGATCTTCGACGAGAAGGGCATGGTGACCGCCGAGGGCGGACCCTTCGCCGGCCTCGATCGCGTCGAGGCGCGCAAGCAGGTCAAGGCCAAGATCGCGGAACTCGGCCTCGAGCGCGGCGGCAAGGCGCATGTCCACGCCGTTGGCCACTGCCAGCGCTGCAACACGGTGGTCGAGCCCATGCTGTCGACCCAGTGGTTCGTCAAGATGGAGCCGCTGGCCAAGCCGGCCATCGAGGCGGTCGAGCAGGGCAAGACGCGCTTCGTGCCCGATTCCTGGAGCAAGACCTTCTTCCACTGGATGAACAACATCCGCGACTGGTGCATCTCGCGCCAGCTGTGGTGGGGACATCGCATTCCGGCGTGGTACTGCGCCGCTTGCAAGCAGCCGACGGTGGCGCGCGAGACGCCGGCCGCGTGCGCTCACTGCGGCGGCAAGGATCTTGCGCAGGACGAAGACGTGCTCGACACCTGGTTTTCGTCGTGGCTGTGGCCGTTCGCGACCATGGGCTGGCCCGACCAAACGCGCGAGCTGCGCACCTTCTATCCGACCACGGTCATGGAGACCGGTTACGACATCCTGTTCTTCTGGGTCGCGCGCATGCTCATGGCGGGGCTGCACTTCATGAAGAAGGTGCCTTTCCGCACGGTGTATCTGCACACCATGGTCACCGACGAGAAGGGCGAGAAGATGTCGAAGGTGAAAGGCAACACCATCGACCCGCTCGAAGTCGTGCAGAAGCACGGCGCGGATGCGCTTCGCTTCGCGCTGGCCTGGCTGACCACGCAGGCCGCCCAGGGCAAGAACATCAAGTTCTCGTGGAGCAACGTCGAGGACGCGCGCCGCTTCGCCAACAAGATCTGGAACGCGACCCGCTTCGTCCTCATGAATCTTGGCGACTACAATCCCGACCAGTTCGCGGATCGCACCGCCGAGGGACCGGACAGCGCGGAATTCGATTTGCCCGAGCGGTGGATTCTTTCGCGCGTCCAGCACGCCACCGAGGAAGTCAACACCGCGCTTGAGGACTACCGCTTCTCCGAGGCGGCGCAGGCCGTGTACCACTTCATCTGGAACGAGATCTGCGACTGGTACATCGAACTGGCCAAGGTGCGCTTGCAGGATCCGGCCAAGGTCAGCGAGCACTGGAAGATTCAGGGCGCGCTCGTCACGGCCCTGGACGCGGCCATGCGCCTGCTTCACCCCTTCATGCCCTTCATCACCGAGGAGCTGTGGCAGAAGCTGCCCAAGCCGCAAGGCGCTCCCCAAAGCATCATGATCACCATGTATCCCATCTCCGATCCGCGCTACGTCGACGACGCATCCGAGGCTTCCATGTCGCTGGTGCAGAAGGTGGTCACCACCGTGCGCTCGCTGCGCACCGAGAACAACGTACCGTCGTCGGCCAGGCCCAAGGTGGTGCTCAACGCCACCGACGACTACAAGAAGACCATTCTCGACGGCTACCGCGGCCTGGTGTCCGAGCAGTCCAAGCTGGGCGATCTGGTAGTCCGTCGCGCGGGCGAGCCTCCCACCGGCCCGGTGGCGACGGCGATGACCGGCGACGTCGAGGTGCTTCTCGTGCTCGAAGCCAAGGCCGACCCCGGCGCCGAGCGCGCCAAGCTGGAAAAGGATCGCGCCAAGCTGGCCGTCGACCGCGATCACCTGAAGAAGAAGCTGGCCAATCCGCAATTCGTCGAGAAAGCGCCCGCCGCCGTGCTCGACAAGGACCGCGGACGTCTCGCCGAAATCGAAGCCGCGCTGGCCAAGGTCGAGTCGGCGCTGGCGCGCCTGTAGCTATTCATCTATTCATCGAACAAGACTTGGTCGGTGGCATCGGTCGCGGCCTCGTTGCGCGCGCCGGCCAGATCGGCGTTGGTCTTGCGCAGACGTTGTCCGAGCACCTGCACGAAGCTCCACAAGAGCTTCACCGACATGCGCGGATAGTTGCGAATCAGATCGTTGAAATCGCGTCGCCGCAGGATGAGGGCGCGCGACGCTTCCTCCACGGTGGCCGAAAGCGAGCGCGGGCCATTGTCGACCAGAGCCATCTCGCCCAAGTGCGCGCCTTGGCCTACGTAGGTGACCAGGGCGCCTTCCTTGTGCAGGCGGACCTTGCCCGAGAGAATGATGAACAGCTCGCTGCCCGGCTCGTCCTCGTTGATGATGTCCTCGCCGGCCTTGAAGTCCTTGACCTCGGTGAGAGCGAGGACGCGCAGGATTTCCTTGTAGGTGAGGTGCCGGAAGAGCGGCATCTGCTTGAGCACCTCGACCTTCTGGTTGAGTTCCTGCGAGCGCGCGTCGGCCGTGGCCGTCGCGTCCGCGTGCACGCGCAGTACCACGGCCGTGATGTTGTCGTGGCCGCCGCCGTTGTTGGCGTGGTCGATAAGCTTGCCGGGGACGGCGGTGATGCTTTCCTCGGTCAGCTGGCGCGCGATTTCCTTCTCGTCGAGGTATGCGTGCAGCCCGTCCGAGCAGAGGAGGAACTGGTCGCCGGGAAGGACTTCCAGGTCGATGGTGTCCACCTGGACCGTTTCGTATACGCCCAAGGCGCGCGTGACGGCGTTCTTGTACGACGCGTACGGGGACTGGGCCAAGGTTTCGCGCGTGACCCGTCCGTGGCGAATGAGTTCGTTGACGAGCGAGTGATCCTCGGTGAGCTGCACCGTTTGGCCGCCGCGGACCATGTAGACGCGGCTGTCGCCGACGTGGGCGATAAAGCCGCGTTCGCCGATGAGCAGGAAGGCGGAGATGGTCGTGCCCATGCCGCGCTTCTCGACGTCCTTCTGGCCGCGCTCGAAAATCGCCAGGCCGGCGCTTTGCACCGAGTATTCGAGCACGCCGAGGACGTCGTGGGTGGTGACCCCGGTCTCGTGGCGGCCGTAGGCTTCTAGGATATCGCGGCGGCTGTCTACTGCGCTGCGGAACTCGGCAACCGCCATCTGTGACGCGACCTCGCCGCAGGCGTGGCCACCCATGCCGTCGGCCACCACGAATAGCGATAGCTTTTGGTCGACGAGGAAGTTGTCCTCGTTGTGTTTGCGCTTGCGCCCGACGTCCGTTGCGGCCCAGAAACTCAGGTCCATGTTACTCACCGCGCGACCTTCCGGCCGCGTGCAAGACACCTAAACTACACCGATTCGCCATGGGGGCAAGTTAGCCATTTCTCGGCGGAATGCACGCAGACCTTGACAGCATCCCCGTCATTGCTACAAATGTCATCCCCGGCGAGATAACTCGCCAGTACTCGGGGATCGTCTAATGGCAGGACGCCAGACTCTGGATCTGGCTATTAAGGTTCGAATCCTTATCCCCGAACTAGCTTCCAAGTTGCACCGAGCAACGGCCCCATGGTCTAGTGGTTAGGACGGCGCCCTCTCACGGCGTAATCTCGGGTTCAAGTCCCGATGGGGTCACCACTTTTTGCCAGCGATTTCGCCTGGTCAGCCATCGGCGAGTTCTCGCCTGAGCGAGTTCATGTCTACCGCGAAGGCATCCACGCCCTCGCGAGCCAGGGCCAGCATGAAATCCGTGCGGTCAAGCCCGGCCAGCTGTGCGGCGCGCTCTTGCGAGATAAGGCCGCGCGAGTACCAGTGAACGGCGGCGGGGCAAGACGCAGGTCACCTGCCATTTCGTTGGGCGAGCGGCGAATCGCCGAGAAAGTTTCCTCGGGGAGTTGCACTTCAACCGTAACCATGAGCTTGTGACAGCCTACCACGACCGCGCAGCGGCGATGCCGTCGAGCCAATTGGCCATCCGTCGCTTGGCCTCGTCCTGATCGACCACGCGCCCGGCTTCAACATCGCGCAGGCCGCGCTCGATCATCTAGCGGACATAGATGCGGTACTGGATGTCCTCCAGCGAGGCGTTGTCCGGGAGGTCATCGAGGAGGCGGCGGACGGTTTCCTTCGCGGTGTGCATGGCCTACGCCCCATCCTTGCTGAATCCGATCCTTCGCCTCGGCTTCTCCGGCACCGCCATTAGGCCGCGCACGGCTTGGAACAAGGCCACAATGTTCTTGTCGTGGGTCGCGATCCTTCGTTCCAGTTCGTTCAACTTGGCGGCAAGCTGGCGGTTACCGGCCAAGATCTGGCGGAGATGGACGAATGCGCGCACCACGAAGATGCTCATCTCGACGGCCTTGGGCGAGTTCAGCACCGACGCAGCCATGAGCGCGCCATGTTCGGTGAACACGCGCGCTAGGTACTTTCTGCGCTCGCCACGCCCAGGCTTTAAGGTCGCAAATTGCGTCCTTGAAGCCGCGCACTCCTCCTCGGTCAGGCTGAACGCGAAATTGTCGCAAATTGCGACCCTAGAAACGGACGCGCCAAAACACCCGATCGGCTCGTTTGCCGCGACCGATTTCCTTGGCAGGGTTTCGCCCCGACAGGCTACGCGTGCCCGGCGACGCCCACGGGCATGGGGTGGAGCGTGACGGGCGAGGGCGTGCGGGGGTGGATGTCGGGCAGGCGCGGTCTCTTCTCGCTTGGCGTTTGTTCGCGCATGTAGGCGGCGAGCTGGCGGTCGGCTCCGGGGACGTGATACACGGCCCAATCCTCGAGCATGAAGAAGATCGCCGAGCGCGTTTCCTCGAAGCCATCCTTGCGGCCCAGGCTCTTGGCGATTTCCTTGGCTTGGCGGCGAATGTGGTCGTGGAAGGCGGCGTGAAATCGGCGGCTGGTGTAGCGCAGTTCCAACATCGCCATCTCCTCGGAGGCGAAGTGGTATTCGAGATAGGAAACCAAGAACGTTACCGCTCGACGGAACTGTTCCGGGCTTCCCTCCATCTCGGCCGAGAAGAGGATCTCGTTGGCCATGGCGAAAAGGGTTTGGTGGTGGGAATCGATGTCTTCATTTCCGGTTTCTAGCTCGGGCGAAAATTCAAATCGGTGCATAATGTCCCCTGTCATGTAGTCAGGCGCTGCGACCTGTTTGGGAGTGCGCAATTTCGGTGATGACCAGCTCGTTTTCGGCAGGCATGGCCGGGGACTTAAGCCTGTCGGGCGATATTTCACACGGCTACTACACGACGACCCAGCGGTCGATCCGATTTGCGCCGATTTGCGCCGATTTGCGCCGATCTGCGCGGATCTTGCGCGGCGGCATCGGCTTTTGCAGGTGGATCGTGCGCTTTGCGCGTGCCGAGCTGCCAATTGCGGTATCGTGACTCACCGATCTGGACATCGCGACGCGTCTTGTGTTTTTGCCTTTGTTCCACCTTGCCATTGACGAGCGCACGCAAAACATCTACGAAAGGCCCTGCATCTGAAGAAAACCCTGCCCTGATCGGCGAGCAAGAAAGGGCCGCACGCCATGAAGACGATCACCGAGTTCTCCGGAATCCTGCTGCAAAAGGCGGCGGAAGCACAGCGGGCCTATCGGGCCGCGCACCCGCAAGCCGCAGCTCCTGCCGTCGAGAGCACAGCACCGGCGGCTCCCGAAGCGGTCGTCGAGGGCGACGCCGCCGAGGCGAGCGCGGCGCCTGTCGAGGCGACCGCGACAGCCGAGGAGACAGGGGAGGCCGCGGTCGAGGCCGCTCCGGCGGACGAAGTGGTAAGCGGCGATGCAGGCGCGGGTGAGCCAGCCGTGCCGGCGGCGGAACCCGATCTCGGCACGGGTCCCGAGGCCGAGGCGGTGGGCGCGGCGCTTGAGTTGGAAGGCGATCGTTTGGCGCGCATGATGGAAGCACTGGACGTGGCGGGCCGGCGCGCGGCCCAGGTTCGATTGGTGCGCGTGCTTCAGGGAGAGAATGCGCCCCAAGGCGCGCAGAAGCGCGGCGAATTCTACTACGTCGTCGATCTCATGCCGCGGCCGCAAAGCCAGCAGCGCGATGGGTTCGATTCGCGCGATGGCGATCATCGCCGCGGTTCGGGTGGGCGCGATGGGGATCGTCGCCGCGGGCCTGGCGGTCCTGGTGGGCCGGGTGGTCCGCCTCGCGGTGGTAGTTTTGGCCCAGGTGGTTCTGGCGGCAAGGGCAACAAGTTCAGCAACGATCGTCCTGGTGGTCGCGATGGCGACAGCCGCGAGGCACGTGGCGAGACGCCGCGCGCTGGGGCAGGCTGGACGCTGACGCGTGCGCCAGACGATCGGCGAGGGCGCGGCGACCAAGCCGGTGCCGTGGATACGCGGCGCTCGGATCGTCGTCCGCCGCGTGGCCCGCGTCCCGACGATCGTGGTCCACGTCCTCCTTTGGGGGCCGGTCCGCGTCCTCCAATGGGTGGTGGTCCGCGTCCTCCGATGGGGGATCGTCCACCGCGTGGCCCGAGGCCGGAGGGCGCGCCCCGAGACCAGCGTCCTGGTGGATTCGGCCCGCGACCGGGCCCTGGGCCGCGTCCGGAAGGCAACATGCGCCCTGCCGGTGGACCAGGTGGAAATGGTGGCCGTGGTCCAGGTCCGCGGCGGCCAGATGGTGGCAACGACAGGGGCCGCGGCGATCACAACTGGTCCGGTCGCCGACGGGGCGGCTGGGATGAGCCGGCGACGCCAGAGACCGCGGATGCGGTCGCTTCGGTCGCGCCCGCCGCGATTGCGCCCGTCGCTGTCGAGGCACCGGTGGTCAATCAGTCCGCGCCCGCGGAAGAGTCGACCTCTTCGTCCACGACAACATCCGAGAGCTAGCGCTGGTTCCGAGAGCTAGCGCTGGCGTGCGCGTGTTCGCGAGCGCTGGGCAGCGAGTCCTTTGGGCTCCTTGTCCAGCGGCGCTGCGGTGATGGGCGGCAGGATCGTGGGCTCGCAGGTGTAGACCATCACCTCGCGTCCTTCGTGCGTCTTCAAGTTAAGAACCGAGACTGAATTCGTCGGAGCGGCGTTGTGTGCGTCTTGCGGCGATCGTTGCGCTCCGGCTTGTTTCAATGCGGCCCGCAGGGTGGTTCCGCCGGAGGCGCTGGAAATAGTGGAAGAAGTTCCATGCACCGGCTGTTCGTTCGCGACGTTGCTGTCGGACGCGGACGTCTCGAGGGTGCGACCGAAGTAGAGCAGGGCGAGCGCGGTTTCGTCTGCTTGGTGCGGGCGGCTGGCCCCAGCGCCCGTGCCGCTCGGATACATGACCGAATTGGGATCGTTGCTGTGCCCGAGGCCAAGGGCGTGGCCGAGTTCATGGGTTACAACCGCCTGCAAATCGAGATGGTCGGGGCTCGGCTTGCCAGGAACCGCGAAGGCGTGGTCGCATTCGTTGAGTTCGATGATCGCCGCCGTGACGGAGCCATCGCGCAGACTTGCGGAAAACTGCGTGTGGCCGAGGTCGATACCATCGCCATGCCATTGGCCGCGGCAGAAACGCAGGGCGACGTCGGCCATTCCCTCGGCCACGTAGTGCAACCGCGGTTGTCCCGCGGCCACGCGGTTCCAAACCAGGGTGGCGCGTTCGATGGCCGGTCCGACCTCCTCCGACGAAAGGCTTCGGCTCGCGGCGGAGCGGTCGAGACCCACACTGATGTCGGTTCGCATCCAGTGCGCGGGCGAGCCCGCGCTGGTCTTGAGCAGTTCGGTCTTTGCCCCGGCCTCGGTGGCGCACGCGAATGCAAGGACGAAGGCAAACGTACACGACAACCGGCGCATGGCTTTCTGGTTCTATCGGCACGTTCGTGGCTGGCGGTAAGTCCGTCCGCGGGGCACAGGACGCGTCGTGTGCGCGGGGTGGTAGATCTTGTGAAAACCGGTGAAAATTAGAAGACTTTCTTGCACCGGCGATCTACGAAAGAGCGGTGAACAAAACACGGGTAGTCCACGGAGTACTATGGGGCGCGATTGGGGTCGCGCTTTGCGGCGTCCTGGGTGGCGCTCACACGCCGGCGCGGGCGGGGACGGGGGAAGAACAGCGGGTTGCGCAGGTCATCGAGAAGGCGCTGCAGAAAAACGGTGCGGACGTGCATCGCTGTTTCGAGAAGGTGCTGGCCGATCGCCTCGATGCCGCTGGCATGGTCGAGCTGGTCGTCGAGGTCGGCAAAGCGGGCAAGGTGACTTCCGCCAAGGTGAAGAAGATCGACAAGAGCGCTCCACCCGCGCTCGCCGCGTGTATCGAGAAGGTTGCCCTGGGCTGGAGCATCGACGGAATCGAGGCTGGCGCGGCGATAGTTCTGCCCTTCTCCTTCAAGCCGCAGTCGAGCCAGTACGTGGTCAACGCGGCCGACATTCCCGATCGCGCCTTAGGCTCGGGGGCGGCGAGCAAGGTCAAGCCGGGGCCCAAGCGCGGCACTCCCTTCACCGTGAAGGTTTTGGCCGACGAAACCAACGTCAGGGCCTCCGGGCTTTCCCTCACCCTGCTCAGCGTGGGGCCGGCCAGCCGCGTGGCCATGCACCGCCATTCCCACAGCGCCAAGATACTCTACCTCGTCAAAGGCCACGCGCGTCTGCTTGGCCCCACGGGCGTGGCGCCGGTGAAGCTCGACGAGGGCGCCGCCGCGTACATTCCCGCAGGCTATCCTCACGTCATCGAGAACATGGGCCGTCAGTCGACAGCGGTCTTTCTGCAAGCCTTTGCGCCGCCTGGGCCCGAGCGTGTGTATCGCGATCCGACCGATGCGCGTGGTCGCGCGGAATTCGAGGTGATTCGCGATCCGGCGCAGGCGCAGGCTTCGCCCGAGCTGGCTGGCAAGGTCGTGGTGGCAAGCGCGGCGGAGAGCAAGGCCGTGGCGCTTCCGCGCTCCGCGGGCAGCGCCAAGAATCTCATCGAGGCGAGCGGGGGGCGCGCCATGTCCGTCGCGCTTGTCGAATGGGCCGACGGCGTCGAGGTGCGCGGCGACGGCCACACGCCCGCCACGCAGGCCTTCTACTTCGTGTCGGGTGGCGGCAGCTTGACCGTGGCGGGCGAGACGCAAGCGCTCGCCGCTGAAACCCTGGTCTATCTCCCGGTCGGAACCGCGTATGTTCTGAAGGCCGTTGCCGCGGACAAGGGTGAAAAGGTGGTCGCGGTTCTTTTCCAGGTCCCGGCGAGAGCAGCATCACCGGGTCACGGCGAAACCTTGCACAAGTAGCATTCGACGAGCAACCTACGCGGAACCAACGCGGAACCAACGATGAATTTCGAACTGAGCCAAGAACAGAAGATCTTGCAGAAAACCGTGCGCGACTTTACGGCGCGCGAGATCATTCCCCGAGCCGCCCGCTGGAGCGAGGAGGAACGGTTCCCGCATGAAATCATCGAGCCCGTCGCGGCGCTGGGCTTGCTGGGCATCCAAATCCCGGAGCGCTACGGCGGCGCCGGCATGGGCATGCTCGACTTGAGCGTCGCCGTCGAGGAACTGTCGCGCGGGGATGCCTCGCTTGGCCTGACCGTGGCCTCGCACAATTTGCTGTGCATGGACCACATCTATTTGGTCGGCAGCGAGGAGCAACGGCTGAAATATCTTCCGCGCCTGTCGAGCGGCAAGGCCTTGGGGGCGTGGTGTTTGACCGAGCCGGACTCGGGGTCGGACGCGGGCGCGGCGCGCACGCGCGCGATCAGGCGGGAAGGGCCAAGCGGCGTGGAGTGGCTTCTCAATGGAGGCAAGAGCTTTATCACTCAGGGCTCGGTGGCGGAGGTTTACGTGGTGATGGCGTCGACCACGCCGTCGCGCAAGCAAAAAGGCCTGACCGCCTTCGTCCTCGAGAAAGGCATGCCCGGGCTGCGTCCTGGCCGCCAGATCGCAAAAATGGGCCTGTGGGCCTCGGATACCGCCGACGTAATCATCGAGGATGTGGTGGTCTCCGATGCCCATCGTCTAGGCGAGGTCGACGGCGGCTTCGTCGATACGTGCAAGGTGCTGGATCGAGGCCGCGTCGGGGTTGGCGCCTGGGCCGTCGGCATCGGCCGTGCCGCCTACGAGGCCGCGCGCACCTACGCCAAGCAGCGCGTGCAGTTCGGGAAGCCCATCGCCGATTTCCAGGCCATTCGTTTCATGCTGGCCGACATGGCCACCGAGCTGGATGCGGCCCGCTTGCTGGTCTGGCGGGCCGCCGTCATGCAGGACCGTGGCGAGCGCACCACGCGCGAGTCCTCGGTGGCCAAGTTTCACGCCGCCCACGCGGCCTTGCGGGCCTGCGACATGGCGGTGCAGATCCACGGCGGCTACGGCTACACGCGCGACTTTCCCGTCGAGCGCTACCTGCGCGACGTGAAGCTGGGCGAGATTGGCGAGGGCACGAGCGAGATCCAGAAGCTGGTCATCGCCCGCGAGGTGCTCAAAGGTGCGAGCCCGTAAGTAGCGAAGCCCAGGATTGGGTGCATAATGACATAGATGGGCGGCCGTCGACGGGACAGCCGAGGGCGTAACCGATCCGGGCTGATCGCCGGCCGTTTTCGGCTGCAGGAGGTAGTGGCTTCGGGTGGTATGGGCGAGGTGTACCGCGCGCGCGACGTGGTTTCGCACACGCAGGTCTGCGTGAAGCTTCTGCGCACGCACGAGGACCGCGACAGCCAGCGCTTCGTCCAGGAGGCCAAGATCCTCTCGGCGCTTGAGCACCCGTCGATCGTTCGTTACCTCGCTCACGGCGTGGTCGACGGAGAGCGCTACCTGGTGATGGAGTGGCTGGAGGGCGAGGATCTCTCGCGCCGTCTCGAACGCGAGCCGCTCAACCTCGGCGACACCATGCTTCTGCTCAAACAAGCCGCCGAGGCGTTGGCTTTCGCGCACGCACACGAGGTCATCCATCGCGACATCAAGCCCCACAATCTTTTCCTCCTCCAGGGCAAGATCGCAGAGCTCAAGGTACTCGATTTCGGCATCGCCAGGCTGGTCAACGCGGATCGGAGGCTCACGCGCACGGGAAACCTGGTGGGCACGCCCGGCTACTTGGCGCCGGAAACCATCGACGGTGGGGCCAGCGTGGACGGGCGGGCCGATGTGTTTTCCTTGGGATGTGTCGCGTACGAGTGCTTGACCGGCAAGCCGACCTTCCAAGGTCACGAGCCCGGCGTGCTTCTGGCCAAGCTCATGCTGGAAGATGCCGCGCACCTTTCCGAGCTGGTTCCCGAGGTGCCACGCGCTGTCGGCGATCTGGTCGCGCGCATGCTTTCCAAGAGTCCCGATCGCCGGCCGACGGCCGCGCAGGTGCTGCGCGCCTTGGCGGCCCTGGAAAGTCTCTGCGCAGGGGCGCCGCCGGGGCTCGCGCAAGAGCAGAAGAATCGGCTCACCATCGTCGAACAGAGGGTGAGCTGCATCGTCATGGCCTCGCCGGACGCGCGGCCCACGGAAGAAATCCCGGTGAAGGGGCGGTCCACGCCCAGCTCCGGTTCGTCAAGATCGACGCCCACGCTGGCCGAGCTAGAGGCACGGTTGGCTTTGCGCTTTTCGGCCAAAACCTATCGCTTGCCGGGCGGCAAGATGGTCGTGACCTTGCCCGAGGGTACGGTGGCGTCGGATCAGGCGGTGCTTGCCGCGCGCTGTGCGCTCTTGGTGCAGCAGCACATGCCCGCCTCGGCGGTCGTGGTTGCGCTGGGCGTGGCGCGCCTGTCGCGCCGATCGGCCGTGGGCCAGGTCATCGAAGAAGCCGCGCTTCTCTTGCGCACCACCGCGCCTGGTCGTCTGCGCCTCGATGAAAGTCTCGCGCCGCTTTTGGAATCGCGTTTCGATCTGCAGCGCGACGAAACCGGCGTGTATTTGCTCGCTGAGCGCGAGACCCAGGAGGCGCGGCGCAGCCTGCTTGGGCGGACCACGGCGTTCCTCGGTCGCGGCCATGAATTGTCCTTCCTTGCCGGGCTTCAGACCGACTCGGCGCTGGAAGGCCAGGCCGCGGCCGTGCTGGTGCTCGGCCCGGCCGGCATCGGCAAGTCGCGCCTTCTCCAGGAATTCATGACCTGGGTGCGTGCGCGCCCGGAATCGGTGTTGGTCCTCTCCGCGGCTGGCGATTCACTTGCCGCCGGCGCGCCCTTCGCGCTCCTGGGGCGCGCTCTGCGGCGGCTGGCCGGCATCGCCGAGACCGACAGCCTCGATGAGCGGCGGCGCAAACTCGCGGAGTGCGTAGGCAAGCGCCTGCCCGCACAGTCGCGCACGGGCGCGACTGCTTTTGTTGGCGAAATCGCCGGTGTGGGGTTTCCCGAGGGCGATCACGAGTTGTTGCGTGGGGCACGCCAAAACCCCGTGCTCATGGCCGACGGAACGCGGCGGGCATTCGAGGAATGGATGCGCGCAGAGTGCGAATCCCATCCCGTATTGGTGGTGCTCGACGACATGCAGTGGGGCGATAGTGGAACGGTCGAATTGCTCGATGGAGTTATGCGCAGTTTGCGCGATCAGCCCTTCATGGTGCTGGCCCTGGCGCGGCCGGATGTGCAAACCACTTTCCCCAATTTGTGGGCCGAGCGCCAAGTGCACGTTATCCAACTGCCGCCCTTGTCCAAGCGGTCGAGCGAGCGTCTGGTACGCGAGGCCCTGGACGCGCCAGCGGGTGACGAAGTGGTGGCTCACATCGTCGAGCGGGGAGACGGCAATCCCTTCTTTCTCGAAGAATTGGTGCGCGCCGCGTGCGCCGGGCGATCGAGCGAGGTCCCCGAGCCGATTCTCGGCATCGTGCAAGCGCGGCTGGAGGCCGAGGGGGTCGAAGGCCGGCGCGTTCTGCGGGCGGCGGCCGTGTTTGGCGAAACCTTTTCGCGCGACGGGGTGGCGGCGCTCTTGGGTGGCGAGCGGTCGGGGATCGCGGAAGCACTGGAGCACCTCGCGGATCGCGAACTCGTCAATCTCGCCGAGCCTGCCATCGCCTCCGACGGCAGTCCAGCCTTCACCTTTGCCCACGCGCTCGTGCGCGAGGCGGCCTACGCCATGCTCACCGACGAGGATCGCCACCTCGGTCATCGCTTGGCGGCCAAGTGGCTTCTCGAACATGGGGCGCCCGAGCCCATCGCGCTGGCCGAGCATTTCCGTCGCGGCGAGGACAAGCCGAGCGCCGCCTTCTGGTACCGTCGCGCCGCCGAGCAGGCGCTCAAGGCCAACGACCTCGCGGGCGCAACGGCGCGCGCCGCCTTGGGCATGGCGGCCCTGGACGACGAAGCGGTGGACGCGCAGGGTGGGGAAACGCGTGGCGCGCTCGCCTTGGTCGAGGCGGAAGCCTATCGCTGGCGCGGCGAACTCTCGCGCGCCGAATCGGCGGGGCAACGGGCCTTGTCCCTGCTCGTCCCTGGATCGGCGATGTGGTTTCGCGCCGCTGGCCAGACCATCGTCGCGCTGGGCAGCCAGGGCAAGGCTCCGGCCTTGGGCGCGCTCATCGCCGAAGTGCGCGCGGTCGAACCGCAGCTTGAGGCGCGCGACGCTTTCCTGGTTTGCTTGAGCGAGGGCGCGCACCATCTCATGGTCGCCGGGCATATGGCAGCCGCAGATGCCTTGCTCGACGAAGCCGCGCGCCTGGCCGGCTATTTCTTCGACATCGAGCCCGGCGCTTGGGCGCTGGTGCATCGGGCGCGCGCGGCGCGTGCGGCGGCCGGCGGCGATACCACGGTCGGATTGGAAGAACTGGAGGTTGCGTGCGGGCTCTTCGAGCGGGCCGGTGACCAGCGCAATGCTTGTGCTGTCCGCGCTGGCATTGGTTCGACCTACGCGGACTTGGGGGACGACAGCCGCGCGGTGGAGATCTTGCGCGACGTCGTTGCGGCGGCCGATCGCCTGGGCTTGCCCGAGGTCGCGGCCGTCGGTCGGCGCGACCTGGCGCGCGTTCTCGGCTGGCGGCGCGAGAGCGAGGAGGCGGAGCAGCTCATTCGCCAAGCCATGGCCATTCTGGGTGTGCGTGGCGATTCTCGCGAGGCAGGGCTGGCCTTGTGCTATCTGGCCGAGATTCTGCTGTCGGTGGGGCGATGCGAAGACGCCGCGGCAGAGGCCGAGCGGGCTGCCGCCATGCTCGCCACGGCGCCGGCGGAGCGCGCCGCTGCCTTCGCTATTCTGGCGCGGGCCCGGCTTGGTCGCGGACGCGTGCATGAGGCATCGGTGGTCGCGCACGAGGCCTACTACGGCGCGCTTGAATCGCTGGGAGCGATGGGCGAGTGCGAGACCGTGGTGCGCCTGGCCTACGCCGAATGCTTGCTCGCCGCGGGCGACATCGAGGCCGCGCGCGAGGTGCTTTTGCGGGCGCGCGAACGGTTGCACGTGCGTGCGACGCAACTCGGAGCCAAGGCCGACCGCGAGCGATTTTGCCAGCAGGTTCCCTACAATTGCGAAACTCTGCGCCTGGCCGATGCCACGTTGGGGCCGGCGCGGGCCGCGGTCAGCGACGGGTGGGCGCGCCAGGGATCGACCTAGCAAAAGGCCCACATCCCGAAGGAGGTGGGCCTTGCTGCGTGGCCGGGATAGCGGCTACTGACAGATCATTTGGTTCGGGTATTTCTGGCTTGCAGCGCAGTTCGGATGGGCCGGGTCGGTGCAGTCGGCGTTGGTAGAGCAGTAGTTACACTGCACGTACTCTACCGATTCTATGTCCAAGCCCGGGATGTTGTCGCCACACGTGCGGCACTGCATGCCGGCCTCGGTGCCGGCCGTAAGCGGGCCGGCCGCCTGGTTGGTAGCTGTCCGCAGAATATTGATGAACTGTCCGCCTGGAGCGTTCGGGCAGTTGAGCGTATTCTTGTCGATGAACCAGCAATCGCCGAAGGAATCCGGTGGCAGGTTGGTGGGCGAAAACGACGGGTCGCATTGCGGCAGACCCTTTGGATCCTCGTTCCAGGTGACTGCAGGGGGGACGGGCGGGTGGCGGTAGGCGACGCGACAGTCGGGCGTTACGCCCGCCTTGGTCAGGTCGGTGTTCAGCAGCTTGTAGTCGATGCACAGATACTGCAGGCGCCTCGCGATGGCCGCGCCAATGCCGTTCATTGCGTCGGTGAAGTCGGTTTCGCAGATGCTGAACTTGAGGCCATTGGTATTGCCGTTCTGGTTGAACTCGTCGATAAAGGCCGATTCGCGCAGACCGCCGGTCGCGCTATAGCCGACGTCAGTCGGATTGTACGTCGTCAAGTCCGCGTCGCTGTAATAACCGGGGTCGTAGCACACGGGCCAGTAGTCGTACCACTGGGGTCCGGTGGGGTTTGAAGGATTGATGGCCAGGTCGATCTTGTAGGGAAGCGGCTGCTGGCCTTTGCGTGGCCAACCGAAGATTCCCGCCACCAGGATCTGCTGATCCGGGAGTGACTTGAGCGATTTGATCTCGTTCGCGAGGCGCTTGAAGTCCTTGAGAGGGCTGCAAGTGGTGGGCTTCGAGGTGTCGGTCGTGCCCGTGCCGTCGGTCGGGTTGGGGCAGGCGTCGGTGCGGGCAGAGCAGTCGTTGAAGTCGTGGGAATAGGCCGCCGTGGTGGGATAGCCGGGCGGGGCGACGGTCATGTTTTGGCCACCGCACTGGTGGGCGCGGGTCGAGCAGCGCAAGGAGGGCGACTCTTTGGATAAATCGTCTGCGGGAGTATACAACGGGGCGCTATTCGGGCCAGCCCCGAACATGCCGTCGTCGGTCGCGGCCGAGCAATCGTCCTCGTCGCTGAGGAAGACCAAGCCGAGATAGGCCTGGTCGCGCAGGAAGTCAGTCTGCTGCTGATCGTTGCCGATCCCCTTGGCGACCAGGGCGAACTCGAAAGCCTGCAGCTGGTGCTCCTCGCCGCAGCCGTTGGTGCCGAGGCCGCCTGCCAAGCAGGTGAATACGGCGTTGATGTCGCCGGTGAAGTTATCGGGTTTCCCCGAGGTGTAGGACAAGAACTTGGCATTGGGGTCGTTGACTCCGCAGCCCTGCGCGTTCGGCATCATGAACCTGCCCCCATCGCCCCAGTTGCTGTTACCGTTCTCGGCATTGGGGCCGCAGCTGCTGCCGCTCAGATAGGCGCCGCCGGTGCCGAGATCGCTGTCGATGATGGCAACGCGCAGATCGGGAAGGCCGAGCACAGGGTCGTTGAGGGCGGCGATCAACTTGAGAAATTGGGCCTTCAGCTTGTCCTGTTTGGGTTTCATGGACGGCGAGTTGTCGATCATGAACACCAGGTCGAGCTGCCGAACCGGCGACACGTTGATGTAGATGTTGGTTTGTTGTTCGGTCTCCGGGGTCGGCTGCGTGAGCGGGTGCGAAGCGCACGCCCACCACACGAGCGGCAAGGATGGAATGGCGAGAGCCCAGCGGAGGTATCGCCAATTCAGAAGGCGAGTGCTACGCAATGAACTACGAATCATGGAAAATCCTCCTGGTAGAGCAGCCGACGAACGTCGTATCTCGATGGCTACCTTACAGCAAGATACAGGCCGAAGGAAACACTAGAAAGATTCAACGTATTCTGGCCTTCGAGGGCGCGACTTGCAACCCGGTTGTCCTGGTCGCCAACTTGGTTGACACCCGCTGCCGCCAAGTTGTCGCCAGGGCTTCGTTGCCAGAAGTCGAGCTTTGTTCGCCAAGGCTTCCGCCGTATTGTGGGCGCCATGAGGCGAGGCCGCCGCCGTACAGGCGAAGCAAAGAATCGATCCCTGGCCGGCGCGGTATCGGCCCGAGCCGGGACGAAATGGGATCGCCACGCCCTCGCGGCCATCGTGGTGGCGGTGCTGGTGGCGTATTTCCCAACCCTTGCGGCCGGCTTCACCAACTGGGACGACGACCGCTTTTTCACCCAGAACCCTTTGTTTCAAGGCCCGGTTGGCCAGTACATCGTCGCGGCCTTTACACGCGTGCAATTCCAGGCCTACCACCCGCTGCACATCCTTTCCTATCTGCCTGACCGCCTGTTTTGGCCGCGGCAGCCCCTGGGGTTCCATGCCTTGAACCTGGGGCTCTTCGCCCTGGCCTTGATGCTGGGCTATTTCCTTCTCCGCCGAAGCATGGCGGTCTTGCCCGCGCTGGCCGCGATTCTTCTGGTGGGCTTGCACCCGCTCGCCGTCGAGTCCGTCGCGTGGGCGGTGGGACGCAAGGACGTGCTGGCTTTGCTGCTGGTCTTCGCCACCTTGCTGGTCGAGGATCGCGAGGAGCGGACACGGACCTCAACGCTGGCGGCGTGCCTGCTCGCGGCGTTGGCGTGTCTGGCCAAGACCTCGGCCGTGGTGCTACCCATCGTCCTCTTCGCCTGGCTCCACTTTGCGCGCGAGATCCCGGCGCGGGCCGCGTTTCGCCGCGCGCTTCCTTTTGTCGCCATCGCCATCGCCTTCGCCGTGCCCGTGCCTTTCATCTGGCGCGCCAACCAGATGATTCATTCCAGCCGGCCGCTGCCCTTTCTCATCGATGTATTGGGCACCTTCGGCGTCTATGCCGGTCGTGTGCTCGTGCCCGCGAACCTGGCGCCGGTGTATCCGACCGTCATTTCCTGGCAGGTTGTGGCGGGGCTGCTTTTTACGGCGGCGCTCCTGGCCATCGTGGGCTGGTGGCGCAAGCTCCCGCCAGCCGGCCGCTTTGCCGTCGTCGCGTTCGTGGGCGCGCTTTTGCCGGTTGCCAACATTACGCCGCTCTATTTTCGCTTCGCCGATCGCTATGCGCTGATCGCCTTGGGTGTGCTGGCCTGGCCCTTGGCCAAGCTCTTGGCGTGGCCGCGCGCTCGCAAGCTGGTCGCGGTCGTCTTGCCCGTGGTTCTTGGCGTCGAGCTGTGGGCAACCATGCAGCTCGTGCCCGTGTGGCACGATTCGCTGGCCTTGTGGCAACACGCGACCTGGGCGCAACCGCGCGCAGTATTCGGCTACCTCAAACTCGGCGAGACCTTGCGCGCCGAAAAGCGCTTTCGCGAGGCCGCCGCGGCCTACGTGCGCGCGGGTGAAATCGAACCAGCTGGCGTCAAAGGTCCGGCCGGCTTGCTGCGCACGGTGGGCGAAAAGGCCGAAGCCGAGGGTCGCATTCCCCCGGCCACCTGCGAGGTGTGGGAGTCGGTCATGGCCAAACCGGGCTTCGATGCACGTCGCATGGAGAGCCTCATCGCAACCCTTGACAAGTCGGACTGCCGTTCGTGCGCGGAGGCCATGCTGTGGCTCGCCCTGCGCATGTTTCCGCAATCGGACGCGAGTTTGATTGCCTTCGCCAACAAAGAACTCGACCGCGAACGATCCGATACCGCGATGGTGTACTTGAGCGAAGTGCGCGACATCCACGCCGCCGGTCTGGCAGAAGTCACCCAGCGCTTGAGCAAAAATCAGACGGCTCCGTAGCCGCAGATACGCTATTGGGTGTCGGGCGCGCCGGCATCGGGGGAGCGCGAGCCGAGAATCACATCGGGCGGGGGCGGACCTTGCGGGGCGGTGGAGGGGCCAAGCTTGGGTTTGTGCGTGACGATCCAATCTGCCACGCGCGCGACGTCGCCGAAGCGGGTCAGGTCGCCCTCGGTGCCTAGGAACGACATGCCGTAATTGTGGCCGTCGATGCGCGCCGCGATGACCAAGCAGTAGCGCGCGGAATCGTTGTACCCGGTCTTGCCGCCCAGGATTTGCAGGTTGCCGCGCTCGGCGGGCTTGTGCGTGCTGTTGTAGTGGATGGCTGGCCGAGACACGGGATGGGCATCGTATTCCCGCCGCCGCACGATGGGGCCGAGCACCGGGTGGGCCATGGCCGCCTTGAGCAGCTCGATGGTTTCGCGTGGCGTGGATTGATTGTCGCTCGACAGCCCGGTGGGCTCGCGGAAGCGCGTGAAACGCAGCCCCAGCGACGCGACCTTGCGGTTCATGGCGGCGGTGAACTGCACGGATCCCAGCCCCACGGCGCGGCCCATGGCGGATATCGCGCGGTTATCCGAGCCAAGCAGGGCGGCATGCAGAAGATCGCGGTTGGACAGGGTCATGCCTTCTAGCAGGCGCGACTTGGCGCCGCCACGGGCGACCTCGGCGTCGACCTTCTTGATGGTGGTTAGCCCGTCGAGATCCAGGCCCTTGTCCATAACCGTGAGGGTGGCGGCCAGTTTGGAGATGGAGGCAATGGCGCGCGGATTGTCGGGCCGACGCGAGAAGAGTTCGTGCCCGGAGTCGAGGTCGATGACCAGCGATCCCATCGACTGCACGTTGGGCAGATTGCCCTTTACGGCCACGACGTGCTTCTCGAAGTGATGGTGCTTGGGCGCTCTGTTCGCCTTGGTGGTTTTCTTTCCGCTCTTCTTGCCGCTCGTCTTGGCGGACTTCTTGCCAGGCGTGGTGGCTGCGGCGGCGGTCGGAGCAAGTTCGAGCATGACCGCAAAGGCGGCGAGCACGGGCCACGGAAACCGGCGCCGGGAAGAACGGGGAAACTGCGTCATTGATGGCATTACTCGGAACCCGATGTCGTATCACGCCGAGCGTGGGGAGCGGAAGCGGCTACGCAACCAATCGACGGTCGGTCGAAGGTAGCGCGTCTTGGCCAGCGACAGGCCGAGCATCAGCAGAGTCAGCAAGCCGACCAGAGCCGCGCCCCCGCCGACCTGGAATCGACCGCGCAGGGCATAGACCATGCTCCCGTAGCAAAACTCGATGTGAACCCAGTACACCAGCAGCGAGGTTTGGCCGAACTGGCGCAGAATCGAGAATCGCCCGGCGCGCCACCGGCACCACACGAAGCCGATGCCAGCCATCATGCCGATGAGGCCGAGCCGGTGAAAGAAGATGCCGGGCCCCATCTGCCGGATGACCTCGGTGGGATAGTTGATGGCAAACGAATCGATCATGCGCACCACGGTCACGCCGGCAGTGAGCGCGGCGCCGGCCAGGAAAGTGTGGCGAAAGCAGCGCCGGTGCCGTGCTTCGTCGCGGCTGGTGCCGACCCACGCATGGCCGACGGCCACGCCGACCAAGGCCCAGGCACCCCAGGGAAAAAGCGAAAACCAGGCCATGGGCCGTTGTCCGCCGAGGTACGAAGTCAGCGGCTGGGGGAGCCAGCCGGGAAAGTGCGCGGGGCCTACGATGGGGCCAAGGCCAAGGAAGATCGCGGCCAGCAGGAGCGAGGGAAGAATCTGCCGGCGGCCATGGCGCGGAGTCGCCACCAGCGCGACCACGATCATGGACGCTCCGATGGTGTTGAGAATGTCGATGCGGAAGAGCGCCTCCCAGCCGCCATAGAAATGCGAGAGCAGCCATTCCTGCAGGCGAAAGAGGTAGGCCAGCGCAAGGATCTGCAGCCCGCGCTTGAGCAGTTTGCCGCGCATGCTTCCGCTGTCCGCGCCCTTGGCCAAGCCCGACTCGAACTGAATCGCGGCCGAAACGCCGACCAACAGTAGAAACAGACGCGCCGGAATGCCGCTGGCGATGCGGATGATGGCGTAGAGAGCGCCGGTCTTGGCCGCGGGCAGAAGCCAGGCGTCCATCCCATGCGCCAGGATCATCAAGACGACCGCCAACCCGCGCAGCCAGTCGACCACCTCAATTCGGGGTGTCTTTCCGTGAGCCGGATCTGCGGCGTTCATCGCTCGGCAGACTACCAGGCCGACACCGGAAAAAGGTAGACTGCGCGCCTGCCAATCTCGCTTGCCTATTCGGTCGACGCCGACGATGCGTTCATGTTCCACGCCCTGGCCACGGGCGGGGTCGATGCGCGCGGTTTGACCTTCACCCATCGTCGCGGCGACACGGCTTGGTTGAACGGGCTCGCCGAGGCGGGTGGGGCGGATGTGGTGGCAGTTTCCGCGGGCGCCTATCCCCGCATCGCGGACAAGTATCTGCTCCTGCCCCATGGCGCGTCGGTCGGGCGTGGCTTTGGGCCCGTGGTGGTGGCCAAGCAGTCATTGTCGCTGGCCGACCTGGCCGGCAGGCGCGTGGCGATCCCTGGACTCTCGACAACGGCATTCATGGTTTTGCGCCTGATGCAGCCCGCGGTGGTGCCCGTGGTGGTGCCCATCGCGCCGTTTTCGCGCGTCTTCGAAGCCCTCGACAGCGGCGAGGTCGACGCGGCACTGCTCATTCATGAAGGCCGCCTGATTTTTCGCGAACGCGGCTATGTGGCCGTGGCCGAGCTGGGGGAATGGTGGCTGGCCGAAACCGGGTTGCCCTTGCCCCTCGGCGTGAACGTCGTGCACCGCGCACTCGGCGGGGAAACTATCGCCCTGGTTTCCCAGGTTTTGCACGCGGCCATCGCCTACGCGCTCGACCATCGCGACGAGGTCATTCGCTTCATCGCGGGCGAGTCGCGCGGAGACGCCGCTCTGGCCGACACTGCGCTGCTCGACCGCTACCTCGCGATGTATGCCAACGACGATACCCGCGGCATGGCCAAGGACGCCCGCCAGGCTCTCGACGTGCTCTTCACGCGCGCCGCCGCAGCCGGCATTCTGCCCGCTAGGTGTTCTGTCGAGTGGGCACCGTAGCCAACGTATCGAGGACCGCCCGGCAGGCGCTCTCGGCTGCCAGCTTTGCGTGCTTCTTCCATTCGCGATGTCCGTCGGGGCCGACGCAATTGGCGATGCCCAGGACCGCGGCGAACGGAATCCTCGCGCGGGCGGCGGCGCGTGCGACCGCGAACGCCTCCAGGTTTTCGAGCGCGCAGCCTGACAGCGTGGCGGCTGCCTTTGCGGCTTTCCTGCTCCGAGTGATGGCCAGCGGGCACGCGACGTCGGCTTGGGCCAATCCGGTTGCCTTGCGCAAGGCCCGGGAGAGCGTCGGGCTGGATCGTTCCTGGCGGGGAATGACGGCGGGCAGGTAGGCGTTTTCGCCCGGCAGGATTTCAGGCAGCAGCTTCGTCTTGTTGATGACCACCGCCTGTCCGACGGCGAGTCGGCTCGACCATGCGGGGTAGACCCCGGCGGTCCCGACCAGTACGATGGCGCGCGGCCTGGCTTCCGCCAGCAGCCGGCTGGCGCCGATCCCGGCTTCGACCAATCCGACCCCCAGCGTGGCCAGCCTCAGGCGACGGCGAATCCGGGCGGGAAGTTGGGGCAGGGCCGCTTCCAGAAAGGCCAGCTCCGGGGCGAAGGCCGCCACGACCAACCATCCGTCGGCGTGGGTCGCTATTCCTTTCCTTCGATTCTGCATGGTGCGTGCAAGTGTTGTGTTCCGGGGCGTGCTGCTATAGTGCCGGTTTTCGAGCCGTACCCATGGGCCAACGGATTATCGTCATACCCGCCTACAACGAAGAACGCACGATAGCCGAAGTCGTGGGCTCGGCGGTGAAGTTTGCCGATCGGGTGGTGGTGGTGGACGACGGTTCGCGCGACCAAACCGGAGCCCTAGCCAAGGAAGCCGGGGCGGTCGTGGTCCGTCACGCGGTCAATCGCGGCGTGGGGGCGGCTCTCGGCACCGGCATCGAGGCCGCCGTTCGCCTGGGCGCCGACACGGTCGTGACCATGGACGCCGATGGACAACACCGCGCCGAGGATGCCGGCCGCGTCTTCGACCGGCTGGCCCAGGGCGATGTCGATTTCGTCATTGGCTCGCGCATGAAGAGGGGCGACGAGCCGGGCAACATGCCGGCCCACCGCGTGCTGTTCAACACCATCGGCAATCTATTGACCTTCATGCTCTTCGGCGTGTGGGTGACCGATAGCCAAAGCGGTATGCGCGGGCTTTCGCACAAGGCCGCGCACACCATCGAGCTGCGCACCAACGGCATGGAGTCGCTTTCCGAGTTCCTCAAGGAGATGAAGGACAAGCACTGGAAGATGGCGGAAGTCCCCATCAAGGCCATCTACACCGATTATTCCATGTCCAAGGGGCAGAACTTCTTCGTCGGCGTGAAGGTGGCGCTCAAGCTCATCTTCCGTCGCTTCATTGGGTAGTCCTTAGGTAGCCATCGGATAGCCATGCAGGCCATTCAAATCGTTCTTGTCTGTTTCGCGGTCTTCGCCATGTCGCGCGTGCTCATCCGCTTCCGGCGCGGCGGCATGCGCGGTTTCGAACTGTTTCTCTGGCTGGTCTTCTGGATTGCCGTCGTGGTGGTGGCTCTGCACCCCAGCACAACCGATCTGCTGGCCCAGTGGCTCGGCGTCGGCCGCGGCGTCGACACCGCGATGTACCTCTCGCTGCTCGTGATCTTCTACCTACTCTTCCGCGCCTTCGGAAAGATGGAGGATCTAGACCGCCAACTGACCCGCGTGGTGCGCGCCAACGCCCTTCGCGAGATGGAAGAAGATCTCGCGGCGGAAAAATCGCAGCAGAAGAACTAGCCCTAGCGGGCGGCCGGGAGCTTGGCCAGTAGTCGGCCACCCACAGCTGCCGTATTGATACTTCTGGCCGCTCAAGAGATGGTTCGGCGCACGCGCGAGCATTTGGTGTGGCGCCGGGTATTCAGAAACGGTACGGTTGGGCGCTCGTCTTGGTCCCAACCGAAGGTCTTTCTTTCTCCCCTGGTCCCCAACCGAAGGTAGTTTTCGAGCAACCTCTCCTGCCGCCTGACCGATACCTTGGCATGAGCCTCCCACGCCAGGTTCTGCCGGGTGCCATGTTGGTCCCATGTTGGTCCCCAACCGAAGGTAGTTTTCGATTCCTTGGTCCCCAACCGAAGACCGAAGGTACAACCGAAGGTAGTTTTCGAGCAACTTCTCCTGCCGCCTGACCGATACCTTGGCATGAGCCTCCCACGCCAGGTTCTGCCGGGTGCCGACTACATGATTACCCGCCGTTGCTCCGAGCGGCGCTTCTTCCTGCGCCCTGACGACGATACCAACAACGCCTTCGTCTATTGCCTCGCCCTCGCCGCCCAGCGTGCCAAGGTCGGGATTCTCTTCGTCATGGCGATGTCCAACCACTACCACGCCGGCATCCACGACCCCGAAGGCAACTTCCCCATTTTCGCCGAACACTTCCACGCCCTTCTCGCCCGCTGCCAAAACACCCATCTCGGCCGCTTCGAGGCCTTCTGGTCTTCCGACCCCACCTCCGTCGTCCGACTCCTCGAACCCAGCGACGTCCTCGACAAGATGGTCTACGCCTATGCCAACCCTGTCGCCGCCGACTTGGTCGATACCATCGAGGAATGGCCCGGCGTCAGCAGCTTTCATGCCGCCATGGCCACACAGCGACTCGTCGCCGCCAGACCCAAGTACTTCTTCCGCTCCGACGGACAACAACCCGAAGTCGTGAGTCTTCCTATCCGGAGGCCGCGCGGCTTCGCCAACCAGACTCAGGATGAATGGAACGCTCTCGTCACCGACCGCGTCCGCGCCGCCGAGACCGACCACCGCGAACGTCGCCGCGCGACTGGCAAGAGGGTCCTCGGCCGGGATGCCGTCCTTGCCCAGAACCCCTTCGCCTGTCCGAACAGCAGCGAACCGCACTTCGATATGAGTCCGCGCATCGCCGCCAAGAGCAAGTGGCCAAGAATCGAGGCCATCGGCCGCAACAGGGCATTTCTCGAAAAGTATCGGGAGGCCATCAAGGCATGGCTCGCTGGCGTCGTGGATGTCGTCTTTCCCTACGGCACCTACTGGATGCGAAAGTTCGCACGTGTGCTTTGCGAGGCAACAGATGCCACGCAAGAGGCCGCTGCATCGCCCAGTGCTGGCCCTGCTCCAGCGTGACAGCGATCTGCCGGAACAGGCGAGACCGATACCTCCGGGGTGATGCCGATGGCCTTTGGGCCTCCGGGGGCACGCTTGTCCTGCGCCAGGATTGCCTTGCTATCTCCCTTCCAGAATAGGCATTGCCCTCTGCTTGCTGGAGCTTCCGGCTGGTCTCGGCATACACAGGCCGGTCTTCTTGGCCGGGCAGGAGTGGAGTTGCCTCTTGTCGCTCTTCATCTACCTTCGGACGGGGATTCCTTCATCTACCTTCGGACGGGGATTCCGGCGCTCTA
>Ga0224559_1000001_pt1 | contig 196312 bp, 210 predicted proteins | sample 714S33034metaG_FD_180676 | JGI IMG/M metagenome (GOLD analysis project Ga0224559, IMG submission 180676) | Peat soil microbial communities from Stordalen Mire, Sweden - 717 S3 30-34 | ecosystem: Environmental > Terrestrial > Soil > Wetlands > Peat | place: Sweden: Norrbotten County, Stordalen... | reverse complement strand
CCAGAATCAGCAAAAAGAACCACTATACTAATTGTATTTTTAGCAGGACTCATCACAACAACAGGTTACACCACCAAAACAGACCTACAAAAGCTATCCGAAACATAAAAAATCTAAGACCCTAAAAATATTTTACAGTATTTCTAAACAATATTCCTTTTTTTAATAAAAATTAGGCATTTCTAATAAAATAATAATGGAAAGATTCGTTTATTTTGTTTTTGAGCTGGCACATATGATCTTTGCAATTTTATCAGAAGATTTTAATACCTCTTCACCGTAGGTTATTGCAGATTTTTTCATATCATCCATATTTGAAAATGCCTCTTCAATTACATCTTCCAGATTTGCCAGTTCACTCTCAAGCACAGCTCCCTTAAATACTGCAGCCAAATTATGATAACGACCATATTTAACTCCTAAAAGTGCAACGACAGGAATTCCCCATGCCATGGCTTCATGTATCATCATACCATCATCTGTTACAACTGCAATGTCAACAACCCTGTAAAGATCATTTATCCAGTCTATATATCCTAAATAGATTAAATTCGTATTTTCAAGATATTTCATGTATTCCTCTTCTAATGGATCACCCACAACCAGGATGTTAGCCTTTATTCTACCTTCACCAAGATTTGATGCTGCAATTGCCATCTTTTCAAATAATGTGGAGCCTGAAGATAGAAGTATGGTTGGTAAAGATTCATCATATTCTTTTGGCATGTTTTTCAGTGCCCTCTCCCTGTCACCAACTATTATTTCAGGATTTACAGGAGAATATGCTCTATGAACTCTTTTATCCGTCAATTTTGACTGGAAAAGATTTGATTCTGGAAGTGCAATTGTTGTTGTTATTCTTGTACATACCCTTGCATCGGCTGGTGTTATAAGAATTCCAACAGATGGTATGCTAGCGAGTTTTGCTGCGAGACATCCTACAACAGCACCACCACCAATCACCCCTACAACTATGTCGGGACCTATTTTTCTACATAGTCTCATTGTTTCAAATGCAGCCTTCATGGTTTTTAATCCTGCATTTACAAGAGTTTTTTTGGTTGCAGCATGACCCCCTGCTTGAGGAATGCTGGTTGTATGCCATTTAATTCCATTCTTCTTAAAAAGTAAACCTGGTGCAGTATGATCCAATGCAAATTCACATTCAAAACCATACTTAGATAATGCTTTTGCAATATTAAGAGCTGTAACAGCATCTCCACCTATTCCTCTACCTGTAACAATGAATAAAGCCTTCATTTGATCACCTTTAAATATAATCGAGTAAAATTTCTTTATTTTCTAAATTTGGGATAATGATGAAGTAATCTCTCCTATTAAAAATGAGCTTACCATTAAAAAATTTGTTTATATTATTTCTAATATCTAATATTATACTTTTGTAACTGACATCATATAGTTTTTTTAATAAGTCAGATCCATTTGTCCTAAAAAAATATTAAAATGTTTACACTATGAATGAGGTGTTTGGATAAAAACATTTCCACATGTTATCATTCAATCATTAACTAGTAGAAGTATGGTCTTAAACACTGGTTTTAATAATCTAAATATCTCATGGCTGTAACTTGATTGTTATATAATAACTCAGTCTAGAGGGAATATAAAAAAATTGATTTTAGTATTGGTTAAAGGAATTTCTATTGTTAATATTGTGGTGTCATTATATTCGGATACTTATCTCAGGATACTTAATATTAATAGGAGTAAAAATAAAAATTAATTTGTGTGAGGATTATATACGAGTCTTCTGAATCCTAAACGTATCAATAAACGATTGTTTATGATAATATTCTTGTTTTTAAGTATGAATCTTCTTAAAAGATCTCCCAGTCCCCCTCCTGTTAAAATATCCATAAAATAATCTCCAAATCTGGGTTGTATAATTTTATAATTATTTTCCAGGAAATTTTTAAGGTTTTTTCGCCGGATAAATGCTATGAGAATAGTTGTAAGTAGTAATAGAAGTAGTGTGACTATAAATGCGCCATAATCCCCTGAACTTGTATAGTCTCCTATTATACTACCGAATGATACGAATATTAAACCTAAACTAACACCAAATGAATGATTACCAATTTCACCCATCATTATCCTTCCTTTATAATCCAGTGGTGCGTATCCAATACATGCAGCTAGTATAATTAAAACGGGATAGTAAATGGTTGTTGTGAGTGCCATTATTCCTAAAACCATTAGTGAAGCCATTATTATCACAGTTGTACACGCAGAACCTGGCTGCATATCTGCTATGTTTAATGGCTGTATCATGAGTGCAATCAGTATTGCAACCGGACCAAAATAGAAATAACCTATGATCATAACCAGCAGCATACCAATACCACGGGAAAGCTGACCATATTCTAGTTTATGCCCTTTTATTTTGGTTCTTCCTACAAGATCATCAATAAACGCAGCTATACCAATTATTGCAATTAAATAGTTTCCAGGTGGCGGAAATAATAGTATTAAAACTAAAAATGGTGCTAAACCCACAGCTCTGGGAGTTCCACCCCTAATATTTGTATAGAGATTTCCTCCTATTCTTGTGATCAGTCCTTTAATAATAATTGTTAGAACTGCTGACCCTATTAAAGCTAATATTACATATAATAATTCTATTTGCAAGTTTTACATCCCTTTATTAATCTATTTATTCTCTATAATCCTATGATTAATTTATAAACCGTATCTTAATAATGCGGCTATGCCACCTAGTGATATTAATTGTTTTCCACCATCGTGCTCACTGCTTATTATCATTACCTTTCCACCCATGTTTTCAACTTGATCCATGAGTCTCTCTATATCTCTGTTCTTTACCATTTCATCTATTACCAACATGGTTTCGGCAGCACCTGCATGTACTGCTTGTGTAACTTCTTTTTTTCCATATATAACTGTTTTAGAACTTTTACCAATTTCTTCGAGTACTTTCTCAACCAGTCTGATTTCATTAGCTATCCTACCCTCAGTAGCCATTTTTTCTATTATACCCTTTTTAAGTACTTCAGCAATGCCTGATCTGCCACCTGCACCTGTACTTTCAAGAAGTGATATTTTGGCCATGTCTGGATTGTTCTGGTTTAAATAATCGAAGAAATCACCCTTTGAAAATCCGGGACCTGCTATTATTATTGCCTGTACCTCTTTAAATTTCTCAATTGTCTCAGTAAGTTCTTTAAAAAAGTCATTTATTGCTTTTTTACGGTCTTTTTGTATTATTCTCTTTCCTGAAATATTTCCAATAACCGGACCATAGTAGTCTATCCCATACTGTCTTATTATACCAATATCTGCAATATCATCTTCTATTGAAACTATAAGTGCTGATGGTTTTTTAGATGCTTTCATGGCATCTTTAAGACGTTTAATATTCCACTTGGACCATCTCTCCTTTTTTATTTTCACTGAATTTGAAAGTTTAAGATCCAATGTGTGGTGTGAACCCAACGGCACCAGATCTTCTGGACCTTGTTCTATGGTACCTGTTGCCCTTAACTTACCAGTATATTTGTGATAACTGATCTCTTCTACTCTAACTCCCATAAAAAAGGTTTTTTTAATTCCTCTATCGCTTCTTAATCTTTCACCACTTGAATCTTGAATTCTACGGCTGGTTAATGATGAAACCAGATCACCTTCTTCAATTATATGTGATAAATGCCATAAATCATCCAGTGTTTCTGGAACAACTTCAATAACCCCTTTCTTGGTATCCTGATAAACAATTCGCATTTTTACACCATATTTTGATCGATAATAATTAGTAAAATTCTAAATATTCCTTACTTCTAGTTCTATTGTAACACTCTGTTATTTTTATGCCTAAACATGTTACAATTGAATTATTCAAACCTAAAATCATCTCTATCCATTGGAATATTTGTTTTATCTACTAATTAAATAATTAATGTATATTGGTCTTGTATGAAAATTCTAGAGATTAAAGATTATACAATAAATTTAATCACATAAAAAATTCATATACAAAACATAGAATATTGATAAAAGCTAATTTATGGTAAGTTTCTTTATTTTTTTTTATTTGTAGTTTTTATTTGTAAGTTATTAGATTTATTTCGATTATAAATTACTTGATTAACCCCTATTTTTTTATATTGTGAATATTAATAGTAGATATAAAGCTTTATGATTAAGAAAGAGGATTATTCATAGAATTATATAACTAAATGGGAGACATATAATTGAAAATAGCTGTAATTGGAGGTACTAAAGGCTTAGGGAAATGGATAGCTTCATTTCTAAGTAATAAAGGATTTAATGTAGTTATAACAGGTAGAAACGTTACAACTGGTGAATCCGTATCAAAAAAACTCGGAGTAGATTATACTCAAGACAATATTCAAGCCGCATCAACTGCCGATGTGGTTATTATAGCTATTCCAATCGATATTACACCTAAAATAATAAAGGGAATTGCACCTGAAATGAAAGAAGGATCCCTTCTTCTAGATGTTACATCCGTAAAGATGGAACCTTCCAGTGTTATGCAGGAGTATGCTGCCCCTGGTGTTGAGGTACTCCCAACCCACCCCATGTTTGGTCCAAGGATAAGATCATTAGACGGCCAAGTAGTTGTACTAACACCAGTTAAAACAGGACAATGGTACGATAAAGTCTATAAATTCTTAGAATCAGAAAATAGTAAGGTTATAGTCACCACTCCAGAGATTCATGATCGGATGATGAGTATTGTTCAAGGGTTAACACACTTTGCATATATCAGTATAGCATCAACCATTGAAAAACTTGACATAGATGTTAAGGAATCTAGAAAATTTGCAAGTCCTATTTACAATCTTATGTTGGATACAATTGCAAGGATAACCGCTCAAAACCCTTATTTAGTTTATTCTATCCAAACTAAGAACAGTTTTATTAATGAGGCCCATGAGACCTTTCTTGAAACCTTTGTAGAACTTAAGGATATGATTTCAAAGGAAGATGAAAAGGGTTTTGTTCAGGAAATGAGCTCGGCAGCCAAACATCTTGATGATGTAGAATCGGCACTTGGAAGATCTGATAAGGCTATATCTGCCCTGACAGAAGAATTAAGTATTCTAAAGAAGTTGGTAGGTCAAGAAGTTGGTCTGAGACATATATATTCTGGAATTGTTCATATTGGCATTTTAGATGAGCTTACACCAGATTATTTAATTATCAGTCAAAATAATAATATTACACAGCTTAAACTTTCAAATGTGGAGGTTATGAATAGCGAAGAACTCTACAAATGGAAGTTAGAGAATTATATTCAGAAGAGTCAAGATATTTCAGCGATTTTCCCGGAATCTTGTGATCCAAAGGTAATTATCGATACAATCAAAAATTTAAATGGTGTAGTGGATGCTGAAGTAATCGATACCTACAGTGGAAACCAGATTCCAGCTGAAAAAATTAGTATCACCATCAGATATCATTTCATAGATTTAATGGTTGTTAATGATGTTGAAAGATTATTAAAAGGTTTTGGAAGCCAAATCCGTTAGTTTTTTATTTTAATACATTCTATTGTTAATGCCGATATGTGGTTTGGGTGGAACTGAAACATTTGTATTAAAGGCTCTGAAATTGTATTAAAAGAATATGGGGCAGGAATAAAAAAATCCTTTTCAAATCAGTTTACATATACGATTGAATAAAATTGGATTATACACATTGAAAAGCTTTTCAATGATTATACTTATAAAATAAATTACTACTATTTTCTTTTTTTTAGAAATTATATTTTGTATGATTATATCCGGAAATTAATCTATAAAAAATAACAGTATACCCCTTTTTTAAGTAATATTCTTTGATTTAAATTCATGAACTTAAGAGGCAGATGTCCTTTAATACTTTATATAATATCTCCAATCAATTTTTGAAGAATACATTCTAGTAGATTAATGATTATATTTGAAATTTCGTTTTTATTTTTAATTATACCATTTGTTGTTACTTTCATAGTACTGAAATTTTGTAATATAAATGTAATATTATTTGATCTTTTTTATTACTTGTCAACAAGTTTTTTTTGATTTGAAACACAAATATATATATAAAAGAAAAAGCAATGTTATAGTAACATAAGTTAACTAAAATAGTTTACGACTTATGTTTCAATTTAAAACGATTACAAAACAATTCACACACATTACAGATATTAAAAGGAGGGTTTTTTACATGGAAAATAAAGAAATGGAATTAAAAGTAGCAGAAGCATTTTCACAAGCAGATGTAGGCAGGTCAATTGCCAGGATAGATCCAGCATGTATGCAGAAACTCGATTTACATGACGGGGACATCATAGAAATAGAAGGAAAAAAATTAACAGCCACAAGAGTTGCATCATCACAATCTGATATTGGACTAGGAATAATACGTATAGATGGATATATAAGAAAAAATTCAGGAACTTCAATAGGCGAAGAAGTTATAGTCAGACGTGCTAATTATAAAGAAGCCAAAAAAGTAGTATTAGCACCAGTTGATCAACAAATAAGGATAAGTGGAGATGTAAAACCAGCATTTCTTGGTAGAGTTCTAACCATGGGAGATATGATTATCACAGGTGTTAGACAACAGCAACAACAAACATTAAGGTCCGGACTCTTTGATGAATTCTTCAATGATGTTGCACCAATGGGCGAGATTAAACTCGCAGTAGTATCCACCAAACCAGCAGGTGTTATTCAGATAACAGAAATGACAGAAGTAGAAGTTCAGACAGAACCAGTTGACGTTTCAAAACTTGAAGGAGTCAAAAATGTTGTTGACGTAACCTACGAAGACATAGGCGGCCTCAAGGAAGAGGTCAAAAAAGTCAGGGAAATGATAGAAATACCACTTAAAAGACCTGAACTCTTTGAACGTCTAGGAATATCACCTCCAAAGGGAGTTTTAATGCACGGACCACCAGGTACCGGTAAAACATTACTAGCAAAGGCAGTTGCAAACGAAAGCGATGCCCACTTCATAGCCATTAACGGACCAGAAATTATGAGCAAATATGTTGGAGGATCCGAAGAAAGGTTACGGGAATTATTTGAAGAAGCAGAAGAAAATGCCCCATCAATAATATTCATTGATGAAATTGATGCAATAGCCCCTAAAAGGGAAGAAGTTTCTGGAGAAGTTGAACGAAGAACAGTAGCCCAACTACTAACCCTTATGGATGGACTAAAATCAAGAGGACAAGTAGTTGTAATAGGGGCAACCAACAGACCAGACGCACTCGACCATGCTATAAGAAGAGGTGGAAGGTTTGATAGGGAGATAGAAATCGGAGTTCCCGACAAAGAAGGAAGAGGCGAAGTCTTACAGATACACACACGTGGAATGCCCCTCGATGATAAAGTTGACCTAGTTGAAATGGCAGAGATTACACATGGATTTGTAGGTGCAGACCTCGAATCATTATGTAAAGAAGCTGCAATGAGAGTTTTAAGAAGAGTACTTCCAGACATTAAAGGAGACGAAGAAATATCTCCAGAAACACTCAAAAAGATGATTGTAACAAAATCTGACTTCAAAGAAGCTCTTAAAGAAGTTCAACCATCAGCATTACGTGAAGTCCTTGTACAGGTCCCTGACATTAAATGGGACGATATAGGCGGACTTGAAAGTGCAAAACAGGAATTACAAGAAGCTGTAGAATGGCCACTTAAATATCCTGAAAGTTTTGAGAAGTTTGGAGTAAGACCACCTAGAGGTGTACTCATCTACGGACCACCAGGAACAGGAAAAACATTACTAGCCAAAGCAGTAGCAAATGAAAGCGATGCCAACTTCATAGCAGTGAAAGGGCCAGAACTACTATCAAAATGGGTGGGAGAATCAGAAAAAGGTGTACGTGAAATATTCAGAAAAGCAAGACAAACAGCACCAACAGTAATATTCTTCGATGAAATTGACTCCATAGCATCCACAAGAGGAGGATCAAGCACAGATTCCGGTGTTACACAACGTGTTGTAAACCAGCTGCTAACAGAAATAGATGGACTAGAAGAACTCCAAGATGTAGCAGTCATAGCAGCAACCAATCGTGTGGACATATTAGACCCTGCACTTACCAGACCTGGAAGATTTGACAGGCATGTTAAAGTCGATGATCCCGATGAAAATGGTAGAATGGCAATATTCAAAGTACACACAACAAATATGCCACTGGCAGATGATGTTGACCTTGAAGAACTTGCCAAAAGAACAGAAGGATTTGTTGGAGCAGATATTGAAGCTGTATGTCGTGAAGCTGTTATGCTTACACTTAGAGAAAGTCTTGAATCTGAAAAAGTGGATATGAAACACTTTAAAGAAGCCATGAAAAAGGTTAAACCAAAAATGGAAGCAGATCTCAGCCATTACAGTTAAATATTAAATCCTAAATCAATCTATTAGGAGATATTTTTTTCTCCTACTCTTTAATTTTTTTTAAATTTGTTATTATATTTTTTTTTAATGAAATTTTATGGTAAACTTATAATAATTTTATTATCGATTCTCCTGTTTGATCCAAGTTTAAAGAATAATAAACTAGCCCCAAACACCATTTATTTAAAAGCTTAAATATATTCAAAGCCCTAAATATATATAGAATAAAAATAATGGTAAGAATTTTTTTAAGGTATTTCATTTTAAACTGAATAAATATAATAGGGGAAGACCATGAGCCACAATGTAAAGGATATGTCATTAGCACCAGAAGGTAAAAAGAAAATAGAATGGGTTCAAAGACACATGCCCGTTCTTGAACATATAAAAAAGGAATTCCAGGAAGAACAACCTTTCAAAGGAATAACAATAGCATCATGCTTACACTTGGAACCGAAAACTATTAACCTAGGTTTGACACTCCAAGCTGGCGGTGCTGAAGTAGCAATGACCGGCTGTAATCCATTATCAACCCAAGACGCTGCAACCGCCGCAGGTGCAGCGTTAGGACTTAACATGTATGGTTGGAGGGGTGAAACAAACGAAGAGTACTACGAAAATATTAACAAAGTACTTGACCATGAGCCAGATATAATTATCGACGATGGAGCCGATATGATATTCTTTGTCCACAGAGAAAGAAGAGAACTCATGGACAAAATTATAGGGGCTTGTGAGGAAACAACAACAGGAATACACAGATTAAAAGCTATGCATAAAGATAAAGCTTTAGAATTTCCTATTATGGCCGTAAATGATTCATATATGAAATATCTCTTCGACAACCGTTATGGAACCGGCCAATCAACATTCGATTCTATTATGGGTTCAACTAATGTTTTAATCGCAGGTAAAACCATAGTTGTTTGTGGTTATGGATGGTGCGGTCGTGGTGTAGCCATGAGGGCTGCAGGTTTAGGAGCAAATGTAATAGTAACAGAAATTGATCCAATCAGAGCTCTTGAAGCACGAATGGACGGATATCGTGTAATGAAAATACGAGAAGCTGTTAAAGAAGCAGATATGCTAATAACAGTTACAGGAAATCTAGATGTTGTTTCAGGAGATGACTTCAAATACATGAAAGATGGTTGTATATTGGCTAATTCAGGCCATTTCAATGTAGAAATCAACAAACAAGACCTGGAAAAAATGTCAACAGCTACTAAAATGCTTAAACCCGACATAGAAGAATTTACTATGGCCGACGGTAAAAAAATATACCTCCTTGCAGATGGAAGACTTGTAAACCTTGCAGGTGAACGTGGCCAGGGACATCCAGCCGAAATAATGGATATGAGTTTTGCTATGCAGGCACTATCTGCCAAATATTTAATTAACAACAAATTAGAAGTTGGTATATACAAAACATTGGACGAAACAGACATAAGTGTAGCAGAACTTAAATTAAAGGCTATGAAAATTGAAATTGACCATTTATCTAATAAACAGGTCGAATATCTTGAAAACTGGCAAGAAGGAACCTGATCTTCCTAATATATTATTTTTTTTAAAGATTCAGGAAATTAATCATGTTTTCAAAGAAAATTTTCAAGGATAGGGGACCAACTCGCATTTTTATTGGAGGAGTCCATGGAAAGGAATGTTTAACCACCATTAAGATTATTAAAAAGCTAAAAAATGATGATGTTAATAATGGTAGTCTTTTACTTTATAATTGCCCAGAAAGCAGATATATTAGTACATTAGATCCAGATTATTACAACACATTCCTGGGTAAGGAAATATTAAAACTTATCAAAATTTATAAACCCACGATCTACGTTGAACTTCACTGCTACAAACCTGAAAGTTATCTTAAACTCGTAGACTGTAACAGGAAGGAGAAATCTGGAGTACCACCATTAATAGAATTGGAACAAGGAGTTTTAATAAGCTCAGTTGCACCATATTTGAGAACTGAAGTTTTTAAAAGAAATGATCTTTGCATTACACTTGAAATGCCATGCAAACCATCAGAAACAGCTGCTAATATCTATTTTGAAGTAATGAAATTTATTGTTGGTTCCAATAACAGAAAAGAATTTGAGGACAAACTGAAGGTTAAATATCCTGAACAAGTTAGAACAGCCCGAAGATATGCTGCAGAATTTTTTGGAGAATATCCCGCATTTTAATCTAATTCAAATTAAATATGGATGTAAAACTTGAAAATTTATTATATTTTTTAAACTTTAATATCCCATTAAAAACCTATTGTGTATTGATTTTGAAATGTAAAGTATTTAGAATGTTTATTTAATTAATTTTAATTCTAATCGGGACTAGGTAAATCAACAGATTTACAAAAATGCGTTTTAATGTGACATAATAAAAATCAAAACAGGCTCCAAATCATATAATACTTGAAGTATCAACAGTTATGGTCATTATACTTGCAATTAATACTATACTTATTTTATGTAATTTGAATTATATTACGAATAGAAAATAATATGAGTAAATGTAATTAATCAAAACATTTTTAATTTTATTTCTATCCGAACCAGTCTGTGAGGCTCTTCTGTTTATTGTCGATTTTTTTAAATTTATCAAGGGCACTCAATACCCTAGGTTCAGAAAAATCGTGTTCACCACAAAGAAATGCAACCACACCCTCTGTACCTGGTGAGCTCCATTGTAGTTTATAATCAGATACAACCTCATGTTTAAGAAATATATTTCTCAAAATTTCTGGTTCAACTTCTAATTGTATATTCTGCTTTTCAAGGACATTAAAAATATTATCATGTTCTTTAATAAGTTTTAAACCCGTTTTTGCGCCTATTCCTTTAACACCTATGTTAAAATCTGTTCCAACAAGTATTGCAATATCAACCATCTGTTCTCTGGTAATCTCTAAATCCTTTAAAACCTTTTCAAGATTTATTATTTCAAGATTGGCTTTACCACCAGTTATGGTCAGATTTCTAACCATTCTAGGAGCTCCGAACAATATACAATCATAATCTTGTGATCCCACAGCCCATGCATCACCCTTTTCTACCATGTAAGATGCTTGAGCTTCACCCTCACCCTTGGCCTGTATATAAGGTACTCCCATGAGTTCTAAAAGTTTTTTTGACCCTTCAACTATTTCACTGGACATTCTTGAAGATCTTGTTGCAAACTTTCTTGCATCCTTTATTCTACCCTCTTCAAGTGCTTTATCCCATTGTTTCTGTGATTCTTCCTTAACTTCCCTTCTTTTATCTTGAGTACCCTTTTTTAAGATGTCTGAAGTTCCGTCAAAGATATAAATGGGCTTTATACCTTTATCTATTAGGGATGATGTTCTGTAGAGTATTCCGCTGAAATGGGATGTTATATTCCCATTTTGATCCTTTAGCGGTGTACCATCTGCCTGTCTAATGCTTGAAAGGAATTGATAGATAATATTAGCCGCATCTAATGCAACTATTTTATTTTCTAATTGTTCAAATTTAATACTTTCAGGCGATACAATGTCTCTGAACTTCACTCCCATTTTTTTGACCACTCTTTATTTGTTTTTATTTAATTTTTTTTGTAATCTTATATAATTCCATTACAAATCAGATATTTTTTAGAATATATTTTAAAAGTATTTCTAATCCTGAAAATGAGTGTATGGAAATGTTTCAAGGAGCCATATCAAAATTTGATCCTTATGGATTATATTATAAGTTCTTGTGAGCATTGGAGAATTGGTTTTAAATATCTCCCTAATTTCAGAGCTTGGATCTTCAAAATAAATAGATTTAACCTCACGACGAGATTCAATGTTATGTTTTCTGAGGATTCGTCCAATTGGAATGTCCGCTTTTATAAGATCATCTTTCATATCATTTTCAAGTCTTTCAACTGCAATCAATGAAATTGCATATATTAAAGGCTCTTCTGTTTTTATGACTACAACCCTATAATTTACTGTGTCTCCCTCTTTAATTTTCAGTAATTGGGCCATTTCCGTGTCAGCTTCAACAAATTTCTGTTCTAAAGTTTCTATGGTCACATGGCCCATTATAACATCGAGTATTGTTGTTACAGAACCATCGGTTGTTAGTAATATTTTCTGGGCATTTGAAAGTTTGCCCACTTTATTTTCTATATTGGTTATTCCATCAAGGATATTTTGATCCATTTTTAACCTCTGGGATCTTTTATCTCTCCAGAAATTGCTGAGGCCGCAACAACAGCAGGGTTAGCTAAGAAAACCTCAGATTCAGGGTCTCCCATTCTTCCAAGGAAGTTTCTATTAGTGGTTGCTATACATACTTCTTTGGATCCAAGAACGCCCATATGACCACCTAAACATGGTCCACAACCAGGATTGCATATTATTGCCCTTGAGTCCATAAATGTATCTATAAGTCCATTATGGAGAGCTTCTCTATATATTTCAGCAGACGCCGGAATTATAATAAGTCTAACATCTTCATGGACAGTTTTTCCCTCTAAAACTTCCCCTGCCTGTACCAGATCTTCTAAACGTCCATTTGTACATGAACCTATGAATGCCTGATTTATTGTGGTGCCTTCAACACTTGAAATGGGCTTGACATTATCAACGTTATGGGGACATGCTATCTGTGGTTCCATATCCTCAACTTGGAAGTTAAACTCCTTTTCATAGGTGTAGTCTTTATTTGATTTGACAACTTCGAAGTTGTTGACATTTCTATTTTTTAGATATTGTAATGTTGCTTTGTTAGGTTCCATTATCCCATTTTTTGCACCGCTTTCAATGGCCATATTACATATGGTCATTCTGCCCGATACATCCATTGAGTCTATTGTGTTGCCTGTAAATTCCAATGTTTTATAGGTTGCTCCATAGGTTCCTATTTCACCTATTACATTGAGAATCACATCTTTAGCCGTCACAAATTGGCCTAGTTTACCTTCAACTGTTATTTTAAATGCTTCGGGTACTCTGAACCAAGTTTTACCAGTTGCAAAAACAAATGCCATATCGGTTGCACCCATACCTGTTGCAAATGCTCCAAAAGCTCCATGTGTACAGGTATGTGAATCTGCCCCTACAACCACAGAACCAGGCTTTATCAACCCATATTCCGGCATTACTTGGTGACATATTCCCTCACCATGGCTGAAATAATTTTTAATTCCCTGTTTTTTGGCAAATTCCCTTGTAACCTTATGAAATTCTGCGGATCCAATGGTGTTTGGGGGCATGGTATGATCACAGATTATAACTATTTTATCGGGATCCCACACTTTATCTGAAATCTTTTTAAATGTGTTTATGGTTGGTGGAGATGTTCCATCATGGGACATGGCCAGATCAACATTTACCTCTATAATTTCACCAGGATTTACAATTTTTTTACCTGCAGACCTTGCAAGAATTTTTTCTGTTACATTCATTCTGATTTATCCTTCAAAATATTTTTTTTAAACCCATTTTTTATAATTAAGAGATATTTATGGGATTATTTTTATATTTTTATACTTAATCTTATTTTTGATATGTGGATTAATTTCTGTTAGTTTCTAAATATATCCATTTGATCATGACTTTTATTTCTTTAAAGTTCGAATGGTCCTCTGACAGATCTGACAATGTCGTTGAAAAGTTTGTCGTTTATATATTTGCCCTCTTCTCTTTTGCTTTTAACCTGTTCAACTATCTTACATAGTTCATCCTTTGTAACATCTATTCCACATTCATTCAGCTTTGCTCTAACAGCACGGCATCCAGAATGTTTTCCAAGAACGATTCTTCTTTGTTGTCCTACCATTTCTGGTAAAAACGGTTCGTAGGTTAATGGTTCTTCAATAACTGCATCTACATGTATTCCGGATTCGTGTCGGAATATATTTTTACCCACAATTGGTTTGTTGTCTGGTATCTTCATATGGGTGAGCGATTCAACGAGTTTGGATATTTCATAGAATTTGCTTATGTCAAAATCCAGATCTATGCCATAAATAATTTTTAATGTCATTATCAGTTCTTCAAGGGAACAGTTACCAGCCCTTTCACCTATTCCATTAACAGTTGTTGATACTGCATTTGCACCTGCAAGCAATCCTGCTATTGAATTTGAAAGTGCCATTCCAAAGTCGTTATGACAGTGCAGTGCTATTTCTGCCTTGACAATCGGTCTGATTTCCTTCACAAGATAATCCATCCCATACGGGCTAATAGCTCCCACAGTATCTGCTATGTGCACCCTGTCAACACCATAGTTGTCTGCTTTTTTGTATAATTGTTTTAAGAATTCTAGATCGGTTCTTGTGGCATCCTCAGCAGAGAATGCAACAAATAATCCATGGTCCTTTGCATGTTCAATTGAGCTCATGCAGACGTTTAGGATTTCCTCACGTGTCATCTTTATTTTATGTTTAAGATGAAGGTCTGATGTTCCCATAAATGTTATTATTCCATCAACATCACAGTCTATTGCCGTGTCTATATCAGATTTTTTAGTACGAGACAACACAAGGATTTGTGCATCTAGATCTTCCTTGACAATAGCCTTAATAGATCTCTTCTCTTCATTGGATACAACCGGGAATCCTGCTTCAATCTGATGGATTCCGAGTTCATCAAGCTTTTTAGCAATTTGCAGTTTTTCTGGAGTTCTTAAACATACACCCGGAGTTTGTTCACCATCTCTGAGTGTTGTATCATATACTGTTATTTTCTCTGGAAACTTTAAATTTGCTTTTTCGTTAAAGGGGCTTACAAAGTATTTCAACAGATTCCCACCTTATTTTTTTCATTTAAAATAATATATAACCTCTAAATTCTAAGAAAATATTAATAATTTCGATTCCAATAATTTGCGGATTTAAATATTTTCTTTCCTAAATGAAGTGATTACTTTTTATCTATTAATACTTTACATATTTATATAATGAATCTTCTTAGATCAGTTATATTTATATATATTTACTTTTCCATTTAATCAATTATTTAAATTTTTGAAAATTAACATGTGAAGTATATATCAATTTTTTATTATTATTCCTATTAATTAATAAAAAAAATAAATGTTTAACCCAATATATGGCATATCTGTACTTTATGTAGGTTTATTGAAGATTATAGAAGGACTGTGAGTTTTAATCTATTCCCATGAGTTCAAGGTAGGATCTTCTTTCGAATCCTTCCTCTATACCAAGCTGTTTGTATATGTCATATATTTTCTGGATAGATGCACTCGTATCCTCATCTTCATTGGCTTCTGTTTCTATTTCAACATAGGTTCCAACATCCTGTACAGTGTCCAGGGTTATAATAAATTCTTTAATATGGTAGATATCCCTATTCTTTTTTACACTTGCAGCTTTTCGAAAATTTAGATTTTCCAAGATGAGAGATGTGTTCTCGGCATCTGAAACATCAACCTCTATTTCTTTACGTGTTTTAGATATATTATCCAATTTAGCCCCTTTATATGTGAGTATAACACGTGTTTTACCATTTTCTGGTATTTTACGTATTCTTAATGCTTCATCTGTTTCACCAAAGTCTTTATGTGGTGCATTATAGTAAATATCACTTTGATATTCTGTTTTCATCTTAATCGCACCTATTTGGGTTAATTTTTTTCTAACTTCATCAAAATCTTTTACAATTGCCTTGACTTCAACTTCTATCAAATAAGCATCCCCCATGGTTCTGTAAATATTATATCTATCATCTGTACCACCTATGAAAATTTTATAAAAAATTATGGTAAAATTATCCAACTCTTCGCTGTATAGAATTTTTAATATAGTATCTTGATTTTTCTATCTGATCCAAGTAGTCATCTATGGTATTTTCAACTACATCGTATGTAGCTATTGTGAGATTTCTTTCACGTGTAAGTTTTTTCTTTTGTTCGGTTAGTTTAGATACTGATGGTTTTTTGGAAAAAAGACCTTTTTTAACATTGGCTGACTGATCCACTTCTTTCAGCTTTGTTACATATTCCAGTCTAATCCTTCTGATATCTGCACGCACATTGTACCGTATTTTTATTAATATCTTTTCCATTTCATTCAACTGGTTTAATGTATCCATAGCAATATCAATAGTAGAAACATCTACTTCCATACCTTCGATGCCTAATTCTAATAACTGCTTACGATACTTTTTAGGGCCTAACATAAGATTTCCCCCGTTAAACTTAAATCTCTTTAAAATTGATTTACTCCATCATAAAAACTAATCTATATAAATTTATATAAATTATATTAATCATACTATTATCTTATCACGCATTTAAATTATATAAGAAATTCAGAAGGTTGGTAAATATAAGACCATTTTATGCTTAAACCACTTAATACTATACATCAACAATTTAAATACAAAAGTTTCCGATATTAACAATGCAATCCATCTAATTCCATATAGTTTGTTGTTAGATCATTAAATACACGTCTCTAATAAAAAAAATCATTTTTGATTAATAAAAATTTGATTTAAAAGTGTTGAAAACTATATATAAGTATATAAAATGGTGGTAAAAAAAGCACCTTTATATAAGTTGGATTAGTAATTAACAATTTATAGAATATTAAACTAAATTCTGATTATAAATTAAATACATCTGGAGGAAATTTAATGACAACTGTAGAAATTAAAGTTGAAAACATCGTGGCATCTGCCGCGCTTGGAAAGTCGCTAGACCTTCCCCAAGTTGCTCCTGCTCTGGAAGGAGTTGAATACAACTCAGAACAATTCCCAGGATTGGTTTTTAAATTAAAAGAACCAAAAACAGCAGCTCTCATATTTGGGTCCGGCAAACTGGTGTGTACGGGTGCTAAGTCCATAGAAGACTCAAAAAAAGCAATACACATAGCTGTAGACAAGATGAGGGCACTTGATGCTGAGATTCCCCATGAATTTGAAATTAAAATCCAAAACATAGTTGCTTCTGCAAACCTTGGAAAAACATTAAACCTAGAATCTGTTGCTCTTGACCTTGAAAATACAGAATATGAACCAGAACAATTCCCAGGATTGGTTTACAGACTTGATGATCCTAAAGTTGTTTTACTTTTATTCGGCTCAGGAAAAGTAGTTTGCACAGGTGCTAAAAGCATTTCAGATGCTAAGCTTGGTGTAGAAAAGACTAAAGAACGGCTAGCTGAACTGGATTTGATATAATTTTAACCTTTACTCTAAATAACTCGGTGATCTTTTGATTAAACTTATAGCATTTGATCTTGATAACGTACTTATTGATGGAGAAGCCATAGATGAAATAGGCAAATTAATGGGCGTTGAAACAAAAATCTCAGAAATAACTAAAAAAGCAATGGAAGGCGATCTTGATTTTGAAACTTCCCTTAAAGAAAGGGTAGCACTGCTCAAGGGCGCCTCGGTGGAAGATATTAAAGAAGTCGTTTCAAAAATTCCCCTCATGAAAGGGGCTGAAGAAACTATTGCGGAACTCAAAAAAAGAGGATATAAAATTGCAACCATAACCGGTAGTTTTGAAATCATCGCGAACCGGATGAAAGACGATCTTGGTTTGGATTACGCATTTTCAAATGTTCTCCATGAGGAAGATGGAAAATTAACAGGAGAAGTCAGCGGCCCATTAGTAACAGGCTCGAAGGCAGAAGTCCTGAAGGAGATAATGGAAATGGAAAAAATAAAAGCAGAAGAATCTGCAGCAGTAGGAGACGGTGCAAACGATGTATCAATGCTTGAAGAAGCAGGTTTAGGAATAGCATTTAATGCAAAACCAGTTTTAAAAGAAAAAGCAGATGTTGTTGTTGAAAAAAGAGATTTAAAAGAACTTCTTACAGTATTTAAAGAAGAAGTAGAAGAAGAAAACTCTGATGAAACTTCCCCAGATGAAAAAGCTGAAGATACAGCACCAGAAGAACCAATAGCAGAAACTAACACAGAAGAAGAAAAAGCTCCAACAGAAGAAGCTCCAGTTAAAGAAGCTGAAGAACCTGTTAAGGAAAAAGCAGAGACCTCTGAAAAAGCTACCAAAGAAACCCCAGCAGAAGCAACTAAAAAGGAAACCTCAGATAAAAAATCATCTCCAGATGTAAAAACTGAAGTAAAACCTGAACCAAACCCTGATGCAGGAAAAAGCTTTGGAGAACTACTTTCAAACAAAAAAGATCTCGAAAAGAAACTAAAAGTACTTACTAAAGAAAGAGACGACTTAAACGAAAATGCACGTGAATTTAAGAAGGAAAGGGATGAATTAAATACCAGTATTAAAGAAAATCTGGACAAAGCCCTCAAATACCGAGATGAACGTGACAAAATCAACCAAGAAGTTCGTAAGTACAAGAAACTGCGGGATGAAACCAATCAAGAACTAAAAAAGATGGAATATGCCTCCGGAAGAAGAGACATACTTAAAATTCAGGGCGAGATTGATAAACTAGAGAAAACAATAGAAACCAAAGTTCTCGACATGAGAAAAGAGAATGAACTAGTTAAAAAGGTTCAAGATCTAAGTAAAACTCTCTCAGAAATGAAAGAAGATGAAAAGGTTCAAACCGAAGCAGCTGCACTTAAAGAAGTTTCAGAAGCTCATCATGCCAAAGTTGTAGAATTTTCAGATAAAGCTCAGGAAACACACGAGAGCATGCTTGAATACTTCAAAAACATAGACGAAGTAAGGGCAAAAGCTGATCTCGCACACAACAAATTCATAGAAACTCGTGAAACCGCCTCCGCTAAACATGAAGAGGTAAAAGCCGTTCTTAATGAAATCAGAAGGAAAAATAAAGGTCTTGACAAAGTCAAAGCCAAAGAACGGAATATGGAAAGCGATAAAACTAAAAAGAAAAACATGGCTGAAAAGGAGATTGCAAGGGACATATTTGAGAAGTTCAAAGAGGGTAAAAAACTCTCAACTGAAGAACTCAGGCTCCTACAGAAGCATAATATTGTTTGATTTTATAAATCAAACATTTTCTTTCTCTTCTAAAGGACTTCTTATTTTTTTTTGTTTAATCAGAACTTTTTTTAATTATATTTTTTTTACTATCCTATGATCTAATAGGATAAAATCGAATTCCAAATATTAATAATATTTAATTGTTGAAACAATGATTTCTTAAAATATTTTTTTTGTTAATAATTCTATAATAAATTTTTTTTAACAGGTTTTATAGTAATTTTTTTAAAAATTCTTAAATAATTCATTGAATTTTTCGATTTAAGTTAATAAATAACTTTAATTGTTATTTAAAGTTTTTAGAACTGCTTTTTATCCAATGGTAATTTTGAAAGAAAAACATAAATAGTCAAACTTTTAAGTTATACATGTAAAATGGTTATTTAGTATTACTTTGTAGATTACCCGTTTTATGATTTATCAGCGATATATGCAGTATGTGTATTAACATTTATAGCGGTTTTGGCGATAATGTGTGCTATTATTGGGGCAAGTTATACGGAAATTAGTTTAGAAATTATAATAGGTTCGTTGGGCTTACTTTCTGTAGCTTTGGGTCTTATAGCTACAATACTCCTACCTGTGGGTGGGGCAATGTATGGTTATGCTAATTCAGCTATAAACGATTTGAATGTAAAGAAAACTGAAGCTGAAAATGAGAATAATCTTATTGATAAAGATTTAAAAGCCTATAATGAGGGGAATATAAACAATCTACCAGTAGTTCAAAATTCTTCTTTTAATGTGGAAAAGAACGGAAATTTAACAGGTATACTTAATGCTACAGATGCAGATAGAGATAACTCAATTTATATCTTGGTCAATAAACCAGTTCATGGTAAAATAACTGTACTTAAAAACGGATCATATACATATAAACCAGTTGATGGATTCGTGGGTAATGACACTTTCACCTTTAAGGCCAATGATATATATGGGGATTCTAATACTGCAGCAATTAGTGTTATTGTGCATCCCTTTAACCATCTCCCGGTTTCAACCGATATGAATTTTGATATTGAACAAAATAAAACTTAACAGGATATTTAAAATCAACAGACGCAGATAAAGATCCAATATCTTATTGTATGGTTAATCAAACTTCCAACGGTAATATTTCTGTAAATAATGATGGTTCATTTATTTATAAGCCTGCTGATGGATTTATAGGTAATGATACATTTACCTACAGAGCCATGGACTGGAATGGAAACGGAAATATAGCCACTGTCAAGATAAATATACATCCACCGAACCATTTACCTATAGCAGGGAATATGACCTTCAGAGTAGCTGAAAATGATAATATTACAGGTAAGCTACTTGCAACAGATGCCGATGGTGACAATATACTCTATCAACTTGTTAATAAATCACTTAACGGTACAATAACACTAAGTATTGATGGAACTTTACATACACCCCACTTAAAGGCATTGTAGGTAATGATACTTTCACATATCTAACTAATGACTGGCAGGGACAATCTAATCTTGGGAGGATATCCATAGAAATCTATGAATTTAATCATCCACCGGTTGCACAGAATATCTCAATAGCAACCATTAAAAATAAACCATATACTGGGTCATTTAAAGCAACTGACATTGATAACAATAAATTAACATTTAAAATTGTAAATAACCCACACCATGGCACTATAAAAATATTAAAATCGGATAAATTCATTTATACACCAAAAACCAGCTTTATTGGAAATGATAATTTCACATATTATGCATACGATGGAAAAACCAATCAAACACAGTAATAGTATCGATCAATGCAACAAACAAAAAACCAAGCATCATACATGAAAATATACTAATCAAAACAAATAATGCAAAAAGCCAGTCCAATTACGTTAAAGCAATAAAAACAATAATTGCACCGCAAACAACACAACTTCAAGATGTCCAAGAACCCAACAAACAAATTAACCATACAAATATCACCCCACAAAATAATGCACAAAACTCGCCTATTTTAACTAACAACCCAATAAAGTACATACTAACACTTATTAACAATGCAACTAACCATATAAACACATTTATGAAACAAATAACCACCAAACTACCATTAAACTTCATGAAATAATGGATCTTGTATTTTTTTTTGATTCCCACTTTTTTTAAGGATGATTTCCAATATTCTATTTTTTATTTTTAGATGGAGTTATTTCAAAAAAACTTATAAGATTGATCAATTATTATAAAATGGGAGTACTTTACCTATGGAACCAAAAAGAACAGATAATTCAATCAAAATTGCAGCATTGTTAGTGGCAACTTTAGCCAACTTTTTAACACCATTCATGAGCTCAGCAGTTAATATAGCACTGCCTGCAATAGGAGCTGAATTTGCCACCAGTGCAATACTGTTAAGCTGGGTTCCTACCTCATTTTTATTAGCAGCAGCAATGTTTGCAGTACCATTCGGGCGAATATCCGATATTTATGGTATGAAAAGGATATTCAATTATGGAATAATCATATTCACAATAGCATCATTCTTATCAGCAGTTTCACCCTCTGCAGAATCTTTGATAGCATTCAGAATTCTTCAGGGAATAGGGGGTGCAATGATATTTGTAACAGGACTTGCAATCATAACATCTGTCTATCCTCCACAGGAAAGAGGTAAAGCCATCGGAATAAATATAGCCACAGTATACATAGCCCTTTCATTAGGACCTGTTCTTGGCGGAGTTATGACCCAGTATTTAGGATGGAGAAGTCTCTTTTACGCCATGATTCCCCTGGGTATTTTAATCCTTGCGCTGACCTACTGGAAATTAAATGATGAATGGGCCGAATGTAAAGGGGAAAAATTCGATATTAAAGGTTCAGTATTTTACTGTATAGTTCTTGTAATGGTGATGTATGGATTTTCAACACTACCCAGTACAACAGGAATTATCCTAATAATTGCAGGAATTATAGGATTCATAGGTTTCTTGATGTATGAATTAAGGCTTGAATATCCTGTACTCAATGTAAAACTGTTTAAAAATAGAAGTTTTGCATTTTCAAACCTTGCAGCCCTTATAAACTACAGTGCAACCTTTGCAGTCACATTTCTGTTAAGTCTCTACCTACAATACATCAAAGCTTTGGATCCATTATCCGCAGGATTGATACTGGTTGCACAGCCGGTTATGATGGCCATTTTTGCACCTATAGCAGGTAGACTCTCTGATAAGTTCGTTCCACAAAAATTAGCTGCTTTTGGAATGGCATTATCAACTATTGGCCTTTTCTTATTTGTCTTTTTAGACCAAACAACCAGTATTGCCTTCATAACAGTTGGACTGTTAATTATTGGAACTGGATTCGGATTCTTTTCATCACCCAATACAAATGCAATTATGGGATCTGTTGAGCGAAGATTTTATGGAGTCGCATCTGCTATGGTAAGTACAATGCGTCTTTTAGGCCAAACATTCAGTATGGGACTTGCACTAATGGTATTTGCAATTTTCATTGGAAATGTCCAGATAACTACATCACAGTACCCTGCATTATTAAACAGTATACGTATAATTTTCTTAATCTGCACAATTCTATGCTTTATCGGAATTTTCGCTGCATTAACACGACAAAAAACTAAAAAACCAGATATTTAATAGGGTATATTTAAAATGGGTAACTGAAAATGAGATCAAAATCCCTGCTTTATGGTATTATGCTCATAATAATATCAGATTTGATGAATCTTATTAAAAGTTAGAAATTTGTAAATAAATTGAATAGTATCATATTAACATTTATTATTAATATTATTCCATATTTTTACTTTTATTTATTTAGAATTAACTGCCATTTAATTGATAAATTCCCTAATTTAAATAAGAATATTATCTAAACTGTAATTCTATATTTAATATTTGTTTTAACATGGAATCTAGAAGGATGCTATCTTATTTTTTTGTATAAATAGTGAAAATTCGATATAAAAAAATGTAGATATGATTTATCAAAAAATTTAATTATAAATATGAAAATATAGATACTAAAATATTAAATATGATTTATCATATAATAATGAAAAGGATGAATTCAAAATAAAAAATTCGGGGTATTAACAATGGATAAACTTTATGAAGGTAACACATTTTATGGGACTGTTAAAGTGGGAGAGCGTGGACAAATTGTTATTCCTAAAAAAGCTAGAGAGCATTATGATATTAAAGCGGGTGACAGTTTAATGATATACAGTGACAATGATAGGATATTTAAAATAGTTAAAGAGGATTTAATTAGATCTATAGCCATTAAAATGTTAGAAACCGTGGATAATAAAGATTAGGGGCTAAAAGTTATGTATAATAAAATATTATTACCCATTGATGGGTCAGATCATTCAAAACTTGCAGTAAAACACGCTATCGATATTGCCAATAGGAATAATGGAGATATAACGGTTTTATTTGTTATTGAACCTAATTATCCGAGTCTTCCTGTTTTACCAATTGCAACTTTGCCAACTCCAGATGACAATTATTATGACGAACTGAGAGACGAAGGAAACAAAATCATCGAGGAATTCAAAGTTGAAATAGAAAAAAATCAGTTAGATGGCAAATGTCAAAATATTAATTTCAGTACCATGATTAGAGAAGGTAAACCTCACATCGAGATTCTTGAAACAATGAAGGAAAAAGATTTTGACTTATTAGTAATGGGTGCCTCGGGTAAACACAGCACCATTGATAGATTAACACTGGGAAGTGTGACCGAAATGGTGATAAGAGAATCTAAAATCCCTATTATGGTAATCCCTTAAAAATTATTTAATACAAAATTTTATGATATTTACAAATAAAAAAAAATAGGAGTTGTTCTTTTGGAATATAAATGGATAGCCATGATAGGTGTAATAATAGCCTCTTTAATGGGAAGTATAAACATGAGTATCGTCATGATCGCCCTTCCTGCAATATTTAATGGTATCCATATTAATCCTTTAAATTCATTCCAATATCTATTATGGATATTAATGGGTTATGGATTGGTTACAGCTACATTATTATTAAGTTTCGGCCGTTTATCAGATATGTATGGACGAGTAAAAATGTTCCAATTGGGTTTTCTAATATTTTCAATTGGATCCATCCTACTGTACCTAACACCATCTACTGGTGATATGGGTGCCATTGAAATTATAATATTCAGATTAGTTCAGGCTGTAGGTGCCGCATTCTTCATGGCAAACAGTGCAGCTATACTTACCGATGCATTTCCATCCAATGAACGTGGAAAAGCATTGGGCATAAACACCGTTGCTGTTATGGCTGGAATGTTTTTAGGATTAATTATTGGAGGAATACTCGCTGTATTTGATTGGAGATATGTATTCCTGGTCAGTGTTCCATTCGGACTTATTGGAACTGTATGGGCCTATTATAAACTCAAGGAAATATCTGTTAAAGCTGAAAAAACTAAAATAGACTTGCTGGGTAATGCAACATTTCTCCTAGGCATCACACTCATATTGGTTGGGGTAACTTATGGTTTAATACCGTACGGTAATAGTTCTATGGGCTGGAGCAACCCTTGGGTAATAGGTTCCATATTATTCGGATTTATTTCCATGATCCTGTTTGGATTTGTTGAAAATAGGGTTGAATCTCCTATGTTCAGGTTAGATCTGTTTAAAAATAAGAGTTTTGCATATGCAAATCTAGCTGGACTATTAGGGGCTTTGGGCCGTGGTGGTGTAATGTTCATGATAATATTACTACTCCAGGGCATATATCTCCCATTACATGGTTATAGTTACAGTTCCACCCCATTTTGGGGCGGTATCTATATGTTACCATTAACAGCTGGAATTGTTATATTTGGACCACTTTCAGGTGTTTTATCTGATAGATATGGTCCAAGATGGATAGCTACTGGAGGAATGATCGTTACTGCATTTGCTTTCCTATTCTTGGCAGCATTGCCCTATAATTTCACCTATTTAATATTCGGTTTGGCAATGTTTATTATGGGAATGGGATTTGGAATGTTCGGTGCACCAAACAGTGCATCTATAATGAATTCTGTGCCCTCAGAAGATAGAGGTATAGCATCTGGAATGATGTATACCATAAATAATACTGCACAAACAGCTAGTATGGCCATATTCTTCACCATAATCATAGTTGGCATAACCCAAAGGTTCCCTGAAGCTATGACAGCATCATTATCTAGTATAGGTGCTGTTTATTTAGCTCCAGCTTTGAATAACATCCCACCGACAGCTGCTTTATTCTCAGCATTTTTAGGTTACAATCCTGTAAATTCTATATTGGCAGCTCTACCAGCACCTCTTGTGGCCCATATACCTCAAACAACATTAAATACTTTAACTGGTATAACCTGGTTTCCACAAACCCTACAAAATGCATTTGTACCCTCACTTAGAACATCATTCTATATTGGAGCACTACTGTCAGTTATTGCTGCAATATTATCAGCATTAAGGGGTGGAAAATACATTCATGAACATGAGATAATCACAACAAACACCAAAGTAAGGTTAAAACCCGAATCTGAAAAATCTGATTAAAAAATAGAAAAATATAATTTAGTTCGGATATTAAAGATTGAAATAGACTTTGAGTTAAGATTTGTTAAATAAAGAAATTAAATAATAAATTAAATTATTTTTTTTTTTTAAGATTGTTTATTTTTATATGATTGTTTCCCTCGAAAAAGGTGGATTATCATATCTTTTATCGATATTTTAGAAATCCTATTTACTATAGTCTCATCCCATCCAATGTATATTACCACCAATGCTGATAATATTCCCACAATAGCCCCAAATACAACATCTAAAGGATAATGAACACCAATATATACCCTTGAAAAAGCAATTAACGATGCAAATGCAAGTAATGGATAGAGCAATCTATATGATTTTCCCTTGATATGTAAACGATATTTCAATCCAATCACCATCATAACAGCAAATGAAGATGCTGAATGTCCCGAGGGGAACCCATAAGCTTCACTTTCAGAAACTAATTGAATAACATGGGGCAGTACTACGAATGGCCTTGGCTCCGCAACTATGATTTTTAACAAATAAACAGCTACATTAGCAAGTAAAAGAGCAGCCAATCCAATTAATGCAACCTTCCTAGTATTCTCACCACCAAAAATGTACATAAGTATACAAATAATAGCCATAGCAGTTAAACTTCCAAAATTAGTTATAGCAGGCATTAAAAAATCAAAAAACGGATTACTTAAACCATTATTAATAAAATAAAATAACAACGTATTTTGATATAATATCCAAGAAATTAACGAACTCATAGTATAAACCCTCTAATAATTTTTAATATATTATTCATAAAATTTTAATTATAATTCATAATAAGAATTGTATACAAGAATAATAATTTAATTTAAATATATATAAAACTATTCAGAGTAAAAGGTTTCATAGTTGATAATAAATTTTATATAAAAAAATTAAATCCAAGCAGATTCTTAAAAAAAAAATATGTGAAGAAGGTAGGATTTAATCTTGTACTTTAAATTTTATTCCGAGTTCCTGGGTTTGTAACATATCTTACTTGATTTGTGTTGTTGTCCTTTGGATTTTGAGGTTATCTTTTTAGTCGGATATTATTGATTCTCCTTCTTCCTTTTTTACCCTTATAATATGATCTGCTGCCTCTTCAATATCTGGATCATGAGTTACAATTATCATCTGGGGAATTATTGACATTTTCTTTAGAAGTTCAATTAATTCCTGACGTCTGTATGCATCAAGATGTATTGTAGGTTCATCAAGCATTATCAGCTCTAAATTTCCACCAGACAATGTCTGTGTAATTCCCAGCCTTAATGCCAAAGCCACAGCAATTTTTTCACCACCACTTATCATGTCAAGATTACTTTCCCCTGACGGCCCGAACACTGTCACATCATAATCCTCGTCTAATTTTATGTCAGAGTATTCAAAGTTGAATTTCTCAAAGAAATCCCTGGTATGCTGCTCGATTATTGGTCTTGAAATATTTCTAAGATCCTTCTGAACCCCATCTTTACCATAAATTTCCCTTATATGATCTAATAGTTTTAGAAAATCTTTAAGATTCCTAACTTCCATCTCAAAGTTTTTATAGGATTTAAGTTTAATTTCAAGCCCATCAAGATAACTATTTAACCCACTTTCCTTTCCAATCAATCCCTGTTTTTTACCGTTTAAATCAGAAAATTCACTGTTCTTTAAAGTCAGATCATTTTTGATCTTCCTATGAATTTCCTCGTTGTAATCCACCTCATTTACATCATGAACCAACTTATCAAGTTTTACCTTTTCCTCTTCCAAGTTCTGGTTAACCTGTTCACTTCTATTCATCAGATTTTCCTTTTGATCAACAGCTCCTGATAGCTGCTGGTAGGTTTGATTTAGATCCTCAAGGTACTGTATTTCACTATCCAGATTTTCCACACTACCCTCTGTTGCTTCGATCAAGGACGTTACTTGTTCTTTAAGAACATTTTCATCGTCCTCTATTGTTAAAAGTTCAGTGTGTAATTCATTGGGATTTCCAAGTGAATTCAAAGACCCTTCTGCAACCAGATACCTTTCATATTTAGGTTTGATCTCCTGTAACCCCTTTTTTTTTAAATTTAACAGGTTATCAATCTCATCTAAAGTTGAAATTTGTTCTTCGAACTCTTTAATACTGCTTTTAAGGGCCATCAGTTCTTTACGGCCTTCTTCCAGATTTTTAAGTTGTTCCATGAGTAGTTCGATATTCACTGACTGGATATTTTTCAGCTTCAAATCAAGGATCTGTTTTTCAGATTTTAAATCCTTCAATTCAGCCTTCAGTTGGTCTATCCTGTTTCCGTTGGTCTCAATCTGTGATGTATAGTCACTTATGAGTTCAATCCTTTTATCAGAATCAATAGGAGATTTACAAACAGGACATTGATCTTTGATATTCTCTAATTCACCTATAGGTTTTGTTAAATTATTATTTTGAATTTCAAGGTTTGATATTTCCTTTTCAATATTAATTATCTTGACTGTTAAGGTTTCTATCTTACCAGCTATTTCAGGTTTGGTTGTCTTTATATAGGCTTCGAGTTCCTCGACTACACTGTAATTGGTTCCTATTTTGTTGTTATATTCCTGTATTACCTTTACTATTTTATTATGGGATAAATTCATCTTTTTAAGGGTTTTTTCCCGGTTATTCTGGTTCTGGTTCATCAGGTCCCGAGATCCTTCGAAAGGTTTCCTTTTAATATCTAAGTCTCGTATTTCATCTGATAAATCTGAATATTCGATATAAAATTTTTTATTATCCTCTAGAATAGATTTAAATTCCTTAATTTTTTCTAAAACATCAATTAGATGTTTTTTATTTTTTTGAAGTTGTTTCAAATTGTCCAGTGATTGTTTTAGTGTCTTTAAAACTTTTAATTTGGATAATTTTGGTTTAATAATTTTTATTTCATCTTCTTTAAGTGATATATCTGTTATTTGTTTATTTAGATGGGTTTGATCGAGTTGTAAGTTGTTGATTATCTGTTTTTTAGATTCTATACCATTTACAGCCCGTTCATATACTGATTTATCATGGTCAAGTGAACTGTTTTCTTTGTTTATCTGAACAAGTTCTTCATTGATTTTTTCGATTTCCCGTGATATTTCCTGTATATTTTGATTAATGGTATTTTTTTCATCCTTTTTTATTTTTATTTCTTCATTTAAACCGTCAAGTTCTTCTAGTTTACCATCTAATTTTATTTTCTGCATTTCATACTGGTTCATTAGTGGCAGCATATTTTTCCATGCTTTTTCAAGAGATTCTATGCCTAAAAGTTTTCCAATAACCTGTTTTTTCTCTGATGGTGTTTTATTTACCAGGTTAGCTATTTCTCCTTGTCTTACATATACTGCGTTTAGGAATAGGTCACCATCCATCTCAAGCAGTCCTTGAACATCATCTGTAACCTGTTTATCTCCAGTTGTGAGTGGTTGAAATCCTTCTCCTTCTTTTATCTCTAGTTTTGCCCTTGAAGAATTTTTATCCCGCTCCCTTAAGACCCGGTATGTTCTTCCATTTGATTTGAATTCCAGCTCTACAGACATTTTATTCTTTCCAGCTGGATTTTGGTGGTCAATTCTTATGAGCTGTTCTAATTTTTTACCTGAATGTTGTTTGAAAAGTGCAAAACTAACAGCTTCAAGGATGCTTGACTTTCCAGCCCCATTATCCCCCATTATTATGGATATTCCAGTATTAAATTCTATTTTAGTATCCCTGTGGGACTTAAAATTTTTAATTGTAATACTTTCAATTATCATAAAGTCCCTCGTAGAAATTTTTAGCTAAATCTGTTGCTCTAGCAGGATCTCCCTCAGACATCTCTTTATAGAGATCTGTGGCAAGTTCTGATACTTCTTCATTTTTAAAATCCTCTAAACTTCCCCTAATCATCTTTTTGATATCCAGAGCATCTCTTGGCATATCACTTAGGTTTGGTGTATTTTCCAGTATATCTGGAAGATATTTGGGCCTTAAAGAGAGACAGTTATCTTTAAATGCTTTGTTAAGTTTTTCATACACCTCTGATCTGCTGAAGTTTCCTCCATGAACTGTTAGGTTTAGTATGGGTTTTTTATCCAAGGTTTTTATGTGGTTGTTTATTTTGCTTATCTCTTCTTGAAGCTCAGAGTACTTTATATTTTCTTTGATAAACTCTCGGGGCAGTTTTAGATTGATCTTTTCTATTTCAGGTTGATCTCCCCCTACATCTACCAGGTAAAATCCTTTTCCATTTTTCCTATATCCTTCTAATTCATTTGAACGCCATACTTCAGTTGACCCTGGATAGGCTAGTTTGCCCTCTCCAAAATCGTCAACTATACGTTCGTGTATATGTCCGAATGCACAGTAATTGAAGGTCTTAGGTATGTCACCTATTTTTATTTCATATTCATATGGCAAGTAAAGGTCTATTCCCTGATGAAGTACTAGAATCCTCTTTTTATGGTTCTGTGAGGCTTTCTCTATTTTTTCCAATCTGTCTATAAGATCTTTTGAGTTGTACTTGGAGGCGTAAGGTGCTCCTCCTATAAACACATCGCCCTCATGATAATATGGATTTTTTGGGCTTATGAGTTTTAATCCAAAGTCTTTATATAATATTTGGGGTGGTAGGGCGTTTTTTCTCATTACAATGTCATGATTTCCGGCTGTTGCATATATTGGGATTTTTTCATTTTTAAGTCTTAAAATACCTTTTTGTGCATTTAACAAAGCCTTTGTTGGCGGTCTTGAATATTCAAATAGATCACCAGAATGAATTACAAAATCTGGCCGTTCCTTAACTGTTTCTTCTATTATATCGTCAAACACTTCCAAGAAATCATCTTCCCGTTCGGAAAGTCCGTACTGTCTATATCCCAGGTGTGTGTCGGCCATGTGTATGAACTGCATCTAATAGTCTCCCCCTAATTCCTCATATTCCCTTTTCTGTTCATCTAGGATATCTTTCTCTTTTTTATGAGATTTTGACCATTCCTCTACGATGTTGAGATCTCCGCCTGTTATTTTACCTTTGAATTCATCGATTTTAACGAGTGTTGGTATTTTGGTCATGAGTCCAAGTACTATGGCTTCTCCAATGTTTAGGGATGGTAGCTGTGTTATTAGATCATCGCTTAAGTTTTCACTTGCACGTTGTACATGGCTCTGGTCGGTTGGTTCAACTAATCTGAGTATTATCATGTTATTTGCCTGGGATAGTGCATCTGAATCTAATGATTTTGGACTTTGGCTCACCATGCACAGTCCAACAGAAAATTTACGTCCTTCCCTTGCTATTCTGCTAATCCATAGTTTAGATTCTGTTTTCCTATTTTGTGGTGCTAGGATGTGTGCTTCTTCAAGTATTAGAAATATTGGAAATGTTAATCCTTTTCCTGTTCTTAAAAAGTCTTTTCTACTCTTTAATACTGTTCTTAGTATGTGGCTTACAACCACGTCAGATGCAAATTCATCTACTGAGCCCAGGTCTAGGATATTGGCATGTCCCACTTTGATGTTGTCAATTACATCCTTTGCCTCTAAACTTAGTATGTTACCGTACTTATCCTTCATGTGCTCTACTTTATTCAGTACATCGGTGATTGATTTTCTGTCTGATGCTGTGGAGGATTTACCTTCAGATTCATCTGGCTCTTCAAGTAGCCATGATTCAAGTTTGGTTAGTATGAGACCTATAAAATCTTTTCCACCCGTTCCTTTCATCAGATCTTTCTGTGCTAATCTGTATGCTTTTCTGAAGTATCTTTCCTGTACATAGGCGTTTGGTGGTATGTTTGATAATTTTTTTATTTCACCGAATGTCATGTAGATCGGGTTTATTAGGGGTTCTATCAGGTTAACCTTACCGTTTCCAAATTTGGTGTTAGTATATTCTGAGTGCATATCAAAGATCAGTACACTTCCATTAACATTTAAAAGACCGTCAACTATGACTGATACAGTGTTTGATTTACCTGCTCCTGTCATTGCAAGAACTGCTAGATGTCTTGATACCATTTTATTGATATTTACTTCTACTGAGACTTCTTCTTGTGTTATGAGGTTTCCGAGTTTTAGTCCATAATCTCCGACCTGGAATATTTCCTTTAAAATCTCTGAATTTGCTACTTTTATTTCTGTTCCTGGTGGTGCTGGTGTTCTTGGAATTCTTAGGTCGTTATCAACATCTCCCAATATCCTGACTGTGCCTTTAACATAATGGTCATCACCCTCTATCATCCTAATTTTTTCAATAGTTTTAGGGTCATATATTTCATTGTTTATCGATACACTTCCCCTTACAAGGGCTTCTATCATTCCCAGCACTTTTTTCCCATCATAATCCAGTGTAACATATTCTCCTACCTTGGGCATTTTCTTTGAGATGAAGCTCACATCCACCAGTGTTGTTTCTCCTATACACCTTCCAATCACTCCATCGTTATTATTCATAACATTTCCCTCCCACTCTTCTCCATGAATTCAATTATCTTTGAAAGCCTTCCCAGATCAATTCTTCTTATGACCACATCATGATGGGCCTTTTTAAGTAGTAAAGGATATCCTTCGGCACTTTTACTCTTTATTCTGGTTAATAATTCTTTTATTTGCTCTTCATCAGCCTTGTATGGTAGTTCAAATTTTAAAATATTTTTATAATTCTCAAGCCGGGCATAGAATATTGTAAAGGTTAAATCTTGGAAGAATTTATTTTCAACAGGAAAATCTTCTCTTTTAAGGTCTTTGGGACTCAGATACCTTGGTGTTGAATATCCCTCTTTTCTACTGTGTCTATCAAATAATGCCATGTCTGGTATATCAGATTCGAAATATTCATTACTTGTTGAGGTTTTTGAAATTGCCACAACTTCATTCTTATTTTCTAATAATTTACCTATAACCAGCAAGTTTTCCAGATGTTCAAGGTAGATCATGGCATCTATCTTGTTTTCGAATTCATCTTCTATGGATTTGGAAAATTTAGATGAAGTTATTGAAACATTGGAATCTTCTAATTCTTGTTTCAATTCTTTTTCGAGTTTAGAATGATAGTTGTATTTAATTTTTTCTTTTATTTCATTTTTAAGCTTGGTTTCGAGCGGAAATGGTCTAATTAGATTTCCGAGTATTGAACCATCAAATAGTAGGATTTGGATATCGTATTTTTTAAATGCTTTCAGGGCATTTTTTATCTCAAATATGCCCATATAGCCCCTTAAACGATCTTCAACATGTCTATGGTGGGGGATTATATCTATTTCAGAGCTTTCGATTGCACTGAGTTTGATGTTGTACACAAGACATTCTGCATCTATTGCGTAGAATATGAAGCTCATAAAATTTTTTTTGTTTATGCTTCCGTCGCCTGCACATATGGTCACTTGAATATCCTTTTCAGGTATAGAATATTCTCTCCAGTCCTTTGAGGGATCTGCTTCTAAATTATCGAAATCTGTGGATATTTTTTTGTTTATATTATCCTTCTTCTTTAATGCCTTTTCATACAGCGAATCCAGCATATTATGAACCATCCCATCCTTTTTTTGTATTATTCTGATGATAAATTTTTTTATAATAAAGATTCTTTTTTATATCTAAAATATTTCAATTTTTTTTATCGGTAATTTGATTATTTATTTTTATAGCATTTAAGAATCTGTTAAATGATATATTAACAGTTTAAATATTGGTATTATGTAAAATTGAATATTATTTAATGATGATTTTTTTAGTTCTATGGGGGAAATCTTTAATATCTATGTTATACTACTTTTTTTATTATGCTTCACATAACCCGAAAGGAGAATATGGTCTTAAACCAGATTAAATACTTTCAAAATGAATATAAGAATGGTGTTCCCTACAGAATTCTTAAGTTAGATCTTGATCTGTCTGAAATGGATCTTAAGGATATTCTTATATTGTTAGATGAGAAGGAGATTGTTTCTTATAGGGATGGTAATGTTACAATACTCAGGACCGATGAGATTAATGTTTGTGAGAATGTTGCCGTTGTTAAAAAGGAAATACTTAATCAGACAGAGGAAAAGGCATTTGGAATTATCAGGGAAGTTGCAGGAGAATCTGGACTGATTTCAAGATCACTTCTTGAGGGGCATATGCTCTACTGTGAACTGAAACTATCCAGTATCAGAACTTACAAGATGATACTGGCCCTAGAAAATAAAAAACTTATTAAGAAGATTCAACGCCCCGATGGGGAATATTTTACCCTCAATTTTTAATATTAGCATAATTTTTTTTGTTCTATTTTATATTTACCATACAATATATTTCCATTAGTTTTTTTCTTAAAAATCCGGATCGTCCCACCATATATAAAAAAAAGATCGCTAAAACTTTAATCCAATTAAATAATAAGAAGAACAGGGTACATCCAGATATAACCTTTAAAAATGAGACGAAAATTCCAAAAAAAATTAAATTAAGATATTAGTTCTACTTTTAGGGTGCATCTAATGGAACTATTTTGGCAAGCTGTGGTGATGAACTGTTAAAAACTTCTCTGTAATTGCCGGTTGTATATCCTCCGTCTATTACATCTTTTGGATCGTGTATTATACCAATATTGATTTTCCCTGTGTATGTTATGGTTTTGTTATTGATTTGTTCTGTTCCATGGGATGTGCCCGCTACATTCATTCCAGTTTTTACCCATTTGCATTTCGATAGTTAATTTCAGTAATTACCGATGTTCGATTATAATAAGGACCAATAATTTTGGATGTGATTACGCTTTTAACATCCTGATAAGTTCCATGGAAAGATTTGTATGTAATTTTTGTTGTACTATCAAATGTTACAACTAATTTACCATTTAAATAAAATTTCATGGTTTTTATAGCATTGCTTAATATTTGTTGTCCATGTACATAGGAAACTTGGAATGTTCCACTTCTTCAAAATCTTTATCGAAGGTCCATCATTACCTACAATTTTGATTATAGCACTATTAGTACCTATTGTCGCATTAGCATTATAATAATAATCACCCTGACTTGTATACATATTTATTGATTTCAAAATATTATTATAAGCAGCAGCAGTTATATCTTTGTTATAGCCTTGAACATCTTTTCCTTTGACTTTCAATGTTGCATACAGACTTTTTTTTTGGAGTTTAGATCATTTTAATGTATTATGAGAAAATTTATAATATAAAAAAAATATTCAGACCATCTAATGATTGTTTTTGTTTTTAAATGTATTAGATAAAGAATATTATTTTGAAATGGTGTTGAATTTTGGATAGTTACCCATTAAGATCATCTTGATATAGGGCTTTGTAACATTAAACTCACATTACATAATCACCTAAGATTAAAATTGAGACTCACCAAGTTATAAGGGATGTTGATCTGTGAAGTAGTAGAATAATAGTAGGTGTATGTGTTTAAAGTTAGTTGAATTTAAGATGTGAATTTTGATTTTTTTTGTTTAGATTCACTTGGAATATATTGAAAATTATATTTCAAAATTTTACCTTGAAATTCAAAAATTCTGATGTCCATGAAATTAAGTAAGTTATATAAAAAAAAGTATGTCTGGGTTAAAAAATTTATTTTTTAAAATGCCACTTATTAGATATGGTTTGGATAGTTTCCCTGTTATTTTAAATTCATTTAGGTAGTCCTTCTATACAGAAGTATTCTATTGGATCATTGTTGGCTAAATTATTCTCTAACCATACGGGACATTGTGTACATTTACAAAGTTCCCTGCTTGCAAGATCTGTACATGTGGCCTTTCCGAATGAACAATAAACCAGTACAAGTTCTTCAGGCTTGATTAAATCATTAATATCTCCTTTTTCCTTCAATTTTTCATTTATAATATCCAGTTTATCTTTAGAACATTCACTGTCTATTTGAACTGGACATTCGGCGCATAGACATTTGTTAATATTATCCCTGTTTAATTCTACCGATTTGTTAACGTTTGTCATTAATTTTCCCCCACATATCTCTTACATTATTATTTGTAAGGCAAATTATTTAATTTTATTTTTTTTGAATAATTTCTCATAATACAACTAATGAATAGATTCTTCCAATCGCATTTATCTGACACTTTTACGACCATTCCATAGTCATTATAATGAATAAATTGTATTAGATATTAAAATATTAAGATTAAATAGAAACTCCTAAAATAATGGAATGTTTCTTGATAAAAAAAAATATTAAAATAGGAATATAATAATTATTTGTTTAATAGGTAGAAAATATGGAAGTAACAACAAACAGAGTGTATCCTAGCTATTTACAAATTGAATATGCAGGCATAGGCAATGAACAATTAGTTTATATATACGAAGACACTCTTATAGAGAATTCAGTCTCTAAATTTAATCTCATTAAAGATAGATATGTAAAAATTGAAGAAGCTTTCCCTGAGATGCTAAAACAAGTAAAAGAAAATTGTGAAACTCAAGAACAAATAACTGAAGTGAAAGATTGGTTCTTCCAAAATTTAGATGCAATACTAAAACCTCTCAGTTATTAATTTTCCTGATTTTTATTTGCAATTCTTTTTTTAGATTTCACCAATCTGTATTGGGAAATAATTTTAGTCATTCTAATTGATCATATTCTTTTAGCAGGATGTATGATAATACTATTACCCATATCATGAATAGGAATATAGTTATTCTCTCAAATAATCCCCCAATAGGACTATTATTTGCAATTGAAGCTGCCCCTGCCCCTCCAGAAATAAAGATGAATATCGCTGTTATGTATGAGTACCATGAAAATAATTTCATGTTTACATAACTTTTAAAGCTTAAACCTACCAATATTACAGATATTATGGTCATTGCTGCTGTTATTCCCGATAATATTATATGGATCATGCCATTCAATGTTCCTGGTGCACCTCTCGGATCTTGCGTAAAAACCAGGACCATTAAGCCTAATATCCCAATAACTACCAGCATGATTGTTGCTGTATTATATTTTTTTGAGTTAATTTTGATATCTAAATAAGCTCCTAATCCAAATATGATTATAAATAAATTATAAATACCAAACAACACATCCAATAATAATTTATTAGGAGCATTTGCCATACTGAGTTCACTTATAGAATTATAAAGAGCACTGTAATCATGTCTTAATGCTCCTCCAATAAAAACTGCCAGAATATAAACAACAGGACCAATGATTCCGAATATTGGGTAAATCTTTTTCATAAAATAATGCCTCAGACGTTATATTTTAATATTTTAGGAGTTAAAGTAGGATTTTTTTTTGATTTTATATTTCTTAGACTAAATGAAATTTGGAGATATTATTTTTGGGTTAAATGGATATTCTTAATGGCATTTCTAAAAACAAATTAGTAATATCTCTCCGTGATGATTTAATATTTTCTTTATTTTTGTTTTATACCCCAAGGCACCCATATGATAACTTCTAAAATAGCAACAATTACTATAGAAGCCAGAAATATTCCTATATTTTGGATAATATTATAATTTGAAGCATAATAAAACAGCCAAAAGGCTAAAAATAGAAGCCAAATAAAAGCAATGGCTATAGATACATATAAACGAATAGTGGGAACCTTATTTTCATTATCCATTTTAAAACATCCTTAATATTCCTATAGGTTATATAATATATTTAAAAATTTTCATTGATAAGGGTTGGGAAAATATGAGGATAGTTGGGTGTTTCAGGAGAAAATAATTAATTTTATTTTTTTATTGTAAGTTCTCAAATACCCAAACTCAATGGAGTTATATTCTGGATTTTATATTTAATTCAACTAATAATGGCGGTTATTCATTGTGATGTGAGTCCCGGAGCATTATATGGTCGTTATGTTTAATTGTATATTCTGAATTATTTAGTGACCCTTCAAAAAAAAGTGTAGAATAAATGGTTTTAGGTTTATTCCTTACCTGACATAACAGATCCACATAGTACAGATATTTACGACAACATGAAGGTAAATAAATTAATTTCTACATTGACAACCCAACTTAGAGGTTTAAACAGTACTAGGACTCCCACCTTCTTTGAAGCCATTGCTTCTCTATTATTGAACAGCAAATATTTCGTTAAAAGCAGCAAAAAGTATTGAAACACACATGATAAAAACCTTTGGAGATTTGGAACTGAATAATATAACTTATTATGCATTTCCAACACCTGAAACCCTTTCTAAATTAAAAAATGATGATCTTCGTAGCGTTGGTTTGAGTTTTAGAAAAGCTGAGTATGTTATTGGTCTGTCTAAAGATATTATAAATGATGAAGTGGATCTAGAGGCGTTAAAATCTATGGATACACAGGAAATATTAATGAACTCTTAAATATTCGTGGTATTGGTGTGTGGACCGCGGAATTTTCTGTTATAAAGGGCTTCACAGACTAGTTGTGGTACCTACAGAGGATATTGGTCTTAGAATAGTTATATCACGTTACTATAACAATGGAAACCCTGTTTCATCCGATGAAATAAATGAGATTGCCAAAACTTGGGGGAAATGGAGTGGTCTGGCTATTTTTTATTTAGTTATTGCAGATTTAATGTCTATAAAAATTTAGTATATTAATTCAAAGAATTATGAAACTTTATTTTATATGTGAGTCATACATTGGTTTATGATACTGATAGTTGGTGGTGCTGGTTATATTGGCGCACATATTAACAAACAGCTTAACCTCAACGGTTATGAAACTGTTGTTTTTGATAATCTGAGTTATGGTCACGAAGATTTTATTAAATGGGGAACTTTTGAACGTGGAGATCTGGGAGATGTTGATGATATCCGTAGAATATTTGAAAAGTATCCTATAACTGCTGTAATGCATTTTGCTGCTTTTACCTATGTTGGAGAATCTGTTGAAGATCCTCAGAGGTATTATAAAAATAATGTTTGTAACACCCTTAACTTGCTTCAGGTGATGCTTGAATTTGATGTTAAGAGGTTGGTTTTTTCCTCTACCTGTGCAACCTATGGAGATCCTGTGGAGATACCTATAACTGAGCAGCATCCACAAAATCCTATAAGTCCCTATGGACGTGGAAAGTTAATGGTTGAGAATGTACTTTCAGATTATAGTCGTGCATATAATTTACGCTATGTATCTTTAAGATATTTCAATGCTGCAGGAGCTGATCCAGATACTGATATTGGTGAACTTCACAATCCTGAAACACATCTTATACCTTTAATACTAGATGCAGCTTCTGGCAGAAGGGATAGTATCAAAATATTTGGTACCGATTACAACACACCCGATGGTACCTGTATCAGGGATTATGTACATGTGACTGATCTGGCCGATGCCCATTTAAAAGCACTCCAATATCTTGAATATGGCGGTAAAAGTGATTATTTCAATCTTGGAAATGGGAATGGATTTTCTGTTAAGGAAGTTATTGAGAAATCACGGGAAATAACAGGTAATGACATAAAAGCTGTTGAAGATGTTAGACGTCCTGGAGATCCTCCTATTCTGGTTGGAAGTTCAGATAAAATCCATAAAATATTGGGATGGGAACCAAAATATGATGATCTGTCCCTGATAATAGAAACAGCATGGAAATGGCATCAAAAAGGGAAAAATGAGTAAATATATAAATTTGATTAATTATTATTTTTTTTGTAGAAAGGGTTTTGATAGGTTAACACTTAACAATTTCTGCCATGTAACTCCTTAAATCTTCTCCTACCTCAGGATCTTCTAATGCTATTTCTATAGAGCTTTTAAGCCATTCAACAGTGTTTCCTATGTCGTATATTTTACCTTCAAATACATGGCCATATATTTTGTCTAGGGATTTCATTGCATCTGTGAGTTGTATTTCTCCACCAACACCAGGTGTTAGGTGTTCTATATGGTCGAATATTTCGGGTGTTAGTATGTATCTACCTGTTATTGCAAGGTTTGATGGTGCTTCACTGAGTTTTGGTTTTTCAACAAGGTCTTCAATTTCATAAAGATTGTCTGAAACCCTATTTCCCTTAATTATACCATATCTTTCCACCTTTTTATCTGGAACTTTTTCTATGGCAATTGTTGATGCACCATACTTATTGTAGATATCTACAAGTTGCTGTGTACAGGGTACATCTGATTTGGCAATTGTATCTCCTAAAAGAACTGCAAATGCATCTCCATCAACATGTTTTTTAGCACACAGAATAGCATCTCCCAGTCCATTCTGTTTCTTCTGCCTCACATAATAAATATCTGCCATCTCTGATATGGCTTCTATTTCATGGAGGTTATCGGTTTTTCCACAGTTTCTTAGGAAATATTCGAGTTCAAATGATTTATCAAAGTGGTCTTCTATCGATCTTTTTCCTTTACCAGTTACTATTAGGATATCATCAATTCCCGATGCAACAGCCTCTTCCACCACATATTGTATGGTTGGTTTATTAAAAACCGGCAACATTTCCTTTGGTTGTGCTTTTGTGGCTGGTAAAAATCTTGTACCAAGCCCAGCAGCAGGTATAACAGCTTTCATATATGATCACCTACATAAATTTTGATTAATTTGAAGTTGTAGAAATTTATTTTAACATATTTATTTATTCTTTATAACTTTAGTATAAATTAAACATATTAATGGTAATGGTTTAATAGGAATGGAATATATAAAATTTTTGAGCAATCTAATGGTGTTTAGAATGATTGAAGGTGTGAAAACTAAAAATCTTAGGGTGATCCCAGATGAAAGGGGATGGCTTATGGAAATATTAAGGTGCGACGAGGATTTGTATGAAAATTTTGGTCAAGTCTATATTAGCACAGCATACCCCGGAGTTGTTAAAGCATGGCATCTTCACAGAAAACAGAAGGATAACTTCACATGCGTAAATGGGATGGTTAAAGTTGCTCTTTATGATGTTAGGAAAAATTCTCCAACCTATGGTGAGTTAAACGAATTTTTTATCGGAGAAATCCACTCCTGATAAATATACCTTCACATGTTTATCATGGTTTCAAGAACATTGGAAATGACACTGCATTCTGTGTTAATGTGCCAAATAATCCATATAACTATAGTAAACCTGATGAATTTCGTTTAACACCAGATACAGATGAAATACCATATGATTGGATATTAAATGGGAAGAAACATTGATAAAATAGTTAGTATCCCTAAAATTTAGACTTATATTGTGATGTTATGATAATTTGATTTAAAAAAAATTTTTTGTTTATATAATGATTTAAAATGAATGGTGAGAAAATATGAAGATGCTTATTACTGGTGGTGCAGGTTTTATTGGTTGTAACTTTGTTCATGAGATGATTGGGAAATATGATCATGATCTGGTTATTTTTGATAAGTTAACATATGCTGCAAATCCAGAATATTTGGATGATGTGAAAGATAAAATTGAATTTGTTAAGGGCGATATTGGAGATTCTGAAGCTGTTAATAAAGTTATGAAAGATTGTGATATGGTTGTGAATTTTGCAGCTGAGACCCATGTTGACAGATCAATTGAAGATCCTGGTGTTTTTGTTAAAACAGATGTTATTGGTACTTATAATCTTCTAGAATGTGTTCGTAAATATGATATTGAACGATATCTGCAAATATCAACCGATGAAGTTTATGGTAGCATAGATAATGGTTCTTTCAGTGAAGAGAGCAATATAGATCCTTCAAGTCCTTACTCGGCAAGTAAAGCCGGTGCAGATGTGATTGTCAGTGCGTATTATAAAACTTATGGTGCTCCTGTTCTTATAACACGTAGCAGTAATAATTTTGGACCTTACCAGTTCCCTGAAAAACTTATTCCACTATTCATATTAAATGCCATGCAAGATAAACAACTTCCAGTCTATGGTGATGGGAAAAATGTTCGTGACTGGATATTTGCACCGGATAACTGTGCTGGAGTTTACACTGCTCTTACTAAGGGAAAACTTGGAGAAGTTTATAATATAGGTGGTGGAAACGAGAAAAACAACCTCGAAATTACCAATTTAATATTGGAAATTCTTGAAAAACCGGAAAGTCTCATAACCTTTGTTGAAGACCGTCTGGGACATGATAAAAGATATTCCCTCGATTCATCGAAGATAATGAAACTAGGATGGAAACCAGAATGGAAATTTGAGGATGCACTCACGTTAACAATTAACTGGTATAAGGATAATCTCTCCCTATTCTAGGTTTATTGAATTGTTATGTCCCAAATTTAAGATATAACATATTTTATCCTATTTTCTATTTCAGTTTTAATTCTGTTTTAGAAATGAGTTCACTTTTTTTTATAGGTAGGGTTTTAATATTTTAATCAGGTCCTCTTCAGTTATACCATATATTTTCAGGGTTTTATGATGACTTTTATGTCCGGATATTATTTCAACGGCTGTTTCTGTTATTTTTGAAAATTCTGATATGATTTCTTTATTTGCTTTTCCTTTCTGTGGAATTGCTTTTATTTTAACTTCAACAGATTCTCTCCACTGATTGTAGCCTGTTATCCTGAACTTATCAGATTTTGGTGACACCTCTATGTTGAGTAATACTCCATCAGTTGTAGGGGTTATGGCATTCATATGATCATTCCATAGTTTCGATGCTTTAATTCAATTTTTCATAGTTATTATATGGTTAAATTGTTCCTATTTTGTACCTCATCTTTATTAAGATATTATTTGGGTTTTTAGAGTCCAGTTAATAAGGAAAACATTTAAATAGTGAGACAAAAAGAAGTTGGTATGCTCAAATAGTTTCATATTATTTGATCGGCAGGGGTGGTCGAGCGGTCAAAGGCGCTAGGTTGAGGGCCTAGTGGGGTAGCCCTTCGCGGGTTCGAATCCCGTCCCCTGCACTTATTATTCTAATTTTAAATAACAATAAATTAATAATTATTTTTATTAGCCTTTTAATATAACATTTTATATCATTAAAGAATTGGAGATAATATATAATTTGAATTTAGAATAAACCTTGGAAATTTAAAAAGGAAATTTTTAATTTATAAATGAATATTCAAACTCTCAAAATATTTTTTTGAATGATATTGGTTGATGTTATTTGGAAATATGATTCAATTAACTATTATTTTGACTTTTAGTGGTTTACAATGTTTTAGATCATTTATTAATTCTGTTTTAAGGTCAATAGCTGCTTTATCTGCATTTATCATCAGGGTTCTACTGCATTTAAAATCACTCTTCCTTGAAACCATATCGGTGGGATGATCAAGGGTGAGTTCATGATGGCCATAGCCCCTAATGGTATCAACAGCATTTTCTGTTTCAAGTCTGAGGGTTATAAGCTTATTATCCTCCTTTATTGAGTCGACTATTTCTTGTGGAATATTGTCCATTGATACTTGAGATTTAACTCCAATTATACAGTCTGCTCTTATACTTATATCTGGATCCTTTGTAAATTCCAGTGTTGTTTTATGTTTTGATGTGATATTAGGATGTCCCTTCACTATAAATGAGTATTCCATAATATTAACCTCCTGATAAACTTCGGATATTTTATGTTATCATCATTAGAAATTTGATGATTGTATTTAATGTCCAAATGGATGTTGAACATTAAATAACTGATATTTATAGGGTTTATCATATTTTTATATCAATATAATGATTTTTAAGTATGTACTATCCCATATTTCCTTTTATTTATAGAGATTTGTGAATAAAATTTTATAAAGTTCGGGTGTATCAAATTTAAATTTTTCTTTTTACTCACTATTGGTTTGAGTACGTTTGTTCACTGGTGTATATTCTTATTTTGATTTGATTATTTAGTATGTTAAAAAAAAAACTGATACATAAAAAAAAGTTTGTAACATTATTATTTGTTTCTTTAGATGAGTATATAATTCATAAAATCAATGATAAGGATGAATGTTTATTGATGAGGAATGTAAAAAGGGTTTGTAAATGGTAAAAAAAGTTGTATTAAAGGGTACTTATTGTCTTATAATCTATGTTAGTAATGATATAACCATCCAAATTGGTAAGCTGGGTTCTTTTAATTTTGATAAGGGATTCTATGTTTATGTTGGCTCTGCACTCAATTCGCTTGAAAGTCGTTTGAAAAGACATTTGAGTGATGATAAGAAACTTTTCTGGCATGTTGATTATTTGTTAGCCAGTTTAAATGTAGAACTGGTTGAAATTGTTTTTGCAGTAGATAATGGTAAATGGGAATGTGCCATTGCATCTGAAGTTGGTCTGGAAGGGGTTGACATTAAAGGTTTTGGATGTTCAGATTGTAAATGCAATTCACATCTGTTTAAATTTGATGATCTTGATGAATCTGTTAATACATGTATTAATTCTTTTAAAAAAATTTTATTGGAACCTAAAAAATTAGAGGATTTAAAATAGGTTTATGACTTATTTAATTCATTTTGTTAGCTGTTAGAATTAAAAAATATGGTTATCAAATTGGGATAGAAATAGTTAAATTTAGATTTATTACCTAAGTTTTTTGTGTGAAATTTTAAAAAAGTATAAATTTAGATAGAGTTGTTCGTATCTAATGAGTTTTTTTTTATTGATATTTTCTGAAAAGCTTGTCAAATTCATTTATTTCCATTGGTTCTGGAATTACAAATTCTTGGTTTTCATATATGGCATTGGCTAGTTTTCTATAGAGTTCTGCTTGTTGTGAATCTGGAAATTTTTCTAGAACAGTTTTAGCATCTATTTCACTCTTTTGTACTATTTGATTGCGGGGTATAACACCTATGATCCTGCTTTTGACTGTGTCTGCGAATTCCTTTACAATTTCAAGTTCGTTCTCAGTTCCTCTACAGTTGCATATAATACCACCAAAACTGCCTTTAAGTTTTTTTATTCCCTTACATATATTATTTGCAGCATATAGAGCCATATATTCTCCAGATGTTACTATATATACTTCATCTGCGAAATTTTCACGTAATGGAACTGCAAATCCGCCGCAGACAACATCTCCGAGTACGTCATATATTATTAGATCGAGATCTTCTGAAAAAACACCTAGACGTTCAAGGAGGTTCATGGCAACTATTACTCCCCTTCCTGCACATCCTACTCCAGGTTCTGGTCCTCCAGATTCAACACATTCTACATCGCCGTATCCTCGAAACAGAATATCTTCTGTTGTTGCATTCTTTTTATTTTTTATTATATCGAGTATTGTGGGTATTCTTTCTCCCACCAGCGTTCTTGTAGTGTCTGCTTTTGGATCACAGCCTATTACCAGTACTTTTTTGTCTTCGGAATGTGCTGCTGCTATGTTAGAGACTATGGTTGATTTTCCTATACCGCCCTTTCCATAGATTGCAATTTTTTTGGTTTTACTCATCCCCTCTCACCATTGCACCAATGATATCCCCCCTGGTTATTATTCCCATTAACTTGCCCTCACTGTTAGTTACTGGTAGTCTGTTAACTTTATGTTTGTCCATTAATTCTGCTGCGTCAGATATTGATGCTTCGGGACCTACTTTTATTACTTTTTTGGTCATTATCTGATCTATTACTGTTGATGCATCTCTTTGCATGTCTTCAGCAATCGTGTCTAATTCGTATTTCATTTTTATTGGAAGCTCAATCAGATCTAGTGGTGCTGGTAGTATAAGATTTATACGTGGATGGTGTACTTCAAGGAGTCTCATTATGTCTCCTTCACTGATTATTCCTACAACCTTATTATTTTCGTCAACAACTGGACCTCCGCTTATTTTATTATCCCTTAAACTTTGGGCTACATCGACTATTTTATCCAGTTCATTAAATTTTATGACATTTTTTTCCATAATATTTTCAATCATTAAAATCGACTCCTTTTTATTGATCTTTACCATCTCAAAAGTCTTAATAAATTTGATATCTTTTAAGGTAGTGAAATTTTAGTTTATCTTTGATTTTCCTACTACATTTGTTTTGTTATACTATAATATCTGAATTAAATTAGGGTTCTAATATTTTTTTTAACATATGGATTTATGAAATTATCATTTTAAATCCTGTGCAGGGAGTATTATAGAATCATATTATGGTTATTTGTAGCCCGGTATTTGTTCTATTTGTTGTGGGTTAGAATTTTTTTTAAGGGTTTATCCTTTTAAATTAAGTTATAGTGATAAAAAATGAATATTAGAATCTGGTTTGAATTTTGATCTGAAATTATTTATTGTGGGAGGTTTATTTTGGTTTTAGTTAAATGGAGATGTGGTTTGATCTTGTTATTTTATGGGATGGTCTGGTTTGTATCTTTGATTATTCTTTTATATACTGTGTCGTTGGGTCTTACCTTTTCTTTTACATGTACTGCTACATTTTGGCCTTTAGAGATCTTCTCTATAGGTTTTCCGTTCACTTGCATGGATTCTACTTTCATGGAGATGGATCCTGTTTTGTTTCCTTGGATAATTATTTCTTCTCTTAGTTCAAGATTCTCCCATAAACGTATTTCGGCTGCTTCTACTTTTTGGTAGTAATTTACAACCATTCCTATGTCTTTTTTGATACATGTTGCCTGGTTTGAGCTACTGGTTTCGTTTGGTGTTTTATAGAAGAATCCTGTGTCAAATCCTCGGTTGAACACTTTGGTAAGGTCTTTTTCCCATTTTTCTATATTTTCCTTTTTTTGAAGGTTCCACATTCCTTTGTTGTATATGTTAATTGCTTCTCTGTAAACATGTGTTACTGTTGCAACATAGTCTGCTGGTTTAGCCCTTCCCTCTATTTTGAAGATTGTTACACCTGCATCTATTAGTTGGGGTATGTACTCCAACATGCAGAGATCCTTTGGACTGAGTATGTGTGTTTTGTCTGATTTTGTGTCTTTAAAATCTAGTGTTTGGTGTTTGGTATTTGTTTTGTCTGTTGTTTCATTTTGATTTGGATGGTTTGCTCCGGTTATTATAAGTTCTTCTCCATCTTCAGATATTATTTTCCATTCCTTTCTACATGGTTGAAGACATTCTCCACAGTTGGCACTTCTATTGTAGAGATGGGAGCTTAAAAAGCATCTTCCAGATATTGCTACGCACATAGATCCATGTACAAAGACTTCTATTTCAATGCTGGTATTTTTTGCTATTTCTTTTATTTCTTTGAGTGTGTTTTCTCTTGATAGTATGACTCTTGAAACTCCGAGTTTTTGTAGTGTTTTTAATGCTTCACTGTTGGATATGTTTGCCTGTACACTCATGTGAACTGGAATTTGATTTTCTGTTGCTATGTTAAGTGCTCCTAGATCTGATACTATGACTGCATCTGCTCCTGAGGATTTGATTACGGGCATTAGTTTCCTTAATTCTTCCAAATCTTCTTCCTTTACAATGGTGTTGATGCATATGTAGATTTTTACATTTGCATTGTGACAGGTTTTGACTGCTTCTGTTAGTTGGTTGGTTGTAAATTTAGCAACATTTGCCCTCATATTGTATCCTGTTACTCCTATGTAGACTGAATCTGCTCCGTTTTTTATTGCTGAGTTCAGTGATGCCATGTCTCTTGCAGGTGAAAGTAATTCAACGATTTTTACCACCCTAATTTTAGTTAAATTATAAAAAAAATTGATAATATTTGGAATTTGAAAAAAATGAATTATAATCTATTTTAACAACGGTTTGCCTCATATTTGGCAATGTTATTTGGTAATGGTGTTGGATATTCTCCTGTAAGACATCCTACACATAAGTTTCCGTTTTTTATACCTATACAGTCAAGTAATGATTCTATACTGAGATATGCGAGTGAATCTACGCCTAGTATTTTTCTTATTTCTTCTACTTCTTTATCCGATGCTATTAGTTCTTTTTTTGTTGCCATTGCTATCCCATAGTAACAGGGCGATATTATGGGTGGACAACCTACACGTAGATGTATTTCCCGGGCTCCTGCTTCTCTTAGTACTTTTACTAGTGATCTTGATGTTGTTCCTCTTACTATGCTGTCATCAACTAGTACTATGCTTTTGCCTTCGAGTTCTGATTTTATGGGGTTCATTTTAAGCCTGACAGATGTTTCTCGTTCTGTTTGTGTTGGCATGATAAAGGTTCTTCCCACATAACGGTTTTTTATAAGTCCTTCCCCATATCCAAGTCCTGATTCTCTTGAATATCCTATTGCTGCTGTTATTGCTGAATCGGGTACTGGCATCACTACATCTGCATCTGCGGGGAATTCTTGTGCGATTGCTTTTCCAATGTTTAGTCTTACATTGTAAACTGATCTTCCGTCGAGAATACTGTCAGGGCGTGCAAAATAAACATATTCAAACATACAATGAGCCCTTCTCGGTTTTTCATCTTCGGGAAGTGTGTAACTTTTTATTTCTTCATTTATATGTAATATTTCTCCAGGTTCCACATCTCGTACGTATTTGGCACCTACCACATCAAAAGCAACTGTTTCTGATGCTACAATGGTTAGTCCATCTAGGTTACCCATGGATAGTGGTTTGATACCACTTGGATCTCTTACAACAAAGAGTTCATTATTTATAAGTATTACAAGTGAGTAGGAACCTGTAAGCATTTTTGTGACGTTTCTGATTGCTTCAACCATGTCTGTTGTTTTTGTGTGTTCTCTTGTTAGGAGGTGACATATTACTTCAGAGTCTGTTGTGGATTTGAATTCGTATCCTAATAGTTCTAGTTCACATCGGAGTTCCATTGAATTGATTATATCTCCATTGTGTGCTATTGCTATTGTTCCAGATTCAAATTTACTGAAAAATGGTTGAGAATTTTCTATTTTTGATTTACCTGTAGTTGAATATCTTACATGTCCTATGCCTACGTGGCCGTCCATTCCTTCCATGTTTCCGTTGTTGAAAACATCACAGACTAGACCCATACCACGGTAGGTTGTTAATTCATCGCCATTATAGGTTGATATTCCTGCAGATTCTTGTCCTCTATGCTGCAGAGCGTATAAACCATAGTATATTTGACGTGAAATGTTAATAGACTTATTACGAGAATATGCACCTACAATACCACATTTATCCCTCAATTGAAAATCTCCCTGATATTATAAGATAATATTTTGAATAAATTATCTCAAATAAATCATTTATAATCGATCTTATTTTGAAAATTAGATTTCTAAACATCTCTTTATGGATACTTTTTATTTATTCCTTTAATAGGTTTGGGTTAAATTTTTCATCAGTAAATTCTTCCTTTAGATCTTCAATTTTAGAATCGTAAAAAATTAGAACTGCCCTTATTATTTTTAACCATTCTTTAGCAGCGTCTTTTGATGTTGCTGCAATGTATCCTTGACCTATAATAATCTTTTCAGGCTTAAATTCGTTAGATATAAAATAAATCTGTTCTTCTTCTGTTAATTCTTCATCAAATGATTCTTTCCATAGTTTTTTAAGTGAAAATCTTTCGAAAAATTGTTTGGATTTGAGGAATTGATATTTATTTTTAATATCTGCATGCCTGTGTTTGGCATTCCTGAATTCGTCTTCCATTATTTTAAGCTTTTCAGCTTGTTTATCATTTGAATCTGTTAATTTTTTATTTGTTGAGTATAGTTTCTGGTTTTCTATTTCCAGATCCTTTTTCTCTTTTGCCAATATTATTAAATTCTCTCTTGATTCCATTAGTTGGTCTTCAAGTTTGCGGAATTTATGTATGTTGGCTATTGATGTGAGTCCTGTCCTGATGATGGCGTTTTTGATCTCCTTCCTTATTATCGAAGGATCCATATATTCCACATCATGACCAAAAGGAAATTTCATACGTTCAACATGTCCAACTTGATCTTTAAGACATTTTTTGAACTTTTCTGCTAGTTCCCTACCTGGTGCATCAACATCAGTTGCAATCAGTACTATATCTGCACCATGGACTGCTTTCTTAGCTATATCCGGGTTAGTTGTTGGAATTATAGCGGAGATGGTGATGTGGTATTCAGCACCAAGTGCAATGTTCTGCATTGCCCGTGACACTATTTCCACATCAGATGCACCTTCCACAATTATTCGAACATCTATTGGATTAATCGCATCCATTTATGTCAACCTTAAACCGTTAAGTTTTTTATTCTGCCAGTTGTAAGTTCTGATCTTTGCAGATCTTCCGAACCCACAGGCTGCGCAGTACTTTTTACGTGCATTGTATGAGTTTTTTCCACAACGCCTGCAACGGATATGGGTCTTTTTGTTACGCTTACCAAATGATGGTGTTCCTTTCATTTTGTTGTATCCTCCGTGATCTTAAATTATTTAGTCTAGTTGTAGTAGGATTAGTTTTGATCTATACTGGAGATATATAAACTATATTGTCCCCTCTAATAAGGACGATTCCTAACCTTTTTGATGTCTCTCCGCCTTCTAATTCTTCGGCTTCGTTCAATACTAAATTCATATGCATGTCAAAACTTTTTAATAGTCCTCTGAACTCTCTTCCACCTTTGAGTTCTATCAATACTTGTGTGTTCAATGATTTACCAAGTACATCGAGCGGCCTTGACGTATTCAAATTCTTTTGTACAGTCACTAATATCACCTTTCCTATAACTTCATTGTTGGTTCGATTTATATTTAAATGTATCCGTTGCCAAATAATATAATATAAATATTGCAATTAATGTTTGAATTTAAGATTAGAAAAAGATTACGTAAGTAAGTTACGTATGTAAGGTGTGTTGTAAAATTGAAGATACGTAAAAGATATCATCTTAAAAAGAAAATGCTCAAAGACGTGGAAAAGAAACTTGGTGATTACTCAACCATTATTAAATCCGATAGTAAAGTTGAACTAATTGAAACAGATACGGAAGATATAATACTGATAGATGGCACCCCAATGATTATGTGGATTGATGGAGAACCTTTTCCAACAATTAAAGGTGCTCTAGAACTGGATATCCAATCAAGATATGTTGTAGTAGATATGGGAGCAGTTAAATTTGTTATTAAGGGTGCAGATATAATGTCACCAGGTATAACAGATGCAGATCCAAATATAAAAGAAGGAGATCTCGTCATTATAATCGAAGAAAGCCATAGAAAACCTCTTGCCACAGGTAGAAGCCTGATATCTGGTCCTGAAATGGTTAAAAACAGGAAAGGTAAGGCTATAAAAACTATACATCATATCGGAGATAAATTGTGGGATTTAACTATTTAAATTCCACATCATAATAGCTAGGTAAATTCACAATTTAGTAATATTTGAGGTGTTTAAATGGTAGTATTGAAATATGAGTCCGGAAATGTAATATCATCTAAAGTGCATGGTATAGGTATTTTAGCAATTGGATCCCCCCTTGAAAATCATGGTGCAGCTCTTCCAATAGATACAGATTCTAAAATAGCTGCATATATTGGACTTCAAGCATCATTAATTACTGGTGCAAATTTTCTTGGAGTGCTCTACGCTGCAACAGAATATCCCTATATAAATCATGGAGTGCACCTTAAACCAGAAGATTTAGTTAATAAACAATTAATACCAACACTCAAATCAGCAAAAAAATGTTTAAATTTGGACACCATAGTTCTAGTAAATGGCCATGGCGGTAACTTACCTATTAAAGATTATTTAAATGATATTAATAAAAAAACAGGACTTAATATAGTTTTCAATAACAAGATAGTTGAAATTGAAGGATCACACGCAGGTACAGGTGAAATATCAATAGGAGCATTATTAGGATTTTTAGATGTGTCTAAAATTAAAGAACACACAGACTTTGATAAATATCCTGAAGTGGGTATGGTTGGTTTTAAAGAAGCCAGAGAAATTGATGAAGGAATTGATAAAGGTGCACGACAAATTGAACAATTAGGGGTTAGTGTAGATATGAACCTTGGTGAAACACTGCTTGAGGCAGCTATTGTAGATGTGATAAACGATGTAAAAAAGATTGTAAATGAATATTAATTTTCTATTTTTTTAATAAGTCTAGTACATTCATTAACTATTTTAACCCTATTAAAAGCATCTGCAATTCTTCTAACCGATTCAAGTGCCCTTATTAATGAGTCAAGCCATGAAAAAATGTCACCCGCATAGGCATGTATACCATAATCCTTTAAAAGTTTTTTACTAATGTCTGCTGGGTCATATTTTAACATCCTGTACTTTAACATTTTCCTTGAAAGTTCCATTTGGAAACAATCACAAAATGGTCTGTCTTTACATCTACAAGATAAAAATTCAATCTGCAGATTTATTAATAGTTCCTGAAATTTAGGTTCAAGTTTTGATATAGCATCGGCTGAACTTAAAATATCAAGAGTTGAATCTGCAAAGAGTCTTGATGAAAGATTAGCCCTTAATGCTCGTGCAAGTTTTTGGCTAATACGTGTTGATAAATAAGCATTTTCAAATGGTCTTAAACCCACTGCAATATCAAGTGGTTGCAAAGGCTTTTTGGATATTATACCAGTTTTAATATGGTTAGCGTCCTCATAGTTCAAAAACGACATTGAAACAGCACGACCATAGTGGGTTGGTGATATTTTACCCTTTCTTTCAACTGCAAAACCATAGTCAAGTATTAGGTTACACGCCGTGTTAATATTCATGGGAATATCTTCATTAATGTATGCATTTTTAATTTCATTAATATTATGGGCTGTTCCAGCGCATAAATCTGAGAGTACTTGCTCAACCACTGCGTCTTCTGTGTAGTGTACATTGATGGATTCCACATCACTTTCTAGTAATGCAACTGCATGCATATCCTCTGTTATATCATCGTATTTTAATCCTATCTCGGGTATTAGATATACTTTACCCATATCATGGTAGGATGGCCTTCCAGCCCTACCAAGCATTTGGGAAAACTCATTGGGTGTTAACCATTTGTTCCCCATTGTAAGAGTTTCGAATATAACTTGAGAAGCCGGAAAATCAACCCCTGCTGCGAGTGCTGCAGTTGTTACTACAGTAGACATTTCCTGTTTTAGGAAATCCTTTTCTATTTTGCTTTTTTTAGCATAAGAAAGTCCCGCATGATAAGCAGCAGCATTAACCCCCCTTTTAACCAGATAATCTGCTATAGAATGGGTTTTTCTCCGTGAATTGGTAAATATTATGGTCTGACCTTTAAATCCCTTGGCTGATACATTTTTGTACTCTTGTTTTGCAAGTCTCTGCATAAGATCCTCTTTGTCATTTTCAGATCTTGTGAAAATAAGATGTCTTTCCAATGGAACTGGACGTTTATCATACTCTACGAGTTTCATTTTGAACTCATCAGCTATTTCACGGGGATTTTTAACTGTGGCGGATAAACCTATAATCTGTAGGTCCGGGAATAAAGTTTGTAATCTACGTATTAATCCCTTTAGACGTGGGCCTCTTTCAACATCATCCAGCATATGGATCTCATCTACAACTACTGTACCGAGTTTTCCAAGTTCAGAGGATTTGCCTGAACGTAAAAGGAAATCTAGACCTTCATATGTTCCTACTACTATTTCTGAATCTCTAACACGTTCATCATGTATTGAAAGCTCTTCTTTTGCATTTATTCTACTCATTCCCACGCGTATTGAAACTTTAAGTCCAAGTTTTTTGTACTTTTTTTTAAAGTCTCTGTGCTTCTGGTTGGCAAGTGCAACTAATGGTGTTAAGAATATGAATTTTTCACCCTTCATTGCACCAGGAACTCCTGCAAGTTCGCCTATGAGTGTTTTACCACTGGCTGTAGCAGATACAACTAGGAGATTTTGACCTTCTAAAAGTCCTTCATCAAGTGTAAGGGCTTGTACAGGTAGTAAATGTTTCCCATGACCTTTTAATATTTCTTTCAATTCCAATGGAATTTTAAGGTCGTCCATACTCACTTTAACGTTTTGATCATTACCCGTATCTATCTTGTCGTATAATGTCAGGTTAGGATTTTTAACAGGATTAAATCTTGGATCGAACATACTTAAAACCAGTTTCAAATCACCTGTTTTGTCGAGTATTCTTTTGAAGTTTTCAAATGTACTCATGTCAAATGAGTGTGCCTTTAATTCTCTTTTTATTTCTTCCTCAGCACATTTCCTACAGAGGTATTCATTATGATATAGGTAAGAAGAATCTCTACGGATTAAGGTTATAAAACCTTCAAAAGTACAGTGTCTACACATAAGAGTTCTTTTGAAGGGTATATCCAGAGAATTTAACATTTCTTCAGTTTCAATGTCTTCACCAATGAGATAAACATTCTGTTTTCGTAATATTTTAACAGCTTCGCTCGGAGGTAAAAGGCTCTCATTTTCGGGATCTTTCTTGACTATAAATTTATATGGCCTTACTTTATCCCCTGTCCTTTTTAATTTGAGATAACCATAAAATAAAGGTTGTCTCCGATTATTCACAGCACCCTTAGCGCTGCCAATTGGAAACATTTCCAATATTTTCTTATTTTTCCTTAAAATTATCATTTTTTTTCTTGATTTGCTAGAATTAATTCTTAATTCACAGTGTCAGTTCATGGGATTTCGCATAAAAAAAAAATAGAAGAATTTCGAAACATACGCTAGTTTAAAATTAAATATCTTCTTCTGATTCTTTAGCCAAGATTTCAACTGCTTGATCTCTGAGTTTAAATTTCATAATTTTACCGCTTGCAGTTAGTGGGAACTCTTGAACAAAGAAGATATGTTTAGGCACTTTGTAACGTGCTATCTTATTTGATGCATAATCTCTAATATCCTCTGAAGTTAACTGTGATCCTTCTTCTTTTATTATGAATGCTCCAATTATTTCCCCATATTTTTCATCTGGTATTCCAACGACTTGTACATCCATAATACTGTCTATGGTGTGAATGAATTCCTCTATTTCCCGAGGGTAAATATTCTCCCCACCCCTGATTATCATGTCTTTGATACGGCCCACAATTGAGTAATATCCTTCCTCATCACAAGTGGCCAGATCTCCGCTGTGAAGCCATCCATCTCCATCTATAACTTCTTTGGTTTTTTCGGGCATTTTGTAATATCCCTTCATCACATTGTAACCTTTACAGCATATTTCACCAGTCTGATTGGTTCCGAGAGTTTCACCTGTTTCAGGGTCTACAATTTTAACCTCACAATTTGGTAGGGGTTTTCCCACAGTTTCAACACGCTTTTCAAGTGGGTCATCAACACTGGTCTGTGTGAATCCTGGTGAACCTTCTGTTAGGCCATAAACACTGGTTATTTCTGTCATGTGCATGTCCTTAACAACTTTTTTCATTGCCTCGATTGGACATGGTGAACCCGCCATTATACCAGTACGAAGGGATGATAAATCAAATATATCAAACATTGGGTGGCTGAATTCTGCAATGAACATGGTTGGAACTCCGTACAATGCAGTACATTTCTCCTTTTGTACAGCACCAAGCACCATCAAAGGGTCGAAAAGTTCTATCATTACCATTGTGGCCCTATGCGTTATTATGGCCATAACTGCCAGCACAATACCAAAACAATGGAATAATGGAACTGTGATACATAATCTATCCTCTTCAGTAAATTTTTGCCTTTCACCTATATAATAACCATTGTTGAGGATATTTCTATGGGTGAGCATCACTCCCTTTGGAAATCCTGTTGTTCCACTGGTATACTGCATATTAACAACATCACGATTACTAAGAGTCTTTTTAACGGTTAAAAGATCTTCATCATCGGTGTGCTTGCCCAAAAGCATCAATTCATTGGTATTGTACATTCCCCTATGCTTTTCTTGACCGACATAGATGACATGTTCTAAAAATGGGAACTCCTCACTTTTTAAACTACCTCTTTCTTGGGTTTTTAATTCGGGAACCAATTCATATATAATATCAATGTAATCAACATCCTGATAACCATCAATAATCGCAATTGTCTTCATATCGGACTGTTTAAGCACATATTCTAATTCATGACCCTTGTATGCAGTATTTACTGTCACGAGGACCGCCCCAATTTTAGCTGTTGCAAACATGAAAGTGAGCCAATCTGGTACGTTTTTAGCCCATATTCCTACATGATCTCCTTTACCAATACCTAAAGTTAAAAGCCCCTTTGCGAGCATGTTAACGCGTTCATCAAAATCTTTATAAGTAAACCTAAGGTTTCTGTCAGGATAAATTATAAACTCTCTTTCAGGATCTATTTCAACTTGTTTCTCTAGGAAATCTCCTAGGGTATCTTCAGTAAAAAGCATTTTCCCACCCCAAATCATCTTTCGGAATTATTATTTGAATATATCAATTTATATTGTATAGTTAATTATTAATTTTCTAATCCTTCGGGTATAATATGTTTCATCAACTGTTCCCTAATGGAATCAGGTATTGGTATACTCTTTTTTTCTATAAAATCAAAGTGTACTACGACTGCTTTTCCTTTAACTGCTAGTTTACCTTTCTGCCAAGCTTCATGACCCATAGTAAATGAGCTGTTTCCTATTTTTTCAATGAAAGTTCTAATCTCAACATCTTCCCCATAGTACATTTCACTTAAGAAATCAAATTCTGTTCTCACCATTATGAGCTTCCAGTTTTCATAGTCAAGTTCAAGATTAGGAGTGAACAGCCTAAATATTGGATTTCTGGCTTGTTCAAACCACACTGCAAGTACTGTATTGTTGACATGGCGAAGTCCATCAATATCGCCGAATCTTGGAGTTACAACTGTTTTATACATTTAATTCCTCTTTAATCATAAATCGATAAATTTTAAGCTTAAAATCGGTTGAATCATTCGCTTTTTAAACTTCTTTCTAATAAAACTTTATTCATATAGGTGTGTATATTACAGCCAGTATTTTGGCTTCATCATTATGAGCATGGAGTTCATGAGGAACAACAGAATCATAGTAGATACTATCTCCTTCAGATACTAGATAAGTTTCTTTACCATAAAGAACTTCTATTTCACCTTTCATTACAAATATGAACTCTTCACCCTCGTGGGATGAAAGTTCATAATCTTTGGTTATTGGTGGATGTACATCGATTAAGAATGGTTCCATGTGTCGGTCGGTTTTACCCGATGCAAGTGAATAGAATTCCAATTTACTGTCATTAAGATTATTGTTTTCACCAGAGAACCTGATTACACTATCAGATTTACCTGATTTTATTACCACTGGCCCTGTTTGAGGGGCATCGTCTAAAAAAGTACCAAGACGAACATTTAAAGCCTTTGCAATCTTTAAAAGTGGCGATAATGAGGGGATGAGTGCTCCGCTTTCAAGTCGTTCAATAAGTTCAACACTTAGTTTACTTTCTCTTGCAAGTTCTTCTATTGAAATTTTTTTATTCTCTCTTAATTGACGTATTTTTTCCCCAACTTGCATTTCTGACATTGAATCACCTTTTAAACGTCCATTTATTTATTATATATATTATTTTTTAAATTTACCATATTTGCTAGATATAGTTCATTATTATCATATTAATCTTATTTTTTTCATTATCAGAGTATTAAATAGTTTATATTGTTATCATTACAATCTCAAAGAAAAAAGAATATGATCTAATAATAATGGGAATTCTAAGTGTTAGTAACATTTTTTGTTGTATTTTTTGTTGTATTTTTTGTTGTGTTGTTTGTTGGTATAACAGTGGTGTTGTTGGTAACATTAAGCACAATTCGCTTTGTAATGTAAACTGGCTGGAAGTTAGGGTCTCCAATTGTAGTAATCTGTTCCTGACTATTCAAATTGAGTTTTGGTATAGTTAAACTACTTAGTTGTTCATTTCCAATTTTTGTAACATTTACAGCAGATGCAACTCCAAATGCTAATAATGCTATCATTAAAACTATGAACAAAGTTCCAGATTTCTTTGGATTCATTATAATCTACCCTATCTTTTTATTTATTAGAATGAACTATTTTCAGTTTATTAATTTTATTCGAATATATTACACATCGATTGATTGTGAATTCTGTAAATTTAATTAACACCAATATTCACTATTACTTTGCTATATTACTCAAATCATTTATATGCTACCACGGTGGTTCATTACTTCAAGAAATTGTAACAATTTGTAAGATCATGTTTAAACATTAAAATTTGAGCACAAATATAAAAAAAATTAATAAATGACTTTTGTACATTTAATAATTCAAATTCACTCCACTGTAACACATTTAGCAAGATTTTTAGGTTTATCTGGATCTATACCTCTTTCAATGCTTATGTAATAGGATAGAAGTTGTAATGGTACAACGTATGGTATAGGGGATAAAATTTCACTTATTTCATCATCCATCCCAATGACATCGTCTGATTCTATTCTTAAAGCTACATCTTCCGATGAACCAACACCTATTATGCTAGCTCCCCTAGCCTTAACTTCTTCAACATTACTTAAAGTTTTATCATGACGGTCTCCAGGAGGTACAACTGCCAATACAGGTACATCATCATCAATAAGGGCTAATGGTCCATGTTTGAGTTCGCCTGCTGCATAACCTTCTGCATGTATGTAGGTAATTTCTTTAAGTTTTAAAGCACCTTCCAATGCAGTGGGATAGGAAAATCCCCTTCCAAAAAAGAAGAAATCCGTTGAATTTTTATACTTCTTAGCTATTTGGATTATGTGATCCTCTCCTGCAAGAGCATTTTTCATGAAGCTTGGAACCATCTGAAGTTTTTCTAAAAGTTTGTTATTGCCATCCATTGCAATTGCAAGCATATAAATACATGTTAACTGACTTACATACGTTTTTGTAGCTGCAACTCCTATTTCAGGACCAGCTCTAGTATAAATAACATGGTCAGCTTCTCTAGTAGCTGTACTTCCAAGAACATTAACAATTGCAAGCGTTTCTGATTTTTTATTAGCGATTTTAAGTGCTCTGAGGGTATCTGCTGTTTCTCCAGATTGACTTATCAATATAACCAAGGTTTTTGTATTGAGAGCACCTTCAGAGAATATGAATTCTGATGCCAATACAACATCAGTGGGGATTCCTAACATAGTCTCGAATAAATATTTTCCTACTAAAGATGCATGATAAGATGTTCCACATGCAACAAAACATATTCTGTTGAATTCTGGAAACTTGGAAACTACATTCTCAATTTCTGGAAATTCTAAGAGTGTATCTTTAATAACTTCAGGTTGTTCATGTATTTCCTTTAACATGAAATGTTTATATCCACCCTTTTCTGCCATATCAGATGTCCATTCAATTGTATTAATTTTTTTATCCTGTATATTCCCATCAATATCTTTTATTACAACCCCGTTGGGGTCTAAGACTGCCATCTCATTATCATCTAGATAAATAACCTTTTTGGTATGTTCCAAAATAGCTGGAACATCAGATGCAAGGAAAAACTCATTTTCCCCAATACCCACTATTAAAGGGCTTTCCTTTCTAATACCTATTATCTTATCGGGTTCATCAGCAGAAATAGCTGCTATAGCATAGGATCCTTGAATATCCTTTGTAGCTAACCTAGATGCTACTTCTAAACCATTTCCCATTTCCATGTATTTCTCAATTAAATGAGGTATAACTTCAGTATCGGTGTCAGATGTGAATATATGTCCTTCATCTTGAAGTATTCCTTTTAATTCCTTGTAATTCTCAATTATCCCATTATGAACCACTGCTATTCTCTTTTTACAGTCCGTATGAGGATGTGCATTTTTTCCAGTTGGAAGACCATGCGTTGCCCATCTAACATGTGCTATTCCCATATTTCCAGGAATATCCGTTAAATCCAATTTTTTCTGGACATCATCTATTTTACCTTCATCTTTTTTGATGTATATATCTCCAGAAAGTGTTGCTATTCCAACAGAATCATAACCTCTGTATTCTAGCCTTTGAACGCACTCTAAAAGTACGGGTGCTGCTTTATCGTTAATTATACATGCTACAATTCCACACATGATTTCACCAGAGAAAATATTATATTAATAACGTATATGATCAGTTTTAAATAACCAAATCAAATATTTTAATCTACAAATTTTATGTGAATCCAAAAAATATTCATATCAAATATAAATCTTTTGCTTTATTGGTATTTATTATTTATGAACGCCAATATCATATAAAATTATCATGATTCCAATATGCTCAAATGAATCTCCATATAAAACTAGGTTGGTTTATAGATTAAAGATTAAAACGTCTTACAAATAAGTATTTTAGTGATTTATACAACTTAAGGTTAAGTAAGAAAAAAAGAGGCTATTAATTAGAAATAGGTAGGATCTTAATATTCAGTTTATCGATTAGTTGCAACTAATATATCCATATTTACTTCGTTTAAATTATCACATCCAGTAAGGATCATTGCCTTTTTAAGATCATCCTTCACATATTTGTAATACATTTTAACAGCTACATCTCCTCCAGCTATGGAGAGTCTTGCTAGAGGTCTGCCTATCAATGCAATATCTGCACCTAAAGCAAGTATTTTGAGTACATCAAATCCTGTTCTAACAGCACCATCTGCTAGTATGGGTATCTTTCCAGCTATCTCATTTGCAATATCTGGAAGTACTTCTGCCACTCCCTGGCCACCATCTAACACTCGACCACCATGATTAGATATATAACATGCCCCGGCACCAGAATCTAATACTTTTATTGCATCTTCAGTGCACATAATCCCTTTAAAAATCACAGGTTTTTCTGTTGAGTCAACAAGTTCGGTGATCTCTTTCTCACTCTTACGATAGACAGGTTTATTTGATGCATTCCAATAAGTGGATCCTGCTCCATCAAGATCTATACCAAGTGCTATCACATCCATTTCCTCGGCTAATTTTATCAACTGCAGCAGTCGCTCTTGCGATTGTGGTTTAAATATAGGTATACCCCATCCATGGTTCTCTCCAACAATTTTAACTCCAAGATCATCGGGACTCTCAGGAGTATTTCCAACCAACCCAATTGAACCAGAAGACATAGCTCCTTTTAAAAGTCCCCTATAAAGTGCATCTTCAGGTACAACATCATTCATGCTAGTTTTAACTCCTGAAAGGCTAGCACCCATAAAAGGAACTCCAATTTTCTTATTAAATATTGAAACAGACATATCAGGTTCATTATGTTCCTTTATAACCTTCATCTTTAGTTTATAACTTTGAAGAGAATTATAATTAGCCTCAAATGTTTTTCCCTGTCCTGCACCACCAAAACCTATGGATGCACCAAATTTTTGTCCGGTACAAGTCCTATCTGGCTGTCCATCACAAACTGGATATTCACCACAAATACCTGTTAACATCTTTCGAGCTATGGAACGATAATAATTCAAATCCTTTGTATCATGCTGTGTTTCCGTGTATGCAGTCATTTTAAGGGAAAAAATATCATCACGAATCTCTTGAAGGTAATCTTTAGGCATTCCACAAACCGGACAAAGCCAAGATTCAGGAATATCCTCTATATTTGTACCTGGTTCGAGCTTAGTATCATGATCACCCTTTTCTTCATCATACACATAAGTATTGCAGTAAGTACAGATGTATTTCATTTAATTCATTGTCTCCATAATAAAATTATCATTAACATTCTATTTATCATTAAAGTGATTTTTTGATATTATTTTTAAATCAAATAAATTATCTGCTTCATCTTCGGAGAGAATTCCCCGTTTTACAGCTATATCTTTAATGGATTTTTTATTTTTCATAGCTTCCTCAGCTATTTCAGCCGCCTTTAAATAGCCGATTTTAGGTGAAAGAAGAGTTGCAAGACTGGGATTCATTCCAGCAGTAATTGTTAATCTCGACTCTTTTATACTGATATCATCTACGCAACGGGACTGGAATACAGGGAGATAATTATTCAATAATTTAAGTGATATAAGAATATTATGGGTGATTATAGGTGTCATCACATTCAGATCGAGCTGTCCTGCTTGGTTAGCCAAAGATACAGCTGTATCATTTCCAATGATCTGATAAGATACCATGTTCAAACATTCTGCCATTACTGGATTGACTTTTCCAGGCATAATAGATGAACCTGGTTGAACTGGAGGTAAAATTATATCTCCAAGTCCAGCGGTAGGTCCCGATCCCATCAGACGTAAATCATTTGCTATTCTTATTAATTCCATTGCAAATTCCCTGAGAGAACCTGAAAAAGCAGCCATTTGTGACCGGCTCTGTAATGCTTCGTGACTGTTGGATGCAGGTACGAGATCTAGGGAAGTAAGTTCACCAAGTTTTTTTATTACATTTTCTCTGTAAAAAGGAGGGCTGTTAATTCCGGTTCCTGTAGCTGTACCCCCCATAGCTACTTCTAAAAGATCATTTCTTCTTTCATTTATCCTCGATCCAGCCCGGATAATTGCAGAGCTATATGCCAGAAATTCATCACCTATAGTCACAGGCATAGCATCCATCAAATGAGTTCGACCAGATTTAGGATTTTCGCTGAACTCTTTACCCTTATTTTTAAAAGAAATACCTAGTTTATCAATTACATTTAGAAGAATGTCTGCATCGTGGATAATTGCAATATGGGATGCTGTGGGAAAAGTATCATTGCTTGATTGTGATTTGTTAACATGATCATTGGGGCTTAAATATTCGTACTCACCCCTTTGTTTGCCCATTATCTCGAGTGCTCTGTTTGCAATCACCTCATTGATATTCATATTAAATGAAGTTCCCGCACCCGCCTGGAATATATCTATAGGAAATTGATCAGGATAATTTCCCATCAGAATATCATCTGAAGCCTTTAAAATAGCCTCACCACGTTCATTATCAAGAAAATCTAACTCCATATTGGTAAGTGCAGCTGCTTTTTTTACATTTACATATGCCATTATTAGTTCTGAACTTTCACCTATACCACTAACAGGGAAATTTTCTATTGCACGTAGTGTTTGAATACCATAGTATGCTGTAGCAGGAATCTCTTTTTCCCCTAAAGAATCCTTTTCCTTACGGGTCTTCATTATCGCTCCTCTCCCTCTTTTTCTAATTGTTCCCGGGCTTTGGCAATTGCAATAAGTGGCGGTACATCTTTTGGACAGACACGTCTGCAATTCCCATGAAATTTACAATCCCACCATCCACGTGGCATGTCTGCAGTTTTAATACGTTCAATTCCATTTGCTTCCCTTGGGTCTATATAGAATCTGTAAAGTTTTGCAAGAGCTGCAGGACCAAGATATTCGGGATCATTACCATCTACTGGACAAGATCCAAAACAAGCAGCACAGAGTATACAGTTAGTATAAAGTTCTAATTCAGGTATTGACTCTGGATCCATTAGTCTTTCCTTTTTTGGTGTAGAATCTGCTGGTTTAAATACAGGTTCAATTTCTTTGTAGTAATCAAAAAATTTATCCATATCCACTATTAAGTCCTTAATAACTGGAAGATGAGGTAATGGTTCGACTAAAACTTCTTCCTTCGGATTCCAATCGACATTTTCTTCAATAGCAGGGTAGAAAGATAGTGGAATCTTTAGATCTCCATTTAAAAGGGATTCTACTTGAGTCCTACATGCAAGCCTTGGGACTTTGTTAATGAGCATTGCACAAGTGCCGCATACTGCTCCTCTGCAAGAATAATGAAATGCAATAGAATCATCAAAGTTTTGTTGAAACTGAAATAACGCCCCGAGTACTGTCAATCCAGGTTTAAGTTCTAATTCAAACGTGTCATAACGAGGGTTTTCCATATTTTTATGATACCTGTATACCTTAAGTTTCATTTAGTATACACGCTCCTTTGGTTCAAACATTCCAATAGTTACTGGTTTATAGCTAATATTTAGATTTTTATCATCTAACTCAATAAGTGTATGTTTTAAATAGTTTTCATCATCACGATCTGGATGATCTGTTCTCGTATGTGAACCTCGACTCTCCTCTCTTTTAATAGCACATCTAGCAACCACTTCAGCAATTTTAAGCATACCCTCAATTTCTAAAAACTGTACAAGTGTTTGATTTACAGCTAAATTTTTATTATCAATTGTGAGGTGGGAAAATTTATTTTCCATATTTAAAATTTCTTTTAAACCTTTCTCCATTGTTTGTCCATCACGGAATATACCAAATTTTTGGAACATTGTTTCGGTCATTTCATCTTTAACACTAAAAATATTTGCACTCTTTTTTCGCCCCATTACCTCTTTAATTTTAGATTCAATATCATTTATCGCTAATTGTACAGCTTGAATATCCGGCTCTGGTGTTTGGTTAATATAGTCAATAATTTTATCTGCCACCAATCTACCAAATACCACAGTTTCTAGAAGGGAATTTCCACCTAACCTATTAGCTCCGTGTACACTGATACATGCACATTCCCCTGCAGCATATAACCCCGGAAGCATTGTAGCTCCATTAATGTCCGCATCAATTCCACCCATGGAATAATGCTGTCCCGGTTGGATTGGTATGGGTTCTTCAATAGGATCAACACCTGCAAAATCCATTGCGATCTGTCTTATTCCAGGTAAACGTTCCATAATACGATCAGAACCTAAATGGGTTAGATCTAGATGTACGTAACCACCATCAAAACCTCTGCCTTCTCGGATCTCTTGTTCAATCGACCTTGCAACAACATCTCGAGGGGCTAGATCTACAGAATTAGGAGCATATTTCTCCATAAAACGTTCTCCTTGACTGTTAATGAGAATACCGCCCTCTCCTCTTGCTCCTTCACTCATCAGAATATTAGTACCATACAATGTGGTTGGATGAAATTGTACAAATTCCATATCCTTTAATGGTACACCCACATTGAGTGCTAATGTCAAACCATCACCTGTATTTATGAGTGCATTAGTTGACCTGTTGAATACCCTACCAAATCCGCCTGTTGCCATGAGCACTGCTTTTGAAATAAACCCGTGTATTTTACCAGTCATAATCTCTATTGCAGTACATCCAATACATCTACCTTTATCCTTTACAAGTGAGGTCACGAAAAATTCTTCGTATATAGGAAAATTCTTGTTTAAAACCTGTTCATATAAGGTATGGAGTGCATTATGTCCTGTTCTATCTGCAGCATAACATGTTCTAGGAAATCCTGCACCTCCAAATGGGCGCTGGGCAATTTTTCCATTTTCTAGTCGTGACCAGACTGTTCCCATATGTTCCAGTTCGTATACAGTTGCTATTGCCTCAAGACACATTTTTTCAACAGCATCCTGATCAGCAAGATAATCTGATCCTTTAACAGTATCATAGGCATGCATTTTCCAATCATCAGAGGCGTCATCATCACCAGGGACATTACCTAACGATGCATTCATTCCTCCTTGGGCTGCAACGGAATGGGATCTGAGTGGATGTACCTTAGAAATTAATGCTCCACTCAAACCAGAATTTGATACTTGGAAAGCTGCTCTAAGTCCTGTTAGCCCCCCTCCTATAATAAGCACATCATGATAATGGATAGATTCCACAGTACTGGCAACACTAATTTCCTCGTTATGTTTTAAAGTTTTCAATATAGTAACGTTATCCCCTCCAGATTCCAAGTTATCACCAAAAAATAAAATGTAGAAGATGGAAATTTAATTTTAGAATCCGATTTCCCTATTCATTCAAGTTAATCCGGACATTTATGTTTAGTATATTCCCATTTTAAGTTTAAATAGATTTTTACCCTAAAAATGTACTTGTTATATGAATTTATATAATTTAATTTATAATTTCATGAATTAATATTTTTTGGAATTGTTGTAAAAATCTTTATTATAATTATGAAAATAAATTCAACAATGAAATCAATAATTAGTCGATAAAAAGTGAGTATTTTTCTACTAGTAATTCTTAGTATATTTAATAAAGATAGCGATTAAAAAGAATTTATTCCAGTACCAAATTTTTATTTACGTGTTTAAAGAATTTTATATATAATTATTATACAGAATTTACAGAAATTTATTTGTAAAAAAAAATTCAACGGAAGTTTAAAATGAATCCAAAAATGGGAAATCTGATATATGCTGGTAAAGCAAAGGATGTATATGGAACAGACGATCCAGAGCTAGTTATTGTCAAATTCAGGGATGATATCACTGCTGGTGACGGAGTTAAAACTGAAAACCTTGTTAAGAAGGGTTTTTACAATTCCATAATTTCTTCAAAGTTTTTTGAAGTTCTTGAAGAAGTAAAAATAAAAACCCAATATATAAAATTGATTAAACCGGGTTATATGCTTTGTAAAAAGCTTGAAATGATACCACTGGAAGTTATTACACGAAACATTGCAGCAGGAAGTCTTTTAAAAAAATTCCCATTCAAGACCAAACAGGAATTAAATCCCCCAATCATACAAATGGACTATAAAAACGATGAATATCATGATCCAATGTTAAATGATTCCATTACAATCGCCTTGGATCTTGCAAATCAAGAACAACTAGACATGATTAGGGATATAACAATAAACATCAATAATGTTCTAAAAGATTTTCTTTTAGGTAAAAATATTCTATTTCCAGATTTTAAGATTGAATATGGATTTGATAACCACAGAAACATAGTTTTGGGTGATGAAATAAGTCCTGACACATGTAGATTTTGGGATTCAAAAACAAGTGAAGTTCTAGATAAAGACTTGTTCAGGAAGGGTGAATCTGGAGTTATGGACGCTTATGTCAAAGTTGCATCAAGAATACTAACAAAAGAAGATCTTAAAAAATGGGATATTGAAAACTTTGAATCAGAAATTTAAGTTAAAAAAAATATTTAAAATCAAATAAATCAGAATTATATAATTAAATAGATCAGGACAATAAATTCAATTAATATCCAAAGGATTGGTGAATATCAATGAAATATGATGCAGAGGTTAAAATAAGTCTAAAAAAAGGGATGTTAAATCCTGAAGCTGCAACAATACAAAGAGCTTTAGCTTTACTTGACTATCAAGTAGAAAATACAGCCACAGTAGATATTATCAAGTTCTCAATTGAGGGAACAGACAAAGGGATAGTAAAAGAAGAAGTTGATGAAATGTGCCAGAGACTACTCTGTAATCCCGTAATTCATGATTACAATATCACAATATCTCCAAAAGAGGAATAAAATATGAAAGTAGGGATAATAAGATTTCCTGGATCTAACTGTGATCGAGATGTTTTCCATGCATTGGAACTGGCAGGTACTGAACCAGAATATATATGGTGGAGCAAAAGGGATCTTTCGGATTTTGAAGCAATAGTGATTCCCGGTGGCTTCTCATATGGTGATTATTTAAGAGCAGGAGCAATAGCAGCCATCACACCGGTGATTAATGGAATTACAGACTGTGTTAAAGAAGGTAAACCCGTTCTGGGGATATGTAATGGTGCACAGATACTTGCAGAGGTTGGACTAGTACCAGGAGTATTTACTGAAAACCAGAATGCAAAATTCATATGTGAATGGACAGAATTAAAGGTTGAAACTTCTAGAACACCATTCACAGCCATGTATAAAAAGAATGAAATAATAAAAATGCCAATAGCCCATGCAGAAGGCCGTTACTTTACAGAAGATCTTAAAAAACTTCAAGATAATGATCAGATTGTGTTATCATTTGAATCAGAAAATCCAAACGGATCAATGCAATCTATATCTGGAGTATGTGACAAAGAAGGATTGGTATGTGCAGTGATGCCTCATCCAGAAAGGGCTTCAGAAACTATTTTAGGATCTGATGATGGTTTAAAATTCTTTAAGGGAATTGTTAAATATTGATTGTGTAATGGAATTTTATAATACCAGAACTATTAGAAGAGATCTGGTAATCTCAAATTTATAGATAAAAAGCATATTTTAAAATTTCTTTAAACAGTTAAAAACTTAAAATAAGTTATTTTATCCTAAAATTAAATAAACTCAATAATAAAAATTTCACAGGTGAAACAATGGTTGTATATTTGGTGGGTGCTGGACCCGGAGACCCTGATCTCATAACAGTTAAAGCTATTAAAGCTTTAAAAAAAGCTGATGTAGTTATATATGACAGACTTGCAAATGAAGAAATATTAAAGCATGCTGAAGGTGCTGAACTCATTTATGTCGGTAAAAAGGCAGGGGAACATTACAAAAAGCAAGATGAAATAAATCAGATCCTAATCGATCAAGGACAAAAACATAATACTATTGTCAGGTTAAAGGGAGGAGATCCGTTTGTATTTGGTAGGGGTGGTGAAGAGATGCTTGCTCTTTTAGAGCAAGGCATAACTGTAGAATTCATCCCAGGAGTAACTTCAGCTATCGGTGTACCAACATCTGCAGGACTTCCAGTAACACACAGGGGAGTTGCAACTTCATTAACAGTTGTCACAGGACATGAAGATCCAACTAAACTTAATAAACAGGTCAAATGGGATTTTAAAGCAGACACCATCATAATTTTAATGGGTATTGGATTATTAAAAGAAAATATTAGGGAAATAATAAAACATAAAGACCCTGAAACTCCTGTTTGTGTGATTGAAAATGGTACGATGTCTGATCAGAGAATACTTACTGGAACACTCAAAAACATCACAGAAAAACATATAAATACCCCAGCGCTTGTGATTGTGGGTAATGTTGTGGATGTTTTTAAGGAAGCTTTGATTAAAAAATCTGAACATAAGAAGGATTAATAATGGGATACAATGAATTTGAAGGGAAGATAATTGGTATAACCCGCCCAGCTGAAAGAGTAGATGAAGCTGTTAGTATAGTAAAACAACACGGTGGAACTGCATTAGTCGCACCAACAATTGAACTCCGGGTATCAAATACCCAATCACTTTCAGATCTTTGTAAAATGGCCGGAGAAATTGACTGGCTAATATTTACATCCCCAACAGGAATAATATCTCTAGTTAAGCATTGTAATAATATTAAAGACCGTTTAAACCCTCTTTGTAAGATAGCTGTAATTGGACCTAGAACAGAAAATTTTCTTGAAGACCAGGGACTTAAAGCAGATGTTGTTGCAAAGGAATACACAGCAGAGGGCTTACTTGAAATTTTTAAGGGATTAGAAATTAAAGATAAAAAAATTGGACTTCCAAGAACTTTGGCAGCCAGGAACAAACTTCCTGAAGATCTTAAAAAAATGGGTGCTAATGTGTTTGTTGCCGAAGCATACAGATCTGGACTTCCTGAAAATAAAGATAAAGTTCAAGCACTAATAACTAGTATAATCAATAGAGAAGTTGATGCATTAACCTTTACAAGCACATTAACCGTTCAAAACTTGTTTAAAATAGTTAAAGAAGAAAATAAAGAAGAAATACTCGAAATTCTTAGAAATGGAGAAATTATTGTTGCTGCTATTGGCCCTGTGACTGCCAAACCCCTACAAAACCAGGGAATCCCAGTTTTAATACCTAAAGAATACACTGTAAATGCCATGCTTAAGATTTTGATGGATAAGTTTAATGAATGATGTTAAAGAAATGGAAGATTAATATTAGAATATAAAATATAGTTCGGATATTCCAAGGTGAGGATGAATATGAAAGCAATAATATGGCCAGCTTACATCGATTCAAAGAAAACCAAAAATGAAGGAAGGAAGATCCCCCATGTTGATGCGGTGGAATCTCCAAAATTGCGAGAAATTTCCAAAGCAGCAGATAAACTAGGTTTAAATCCTGAAGTAGAAAAGAGTAAATCATATTCCAAATCATGGTGGGAAATTTCTGGAAGGGTAACTGTTGACAAGAATATACCCAAGAGGGAAATCATGATTAAAATAAGTAAGATGATTAGTGGTACTCGAAAGAAGTAAACAGGATAATAATTTTTATATTAAATTTTAATTTACATTCAAGGAGTTAAAATGCTTAGATCACATAAATTAATGAACTTATCGTTTCAAAAAGCGCATGAACTGGTTAATAAATCTGAAGACATTAAAATATATACTCATATAGATTGTGATGGCGTTACAGCAGGTTCTATTCTTTCTTCCATGCTTGATAGGCTTGACAAGGATCATGAAATAGAATTTATTAGTTTAGATAAAATTGATGATCTTGAATCGGAAAATGAACTTACAATATTCTCTGATCTTGGATCTGGACAAGATATGAGTAAATTTTGTACATCATCATCCAAAACACTGATTCTTGATCACCATCCACCCATTAGAAAAATGGATGAACCGGTTAATGGGAAACTTGTAGAATTAAACCCCCATTACCATAATATTGATGGTTCTTATGAAATTTCAGGTGGTGGAATGACTTATCTCCTTGCTAGAACATTTGGATATAATGATCTTAGCTGGATGGGTGTTTTAAGTGCTGTTGGAGATATGCAAAACAGTTTTTCAGGGAAGATGGTAGGTCTCAATGATGCTATACTGAATGAAAGTATTCAGAGCAATTTAGTTAAATCAAAATACGACTTAGCCATCTACGGCAGACAGACTAGACCTATATTTGTAGCATTATCATATTTTGGAGATGTAAATCTTCCCATTACAAATAACAAAACTGAATGCCTCCTGCTCTTAAATAAACTTGATATCCCTTCTAAAAATGGGAAAAAACATAGATCACTGTGTGATCTGAGTATTGAGGAGAAAAGTAGATTATTTTCTGAGTTAGTTAGGATGTTAAGCAGAGAAGTCCCATCTAGATATGTTAAATATGTACCAAAGTTAATTTCAGGAGATTCTTACGAGTTTTTAATGGAAGAAAAATACTCACCACTTAGGGATGCAAGTGAATTCTCAACTGCTGTGAATGCTTGCGGAAGACACAATCACCATAATGTTGCCTTAAATGTTTTAAAAGGAGATAGAGGTGCAGGACTTGATGAAATGGAACAATTAGCTCTTGAACATCGGCGTTATCTTGCTAAAAAAATGGAATGGATTAGGGGTGATGATAGGATTATTCCTCTTAAAAACATTCAGTACTTCGAAGGCTCAGAAATAAAAAGTGAAGTAATAGGAACCATAGCAGGGATGATATTAAGTTATGGAGACTGGAAAAAGCCAATTATAGGTTTTACGCCAATAGGCGACGGTAAAGAAGGGATAAAGGTATCACTACGATGTTCAAGATTGCTTGCCTATGATGGTATCCATTTCGGAAATTTAATAAGAAGGGTTGCCAAGAAGGTTGGTGGAAGTGGAGGTGGGCATTCTGTTGCCTGTGGAGCTTACATACCGGAAGGTAGTACAGATAAATTTTTAACACTCTTTGATGAAAGTTTGAAGGGATTGATATAATATTAATTGACATTAAATAGAAGGGGATTTGACTGTGAAAGTTTTCAAGAAAAAAGGTGAACTCACAAGATTTCAGATTCTTGCAGATATTGCAAGGGAACAACCACATCTCCGACAGAAGGACATAGCTCAAAAGCTGGGAATTACTGTTCAAGCTGTTTCAGAAAATATTAAAAGTCTTGTTGATGATGGTTTTGTAGAAACTGGGATGGGTAATGCAAGATATAAAATAACCAAACGAGGTATTGAAAAGGTTAAAACTGAAGCTTTAGATCTAAGGAAATATGCAGACAATGTTCTTGACACCATGAATACCTATAAATCAGTTTGGCCTGCAATTGCACGTGAAGATATGCAATCTGGAGAAACAGTTTGGTTAGAAATGGAAAATGGTACACTATATGCAGGTAAAGAAGAAAAATCTGCATATGCAAAAGTTTTAAAAACGGCTAGTGCAGGCGATGATGTAGCATTAGAGAAATTGGGAGGTACAATTCAACTCAAACCTGGTAATATAGTTGTAATACAAGTTCCAACTATTAAAGAAGGTGGATCTAAGGCCTGTGATAATGAAAGAATCATGGATATATATAACAGAGGATTTGATAAGGTCGGTATAATGGGCACAGTTTCAAGAGCTGTAACAACTAAATTGAATATAAAAGTTGATTTTGAATTTGCTACTCCTGATGCTACTGTTGCGGCAGCTAAAAGAGGACTCAATGTGGTTGTATTTACAGTTGGTAAGATGAGTAAGAGTTTGATAAGAAAACTTGAACATGAAGAATTAAGATATATAGTGGAAGATGTTTCATCAGAATAAACACATTATTATTCTAATTTCATTTTTGTTTCAATTTCATTAACTTTGAATAAATATTCAAATTTTATAATAAATTTTCAAAATTATTTTAAGATATGATTAAAGGAATTTACAGCCTTCAGAATCAATCTTAGAGATTATGGCTTCTTTAATTGATGTATCAGGTGTTTTTGAAAGTGCAAATGCTGTGTTACCAAGCATTGCCATCGATGCACCGATGGTTTCATCTTCAAGAGTTGTTATTAAATCCATGACTTCATTGCTTAAAAGTCCTGTTTCCATTGCAAATCTCTTTGAGAGTTTTAAGAACGTTTTAGGATCAGGGTTCTTTAATAGTTCTTTTAGCATATGTCTACCAGTTTTATTGATTCTTTTTTTGTGTGTAGGATCTCCTATTATTTTCGAAGTTTCAATTCCACCAAGACTCTTTGAGATTACATAAAGATCATCGGCCAGGATCATTTTATCCGTTATAGCAACACCAGGAGCACCTTCTTTAAGTCTAAATGTTATTCCCCCATTGACCTCTGCAACAACATCTCCGAGTCCACTCTTCATTTCAATCTCCGCAAGGTGTGCCATCGAAGCAGCATTATTGAATGTAATATCCAGTTCAAGAATCTTGGCTATTGCCAGAGCAGTGCCTAATGCACAAGCAGCTGAAGTACCATAACCTGCACCTATAGGTACTTCCATTTCATGATCTATCAAAATAGTCCTATCACAGATCATGTTGTTTATATTAAAATTCTTTTCCATTAACTCCAGTGTTTTAAAAGTTATTGTGGCATTTTTATCATCATGTACACCGTTAATTTTAACATCTGCTTTAAAACCGTCTTCATATTCCTTGTCAATTATTTGAAGTTTAGTAACTACCCCTGTATCCAATGCAACACCTGCACCGCATGATCCTCTTTTTAAAGGTTGTTGATGATCTACTATTTCAAAAAAGCCTGTTATATGGGATGGTGCGAAAACTGAACATTTCATTTTTATCACTATATCTAATATGAAGAGTTACCATAATTACTTTTCTTCTTAATTGTCAATTTCTATCTAAAAACTTCTGTATTTTTAGAAAGATAATTTAATTTTGATAGGATTTTATAAGAAAATTTGAACTTGTAAATATTTATTGATCTGGAAGGGATAATCAAAAATTTATCATTGTAATTTCATAAGAGTTAGTGGAGATAAAAAAAATGTTGATACATAACAAAATAGATTATACAAGAAAAAAACAACGAAGACAACTTGAAAGAGAAAAATTAGCTAAACAACATAAAACAGTTAAAAAACCTCAAAAATTGGAAACTCGCCATTTAACTGAACTATGAGTTTATTTAATGGATAATTAAATAAATCAATTTCTTTTTTAAGAGAACATATTTTACTTTTTTTGGGTTATAACCAAAAATCCTTATTTTTAGAAGATAAAACTAACATCAAAATATTAGGTATTAATTTTAACAGGAAATTTTATGTTTAAACTAATAAAACGTGAGTATTTGTGTTAGATATTACAAGTATTAACTAATAATTAATTAAAAGCATTTACATATTATCCGAAGAATGTTTGGAGGTTGATTTATGGAATTATCAGTTGGATTAAATAAAGATAAAAGTATCATGAAAATGGAAAACCCTTGTACAGGAACATTTTTACTTTTAAATAAAAATGAAGCCATTAAATTAAAAAAAGATTTAGATGTGCTAATCAAACAAATGATTGTATAATACTAATCAATTTGATATCATTTAATAAAATTAAATATTCATTAATATTTTATTTTTTCTTATAGATTCTCTTCTAAAATAATTTTATAATATGGAGTTCAATCATACTGAATAATATTTTGAAAAAAATTTTATTAAACTGCAACACCTCCAATATTTACATTATAAAAGAAATAGAAGTTTATAAATTTTAATTAATATAAGAAATAATATAAAAATATCTTTAAACAGAAGTATAGTATATATGAAGTTCCAATCAGGATACAAGTAAAATTTGATGACTTAACTTCTAAAAAATGTATATATAAAAATTTATTGGTGATTCCACATTAAAAAAAGAATAGACCTCCATACACATAGTATATTTAGCGATGGTGCATTGTTACCATCAGAAATAGCAAGACGTGCACAGGTATTAAATCATAGTGCTGTAGCAATAACTGATCATGTAGATGCTTCAAATATTGAATGTGTTGGTAAGGTGATAAATGCTGTAAAGGACATAAAAGACAATTGGGATATTGAAATTATACCAGGGGCTGAAATAACCCATGCACCTGCAGAAATAATCGACAAACTGGCCCATCAAGCTAAAAAATTTGGGGCAGAAATTGTTATTGTTCATGGGGAGACTATAATTGAACCCGTAATTGAAGGTACAAACTGGAGTGCAGTTAATTGTCCGGAGATTGATATTTTAGCACATCCTGGACTTATAACAGTTGAAGAAGTTGAAATGGCAAAGGAAAACAATATAGCCTTGGAGATAAGTTCAAGAAGAGGTCATTGCCTTGGAAATGGCCACGTTGCTAAATTGGCTGTTGAAGTTGGTGCAGACCTAGTTGTAGATACAGACACACACATGCCTGAAGATTTAATATCCTATGAAATGGCTTATAAAGTGGCATTAGGGGCAGGATTACGAGATGATGAAATAAAGAAAGCTTTAAAGGATAATCCTGAAAGAATACTTAAAAATAAAGGTTTGTTAAAGTAGTTGAAATAAAAATAATAAAAAGGCGGTATTATATGAATGATACAATAGTTGGAATACTATATATAATTGTAGCACTCCTAATAGTGGTAGTAAAATATGCAATACCTCAGTTCTTTGATATCTTAATTTGGTTGATTGCTATTGGTTTAGCAGCTACTGGAGTATATTTCATAATGAAAAATCGTTAGTTAAAATTAATTTTTTTATTTTTTTAGATACTATTAAATTATCTGTAAAATGAATAATACATATCTTTAATTATTTATTATATTCTAATGCTTCAAATAGGATATGTGGATATTTACTTCTATAAATTAATTAGCGGATATAAACTAAAAAAACTGAAGGTGTTAATATGGTTATGAAACTTTATAATTTTGTTGAAATAGTTAATGAAATTGAAAATGCAACTATATATGTTGAAAATTATACTTGTGAAGATTCTCCTAATGGAAATGAAATTCATATGGTTGAGATGAACGTTGAAGATACAGACACTGAAAATATTGAAGCAACATTTATAATTGAAGCGGAATCAAAAAAAGCCCTTGATCAACAAGTAAAATTCACATTAGGTGGATACTTCAATAAAATTGATGTTGTAAACAAATTATATTAAATATTTATTATTTTATACTTCACATTTAAAATGATTAAATATAATATCCGCCATGAATCACTACTTACTTTACAATAAATTGAGTTTATATCTTTCAGATCATTTGATGAAAACTTTAATAAAAATCAATTTTATTTAAAGTAGTTTGGATTATTAGCGAGTACATCATATTCAACAATAATATCCTTTCCTAACACGTAACTTTTTTTTAGTTTAAGCTTTATCGAATCCTTCATGTAGTCAACACCTACTCCATCAGCAAGTGTTTTAGCTTCTTTTCCTCCTGCAATCATCGGAGCTATACAAACACGCACCTCAGAAACTAAACCATCTATCAACATTGAATAGTTCAGTGTTGATCCACCTTCGAGCATGATAGTTTTTACACCCTTCGAAGATAATTTTATCATCAAAGCATCTAGATCAACACTATTTTTACCACAGATTAATACTTCCGCTTTTTCCTTTAACTCTTTAACACGTGATGAATTAGCAGTCTCTGTAACAGCTATAATTGTATTGGCATCGGAGTTTAAGACTCTAGAAGAAATGGGAGTTCTAGCTTTACTATCAACAATAATTCTTAGCGGATTGTCTTGTTTTTTTGCAGGAATCTTATGTACAGTAAGTTTTGGATCATCGGTTATTACCGTGTTTATCCCAACCATTATTGCATCAACATCTTTTCGAAGTTTATGTACTCTCAAAAGATCTTCTTCACCCGAAATTTCTGAACTACCCGTTTTAGCGGCAATTTTCCCATCAAGAGTCATTGCAGAGTTCAATATCACATAAGGTTGTTTATTTTTTTCGGATAACATTTTTATCACTAAATATAATCATTTTTGGGAAAATTATCCCTAAATTCCATTAAATAATTCTTTTTGTATAAATAATTGATTATAATTTTTACTTAAAAGTAAAAGATACAGTTTGATCTTAAATTGGTTTATATTATGTTTTTATAAGAAGTAACAAATATTTAACACTACCCAAATAGGATTTTCAGCTAAAACAAACAATTTAAATCAAAACTTTTTATATAACTGACAAATACATGGTTCATTAAATTCTCAAATTTTTAAAAAGCAATAATTAATTATTGCAATGATAATAATAATCCCATTATATGTTCTTGATCTTAAAAACAGGAAACTAAAATGGTTATTTTTTCATTTCATTTTTTTCTAAGATAGATTTATGTATTTTAATGAACATTTAATAAACAGGAGGTTGTTATTTGGAAGACCGTTACACTAAAGGTTTAAAAAACCTTGAAAAAATACATCCTGAGGCAAGTAAAGCATTAATGGAAAGTTTAAAAAATATAGCACCAGATCTTGGACGTTTTGTTGTTGAATTTCCTTATGGAGATATATATGAACGTCCTGGACTTGACCTTAAATCACGTGAGATTGCAACCATAGCAGCTCTCACTGCCATTGGAGATACAAAACCAGAACTTAAAGATCATATTAAAGGTGCACTGAATGTCGGGTGTGAAAGACAAGAAATAATCGAAGTTATAATCCAAATGACTGTCTATGCAGGATTTCCACGTGCTATAAATGGAATGAATATTGCAAAAGAAGTATTTGAAGAATTAGACAACGAAATTATTTGAACCATTTTTTTTAACCTGAAAAAATTAATATACAAATTTAAATTTTGAATATTTTCTTTGCATTTTTTTCAGTTTTTTTATCAACTTCACCCATAGAAATTGATTTTTTTTCTGCTATAACTTTAACAGCTTCTTCAACAAATGCAGGTTCATTCCTAATCCCTTTAAATGGAGATAGATAAGGACTGTCTGTTTCTGTTAATATATTTGTTAAAGGAATTCTTTCTGCCAGGTTTTGATGGTGTTCGGAAAAGCATACAATTGTTGAAAGTGATATATGATATCCTTCCAATACAATACGTTCAGCAGTTTCAGCATCTCCACCGTAACAGTGAAAAACAACATTATCAATTGAAGATGCTTTTTTTACCATTTCAAATGCTTTTTTTTCTGCTCCCCTTGCATGTATTATTAGAGGTAATTCATATTCTTCTGAAAGTTTAATAAATGTTTGGAAGAGGTTGATTTGTCTTTTTTGTGCATTAGTATCTGTTATTTCATGAAAATCTAGGCCTGTTTCACCTATACCCACAGCCAGATCTATATTGTCATTTATCTCATCTAATGCTTGTTTAATAATTGATTGATCAGCTTTTGAAGCTTTTGATGGATGGAATCCTAATGTAGAATATAAAAAACCCGGATATTCTTTTTGGAGGTTTAATGTTCTTCTATTACCTCCCAAACTAGCTCCAGAGTTCATTATGGCATTTAATTTATCTTTAGCTCTCCCCATTACTTCATTTCTATTCTTATTATATTCTTTGAAATCAACATGGCAGTGTGTATCAATCATAATTCACCTTTATTACCTTTAAATTCCAAAACGTCTTTCTCTTTGCTGATAACTTCTTAAAGCCCTTAAAAAATCTACTTTACGTAATTCTGGCCATAGACTATCACAGAAGTATAGTTCAGAATAGGATGATTGCCATAATAAAAATCCACTCAGTCTTTCTTCACCACTTGTACGTATTATAAGATTTGGATCCTCGAGACCTGCGGTGTAAAGATTTTCATTGACTGTCTTCTCGTCAATCTCATCTATGCTCATCTTGCCATCTCCAACTTCTTTTACTATTTTCTTTATAGCATCCACTATTTCGAGACGACCATCGTATCCTATGGCTATGTTGACAAGTCTATCATCATACGCTGCAGTTGATTCTTCAGCTATTTCAATAGCCTCCCTTACATCTTCAGGTAGGATTTCCATCTTACCAACAGCTTTTATTCTAACTCTATTTTTATGAATTTTCTCATTTTGTGCTATTCCCATGAAATTTTCCTTAAAAAGATTCATCAATCCTCTAACCTCATTTTCAGGGCGGTTAAAGTTTTCAATTGAAAATGCATAAACTGTAACGATTTCAATTTCGAGATCTACACACCAATCTAAAAATTTCTCTAATGTACCTACACCCCTTTTATGGCCCTCTATAGCACCTATATTCCCTTGAATCTTTGAAAATCTACGATTACCGTCCATTATTATGGCAACATGTTTAGGCATGTTCTCTGGCGTGAGATTTCTGGATATATACCATTCATAAGCTTTATAAACAGGTTTTAAAATGGACATTTTCAGCTCCTTTGCTACATTATGATTATTAGGTTATTTTTTTATAAGTATAAAAAAACTAGTATTGTAAATTGTTATATTATGATTTGGATTATTTAATTCCATCTAATAAAAAAAAGTTTAGGTAGTATTATCAACAATATAATTATTTATTACTTCTCTGAAAAATTAAATAACTATTTAAGGTCAGAAAGACGATTTGCAAGGATTAATGCCCTTTTGTAACCATTATTATCTTGAGAACGGGAGGTATCAATGTAAATTTCTTTCATTCCCAATGTAATTGCACCATAACTTTTTGCACCAGCAACAAGTACTAGTGTTCGGAAGATGGTATTTCCAACAATTCCATCCGGAGCTATGATTAAGTTTGCCCCATCACTTAGGGCATCTTCTATTAATGCATAATAATGTTTAACATCAATAAATCTATGTCTAATAAGTGAAGTTAATTCTTCTCCCGCATCCATAGATTCATCTACCTTTCTGTTTCTTCCTTTATCATGTGGTCTTCCACTAGAAAGGACTGCTATTGATGGTTTAACTCCTTCTGCTTCCAGAAATTTTGATCCTAAAATTGCAATCTGGAGTTTCTGTGATACAGTTTCTCCCTCATCGATCCCCACAGGTGCCAAAAGAAATGTTTTACCTTTAAATTCTATATAGGATGCCCTGTACACTTCAGGATAAATCTTCTTCAGTTCAGACATTATCAAAGAAGCACTGAGAGATCCCCTTATAGCAGCATCAACCTTCCCACTGAAAAGCAGTTCAATTAGTTGATCCTCTGATTCTACTTTAACAACATCAAAATCAACATCAGCTATGGCTTCTAATACCTTCTTATTTTTTCCAACACCAGCAGCAACTACCATGTCATTACTCCAATTCATTATACAATGTTTCATTTTAGTATTTATATAATGTTAATTATTAACTTTTAGTTATAACAATTTAGAAAGATGGTTTGCAAATTTTAAAACCTTTATAAAACCTTCAAACCTCTGTAAGTTTTATATTTCATAGAATAGGCTTATTTGGATCTATTTTTATCGTTTATTGTAATTTTAGTTTGCTAAAAAGATTTAATAATAAGATCTAATTTATATTTGTAAGTTGAAATATTTGAAAATAATTAACTTACAGTTAAAATTTAAAAGTTGTATTATATAAATTTATCTAAATAGATCATTTGGAATGAAAAGGGAATATGTAAAAAATGAAAATAATTGGATAAGGATATAAATTGATTAAACATCCTTTATGGTTTTTATAGCCTCGTCAATAATGTCTAAAGTATTCTGGATATCAACATCATCATGCATCTTTGATAAAAAACAGCACTCAAACTGGGATGGTGGTATGAAAACACCTTTATTAAGAAGTGTTTGGAAGAATATATTGAATTTTTCAGTATCAGCTGTTTTTGCATCTTCATAATTCCATACTTCATTTTCTGTGAAATATATTTGGAACATTGAACTCAAACCTGCAACTTGATAATCTAAATTATGAACATCAAGAATATCTTGTATACCATCCCTTAAACTGTCCCCTTTAGTATTCATAGCGGAGTAAAAACTATTATTAAGTTGTTTAAGTGTCGCTAAACCTGCAGTAATTGAAATCGGATTACCATTAAATGTTCCTGCTTGATAAACATTTCCAGATGGGGCTAACATTTCCATTAATTCTTTTTTACCAGATATGGCACCTATTGGAAATCCTCCGCCTAAAATTTTTCCGAAAGTAACTAGATCAGGTGTGACTCCAAAGTATTCCTGAGCACCACCTTCAGAAATCCTAAAACCTGTTATTACTTCATCAAATATTAGAATAATGCCATTCTTTAAAGTTATATCTCTTAAAAACTCTAAATATTTATCCATTGGAGGTATAATCCCAATGTTACCCATTATTGGCTCAACAATTATGGCAGCTATAGATTCACCTTCGGCCTTAATAATGTCAACTATTCCCTCTTCATTATTGAATGGTATTAAAATGGTGTTCTTTGTTGTTTCATCAGGAACTCCAGGAGAATCAGGTAGTCCAGCCGCACCAGATCCAGATTTAACAAGTACATAGTCATGTGCACCATGATATGCTCCTTCGAACTTAATAATCTTTTTTCTGCCGGTTGCAGCCCTTGCCAGCCTAATTGCACTCATGGTTGATTCTGTACCAGAATTTACAAATCTGACCATTTCTGCACAAGGAACTTTTTTAACTACTAATTTAGCTAGTTCAATCTCATTTTCTGTGGGTACACCATATGCAGAACCCTTTTTAAGTTGTGCTACTACTTCAGCCATTACATCAGGATTTGCATGACCAAGAACCATTGGGCCATAAGCAAGACAGTAATCTAAATAGCTTTTCCCATCAACATCAACAATTTTTGATCCCTTAGCATATTCTGCAAAGAAGGGATATGGTTTGTAAGCCCTTACAGGGGAATCTACACCGCCTGGTAAAAATTTTTTGGATTCTTTGAAGAGTTCTTCTGACTTCATTTTATCACTCCTTTTTAAGATTAATAAGGGAATTTATGGTAGCTACAGCAATTGGTGTTCCGCCTTTAGGACCATCAGTTATTAAATTAGGTATATTGGTTTTTTGAAGTGCTTTTTTAGATTCAGCAGCCCCAACAAATCCTACTGGAACACCGATTATAGAACATACATTCATGGCATTATCTTTAACAAGTTTTATAACTTCTAAAAGTGCTGTTGGTGCATTGCCAACTACTACTATCCCATCAAAGCCTTCATCTGCAGCAACTTTTATGGCTGCAGCTGCTCGAGTAATATTTTCTTCCTTCGCTATTGAAACAGCCCTTTCATCAGTAATATAACACATAACTTTGCCAGGATATTTGTTAATCCCGATTTTAACCATGTTGATATCGGTTAAAATATCTTTTTCACTATGGATAGCCTTCAAGCTTGTCTCCACAAAGTCTTTACTAATCTGGGTTATGTTTGCATATTCTGGATCAGCTGTTGAATGAACAATCCTCTCGACAATAGCTCGTTCTTCAAACGACATATCCTTAGTTTTGTGGTTTATAAGGGATCTTACTATCTCTCTACTTTTTTCAGCTATTTCATAGCCCTGTTTTGTTGATGCGCCCATAGAAATGGTAGCATTTGCAGAATCTTCTTTTTTACTCATAATACCTTCTCAAATAAATTCTGATCTAAACTATGTGAATATCTGTTATAAATTAACTCTTGAAAATATTTTTATTGTTGTTAAAATATTGAATAAAGTTTTTAATTCGAATTACTTCAGAAATATTTTATGGATTTTTCTAAATAAAATATAATAAAACCATTTAATATAATATATACATGGATATTTACAAACTGTCCTTAAAAAATCTTCGTAGGAACAGGTTAAGGAACCTATTCGCAATTTTAAGAATTACATTGGGAGTTCTTATTTTGATATTTTTAATTAGTTCTGGATTGGGTTTAAACACTTTTTTAAAACAGGCAAACTCTTTTAATCTTGAATCTAATAGTACAAATTCTCAATCCATTGTGACCACAATTGCAGACCAATTAAATTCATTTTTAGGAACTAATCATAACAAATCCGTAGTAATAGAAAAGATCAGGGGCTTAATAAATAATATTGTGTATATTGTTGATGGAATCGCGAGTATAGTATTTTTAGTGGGAATATTGGACATTATTAATACAATGGGTTTCAATTTAAATGAAAGAAAACGGGAAATTGTTATATTAAAAACTTTAGGATTCTCTAAGATACAATTACTCACGAGTCTATCCATAGAAGCTGGACTTATAGGATTGTTAGGATCTATTGGAGGAGCCTTAATCGCATCAATTGGATTGATCGTGGTAGCTAATATTATCGGAATATCCATATCAATATTAATACCACCTTGGCTTTTAATTGGAGTAATATCACTTACAACAATTTTATGCATGATTTTAGGGATTTTACCTGCTTGGTTTGCAGTTGAAAGAAATATTACGGAGGTATTGGTTTAAAATGAATGAACCTGAAGACTATGCATATGTTGAATTGAATGATATCTGGAAGATTTACAAGAATGAAGATGATGTAATACATGCTCTTTCTAGAATAAACTGTTCTTTTAGGGAATGTTCATTTAATATCATAGTTGGTCCATCAGGATGTGGCAAATCAACATTGATCCGGATACTTGGTCTCTTAGAGACTCCTTCTCTAGGAGAAGTGCTGATAAACTGTGAGAACACTAGTGATCAACCTCAAAAAATCAGAAATTCCATAATTAGGGATGAAATTGGTATGGTGTTTCAGAGTTCGAACCTGATACAAACATTAAACGCCATTGACAATTTAACACTACCAATGTTGTCATCAGACAATAAAAAAGCCAAGGATCTTCTTAAAAAAGTAGGATTCACTGATTATAATAAATTTCCAAACGAAATGTCATTAGAAGAAGAACAAAGAGTATGCATAGCTCGTGCAATGGTAAATAATCATTCATTAATATTATTAGACGAGCCCACTGGAGCTCTCCATTCTAGAGAAGCTTATGAAATAATGCAACTTCTCCTTGGCTTGAACAGATCCGAAGGTTTGACCATAATTTTAACAACAAATAATAAAAAACTCTCACAATTCGATTGTAATAAGTTTGAGATGATCGATGGAACAATATTAAAGAAATAGAACAGAACAGATTAGTTCCAGTTAAAAAAAAGAATTGATAATAAATTTGTATTTAATAAAGATTTAAATATTAATTACTATTTTTAAGCCCTTTTTGTTTGCTGATGTTTTCAGAAATAACATAAGTCCCTGAAATTTTGTCAAGAATCCTGTCATTCGAATCCCCAAATATAAATCCCAATATTATATCTAAAATTAGGGGGAAGTAATAAATCTTTGACAAGCTCCTTATAAATGCTTTTTTATATCCCACATTTCCATTAACAGCTTTTACTTTCAGTTTAAATAGTTTTTTTCCCAGAGTTGAATCTGATATTCCCTCCATAAATGTGAAATAAACTAGTATAATGATTGCTGCTATAATAATCCAGTAATTTAATGCAGAGAAGATGCCAAGTTGAGCAAATAGTAAGAATACAATAGCACTAACAACATACATAAATAACGTTAAAATAATTATGTCCACCAATAAAGCTGCAAATCGTCGACCCCAATAGTTTTCCATCTTTATCACATCGTTAAAGCATATTAATAAATTTTTAAATATTAGTGATCCATCTTAAATCAACATCATTTCTAATTACAATGCTTAATTCTCTTTTATTGCTCTTTATTTATAAATATTATTACAATACCCTATCATTTTAATATAGTTTAATTTAATAAATGACTTAAATGTTAAACTAGCACACCCTAGGTACAGGATCAGCAATTGGTGCTTCAAGTATCCTTTTACCGCCTAACAGAGTTTCAATAATCACATGCGAGTCGTTCGTTACTTCTCCTATTATTTGAGCATCCTTACCATACTTAGTATTTTTAATAGCCTTTAATATTTCGTCAGCTTTGTCTGATTCCACGCCCATTACAATTTTACCTTCATTTGCAACCTCATATGGATCTATGCCCAGCATTTCTGAAGCAGCAACTACTTCATCTTTTAATGGAATTTTCTCTTCATCTATGAGCATACCCACCTTTGATTTCGAGGCGAGTTCATTTAATGCATTTGCAATTCCTCCTCTAGTAGGGTCTTTCATTGCAGTTACACCCCCTATTTTAAGAGCAGCTTCAACCATTCCCCAAACAGGCGCCACATCTGATTTAAGGTCAGTTTCAAATCCGAATCCTTCTCTGTAAGACATCAATGATATTCCGTGATCACCAACACTACCTGTTAATATAATTTTATTACCAATTTTAAGGCCAGAATCGCGAATAACATCCCCCTTTTTAACGATACCTATGCCTGTAGTGGATATGATAATTTTATCAAGTTTATCGTGTTCCATTACTTTGGTATCTCCAGTTATTATAGCCACATCAGCTTCAATGCAAACTGAATCCATTGATCTTATTATTCTCTCAAAATCATCACCAGAAAATCCTTCGCTAATGACCATCGCATTTGCTATAGCAAGAGGCTTTGCACCCATAACTGAAACATCATTAACAGTTCCAGCAATAGATATTGTTCCTATATCTCCTCCGGGGAAGAATATTGGATCAACTGTATGACTATCTGTACTTATTACAATTTCATAATTATCAAAAGGGATTGTTCCCCCATCGTCAAGATCATCAAGGCCTACTCCACCATTAACTTTTTTATTTTTAAGATTTCCAAGTATGATTTCTGATATGAGACCTTGCATGATCCCGCCACCAGCACCGTGAGACATACCTATTTTCATAAGATTCACCATTCTCCTTTTTTAAATATTTATTATATTATTTAAATTGAATTTAAGAAAAAAATGTTCTGATTATCTAAAATCAGAAAATTTTCAAATAAACTCATAATCGATATTTAGGATGTTTCCAACCCTTTAATTTGAAATATAAATTGAAATGTATGTAGATTCGAGAAATTTGTTCATCATATATTTTTTAGTTTAATTCCCAAAAAGTTCTTAATTGGGTATTAGATCATTAGCTATAAAAACTATGATATTACAATTCTTGAAAAATTGTGGATAATTATATTAATTCATTTTAAGGATTAAATTTCATAAGCTAGATAATTATCTGCAGATGATCCATTAGTCTTTCCTTATGAAGACTTGAAATAATTTAAAAGGTTTTTTTGGAGGTGTGCTTGGTTTTTCACCTTGATATACTATTTTAACTTCACATCCCAATGTTATATCCTTAAATTTGTTATCTAATACTGTTGATCCGAATACCTCCATTTCTCCTTTTTTAGTATCCAAAGTATATTTGGTACTGTGATACATTCCAACATCATCTTCTCTACGGATATATTTACCACTTATTTCTTCACCAATTGCTTCTGGTCTCCAAATTGCATCTTCTGGATCTTTAATTTCTTCCCATTCACTATTTTTTTTATTCTGCATCTTTTTAACCATTTAATCCATTCCTCTCAGTTAATCATCATCAAAATTTATTATAAAAGCTTTCATTTATAAAATTAATAATCATAATTATTTAATTTCCATTCACTAGTTTATTTATCTTATTTTTCATTTTTGAAATTTTATGTACATCTAGTATTGTATCGATTATTTTAATTGTTTAATATTATTTAATCATTTTATGATGAACCCCAGCATTTAAAACAACATATTTTTATGTCTTCATCAATAAAACATGGATCACTAAAAAAAACTGTAAATTACTGATAGTTTTTCTAGTTAAATATTTTATATTATTATTTGGATTAAAAGATATAAAAATTAAAAATATTAATATAGAGTGATCTACAAATGAAGTCTTTCCTAGAAAGATTTTTTTAGGAAATCCAAATTATATACAATTATGATAAATATCATCCATGATGAAATTTTCATGAATATGAAATAAACTTATATTTTAAGCTTAGAGGTGAAATAATGGCAATTTGGCAAGGAAAATCATTAAGAAAACCAAGTGGTGCTCGTGCGAAGACCTACAGAAATAAAAGAAATATGGAATTTGGAAGAGACCCCGCAGATACCAAGATAGGAGACCGTAAAACCAAAATAATCAGAACTAAAGGCGGTAACGAGAAAATTAGACTGGCAAACGAAAAAAACATCAATGTTGTGGATCCTAAAACCAATAAGATACAGGTAGCAGAGATCATGACAGTAGTTGAAAATACTGCAAACACTCACTTTGTCAGGCGTAATATCATAACCAAAGGAGCCGTTGTAGATACTAGTCTCGGCAAGGTTAAAGTAACCTCAAGGCCAGGCCAGCACGGCATGATAAACGGTGTGCTTGTTGAATGATGAAATTTTAAAGAAAGTTAACGAGTTCCTAGGGGATGTGAATAAAAACCTCCCTGAAGGAATGGAACTCGAATATGAAGGTTTTTATGAAAGGGGTTTCTTTGTAACAAAGAAAAGATATGCCCTCATAGAAAATAGTAATATTGTTGTTAAAGGATTAGAGTTGGTTAGGCGTGATTGGGCTCCAGTTGCCAAAAAAACACAAGAAAAGGTTTTAAGAGCCATTCTTGAAGAAGCTAACCCTAAAAAAGCTACAAAAATCATCCGTGAGATAGTTGAAGAGATTAAAAAGGGTAAAATTCCCCTTGAAGATCTTGTAATACATACTCAACTTACAAAAAATCCCGACGATTATGTTCAAATGGCCCCTCATGTTTTAGCAGCTAAAAAATCAATTGCTTGTGGGCGAAATGTTGCTAGAGGAGCTATAATTCGTTACGTAATAGTGAAAGGAAAAGAACCCATCAGTAAACGTGCAATCCCATTAGAAGATGTTGATGTTGCCAATTACGATCCAAATTATTATATCGAAAATCAGGTTCTTCCTGCAGTTTCAAGGATTATTGAAGCAATTGGTTTCTCAAAAGAGGATATATTACATAAAGAAAAACAGAGCAGTCTGGATGCATTTTTTGGTTGATTGAATATAATAATTAATCTTAGAGGGATAAAATTGTTAAAATTATTTTTTTACCCAAATATTAAAAACAATCCATTAAATTCTTTTTTATGGAATTGTAATATTAACTCGTATTATTCTTTTCATTTATTTAATATTTATTATCGATTTTATTCTTTAGTATATTCTGTAGTATATTTCTTATCTTTGAAAACAATGGTGCAAAAATGATAAAAGCTGTTTTTTTTGATATTGACGATACATTATACGATACCTCAGGTTTTGCAAAACTAGCTAGAAAAGCTGCATTAAATGTAATGATTGATGCAGGATTACCATTATCTCCTGATGATGCTTACACTCTTTTGAGAAAAATCATCAAAGAAAAGGGTTCAAATTATGATAGACATTTAAATGTCTTGACCAAAGAAGTTTTTGGCGAAGAAAAACCACTTTTAGTTGCTCTTGGAATGATTACATATCACAATGTAAAATTCGCATTGTTAAGATTATTCCCCGAAACCATGTCCACACTTATTCATCTCAAGGCAAGAGGATACCATTTAGGTGTGATATCAAATGGTATAACTATTAAACAATACGAAAAACTTGTTAGATTAGGATTACATCATTTCTTCGATTCTGTTATAACATCCCAAGAAGCAGGTGTTGAAAAGCCTGATGTTGCAATATTTGAACTTGCAATGGAGACAATGAACTGTAAAGCAGAAAATTCAGTTATGATTGGAAACAATTTTAATGACGATATCCTGGGCGCCATAAATGCAGGTATGTCTGCAGTATTTTTAACTCCAGAATTGAAAGAATCTGAAAGGGTTATAATTAAAGAAAAGAGTTTAGAACTTGATATTATATCAGATATTGGACAAATTAAGGATATTATGTAGAAAGGCTTCAAACCTTATCTATTATATACATATAATAACAATAAATTTGTAAAGGGGTATTTATTGCAAAGATAAGGTGGTTGAATGAGTTATTATCATGATTCAAAAATGGAACATATATTTGAAGTCCTTAAACAGCCTAAAACACTTGAAGAACTTCAATTATCAGAATCATTTGTTAATGATCTGATATTGAAGATTATAACAAGTTATGGTACTGTTAAAACCAGTACAATATTCGATATAACATGTATACACTGGGATATTCTGGAAAAGTGTTTGAGCAAACTTGAAAAAGAAGGGTTATGTGCACCTGTTAGTGGTAGTTTCCTATTTTCAAGCGTTCAGTACAGCATATCAAAAAAAGGCCGTGAAAAAAATAGGGGAATATCAGAAGAAAATCCTTATATTGGTGTTGCGCCTGTTAGTTATGAGAATTATGATACCATAATGGAAGCCCAACTAAAAGGAAGGTATCCAATAGAAATACCTCCAGAAGTAGTTGAGACTACATTCAAGGACGTTGTTGGAGTAGAATATGCAAAGGAATCCCTTATTGAATCTTGCATTATCGGTAAAGGAATATTCATTTATGGACCTCCCGGAACTGGTAAAACTTTTTTAACAGGCAAAATGTCTGATCTACTACCTCCAATTATAATTCCAAAATTTGTTGAATTTGGAGGTAAAATTATACAAATTTACGACCAGGATTTCCATAGGATGTGCCCAGAACAGCCTGAAGATACTAGATGGGTTAAGATTCATGCCCCATTTGTTTTAACTGGTGCTGAACTAAATTTAAATAAACTTGAAACTAATTACGATCCGAACAAAGGAGTTTATGAAACAAGCCCAATAATAAAGGCTAATGGTGGTATACTCCTAATAGACGATCTTGGAAGGCAAAGGGACGATCATGAACTTATTTTAAATAGACTTATTGTTCCAATGGAAAATAAAAGAGATGTGGTCTATGTTAGAGGTATTCCCGTAATAGTGCACAGCAATTTTATACCTGCATTTTCAACTAATTTGGATATAAGCATAATGGATGAAGCCCATTTGAGAAGGGCTCCATTACACATCTTTCTTAAAAATCCAGATGTTATCGAGTTAGCAAAAGTTTTCAAGATGAATCTAAATTATCTTAATGAAAGATACGATGAGAATATTTTTGAACGATTCATGAAAGTTTATATGAAATGTAATGATGGTGGAGAAGGACTTAAACCTACATTTGCACATGCTAGGGATATTGCACAGATATGTCAAGCAGTAAGAATAAACAAAGGAAAAAATATAATCGATATTGAAGTGCTAGAAGGTGCTCTTAAAAGACATGTTCTTATTGTGCTTCAAAGAATGAAAATAAACATCGCCCAGATCACAAGAAAAACAAGATCATTTCGTGTAACTACTGCACAAATTGAAGATGCTCAAAAAGCATTAATAGAATTTGGCGCCAGTAAAATTACTACTGAAGCAGAAGCATTAATTCTTGATATGGATGATAATATAACTCCTGTGCAATTGGTAGAATATCTACATAAATGGGATATTATGGTAGATAGAATCGATTTAATAGCAGAATCAGATAAAGAATTGAGGAGTACCATACTTGAAATTCACGAAAATTTAGATCTTCAACAATAACAACATAACTTTAAATGAATGAAGATAAAAGATTTAATTGATATAATATAAATTACTAAATTTATCTTTTAACTAAATTTAATTAATCAAAAAGTGATCTTTATGGTAAGCGATTTTGCAATAATATTCTCACATATAATTCCACCCATTATGGGCTTTGTTGGCATATTAATCATGTGCACAGGTATAATGGACAAAAATAATCAATATACATTAGCAGGCATGGTTATATTCTTTGCTGCAGGAGTTTTACCCTTCTTCATATTGCCCTATCTTCTGTATTAACTCGGAAGATGGTAAATAAATTTGTGTAAAAAAAAAAAATAATTACGCTTTTTTTTGTGAATTTAAAAAAAAACTTTGAAATAAACTCAATCCATTTCAATAAGTTTTTCTATCAACAAGTTGTAACCATCTACATTGATCTCATAATCTTCCTCAAAAACAAGTGTAGCCCTCAAAACTGCACCTGTACCATTATTGAAGGTGTCAAAATGCATTTCATCATAATCAAGAAGCCTTTTTCCAATAATAGTTGCTATAGTCAGGGGATTGTTAAAACTATCACAAATACCAAATTCCATATTGTTGGCTGTAATACTAACTTTATAAGTATTTTCTATATCAATCTGATCTGTATCTTCAAATGTTAATATGACTTGTTCATAAGATCCAGTTCCATCAGTAGAAGTGTTATGAAATATTTTTTCACATTTTACAAGTTTTTCTCCTCGTGATTTCCATAAATCCTTATGAAAATTATCAGATATACTTTCATCAATTTCTTCAATCATCATATTGTCTCCTTAAGGTCTAATTAAATAAATATTTAAACATATTAATAAAATTTTATAAACTTTTTTTTTGAAAATTTAATTAATTGCACAGCAATTAAAATTTGGATAAATGAATTTTATTTATAATTCCTTCAGACGTTTATTTATCAAGGATCTGTTTCCCTGGAAGGCTCCAATTTTTTCAAGTTTCATAGTTGATACCATTGACGCAAATATCCCACATGTTTCAGGGTCAGAAATTTCTGTCCTTTTAGTTACATAAGCCGCCATGTATGTATCACCTAACCCGGTAGGATCCATAGTTTGCTTGGGTGGAAATGCTGGTATTTTATAGGTATGCTTCGTTACTGATGAGTAAATCATAGCACCTCTATCTCCACGAGTAATAATAACCTCTTCCGGACCAAAAAGTGATAATTCTTTACCAATAACATTGAGTTCATGATCCTTTTTATCTATTATAACCTTAGCTTCTATTTCATCTATAAAAACCATTTGAATGTACTTTAAAAAATTCTGAAAGTCATTCCATGGCTTTAAAATAACTTTATGATGTTCTAATTGTCTTAAATAGCCCTGAGCACCGAGATAAATTGGTATATTAAAGGTGGATATATATTTGATGGTTTCAATGGGAATATCTGAAGGTGATAATGGACATAAAAGAACAGCATCATAGCCCCCAATATTTTTAGGGAGGTTTTCGGGTTTAACAGGATTTTTTGGCACATTTGCTTTCTGAACCCTGTGATTAGGATCAATATCAGGATATATATTCTCGAATTCCATTGTTTCATCAAAAAATAGGGGAATCACATTCACATTACTTGGGAAAGCGTTTAAAAGTTCTTTATCTTCAAATGAAAGAGTAATGATAGCAGTTACATCTACTTCGAGTTTTGATAGTACAACAGCCTGATAATAAACAGCTCCTCCTGTTGTGTGGTACTTCAAACCTTCTCTCAGAATTGTGTCTCTGGTTAATGGCCCTATAATAATAAATTTCGGCATGATCTTCCCTTTAATTTCGTAACTATTCTACTTAAACTTCCCGAGTGTAGTGCTGTTCCAACAAGAAAGTTTTCAAGCCCCAATGATTGTAAATCTGTGATATCTTCAAGTGTTATACCTCCACCTAAGATAAGATCTGTATCTAGACCAATAAAGCTCTTTATAATCTCATGATCAACCCCATTTTCCGTTCCAACCCGAGATATATCTAGTAATATAACTTCAATAGGGTTGATTTCTTCTATTTTTTTTTTTATATCTTTAAAATCAACTTTTATATGTTTACCCAGTACATTTCCATCCTTAATATCGATACTAAGAACAAAGTTCTGTTTGGGAAAAGTGGAGAATATCAATTCAATTTCATCAAAATTTTCAATTGTCTCTGTTGCTACAATTACCTTCTCAACACTATCAAGAATTTTTTGAATTTCAATAGAATTTTTTATTCCAGAATCAAACATCACCGGAATGATTTTGTTAATTTCTCCTGCAATTTGTAGATTTGAACCTTTTCCTTCAATCGCATCAAGATCAGCTATATATATTCTTGAGAATCCAAATTTTTTAAGTTTTCGAGCTATTGCAACTGGTTCAGATGAATTATCAAACACAGTTTTAAGTGGAGTGTAGGTTTCCCGTTTTCCTGATTTACCAGATACTGCTTCACCATTTTTAATATCTATTACAGGTATTATCATCAGTTTCATCCCAATGTTCTTTACCAAGATTAATGAAAAGTAAAAAAAATCATAAAATCAATACAAATAATATTCTAAATAAAAAAAATTCTTAATTATCTGCAAGATAGTCATCTATCTCTTCAATTGCATGTGCTGCAGCTTCATCTGCAATCTTTTTATCGGCTTGAGATAAAGGGTCGAATTGGATGTCAATTAGTATATTAACATCCAATCCGGTATGATAATCAAGTGTTACCTTTATATCGAGATCTGTAACTTCTTTTTTCGAAACCTTTGAATAGATAAAATTCTCTGCAGATTTAGATGCTAATTCAGAAATTTCATCAAGTTCTTGGTCTGAAAGTTTCCTCAATTACCTAACCCCGGTGGCGCACCAGATCCTTGCATAGCTTCTTGAATGGAAGACTGCATTTCCTGGAGTTTTGCCATTATACGTTCTTCTTGGCGGTTAACAGTTTTTTCACGAAGTTTGAGAGTTTCGATTTTATCTTCGAGTTCAACTGTTACTTCATCTTTATCAACTTTTATAAGAAGATTTCCTGCAGTTTTGTAAACTTCTGATTCTCCTTCAACTTTATTAAGTTCTTCAAGTGCCTTTTCTGCTTCTTTAATCTGCATATCAACGCTCTGTTTCTGCACAGTAATAGCCTGAGCTTGTTGTTGTGCTTGTTGGAATTGTGCTATTTGATGTTGGATATTTTTAGGAAGTTCCATTTTATCACCTCATTAAACCTTTAAATGTTCAAAAAATTTTTTTTATTTAAAAATATTTTTAATAAATTATTATTAATTAAAATATTCATTTTTAAGATTTATAACTTCTTTTGAGAGTTTTATCCATCTTAAATAAGAATTTAAAGATGCTCTAAATGATGCAGTATCTTTAGCTGTAATAGTTATCTTCAAAGTGTTATCATGAATATCAATACTTACCGTTGTTCTATCAGATGGAGATCCATTTATTTCGGGTTTAATTGATCCTAAAACAATTTCTGCTTCTTGTGAATTATCAAATTCGATCTCAAGTTCTGTTTTGACACTTTCAAGAAATTTAGGATCATTGATATGTTCCAAACTTATGGCCTCCAATCTTTAACAAAAATTTTAGGCCCAGTTTCAATACCATTACTACCATAAAATTCTATCAGAGCTTTGTCTTTCCCTTCAGCTCTTTTTAGTGTCATAAGATTTTCTAGTGGAGATCCCTCTTTTAACTGGGGTATATCGAGTATATTCCCAATCTGATCCAATTCAGGTACTTCTGAATATAATTTGAGGTCTTCAGATTTTACTCGGCTCTTTGAGTTTGCATTGGAATTTGGAATTCCAACTGTAACTTCTATTGATAGGTCTATTTCACCTTTTGCATCTAGAAATTCTATTCTACTAGGATTTCCCTTCATCTCTGATATTACTGCTATCTCATTGTATCCGAGTTCTGAAGATTTTATAAGAACGTCACGAATACTCATTTTTCCCCTGTTTATATAACTCGAATTTAAGACCCTTACAATACTTTTACAGAAGGATCGTGTTCGTTGAGAGGGTTTCCTTGACGTAGTTATCAACATCTTTATGGATTATTTTGCTTTAATACTTCGCTTTACAGGTGGTATTTCCTTGAAAAGGATCCTATATCTGCAACTTGGACATTTAGATTCTGTATAACCCTTAATATCAACTAGAGTACCGCATTTTCCGCATTTATACAATTTATAAACCTCCAACTATCCTTTTAATGTTTCTTGCAGCTGTTTTACCCATAGGGGTTGTTGGAAGGTATGCTCCGCCAGTAAATACGTTTCCACATTTTCTGCATTTCCATATTCCTGCTGAAACCCTGCGTACTGCGGGTCTATCACACTGAGGACAAACATGATCCCTTTTCATGTTTTCTTCTACTGCTTTAACTGTCCTTTTGGCCTTTCTACCATATCTTGCACCGAATCTTCCGGTTATACCTACTTTCTTTGTTCTTGCCATTTTATATCACCTAGATTATTTTGATTATCTTTGAATATTATTTTTATATGAAATTATTCATGGAAAAAAATTTAATGAAAATTTCAATTTATTGAATGTTCAGATCATTGAATTTGAATAGCACTAGTTATAAATGCATCTATGGAAGATGTGTTCGAAGTTCTGCAGTTTTCATCTTTGCAATTGAAACAACTTTCAATATCTCTTCCCTGTCTAAAGGTTGTGCTCCACCCTTTTGCATAGCACATATATTACCTTCTTCTGTCATGCCAATAGATAGACGTGCACCCATTATTTCCTCTTCTTCAAGGGATGGATCGATTATTAGTTCACCATCAATCTTTGCAAATGTACACATGAGGGCTTTTTCATTGATAGGAAGTGGTATCATATTTTCATAGTCTAATACGATCTCATCATTTTCAATCTTTGTTGTTGGTATTTTAGTGTTCATGAGTGCTGCAACACTTCCAAGTACTGCGGCATCCATCAAATTACCGTCATAGTCAATTACATGAAGATCTAAAAATACCATCCATACCTTTTCACCCTCGACTATGCAAAGTTTTTCAAGGTCTACAACCTTTCCTTCTCTTATACATCTGTCGGTGACTCTTGAAAGCTCAACTGAATTTTCATCTGGTGGCCCAGATTCAAAATTTGGTGCAGCCATTGGTAAAAGTTCGGTGTTGGTCATGAGAACTCCAACGTTAGGTGTGTCGGCAAAAGGTGTTCCTATTTGTGGTTTTGTACCGATAACTATCTGGGTTTTACCTATTTTTACCCTTGCTGATCCTTCTGCTTTCTCAATGACACCAGTTTCAAGTGATATTTCTCTGTATTCATCAAATGCTCTACCATCTGTTCTTTCACCATTTTTAACCAGATTGGTTACACTTTCTTTTATGATCTCTGGAACTATATGAACCATATTACTCACCATACCTGTTTTTTATGGCTTTTTTCTGTTCTTCATTAATCTTCTTGCAACCACCTATTGCAAGATCTAAGGCCTTTCCAAATTCTTCCTCAGTAAGGTCTCCGTCCATCTGGAGAAGTGTTATTTCGCCTGTTCTTGGCATCATTGCAATAGGAAGATCTGCTTCACCCTCTTTATCTTCTACTTCAGATAGGTCTAAAACCACGTTGCCATCTGATTTTCCTGCTGCACAAGCAACTACCATATCCCTCATTGGGATACCTGCATCTGCAAGAGCAACGGAAGCTGCGGTTATTCCTGCACATCTTGTTCCGCCTTCTGCTTCAAGAACTTCTATATAAACATCTATTGTTGAACGTGGAAATTTTTCAAGGAATACTGCAGGAGATAATGCATCTGATGTTATTTTGGATATTTCCACAGATCTTCTATCTGGTCCTGGTCTTTTTCGGTCATCAACAGAAAATGGTGCCATATTGTATTTACACCTCAAAACAGCCCTGTTAGGTTGCATTAAACGTCTAACAAAAAGCTCTCTCGGACCATAAACGGCTGCGAGGACTTTGTTACCACCCATTTCAAGATAAGCTGATCCGTCTGCCCTTTCAAGTACTCCTGCCTCTATTTTTAAATTTCTTAATTCATCAAAAGCCCTTTTATCGGCTCTTGCACTGGTTTCTGTACCGGTGTTTAGATTGGTATTGGTTATAATGATAATCACCCCTTATTTCGATTAATCAATTTCATCCTCTTTACTTTCTTCCTTTTCTTCCGGTGGTTCAAATTCCTCAAGCTCGTCGGATTCTTCGGATATCTCAATAATTTCAGTTATCTCTACTTCTTCTGACATTTCGAGTTCGTCAGATTCATCAACTGGTCCAGGTTCTCCTAATTCATATTCCGTTTCTTCAGGTTCTATGCCTAAAAGTTTTGCTAGCATATTCCTAACGCGGTCAGTTAATCCTGATGTGTGGGCCTGATCTTCAATCATGTTAATGACTTTTTCAGCAACCCGTTCCATTGAAGGTTCTCCCTTAACCCATACCACACCGTTTTGTCCAACTATAACTTCACAGTGGGTTTGATCCTTGATCATGTTAATCATGGAACCCTTTTTACCTATCAGTCTCGGAACTTTGGTTGGTGTAATGTTAATCAGGATTCCTCCCCTGAATTTTCCCAGCCCCCTTCCTTTGAGACCCAGTTTAACCTTTTTTACCTCATCAACATCGACTACTCTTAAAAATAATACATCACCGACATCAAAAGTTCTGTTAAGTTCCCTTTTTTCTTTTCCAAAAACATCTGAAGCTGGTAAAAATCCGGAGTAAGGAGAGTTTATATCAAGGTTCCACATTGAGAATCTTATGTCAGTAACTTCTCCAATAACCACATCTCCTCTTTTTGGAATGTACTTGCTTTGTAAGGGTATTACACTTATCTTTTTATCTCTTATGGCTACAAGACCTACAAGAGATGAACACACCTTATCATTTTCCTTGAAAGTTCCTCTTCCGGAGTGATATTCTTCATCTGCAAGAATATCTCCGGGAATTACAATTTCTTTATCCTCTACAAATATCACATTCTGCCTCCTTTACTGGAATGCCAAAAAAATGAAAGTAGTTTGATCAATAAATCAGAGCAGCTTAGTCTCTACTTGACCTCTTGTAAGCTCGTTGAGTTTCTGGTAGAAGCTTTCTTGCATACCTCCAGGTATCTCAACAACCGCAACCCATGACCCATCTTGTTGCCATTCTTCTTTGGTTGTTTTTCCAAATTCAGGTATTGCACCGTAAACTTTTCCTGAGAAGTCACCAGGAACTTTTATTACTACCCGCACTTTCTCAAATCTTATGGGTATTTTAGTCCTTATGGCTTTTAATGTAGTATTAACTTGTTCATCAACACTTTTAAAAGGATCAATACGAACTTTAGCTTCTTCCATGGCTATTTCTATTCTTCTAGCAGGATGTGGAAGTTTGGTTTGGGGATTTATAGCTTCCCGTGTTATGGTTGCAATAACTTTTAAACGCTTCTCTTCCTGCATTTCTTTTCTTTGTTGGGCTGTCAATTGTATTTGGCCCTTATGCATAATAGCCGATGCAACTTCGAGATGATCTATTGTGTTGAATGCCTTCAGCATTGATTCTTCAGATGCTTTATCACCCTTCTTTGCATCTTTAAATATTTCTTCTACTGCAAGGATATCTTCAACATTGATAGATTCTCCTCTCTTAAAATCTGAAGCGAGGTCCGGATCCACCAGGATTTCGAAGTGTTCCCCAAAGTATTCCAAGCGTGCTGTAACTGCATCTTCAAGGTTTACCATGTTTAGTCCTCTTCCTCCTCCTTGGATTTTCTTATGAGGAGTTCTTCAACATGTTCTGTAATTTCTTCATCGGGTAATTTTCTAAATTTCTTATCTTTAGCATCAATAACTGCAATTTCAGCGCTAGCAACTGTGGTTTTACCTTCTGTAGCTTCATAGACTGCATCTAAAGCTAGTTCAATTGCTTCATCAAGTTTTATATTTTCTTGATACTTCTTCTCAAATTCATCCATTGCAATCTGTCTTCCAGCACCTATGGCAGTAGCTTTGTATTCAATTAAAGCTCCACTAGGATCTGTTTCGAATAGTTTACATCCGGTTTCATTTACTCCACCAATTATTAGAGCCGAACCAAATGGCCTTACTCCTCCATGCTGAGTGTACATCTGTTTCATATCACATATCTTCTTGGCCAAACCTTCTACACGTATTGGCTCGTTATATGTAATCTTGTTGATCTGGGATTCCATTCTAGCCTTTTCAACTAGTGCCCTTGCATCAGCTACTAATCCTGAGGTTGCTGCTCCTATGTGCTCATCGATCTGGAATATTTTTTCTATTGATTTGGGTTCTACCAGCTTGCTTGTAGGTCTTTTATCGACCACTAACACAATGCCCCCAACTGATTTAACACCTAATGAAGTTGTACCTCTTTTTACAGCTTCTCTCGCATATTCAACCTGAAATAACCTTCCATCAGGACTAAATACAGTTATAGCCCTATCGTATCCTGCTCCTTGAAACGGTTGCATACATATACCTCTCTAAAAGTTTTTCTGAAAGAAATGAATTATAATCTTAAAATAATTCTCAGCTTGTTAACTTGTTTACAAACTATTATTCTATTATTTCATCTTATTCTTATAGTTTAATAAAGTTTTTTGTTGCAGATTTAATGGTCCCTGAAATTCCAAGTGTATGGAAAACAACTGGTTTACCTCTGAAGTTAGTTATAGTAGGTATAACTGCCCTTACAGAATCTATTTCTTCCCTTCTACAGCGTAAAATTCCTTTCATTCTATGTTCTTGGACATTATTAGTTGTGCATCTCCATAACTTCACTACCCACAATTCGAAATTGCCTGTACCGCATGCTCCGTAAAGATACAATGAACCGTTTAACATCATGGATATAATGTCTTCACGGCCCAGTGACACAGAGGATGTTACTTCAAAGGCTATATATCTTTTTTTATCCCTAATGGTTGGGGGAAGTATCTTGAGCTTTTGGATCATTTAAATCAGCATATTTATTTTTAATAATAAAATTTGAAAATCGTTAATAAAATATTTTTAATAAATTTTGTAATATTAATCATTCCATGATTCTTACACCATCTACAACAAAATTATCCCTTAAATCATTGATTTCTATAATTTCTTGTGGAATCTTGGAAATTGCATCGAATGATTCCTCAAAGGACATTTGAAAGCTTTTTGATAATGCTGTAATGTCTTGAGGGGTTATAAGATCATATTTAGAGCTAGCACTGCTTGTTATAATTAATGGAAATTTAAATTTCCTTTGTAATTCAACTATGTGCCTAAATTGACTTAAAACCCTATAACGATATCTTAAATTAGTTTTAAGAAGAATTTTTAGATTTATTTCAATTGCAACAGAATTTTCTGCTGCTTTCCTTGCTAGAACGTGGTTTATTCCACTATCTCTCCTGGATCTGTTGGGTTGTGAAAGAATATCTACCCTTTTATCCTCACATGCAGCCCTGTTTACCTTCAGGTCACCACCACGAACAATCAAGATATCTGCTTTTTTTCGGGATTTTTGAACCTTTTTTCTGAGGTCTTCTGGATGTTTACAGGAGATTTCTGCACATTTTTTTAGTATAATGTTAGAATTTGCTTTAAGAATATCAAACTGTTTTAAAAAGTCTGAATTAAAATCTTCAAAATAGCGTGTTAAACCTATTCCAGAATATCCAAGCCTTTCTGCTTCTTTAATTACTTCTTCATCACCATGAAAGTGCAGATCAAAGAACATACTATTGGAAAAATTGTAATTACTCGAATAATTTCCTTGCAATTTCTATTGCCACCTTTTTTTTCGCTGGATAGGCTGCTATCTTAATTTTTAAATGGATAGAATCTCCGTGATCAACAACTTTTAGATCGCCTAAATAGGCTCTTTGTTTGTCAAATCGCAAGAATAAATTTCCATTTTCTTCAATCTTATCTTCTAATCTGTTTAAAATTCTTTTACGAGAATAGACATTTAATGTGGATAATTTTTTAACAAAATCTTTTATTTCACTTTTTTTATCGATCTTGTTACTTAAAATCAAAACAGGATTTTTATAATAGCCCTCGGTATCTTCAATGTGAGGGAAAGAATTGGGAAAAAGTGTTTTAATTGATTCTAACACTTTTTCCTTATTTTCTGTTCCATAAACAAATGCCCGATATGAGATGTTATGGATCATACCTTATCGTACCTTTTCGGCCCCTTTACCTTTAACTCGAAGTCCCCTTGATTTCCTACCTTCACTTGTAAGTCCTCTAAACACCCTGTTGGTGTGTTGATTTTCACAGATCCAGTTAATCTTAGGATCGTTCTTTATTGATGGATGGTTAGGGTCTACAAGAATTACTTCGTAGAATTTAAATTTACCATCTTCCCAGAGCCAATATGAATTTAAGATTTCGAGATTCGGGAATTTCCTTGCTACCCTTTCCTCTGCTATTCTTTGGATGGATTTTTTCATGGTAATCTTTTTAATACCCTGACGTTTAGGTTTCCTTCCTGCTGTGAATCTAGATTTTCGTAATCCACCTCTACGAACACGAGTTCTAACAACAACATAGCCTTTTTTGGCTTTGTAACCTAATGATCTTGCTCTATCGATCCTTGTAGGTCGATCTACCCTAATTATTACACTTTCTCTTCTCCAGACAGGAGTTCGAGTGCGCATTAGTTCTTTAACGTAAGATTCATCAGGATTTTTCCATGCGTCTCTTATATATTTATACATTAATTTAACACCTCTTTGTTCAGCTTGCGCCACATCCATGGGATAATATCCCAAAAAAAGTTGTAAATAACTTCTATGTAAAGCAATCAAGTTTTAGATAACATATTTAAATCACCAAAATTGGCGGTGATCAATGTTGATCAACTTCCTTTAAAAAGATTACTATAAAATAATAAATTAATGAATTTCTATTGTTAAATAAAGAGTGAAATTATGTCCATACTTTTTTATGATATCCACCAAAAAAAAATGAAAAATCTAAAAGTATTTACTCTTTTATATTGTAAAGTGCATTTATGCCCTTTGTAAATGCAGGTTTACCTGATAACAAGAGTACAACCCTTAAAACATCCACAACTTCATCTTTAGTTATATCCAGTTCTTTCATTCCACTTAAGATCTGTTTTTTTACTGCCCTATCATCTGATGCAGCTGCGGCAATACCTATGGCTATGAGCTTTTGGGTTTTATAGTCTAATGATTTTCCGGTGTAACAAACATCATTTAACTTGATACTCACATCGTAAATATCGTGATAGTCTTCTTTGACATTTTTCATACCCTTACTAAAAAATACTTCTTCCTTCACAATTATCACCTCATTAGTTGATAATACTCTATTATAATATTATATACTTCAGTTTATATAAACTTAACTTAAGATGTTAATTAGATGATAAAGTCATTACAAAGGTCCTTTATTCTCCCTTCCTTCCCTCATCCCCATTCCAGCCTCTCTTCTAAATTTTTCGGGTTTGAAGACCATTTTAACTACATTATCAGCATGTTGTCTTGCACGATTTTCAGCCAACATTTTAAGGTCCTTTTCATCTCTACCTTCATCTTCATGGACAAAAACCTCTATTATATGGGTGTTGGTCATCAGCTGAGCTTGTATTAATCCAGATGATGCTTCATGAGCACATACTTTATCAATATCCTCAGGACCCGGCATTCCAAATGCCATGACTAACTCACATCCCTCTTCTTCAATAAGCTTCTTCGATGCTACAGGCAGATCCTTGACTCCAGGTACTGTACGCCTAATAAAGGTAATATTAGATACTTGACCTTTTATTTCATCCATTGCAGCATCTGCCATGTCAAATCTTGCAAATGTAGTTTCAGCTATCCCTATTTTCATTTCAATCACCATTAAGTGAATATTTAATAAATTACAGATCAAAAATACCATATAAATAAATTTAATGTATAATATTAAATTCTGCCCTAATTTTCAAGTAGTATAAATGTAGAAAAATGTTCTGGTAGTGTTAAAAAAATAAAAAATAAAAGTTTTTTGTTTACCCTTTAAAGTCCAAACGATTTCTTTAAAAGTTCAACGTTGACTGCACCGGCCCTAAACATTTCACCAGTCCTAAGATCATTGATAACTACTTCTGCAGGTGCAAACATTCCCTTATCTATTTTGTAGAAATCAAATTCAGCTTCTTTAAATACATCATAGAAAGGTTTTCCATATCCTTCAGATGAAGATGAGGGTAACTGTTCAGCTAAAGATTTTATATCGTCTCCTTCCTCTGATTCAATATAATAATAAGTTCTACCTCCGAATAAAACTGCATCGTTGGTTTTACCCATTGCTTTAAGTCCATCAGGATCAACTGGTGCTATTGGTGCAATGCCTGCTGCATGTTTAACCTTGTTTACATCGAATTTCAAAAATTCAAGCATCTTGTAAGTACCGTTTTCAACAACTCTTCCAGCTATCTGTATAGAACCAACAAGTGAAGATGTCGGTGCAACTAGCAAGTAAACATTTTCAACTGAAACACCACAATCAGAGGCAATAGAATCTGCTACTTCATCACCAGGCAGCTTGTCAGCTTCGAGGGTGAGTATGGCTATATCAGCATCATCTTTATATCCAATTTCCTTGTAGGTTTCTGCTGGTTTTAAAGCTAAAGCCCGTGCGGGTCCTGAACCAAGAGCAAAAAAATCACCAACACTAACTGACCATCCGGCTTTCTGAGCTCCTAACGTGGATATTGAAGGGAAATCAGTTTTTATTTTAACAGAAGGTATTGCAAAGTTTTTGGAAAGGTCTCCTGGTATAGATATTCCCACATCTGCAAGTCCACCTAGACATATCTTGGTGTAAAGTTCACCAGCCTTAAAACTACCTGAAACGTTAACACCACAGTCTAAAACTGTTGCACCATTTTCAAGTTTTGAAACTGCGATGTTGAGTTCTTCTTCGTTTTCGATCATTTGATCTACTGTTTTTTTTGCTTCGAGATTGACACTTAACATTATTTCACCTTTTTTATGATTAAAATAACTTTAATTCTAAACTAATCTTTAACTCTTTAAATATGTAGTAATAGATAATTTCATGATAATTTTATTTATATTACCATGTAAAATATTCTTTCATTCATAATAGGGACATGTTAAAAATTCAGGTACAACATATATAAAAAAACTGAATTGAGTAGAAGTTGTTAAACTCTTCCAGCCTCGTCAAAGTTAACTTCATATATGTGGGCACTAATTGAATGTATGGTTAACATACCAATTTCTGATCCTACTTCTCCTGCAACGTAACGGGCAAGATTAGAAAGTCCTACTGCATTGGGGAACCATGCACCATATATATCATGAGATCGCCATAATCCGGTTGTATTGAGCTTTCCATCCCTTATTTTAAAATCTACAAGCATCATACACGGTACTTCATCGTTCTTAGTATCTACAGTTGGATCCCAAGTTATGGAAATAGCCCTTCTTGATTCTTTAAAATTATTAAGTCTTCCAATGGCCTCTTGTATTTGATCTATACCATCAAAATGAGCTCTTAATCTATTACCATATGTGTAAATGAATCCCTGTTTATCACTACTTAAAAATTGTTCAGAATACTTATCAAGCTTTTCACCAGTCCAAAAGTAACCCTTTGGAGATTCTGAATCCATAGGATTTTTAATGTTAACCATAGTGTTTAGGATTTCCTTGGTTACAGAACCACGTTCATCTGTTATTTCAACGCCATCCTTCATAATTCTTTTTACAAGCGATTCCCATCCATTCTTGATTGTAGGAACCTTTAACATCAAAACCATCCAACAGCCTCCGTCATCTTTTTAAGTTTAAGCAGTGCCACATCCCTTGAAAGCATTCTCATACCACAATCGGGATCCAACATAATATTCTCCTCACCAACAATATCTACTCCTTTTTTTATGAGGTTAACTACATGATCCAACTCATCAACATCTTCAACTTTAGTATCTATACATCCAAAACCTATTTTCTTGGAACCGCCATATTCTTGTTCTAGAGCTTTTATGTTATTTGGTAATCCTGCAAATTCACAATCTATTATTTGAACTGAAAATTTTAAAATATCCTTAAAAATATCTCCAATATCCCCACAAACATGCATAGAAACAGGAATACTTAAATTATCTGTAATAATTTTTATAGCATTTTTAGCTGTTTTTAAATCAGCTACGCCTGTTGATAGGTATGGTTCGTCTATTTGGATAATAGCTGCCCCAGCTTCCTGTAATGAATATGCTTCCCTTTTAAGTGCCATAGCCATATCCATAATTATTTTTTCCTTTTTATCCCTGTTATAAAATCCTTCAACCCTCGATGATAAAACAAGGGTTGTTGGCCCTGTAATAATCCCTTTTACACCTTTGAAATTTTTGTTAAAATTATTTCCAACCAATAGATTAATATCCAATTTAGTTGAATCTAAAAAGTCACTGGATGTTTTTTGGGCTGTTTTTATGGCATGTTTAAGATCATTTCCTCCTAAAGAATGATTTGCAGGTTTAATTTTATCAAATATCTTAGAAGTGTTATCTTTGAATACCATACCGGGTAAATGTCTTGCAAATACTTCTATCATATCTCCTCTGATTTGACCATCAGAAATAATATCCACGCCTGCAGTTACTTGGTCTTTAACAGCCAATTCTAAAAGTGGAATGTATGGATCGTAAACCCCTAAAAAATTAGATATTTTGGAACTTATAGACTCAGGAACACATGGATCTGATACAGGATAACTTCCAACTACTGTTGTTAACATGATAAATATCCTAAATTATTATTGATTGATAAAAATAATACCACTTAAATATCTGTGATTCTTATTTCTTAAGTGGATTTACAGATATAGCCTTAACTTTATCTATCTCTTCTTTTTCAACTGGCAACTCTACAACAGCAGTCCCATGACAAGGTTTGGTGTAGGGTAGTGTTATTTTAGATTGTGCTTCATCAATACCTATTGGAATAGGTGGTATTCCAATTATTCTTGCACCTAACACCTTTGCTCCGGGTTTGACATATAATATTTTAGGTGCATGGTTTTCAATTACAGTTTTAGCTTCCTTGAAACCTGCATTGGATATTAGTATTTCATAATCTTCAGATTGTTGTAGATGTAATTCTAGACAGAAAGACATTTTTAATCCTCCAATTCTTTAAATGCTTTGTCAATTTTAACTCTTAATGGTGTGGGATTGTGATAAGCCCTTGCAGATATTAAGGTAGCATCAGTATTCTCTGTTAAATCATTTAAAAATTTCTCTAACAGTTCAGCATCCTTTTCAAATACTATTGCAAAGGATTTTATATTTAAAATATGATAAAATGTCACAAAATAAGATACAGCCGCATCTTTATGTACAAATCCTACAAGTAAATCATATTCTTTTTCTTCTAGATTTTCCAGACATTTCTCAAGATCTACCTTTTTTTGTACATAAAATTCCTCAGAATCTGAAACCTCTAGAAGTTTGGCTGCAGAAGGAGTACTTGCAACTGTCACATCAAAACCCATTTTTGTAAGTTTATGTGCTGTATAAAGTGCAAGGGGTGTTTGAGAAGGTGATTCTGGGCACCCTAATAATATCAAAACTTTTTCCATTGTATTTTCCTCCAAATCTTTCATTGAAATGAAATTGATCTTAATTTATTTATATTATCAAATATTGATTGGGTAACATATAAAAAAAGTGATCATGCAATAAAAGTTTTATAAACATCTTAGATTCGAATCATGCCCTAAAATATTCATATCAATTAATAGATTTGTAAAAAACAATTTTATCTTCAGCAGGCCCATCATAATCCAGGAATACATTAATATCATCAATTACAACTGTTTCGTCAGAATGTAAAGATAAAAAACCCATTTTATTATAAAAATTGATAGCAGTTTTGTTTGAGGGTTTGCAGACTAAAAAAACTTTTTTACAATTCAATGAGTATACAATACTAATAAACTCTTTTACAAGATTTGAAGCCATATTTTGTCTCTTTAACTCTTTTTCAATGCATAAAAGATGGATATATGCATTTTCATTATTTTCTTGCGATATAAATCCAATTAGGAAACCCTTTATATTTTTATTGTCTTCTAAAACTAGTGAAGTATTTTTAAAGAACTTAGTGAAGATATGGTAAATTGCTTTCCTCTCATTTATCATTAGATCACATTTCTCTCCTATTTGGGATATTTTCATAAAATCCTCTTCAAAAACATTTCTTATTCTAAAATTAGTCAAAAACTCAACTCCTGAATTTTGTTATGAATATCATATAATTCACTAACTTTAAATAACACAAAGACAATGTTAGATATGCGGGCTGGTAGCTCAGGTGGTAGAGTGTCGCCTTGGCATGGCGGAGGCCCCGGGTTCAAATCCCGGCCAGTCCATCTTTTTTATAAATTTTATGAGTTCATATGTTTTTATTTACTTCTAATTTTAATACAATTAATTTAAAAAAAGTAAAGAGTTTGAGGATAAATTTTATTTATTCATAAATCCTTCAATAGAACTAATTATTTCATCCAGACCCTGACCTGTTTTAAGACTGCTTTTAATAACTTTTACTGTAGGATTTAATTCTTTAACATCTGCAACCATTTTATCTTGATCAGCTCCTACAGCATCTGCAATATCTACCTTGTTGATAACAACAAGATCAGCTTCTTTAAATATTAGGGGATGCTTTTCAACTGTGTCGTCACCCTCACTCACACTTATAACAACCATTCTAATATGGGATCCAAGATCAAAATCAACTGGACATATTAGGTTTCCAACATTTTCAATGAAGAGCAGATCAATTGATTCGAGTGGCATATCTCCAAATGCATGTTCTACAAGATGAGCATCAAGATGACATTCTTTTCCGGTGTTAAGGCCTACAACAGGTATATTATATTTTTCAAATCTACCTGCATCGAACTTACTGATCACATCACCAGCAATAACCCCTATTTTATGATCCATCTTTTGTATAAGAGTTTCAATGAGTGATGTTTTTCCAGAACCTATAGCACCTAAAACATCAACTGAGTAAACATCTGCATCATCAAGAATTTTTTTATTTCTATCTGCAAGTTTACGGTTTGCAATCATAATATCATGCTGAATTTCTATATCTGCAATTTTATGCATCTTCATCTCCCTCTTCCTTTTCTATCTTAATATTTTTAACGTTACATTCCCTTCCAGCAGTAATCTCAACATTCCTTTCACCACATTCCGGACATTTAACAATTGCCAGATAATGATCAGAGCCATCCATATCTGCTAATCCACTGTATTTACATAAATTACAGTTTAATTCAACTGGAAGTTCTACTATATTGATGTCTGCCCCTTCGAGTAAAGTATTTTCAACCAGAACATCAAGAAGAAATTTTAATTGCTCGGGATTGAGCATTGTCAGTTTTCCGACTTCTATGGTAACTTCAATTATTTCAGTTGCGTCATTTTTCTCAGCAACGTCTAATACTGTTTTAACCATAGCGTCAGCCATTGAAAGTTCATGCATTAAGCCACCTCATCATCGTAATTATGATTAGTATTGATTATGTCCTACTATTATGGGAAGCTTATTAATAAAGTTAACAAATATTTGAATAGATAACAAATATTGATTTTCAATATAACTCAACAGATAAATAGTGGTTGGAATAACTTAAGTTTATGATGATTAAATGTAAAATTAATGATTACAATGATTATACCAATAGGAACAGGTGGTTTTATTGATAATAGGCGGATCTGCTTCACAGAAACTTGCTGCTAAAGTTGCTTGGGATTTAAGAGAAAATTTAAGCCCCATTGAAACCAGAAGATTTCCGGATGGAGAACGTTACATACGAATAAAGGGTGAAGTTCCAAAAGAAGTGGTTGTGATCCAATCAACGGGCTATCCTCAAGATGAAAATCTAATGGAATTATTTCTGCTACTTAAAAATCTTAAGAGTCTTGGTGTTGAAAGAACAAGAGTTGTGATCCCATATTTTGGATATGGTAGACAAGAACGTAGATTTAAAAGTGGTGAGGCTGTTTCTGCTGTTATTGTAGCTGAACTTCTTGAAGCAGCTGGGGCATCAGAAATTTATTCAATTAACTTACATGAAAAGAACATAAAAGAATTTTTCAATATTCCTGTACATGAAATATCAGCCATGCCTATGATAGCTAATTATATTAATGAGCATATAGAGGACCCCATGATTATAGGGCCTGATAAGGGCGCTCTAGGATTTGCAGAGGAAATTTCAGGTATTTTAAAGTGTGATTGCGACTATCTTGAGAAGACAAGAATATCACCAGAAAAGGTTGAAATGAAACTTAAAAATCTTGATGTAAAAGGAAGGGATGTTGTAATAATAGACGATATCATCAGTACAGGTGGTACAATAGTAAGTGCTTCACGGATTCTAAATGATCTTGGAGCTAATAAAGTGGTTGTCGGTTGCGTTCACCCTATACTGGTGGAGGATGCTCTTTTAAAAATATTTGCAGCTGGTGTGGATGATGTATTTGCTACCGATACTCTCAAATCTGATGTGAGTACTATATCAGTGGCTCCACTAGTAGCTGGATATTTAAAGAAATTCGAATAAAATAATTTTTTTTTTATTGATATATGATGTTAAAAAAATATATTAATCATCCTGTTTGATCATTGGATAGTTAATCAATTGACGTGGTCTGTTTTCATTGCTGCATATTCCATCAGGACCCTCTGAGGGATTCTGATCACCTTTTGAAACCTTTTTAATATCTTCTTTCTGTTCAGATGTGAAATCTCCAAAATAAATTTCATTTCCCTGAATTTTGATTACATCATATTCTACTGGACATGTTTCAATTGAAGGGACCAATATACAACCCTTTGAACTAACATCATGTTCTAAATCTAGCATCCATTCTCCGTCAAATGGACTGGTTTCATTTAGCATATCTATCAGGGAATGTTGATGTGCTGTTACATATCTTGCCCTGTTATGAAAGTCAACTGCTACTGCTCCAGGTAAAGTTTCTGATTTTTTTCCTATGATATAATTTCCCTTGGCATGAATAGTAAAAAATGGTTTTTCCCCATCTTCATCGAGATAAGCATGGATGAATATGTCCCAATTATCATCAATAAATATTGCTTCCCTTTTGATATAAATAAAACTTCCATCAGGATTTTCAATTGTTTCAATTACTGGACTTTGCCAATTTCCCATTAAATCTTCTCTTTTTAACATATTATAACCTCTTTTGTAAAATTACAAAGAAACAAGATATATTATTTATTATTAATTATTAATATAATGGTTCTAGATAAATTTTATAATTTAAATTGTTAGAATTAATAAAATAAAAAAAAATAAGATAAAAAGTTAAGGATGGATGTTTCCTAACTTCTTTTGTTTGCTGGTTCCATATTAACGGATCTGCCCTTGATTCTTGCGCCACGCATCGAAGAAATTACGTCATTGGCACTGTTTTCCGGTACTTCTACAAATGAAAACTTGTCAAATACATCAATTTTCCCAATAGATGAACTTGATAAACCTGTTTTATCTGCTATGGCTTTTATAATATCCCTTGCCTTGGCTTTGTCCTTTCTTCCGATGTTTATGAAGAACCTAACTTGACCCACACCTGCACCAGTATCTCCAAATTCAGCGGCATTCTGAGTGGTGGCGGTGTTACCAGATTTTTCCATGACAATCCTGAGTAAAGCTGCAGCTGTTTCTACAGAGCTGTAATCTTCTTCCATCATCTTTTCAACCATATGAACTTCTTTATCGAGTTTTTCATTGTTTATTATTCTTTTGATTCTCTCGAGGAAGTTACTTGTTTTGATCTCTTGAACATCACTGACGGATGGTATCTGCTGCTGTTCGATCTTGGTTTTAGTATATCTCATAATGTCTCTGAGTTGATAAACCTCTTTACCAGATACAAACGTGAATGCAATACCAGTTTTTCCTGCTCTTCCTGTTCTTCCTATTCTGTGGACGTAATACTCATCATCATTCGGCACATCATAGTTGAAAACTGCTTCTACGTTTTCCACGTCTATTCCACGTGCAGCAACATCTGTTGCGACTAATATCTCAATATTCCCTGATCTGAACTTGGACATGACACTGTCCCTCTGCCTTTGACTCATGTCTCCATGAAGACCGTCTGCAGCGTATCCTCGGATTTGAAGGTGACTTACAAGTTTGTCAACCCTTCTCTTTGTGTTACAAAATACAAGGGATAATTTGAAGTCGTTGATATCCAGAAGACGTGACAATACATCAAGCTTCATTTTTTCTTTTACTTCAAAGTAGACTTGTTCTGTTTCTGGAACTGTAAGTTCCTTGGGAACAACCTTCAAAAATTCTGGATCATCCTGATATCTTCTTGTAATATACAATATATCAGGAGACATGGTTGCTGAAAATAGTAGTATCTGTCTCTGATCTGGTATATAATCTAAAACAAACTCTATATCCTCTCTGAATCCCATGTCTAACATTTCATCAGCTTCATCAAGAACAAGAACCTTTACGTTACCCATTTCTAGGGTTCCACGCCTCATATGATCCATTACCCTACCAGGCGTACCTATTATGATTTGTACACCCTTTCTGAGAGCCTTAATCTGTCTTTCTATTGGTTGACCACCATAAATTGGCAGGACATTTACCCTCTTCAAGTAAGTTGATAATTTTTTCAGTTCCTCTGCAACTTGTATTGCAAGTTCTCTGGTTGGACACAGTATTACTGCCTGGAGTTCCCTTTCGGATGGGTCAACCATCTCCAGTATGGGTATACCAAAGGCCGCTGTTTTACCTGTTCCTGTCTGAGCCTGACCTGTGACGTCTTTACCCTCAAGAATATGTGGTATTGCAAGGGACTGAATTGGAGTGGCCTCCTCAAATCCCATGTCTTCAACGGCTCTCTGTATTTCGCTAGATATATCTAAATCTTTAAATCTAAGTTTTTCCATTTTATCTTCCTTTTAGCTTCCTGAAAATCAATAATTATAATAGGTTAAATTACGCTCAAAATAAATAGTTAGGTTTCAAATTGAAATCTTTGAAATCAAAAATTAGTACCTACTAACTTAATTTGAAATTCAGGAACACATTTTATATTATCTAATAAATTATCTAATTTTAATTCTATTGTAAAATATATGTTCTCACCACTTATAATACTATGTAATATAGTGATATGAAAAATAGTGTGGTATAATTAAAATAAATCAAGAATTTAAATTGAAATTTTATAAAAAAAGAAAAAATAATGAAAGGATGTCCTCTCATTCAACTGAAAATATTCGGACAACAATTTAGTGTGTCATTGGTTTATGAGGTTTTTGAAGAATACCCTGAGGCACTATATCGGTAATTTTCTTCATTTTCTCAATGAGACCTTCTTTACCATTACCTATAAGCGCATGTTCAAGTACATCACTCATATTTTCAACTGGAATCACTTGTATCTTGTTCTTGTACCTCTCTTCAATTAGAACATCGTCCATGTTTGATGCAGGTATTAAAACTTTTTTCATTCCAGCTTCAGCAGCAGCTTCAATTTTACCTGTAACTCCACCTACAGGCATAACATCGCCTCTAACACTTAATGATCCTGTTAATGCTACAGATTGATCTACTGGAACATTTTCTAGTGCAGAAACAACTGCAGTTGCAATGGAGACACTAGCACTGTCTCCTTCGACACCATCGTATGCTTGAAGGAACTGTATATGTATATCATGGTTGGATATATCTGTACCAGTATTCTTCTTAATTAAAGCACTTACATTCTGAACTGCTTCTTTGGCAATTTCTCCCAATTTACCCGTTGCTATAATCTTACCTTCATCTTTACTCTGAGCAGGAGCTGCTTCTGCAGCAATTGGTAAAAGTATACCACTTCTGTCACCTATTATTGCAAGTCCATTAACCCTTCCCACTTCGCTTCCTTCAGATTTGAAGACGCTATATTTCTTCCTTTGGACAATGTATCTATCTGCAATCTGCTGTTCTAATGTTCTTGCAAGTTTTTTAGCACTGATAACATGGGTTACCGTTACAGTATCAGCCCCTTCACCCTTGGCTATATCACCTGCTGCCCTAACAAGACCTCCAAGATCTCTTAATTTAAGAGTTAAAGTGTCTTTTTTACCAGCTCTTCTTTGAGCCTCATGAATAATCTCTGCAACAGCTTCTCTACTAAAGTGAGGTATTCTACCATCTTTTTTAACTTCTTGTGCAATGAACTGTACTAATTTGTCCCTGTTGTCAGGAGTATCTTGCATAGAATCTTTCATGAATACTTCGTAACCGTAACCTCTTATCCTTGAACGGAGTGCTATATGCATTCCTTCGAGTACTTGAAGGTTTCCTGAAGCAACCAAAACGAAATCACATGGAACTTCTTGGGAACGTACCATAGCACCGCTGCTTGTTTCACTTTGTCCAGTTATAGAGTATTTTTTCTCTTGCATAGCTGTCAAAAGTTCCTGTTGTGTTTTCATCTTCATGGTGCCTATTTCATCAACATACAAAACACCCTTATTTGAACGATGAATCATTCCTGCTTCTACACGTTCGTGTGCAGGTGTTCCAAGTCCACCTGACTGGTAAGGATCATGTCTAACATCACCAAGTAGAGCACCAGCATGGGAACCTGTTGCATCAACAAAAGGTGCGGTACTTTTACTGTCATTGTTTACAAGGAGTTTAGGTACCATTACAGTACTACGTGGTTTCATTTGCATTATTACAAGTAAAACTATACCTGCTGCTATTATAGCTGCTAAGTACTGTTGTAATAAGAATCCAACGACTAGAATGAATCCAATTATGATCATCATGATCATGTTTTTCTTTTCTTCTTGTCCTTTGGCTTTAACTTTGTAATTCATTACAACCTTTTTACCTTCGCCAGCAGGCATAGCACCTATTAGCGGGTTATGGTTGTCTTCAATATTAGGATAGACTAGTATATCTTGAAGTTCTTCAGGTGGCAAGAGCTCTGCCATTCCCTTTGCGAGCATTGATTTACCGATTCCTGGCTCACCAATTAAAAGGACATTTCTCCTCTGTTTTGCGGCTTTTATAACGGTTTCAACAGCTTCTTCTTGACCTATTATCTGGTCTATTATCCTTACAGGGACATTTATATCTCCAGAAGATTTATAACTTCTGAAATCAAGTTTATCTTTGAATGAACTGTTAGAATTTGAATTTACACTTGTCATAATCAATGACAGCCTCCTGAATTTTGCAATATACAAAAATCAACGTGTTTATTTTGCTATACTGTTGATAATATATTACATGATCTTGTATATTAGTTTTTGTCTTTGAATTTTCAGTATTGATCTTTATATAATTTATACTTATATTCTAGATTTTTGTATTGCAGCTTTTTATGTTTACAACTTTTTTTTTATTTTAGTAACTTAAAGTATATAAAAGCATTGGTTGGTGTAAAAAAAATTAATTAATTTGAGAGTAGTTTAAAACACAACATCGAATCAGATAATTCATATAATATAAAAAAATGCTTTAAAAAATTAACCCTGCCAAAATAAAAGGCGTAGGAACTTTTTTTATATTAATTTATCATTTTAGTATGGTTATGACCTAATGGTATAAATAAATTTTCACTTCCCATATAACATATAATATCATCATTTAAAACATTGAAATAGAATAAATGTAATGGAAATAATTTTTGTATTTTTAATTACCATAAATGAATAGACAGACTAATAACTAATAACAAAATGTGATAATTATAATAATTGGAGGCCTAAATTGCATCCTGAAAACAAAAAAATATACATTATGATACAAGGAACATCTTCAAATGCAGGGAAAAGTGTTGTAGTCGCTGCTCTATGCAGAATATTTGCAAAAAGAGGGTTTAGAGTTGCTCCATTCAAATCTCAAAATATGTCCCTTAATTCATACACAACAAATGAAAATGCAGAAATAGCAATGGCACAGGTACTCCAAGCTGAAGCTGCAGGGGTAGAACCTTCGTATAATATGAACCCAATACTGCTTAAACCTAAAGAAGATTTTATATCCCAAGTAATAGTACATGGAAAGCCTGCAGGAGATATGAATTTCTATCATTATCAGAACAACTTCAGAGAAGAAGCTATTAAAGCCATTGAAAGTTCTCTTGAAGCATTAAAAAATGATTATGATATTATTGTTATAGAGGGTGCTGGTTCTCCTGCAGAGATAAATATGCTTGATAAAGATTTGGCCAACATGCAAATTGCACGAATGGCAGATGCAGATGTTATATTGGTTGCGGATATTGATCGTGGCGGAGTTTTTGCATCTATTGCTGGAACATTCTCTCTTCTGCCGGAAATAGACAGAAATAGAATTAAAGGAATTATTATTAATAAGTTCAGGGGAAATCTGGATATACTCATGCCCGGGATAAAACAAATTGAGAATATTGTAGGAGTGCCTGTTCTAGGTGTATTACCCTATGATGACAGCCTCAAACTACCGGAAGAAGATTCTGCATCATTAACAGAACATAAATATAATCAAGAAGGTAAAATCAAAATTGGAGTAATTAGACTTCCAAGGATATCCAATTTCACAGATATTGATCCTCTAGAATACGAACCAGATATTTCTATAAACTTAATTGAAATGTCAAGTGAAATAGGTGATGTAGATGCCATTATAATCCCTGGAACAAGAAACAGCGTGGCTGATATGATAGCTCTCAGAGAATCTGGACTCGCAGATGAGATAAAAGAATTGTCGACTAAGATACCAATTTTCGGAATATGTGGTGGTTACCAGTTGATGGGAACAAAAATAATCGACTTAAACCTTAAAGAGTCAAAACATGGCAGTGTTGAAGGTTTAGGATTACTTGATGTCCAAACTATATTTGGTGAAAATGATAAAATCATAACACAAAGCCATGGCAAAATAACTGGCAAAGGAATCTTTGAAGGTTTAAATGGAGAATATATGGCCGGCTACGAACTCCATGAAGGATTAACATTCCTTGGAGAATCTGAACCATTAATGGAAATGACTGATGGATGTGGTAATAATATTGAGTCAGGATTTGATGGTGCTGTTAACGGCTTGACATCTGGAACTTACTTCCATGGAATATTTCACAACTTCCACTTCAGAAGATTCTTCACAGATTATTTAAGGAGTAAGAAAGGGTTAAAAAAAATGGGATTTATTAATGATGATTTTGAGGAAATGAAAAAGTTTTCAATCGACAGGTTAGCTGAGATTGTCGTTGAAAATATTGATATGGGATTCTTTGAAGAAAGAATAGCAAAAAAATAATTATTAAAAAGGTTTACTGTGTGAATTTTTTAGTAACTGCCTTAATAGCAGGAGTTTTTACAAGAATAGATATTCTATTCCCTTTTTTAAGCATCATCCCATCTTTTGGAATTTTTATTTCACCATTTTTATGTACTGCCGCTATAATGTAATCATTTGTAGGACTAAGATCTCCTATTTTTTTCCCAAATATCTTAGAATTATTTACACTAAGCTCAAGGAGTTCTGCATTACCCTTCCCAATAACTATAAGATCTGCAATTTTAGGTCGTGTTATCAATTTTTCTAAATACCCTGCAGCTGTAAGTTCAGGACTAACAACAATATCTATCCCAACTTTACGGAATGCCTCATCATGATCAGGATTGCTGACTCTTGCAATTACCTTCGGTATTTTGTAATCATTAACAAGTATACAAGATAGTAAATTTGCTTCATCATTTCCTGTGGCTGCAACAAAAACATCTGCATCTGCTATATTTGCTTCTAAAAGAGTTTTTATATCTGTACCGTTTCCACAGATAACCATTGCATCAAGTTCACTTGCAGCATTACTACATAAGTCTGAATCATTTTCAATTAGGGTAACATCAAGACCTACTTTTACCAAAGAGATAGCCAATCTTAACCCTACCCTTCCACCACCCATTATCACTATGTACATATTTTACACCGGTTTTATATTGTAAAAATTATTTTTCTAAATTTTTTATTTAAATCTAAGATGGATTAATTATAGAATTATATGAACTTTTCACAGTTTGAATTAGCTTCCATATATAATTACTAGTAATCATATCCCAAATTATACTATCAATAATATGAATTTATAATCAAATAATTAGTTTATTTCTCATGAAAATATCAGAAAATCTGCAATCTTCAAAAGTAACTGTAACCTAAAAACTTATATACCATAAAACCAAAACCATGGTATGTTGTCAAAAACAAAGTATGCGGCGTTAGTCCAGCCTGGTTAAGACTCTGGCCTGCCACGTCAGTGACCCGGGTTCAAATCCCGGACGCCGCATTGCGGTTGTAGTCTAGTCTGGTTAGGACTTGGGCCTTCCAAGCCTACGACCCGGGTTCAAATCCCGGCAGCCGCATTATTTTACATATAATGCCTAATAAAATATATTTGAAGCTTTATAGCTGTTTTTATTCGTAAATTTATATAATATTGTTTTAGTTCAATTCTATTCCCAAAATAAAAAGAAATTAACTTTAAACAATAATTTAAAAGACTTCTTTTTGATAATAGTAACTACCAATTATTAATATAAATAGTTTAATCTATGAAATAAAAACCGAATAAAAAATAAAAGTTAATAAATAATAAATTTTTCTTTGTTATTATAATCAAAAAAATATTTTAATAATTAGGCAGGTACCAGCATTTCTGCAGCTACCATCCTACATATGTCTGTTTTAGTAATTACACCTACGGGTTTGTTATCTTCAAGAACCAATAAACCTGATACATCAGCTCTAACCATAAGATTTGCAGCATCTTCAATAGCATTATCAGAATCTATTGTTATTACATCCTCAGTCATAATATCTGATATCTTCAAAGCAGCAATATTATTATTAGTTGGTCTTAGACTCCCAAGGACCCCAATGAGATCCGAGTATGATATAACCCCTTTAGGGTTGCCTTCACTATCTAAAACAAATAATCTACGGACTCCTTCTTTGTACATCTTTTCAAATGCTTCTAATGGTTTAATTTCCGGGTTAACAGTTATGACACCCTGATTCATGGCTTCTTTAACTTCCATTTTATCCCTCCGGATATAACATAAATCTTATTAAATTATTATATAGGAATTATGTTTAATATAGGATTATTGTGGGACATGATTAATAATTATTTGTTAGTGCTTTATTTCAAGTACAAATTTTGGAATGAAACATGGTACATCATATTGTCTCAATTTAATGAACAATGATCAAAAAAATCATACATTTCGATTATTATTGATATTTCATATAGTAATAATAAAAGTGAGAATATGAGCAAAAAGTATTAAGTATTAATTTTATATAAGATGAATGTGAATTATTTCTATACAAAATTTGAAATATTTAGGGATATGTTTGCAATTAAACCAACATTGTAAATTTAGGACAAGCTTTAAATAGTGCCAAATTTAGTATTATGGTATTATAAATTGGGAGGGAATATTGTGATGAGAATAAGCATGTCATTACCTAAAAAATTATTAAGTGAATTTGACGAAGTTCTTAAGGATAGAGGATACCAATCACGGTCTAAGGGAATTAGAGACGCATTAAAAGATTATATAGTTCGTTATCAGTGGATGAATGAGATGGAAGGCGAGAGAATAGGAATACTCGCAGTAATATACGACCATCACTATACCGGTGTAATGGAAGATCTTACAGATATCCAGCACGACTATAGAGATTATATCAACGCTGTTATGCATGTTCACATGACTGAGAAATACTGTTTAGAAGTTGTGGTTGTTAAGGGAGACGTTAAATACATACGCGACTTAACCGAGAAGATTATGAGATTGAAAGGCGTCGAGCACGTAAAACTTACAAGTACTGCTAGCGGCGAAAAGATCGAATAAATTTTTTACAATTTCCAATTTAAATGGTATTACGATCTACATTAGAATCGATTAATAATATTATATATTATTAATTTATTCATAATTTATACTAGTTTAACAGATTAATTTTATGAGGTGTTAATTTACGTCCTATCACCATAACCTCACATCAGATACTGCAAGATTAGCAGGATTTTATGAAGCCATACTAAAAAAAGCTAAAGGAACTGTTTACGATTTAGGTACCGGTTCAGGAATTCTTTCAGCTTGGGCCGCTCTAAATTCAGATTTTGTTTATGCAGTTGAAATTAATAAATCTATTGCAGAACAGGCAAGATCAAATCTTAAAGATCTTGATAATGTTGAAATTATCATAGCCGATGCAACTAAATTTTCGTTTTCAAAAAAAGCAGATGTAATCATCTGTGAAATGCTGGACACCGCACTCATTGATGAGGAACAAGTTCCAGTATTAAATTCTGTTAGGAAATATTTGAAAGATAGTGGAATAATAATCCCTTGTGGAATTTTAAATTGTATAGAACCCGTCCAAGTTGATACTGAAAATATATATTATGAGGAGGACGGACATCCTAAAAACAGGGTTTTGGGAGACCCTAAATTCTACAGTAGAATAAATTTCAAGAAGCACATAGAAGAAACATTTAATAAATCTATAGATATTAAAATAAAAACACTTGGAATAGTTTCAGGGGTAAAAATCACCACATTTACTTTAATAACCGAAGATATTATCTGTGGACCTACACCAATGCTAAATCCTCCTTTAATAATTCCTGTCGAGAGAAAAAAAGTTTATCCCAATGACATAATCAATTTAAATCTACATTATAAGATGGGCGGAGGATTAGAGAGTGTTAGAGCAAGAATTAAAAATATTCACAGAGAATTATAATAAGATCATATTTTTATGCATAGGCAATGAAATGCGTGGAGACGATGGGGTAGGGCCATTAATCGCCAGAAATCTGGAAAAATTATTCAAACATCAATCTGAACTTCTTATTATAAACGCAGAAACTGTCCCAGAAAACTATACGGGACTTATAAGAAAAGAAATGCCATCCCATATAATCTTTGTAGATGCTGTAGAAATGGATATGAATCCCGGTTCAATAAAACTGGTTAAATATGATCAAATAGCAGAGTACAATATTTCAACTCATGCTATGCCCTTATCATTCATGATCAAGTATTTGGAATCATTTACAGATGCCAAAATGTTACTAATTGGGATTCAACCCAAAAGTATGGAGATGTCCAATCCAGTTTCAGAAGAAGTCAAATCTGGAGTGGAAGAATTAACTAGATTTATAAACGATTCCATCAATGTACAACATTCATAATCATATTGATATTGTTATATATTAGAAAATCCTACTTCTCTAACTAATATCGTTTAAAATTAACATTACATTACAACAGAAGAATAGAATTATTTCAATAAAAAAATTCGTATCCGTTAAATTATCCATTTCTAAAAATTTATTAAAAATTATTGTGATAAAATGAAAATACTGTTTATAGGGGCCCGTCTATTTGATGATGTAGCACTCTACACTAAAAAAAATTGTATAAAGAGCATAATATCCGAATCAAATGCCCAATCTCCCAACTTGAAACTAGCTGATTCGAAGTATATTGTTTCAAGAGGAATGGAAGAGCCGATGAAAATTGCCATTCAAGAGGAAGTAGAGGGTGTAGTACCATTAATAGGGATTGATGGACCTCTTATTGAAGTAGCTACTATGAAAAAGAAGTTAGAAGAGGAGTATGGAATTCCTGTTGTAGCATCTCCAGTTTCTGCTGCCAGAACATGTGTTGATAAATTTAAAACCAAAGAATTTTTTGTTAAAAATAATATTAAAACACCAGAATATTTTAAAATAACAGAAAATGATCATGAGAAGATTAAACAAAAAATAGAATACAATGAACCAATGGTCTTGAAACAGATCGAAGGACAGGGAGGATCTGGAATAAAGATAATCTCTTCCATTGATCATAGCGAAAAATATTTCCAGGAGTTTGAAAACGGTGTTGCAGAAAAATTCATTGAAGGACCTGAAATTTCCATAGAAGTTTTGAGATGGAATGGAAAAACTGTTCCATTAGTTCCCGTTTATAAAGGAGAAACTACATTAGACTGTATCCATCCACTTAAAAAGATTAAGAAAGCTCCTTTAAATATAAATAACATTAATAATGAAGAGAATAATCGCAAAATTCAAGACATTGCGGTAGATATTGCGGAGAAATTAGGATTAGAAGGTACAGCAGACATTGATTTAATATTTAACACCGAAACACAAGAAAATAATGTTATAGAAATCAATGCCAGACCCAGTGGCACAAGGTATCTTACAAATGCTGCTACAGGCGTTAATATAATGCATGAATTAATTGATATGGCATCTGGAAATTGGAATGACTTAAAACTTAAAAATAGGATTAAAAATTATTCCGCTCTTGAGATACCAGTTGGTAGTTACATTTCAAATAAAAACAATTACAAATTCAGGGAATTTTCCAATGAAAATTCTTGGATTATCCACGGACCTAATAATTATGAGCGTATAACCATACGTGGCGAAACAATGGCAAAAGCTGTTAAAATCGCTGAAGATCTAAGAATTTTAAAATAGGTTATAGTGTTCAAATTATAGATTAGAATAAATTAAAGAGAACTGATTTAATAAAAGTATACTTATGAAGGAGTGTACATAAATAATTTAATTGCATTTGTATTTTCAAAATGATTTCATTCCTATAAAACAATTAAAGGTGATATTTTGAGCAATATTCAGGTAGAATTTTTCATATTCTTACTCACATTCATAGCCACAGCGCTTTTCACACTTTTTGTCAAGAAGATGTTGAAATATGCAGATGTTAAAGACAATCCAATAGTCACGGAACACAGTCATAAAGCAGGAACTCCCACTATGGGTGGACTTGCAATGCTAATGGGAGTTCTTTTACTTGCATGTGTTTTTTACTCAGATAAAAACCTTGTTTTAACAGTAATTATCATGATGACTGCCGGGATCGTTGGATTGATGGACGATCTTATAGGTCTCAAAACCAAAGAAATTCAAAAAGTTATAAGGAATATAAGTCCAAAAGAAGTTGAAATTGGTAGATTAACTCTTAAAACAGGTGAAAATGCTAGAGTAACAACACCTAAAGCAAAAAAAGACTTAGAATATCTCTTAAAAAATAATTTAGTTGAAATCACAGGTGAAGCACCAATAAAAAGTGAAATAAAAGAAAACGAGAAGATTTTTGCACAGATACTTGTTTCTTTGTTCCTTATTGCTTCAGGGGCTGTTGGTGCTTCAATACTCGGATTTAATATCGGATTATTGATAATACCGGTTGTAATATTTGGTATTGTAGGATCTATAAATTCAGTTAATCTTATCGATGGAATGGATGGTCTGGCAGCAGGAATAATTGCCATAGCCTCTATTGCATCAACAATATTTATGATTTCAAATGGAAATCCCAATGGATCATTACCATTTATTGTAATAGCCGGTGCGTGTTTTGGATTTCTCGTATATAATAAGTACCCTGCAAGCATATTTATGGGAGATACTGGATCTTTTGCACTCGGAGCCGGATATATTACTGCTGCATTTTTAGGAGATATAATATTATTTGCAGTTTTAGCACTTGCCATACCAATAATTTCGGTAATTGTGAGTCTACTTCACAGGGCACATATCATTAAATTGCCAGTAGAACCTCTACATCATACTCTCAATTACAAGGGATTATCTGAGAAGAAAATTATTGTAATTTATTGGGGAGCCACTGTGTTAGTGTGTGCAGCTACATTGTATGCTTACAGAGTGTTCTAATATTATCAAAGGAATTTTAATATGAATGAGATTACAACATCTTATTTGGCCAAAAAGGTTAAAGGAAATTTAATAGGAGATATAAAACCTGTTAAAGGTGTTTTTACTTTTTTAAACCGTGCAACGCCCGGGGATGTCGTAATAAGGCATTGGATTGATGAAAAGGGTATTACAATAGCATCAGAAAAAGGAGTTTCTTGTATCATTACACAAAATCCTACAAAAGACGCTATTAAAATATCAAAAGAAGTTCAATTACCCCTCATAATCACGCCTAAAATCGAATTTGCAAATGCTTTTGCTCTTAAGTGGGCTGTTAACACTTTTGCTCAACTCTCATTACGTATAGTTGTAACTGGTACTAATGGTAAATCAACAACAGCCCATATGATTTACAAGATATTAAGTTTAGCAGGTTACTGCACTTATACTAATACCGATGCTAAATCTGAATTTAATACCCTAATTGACCCCGTTGTAGCTGTGCAAATTGCCGAATTCGAAAATATTAAAGATGAACCAATTCAAGCCATGGTTATTGAAGTTTCAGAAGTACAAGGTTGGTTAGATAAACTCATGAAAGATCATGCCTGCATGATGACTTCAGCAATTGATCCAGATGTATTAGTAATCACAAATGTTGGTTTGGATCATATAGGTCTTGTTAATTCCATTGATGAAACATTTACTGAGATATATGGATCTTTAAATGCGATATCCCACAGATCAAAGCAGGATAATAAATTAGAAAAAAATAATATAAAAAAAAGGTACGCTATTTTAAATTCTGATGATCCTCTATTACTCAAAATGGGAGAGCTTATTCAAAAACAAGATAATATTAACCTTTTATCCCATGGAACTATTGACAATAGCCCTTTATATCAGAATATAACACTCAAACCGGATGGTATTTATCATTGTAACAAACTGTTCATGAAAAAAGAAGAACTACCATTTACGAGTAAACACTTCCTCCAGAACACCATGGCTGCAATAGATGCTTGTTTAGTTTTAAATATAGATAAAAACGTGATTAAAGAAGGCATATCATCTTATAAACAGCTTGAAAGAAGATTCACCATATTAGGTAGAGATCCACTCATAATTGATGACTTTGCACATAATCCGGACGGGATAGTTGCAACTATTAAAAGTGCTGCAAAGATGTGTGAAGGAACCCTCTTTATTGTATTTTCAATCAGAGGCTCGAGAGGAACTGCAATAAACGGTTTAAATACAGAAGCGCTTGTCAATGGACTTGAAGGTTTAAATCACCATATTATGGTGACAAGCAGTGCAGAAGTAGTTGATAATGCCAACACTGTAAAACAGACTGAAATGGACATTGTACTTAAAACTTTGAAAGAAAACCGTTTGAAATATGTATATAATGAAAATTTATATCCAACACTAAAATATGCTTTAAAGACTGCGAAAAAAACCGATACTATTCTACTTATAGGTGCTCAGGGGATGGATCCTGCAAATAAACTTATAATGAAAATTAAAAAAATTTTAGATAAAAACTAAACACTGAATAGATTTTCTTTTTTTATAACACTTTTAATTATAAATATTAACCAATCCATTTATAATAAAAATTTTTGAATCCTAAATCCTTTTTTTGAAATTATTAAAAGTCAATTAAACTTAATTAGCTTGCAAAGAATATCCATTTAATCCATAAACGAACATATATAAAATAGCAAATCAGGACAAATAATAAATAAATTGATGTTAATAATTTAAATTTAAACAAAATAAAGATTGTTGATTAGTTCTAAACCAATTTCTTTGAGGAAATTATTATGAAATGTATTATAATAGGGGCAGGTAACGCTGGACGTCCAGTTGCAAGAATCCTTAATCACACAGGAAATCAAGTCATTATAACAGACCGAAAAATTCTTGAAGAATTTCCACCAGGTGTGCAAAAAACCATTAAAACAATGAAAGAAGAAGGTGTAGAACTTATGTTGGGTTCAGATACATCTAAAGGTATTGAAAAAGTTGATTATGCCTATATTTCACCTACCGTACCTGAAAATTCTCCAATTAGAAAGTTGTTGCATGATAATCAAGTTAAAATACTTGACAATGATTATGTTTCAAAAGTTATAAACGATATTTTGGATTTGGACATAATTGGAATCACCGGAACGCTCGGAAAGACCAGCACCACACATATTCTGTCTGAGATATTTCAGTGCGCAGGTTACAAAGTATGGACTTGTTCATCACGTATGGGAAACCTACTAAGTGAGGTTATTGTAGATGGGATTGTGAATGGACTCCATAAAATAAACAATATAGCAATCCTTGAGCTGCCCCATGGAACTTCAAGGCTCATGTCCAAGGTAGATCTAAATATAGGAGTAATTACTAATATTTATCCTGATCATTTAGATGAATTTGAATATTCTATGGAAAAATATGTAGCACGTAAACTTTTCATATCAGATTCTAGTAAAATTTTAGTTTCAGGTATGCAATGTATCAATTATCTAGAAAATTTAAGGGATGATACAATTTATTATTGCCAAGAAAATTTTAAATGTAATGTTAATGGAAAATTAAAGGATGGTGTGTTGAATATAACCTACAATATGCCAAATTTAAATATTAAGGGTCATTTTGAAACATCTTTCAAATTATTAGGATATTACACTGAAAACTCAATTGCAGCTTCTGCTGCTGCACTAGCATATGGATTGGATGATTCTTCTATAATAAAAGGTTTAAACAGTTTTAGTGGCATTGCAGGTCACATGGAATATATTGGAAATTTTAAAGGTAGAGAAGTTCATTTTGATGCTGCATTTGTTCCAGAAGGACTTGTTAAAACACTTGAAAGTTTTCAAAATCAGGAACTTATTGTTATTGTTGATAATCCCGACAGTACCAATCCTCGAGATAAGTACAAAGTGGGGGAAGTTGTCGGGAAATATGCTAAAGTATTAATCTGCAGCGGATACAATGAAACAACTAAAAAATTTAATATCGAAGCTGCAAAAGAAGTTATCCATGGAGCACAAAAATCATCTGCTATCAAAATTCCTGTTGAAGATATGTTCACCGCAGGAGAATTATCAATTAAACATTCCCATTCGGGATGTACTATCTTACATGTTGGTCCAGGAGCCATTACTAATTACGAAGATGTCAAAACCAAAATGATGTCGGGCATTAAGGAAGGTTGTAAAAAATATGATTAATAAGGATAATGGGAATCTAAAAGTTTACGGTGTAATCGGTATCTGCGGAGTGGTATCAAATCTCATTGCAAGAGTGTTAATGGATCATGGCTATCCTGTGATTGGTACAGATTTGCATAAAAAGGACGAATGTGATTATCTTTACACTTTAAATGATTACAAAATACCATTATATCTATCAGAACATCCTGAATCATTTTTTAATGAATCAACTTGTATAGTGACTCCTCCAAGTTTAATGGAAACATCTGATTTTTTTAAGCAAATTAAAGTATATGAAAAGGACATTTTATCTGTGGAAGATATTTTAGAAAGTTTTAAGCCGAAAAAACCCGTAATATGTATTACTGGTACTAATGGCAAAACAACAACAACAACCCTTTTAAAACATATATGTCGACAAGTGGGTTTAGAACCCGCAGAACATGGTTTTAGAAATTTGCAGGGCAATATTGATTATATACCACCTTTACAAGCTAGGTTAAGTGGAGATGTTGCTGTTCTTGAAACAGGTACATTTGGAAAACCAGGTGATCTTAAAATAATGGTTGAACGTTCCAAACCAGAATGTGGATTAGTCACCAATATAAACCCAGATCATTTAGATGAAAACCTTGATTTTATGAGTTATGCACGTATCAAGGGAGAATTTATAGAATATTTTAAAAACAAAATCTTAATTGTTAATTCAGATGATCCAACGATATTTGGAATGATAAATCCTGAAAGTTCAGTTATTACATTTGGTGTTGATTCACCAACTGCAAAAATCGGTTCAAAACCGTGTTGGTGTGGAAGAGAGATTCTTATAACTGAAACTATTACAGGTTCAGGAATTTACAGTTGTGAATGTGGAATAAATAGACCAACACCAGATTATCTTGCAAAGGACATAGATGAAGCCAATGGAAATTATACTCTCCAAACACCAGAAGGTGATGTGAAAGTAGAAATGCAATTAATTGGACTTCATAATGTTTACAATTCTATTGGAGCCATAGCAGCAGCAATAGAATTCTTTAAAATACCATTAAATGATATAATAACAGCTATTAAAAGTTTTAAAGGCGTTCCAGGTAGGATTGAACATTTGTATGATTACAATGGAATGGAAGTTATTCTAGACTATGGTCACAATCCTGCAGGGATTGAAACAGTTCTCAGGGAGTTGAAAAAAGTTTACAATAAAATCACTGTAGTTATTACCGTATCTTCAGAATCCGGAGAAACCGGAGATATGGAAATATTAAAAAATGCCATTGAAAATGGAGATTTTATTGTTCCAGCATCATTTGCATCACGAAAGGCCGCTGAAAAACATGACAAATACATTTCTACAGGGAAAATATTATTTACAGATATTTCTTCAGAAGAATTCCAAAAAGGCACACTTGGAGCAAGTTCTGATCAAGTATTAGCCGGGGTTAAAATAGGATTAAAATGCAAAACAGATGCATTAGTCTGTCTGGGCGAAGCCGCATTTAAATATAAAGAAAGTATTCTCAAATTGAATGACAAATGAAATTCATAAAGTTTATAGGCCGTAACATGTTAATGTTTTACTTTGCATACTATTATATCAATAAAGATTAAATCAATAAAGATAAGATCAAATTATTTTAAGATTACAAAATTTAAATGATCAATTTATAAAATATTATAAGTGTATAGTCAATGCACAATAGGTGGAAGAATGTTCATAAAAATTAGGAGAGATACATTAATTATTTTATTATTGGCCTTCATGCTTATTTTTTCAGGAAGAGTCATGACTTATATGTCCTACGCATCATCTACAGATGTGGGAAATCAAGGAGTAGAAATTTCAGGTGTAATTGTTCATGGAAACGATATAGTTCCATTAGATTCAATTAAAGCTAGTTTATCTAATGTTGGATTTAGATCAGGAAGTTACATACAGGGAGACACACTTGTGACGACTAAACGTATGGTTCCATTGAATGAAGCTTTAGCAAATGCACAACAAGCAGTAATGGAAACCACAATTCCAGGTACAACAATAACTCCGATCTCGGCAGCATCGGTCCAATTAAACAATCAAACAGGAGTACTTACTGTTAACATTGTTGAAAGTTTCTCAAACATCCATATTGAAGGACAAGGAATTAATGGAACTTATTAGAGGCATAATTATGAAGAGAGTAAATTTAATGAGATTTGTTTTATTCCTAATAACGTTTACAATGGTTGTTAATACTGCATCAGCAACCATGAACGTTGTGGTAATAACAGATCCTACAGGGAAAGATCCAAACGGCGTAGCCGCTGGAAGTCAGTCATGGCAAAATAACATGTTTCAATCAACATTCATACTATCAATGACAAAACATTTCTGTGTTTTATCAGGTGGTGAAGGTAATGCCACACCAAGACTTGCTGCTATTGTTTCCGCCCTGAATGTAATGGAAAATGGAGGAACACCCGCACAAGCCGCTACTGTAGCTAATGGCTTTTCGCAAATAAGGGTAATGGTAGGATCAGCCACAGAAGGCGCGGCTGTTGGTGGCTATTTCGATGCTGATGTTGTAATTGTATCACCTAATGGCACAATAACAATAACACCGTACAATGGTGGTCTAGCTACACTTCCCGCAGGAGATAAAGGAGCTATTATTCACCTTTTGAATACTCAAGGTAATCCACAGTATGGAACAGCAGATGCAGTCCGTCTACAAACAGCTGAAATGATGGGAGAGATGATTAGAGATGGTTATCCTGCTACAGCTGTTCTTGCAGCGGCATTTAATAATGTTGCAACAAATGCGGGTGAGAAACATGGTGGTGGTGGTTTGAATCTTGTTTCAGAATTAACTACGGGAGATATGTTCACCCCACCAGAATTGAACACAACTGGTTTTAATATGAACGACCCTTATGAGAAGGTAAGTCAAAATGGATGGAGTGTTGGTTTTCCTGAAGCTGATAACTACCAAACAAGCCCAATTGATGGTACTAACCTTACAACCGTTTATGCTTACCAAGCACTTCAAAGTGCCATAACAGTAACTGTTAACAGCACTACAGTGTACACTTATGGAACTGAGGCACCTGGAATTGCAGAAACTACACAAGAAATTGTGCAAGCATCTGTTGAAAAATATGGTTACAGCTCAACATCAATAGCTACCAGTATAAACAAAGCTATAGGAAATGGATTACTTGTAGGCGTTAATTATGTTGAACCTATGGATATTAATGTAAATCAAAATCAAAGAGCTATTGGAGTATATTACACACCTTTACAAGGCAATAAATCCGCACCAGCTTGGCATTTACCAATAAGTTCATCAATTTTAAGCGATTTAGGTAATATCCAAACAGCAATCGGATTGATACTAGTAATTCTAGTTCTCTTCAGAAGCACATTAATCTCATCATTCCTTAAAAGGAAATGATAGAAAAAAGGATAATTGAATAAAAGAGGAATAGATGGAAACATTACATTCCTTAAACTATTTTAAATTAATTAAATTTTTTATGTTATAATTCGTCTAATTTGTTAGAAGGAGTAAAAATAATGGCTTTAATTTTAATACGTGCAGAAGATCAAGCAAAACTTTTGAATACACTAGCAGACATAGAGAGGCATGCAGGACTGAAGGTCACTGGAAAACCCAGAATAATCAACTCAAGAAAAGCTGATGAAATTGCAAGTAAGATCCTTAAACAGGAAGTAAGATCAAAATCAGATATAGCGGTACTTGTTCATGTCGAAGATGACACAACCAAAAGTATAGTCCATATCAGGAAGATACACCCTCCAGCACATGTTATAGTAATCAGTGAAGAGTATGGTGAATATAAAACACTGGAAGAAACATTCCACGGTCTTAATTATTTAAAGGGCTATTATTCGCATAAAGATAAACACAAAAAAAAATCGAAATAATATGGTATTCCTATGTTAGTGATCAATATAAAAAAATTAAAATTAATTCTTTTTTATGTTTTGTTAAGTAATATAATGAAATTAAAAAAGAATTTGACTGAATGAATTTTTCAATCATACATTAATTCTTTTTTATTTGAGCAATATCTCCAATAGTTGCTCCTCTAACTTTAGAATGTCCCAATCCATCTGCAGATACATCTTCATTTTTCTCAACTAATATTATGTTCATTAATTTCTCGATCTTTCTAGCAAGTTTAAGATCGGGAACCATTTTACCGGACTCAATTCTACTTACAACTGAAGCTTTTTCATAGATCTTTTCTCCAAGTTCTTCACGAGACCATCCTTTCCTCTCTCTTGCCTGCCTAACTATATCCTTAACATTTTCAACAACTTCTTCGGCTGGTTCTTTTGGTCTTTGTATCCTCCTAAGAGTCCCACCTCTAGGTGCTCCGGGTCTTTTTGGTTTAGGTGCTTCTCTTTGTACTTTACCAAATTTTGAGCATTCTTTACACGTAAGCATGATTGAACCATCTACTTTAGTTTTGATTGGTTCTTCTACTATTTTTTTTCCACATATCTCGCATCTCATGAGTAATCACTTTCATTTGTAATCATTATATAATCTATACCCCTATATTTAAATATTATTAAGGACAATAAATTGTGTAAATAATATTAAGTCTTAAGAGTATTATTTTTTTTTATAAAAGTTAGGAGTGAGCGAGGATCATGGAAAACATGTCCCCAAATGTATTAAAAAAGATTGAAGACCTTAAAACGGAGATAAAAATCCTTAAAGAGGACAACACTAAAACTAAACGTAACCTAATGTGGAAAGTTAGGAAGCTCGAAAAGGATAAAGTCCTGATCGAAAATGAGAAAATGAGACTGGACAGAGAAGTTAAATCTCTTAGAGGAGAGATAGAAAGGTTCAGATCACCACCATTAGTGATTGCCACAGTAACTGAAGTTTTAGACGACGGTAGGGTAGTTGTAAAAAGCAGCACAGGCCCTAATTTTGTAATTGGATATTCACGATTCTTAGATGAAAAGTCACTTGAACCAGGAGTTCGTGTGGCACTTAACCAGCAGACATTCAGCATAGTACATGTTCTGCCTTCAGAGAAAGATCCTCTTGTAACTGGTATGGAAGTAGAGGAAAAGCCAGAAGTTGCATATGAACAGATTGGAGGATTGGAAGATCAAGTAGTAGAAATAAAAGAAACTGTAGAACTACCTCTCAAAAGACCTGAACTGTTCATCAACATAGGTATTGAACCTCCTAAAGGAGTACTACTTTATGGTCCTCCTGGAACAGGAAAAACATTGCTTGCAAAGGCTGTTGCACATGAGACCAATGCAACTTTTATCAAGATAGTTGCATCCGAATTCGTTAAAAAATACATTGGTGAAGGTGCAAGACTTGTTAGAGGTGTTTTTGAACTTGCTAAGGAGAAATCCCCAAGCATAATATTCATAGATGAAATCGATGCAATAGCAGCTAAGAGACTTAAAAGCTCCACCAGTGGAGATAGAGAAGTTCAGAGAACACTTATGCAGTTACTTGCTGAGATGGATGGTTTTGAAGGTAGGGGTGATGTTGGAATTGTTGCTGCAACCAATAGACCAGACATACTCGATCCTGCTCTATTAAGACCCGGACGTTTTGACAGATTCATCGAAGTGCCTATTCCAAATGAAGATGGTAGACATGAGATATTAAAGATCCATACCAAAAAGATGACTTTGGATAAAGACGTGGATATAAGGCATATTGCATCACTTTCAGAAGGTGCATCTGGTGCTGATCTTAAGGCTATATGTACCGAATCCGGTATGTTCGCAATAAGGGAAGAAAGATCCACTGTTACTATGAATGATTTCATGGACGCTGTTGATAAGATAGTTGGCATGGAACATGATGAAGAGATGAAAAAAGAAGCAGGAGTTATGTTTGGATAAAAAACTCCAATATTTATTTTAATTAAATATTAAATTCAATTTTTTGTTCAGCCTGTGATGAACCCTATGAGCTCTGATTCGTGATGACTGATGGGCGATCTGAGGCTAATTAATTAAATTTTATCAATACATTTTTTTTAATAGATTAAAAAAAAATCAACTCAATTTTTTAATATAAAATGAACTAATTATTGAATTCAGATTTTAGATAATTTCATGACACTCTTAAGCAGATTATCCATATCACGGAATATCATCTCTTTTTCTAATTCAAGTATTATAGGCCTTTTAACTAATATTATTGGAATTTTAAGTTCAACTGCAGCTGATATCTTGGATGGGGTTCCTCCACTTTCACCACTTTCCTTGGTAATAACTACACAGGTAGCATATTCTTTCATAATAGCTTTATTGAATTCCTTTGAAAAAGTTCCTTGCATTGCAATAATGTTCTGACTAGGAATTCCAATTTCCAAACATTTTTTTATAGAATAAACCATTGGCAAAATTCTTGCAACAATTAATTCTGGTTTGATTATTTCGGTTATCTGTCTGAGGGTTGTAACACCTGCAAGATACATCATTCTAGCACCAGAATTTTCATTCATAAACTTCAATGCTTTTGTACCTGCTTCATGGAATGATGAAACTTCAAATACATTCTCATTTTTAGGAATCTTTATAGATGGCCTTTCATATCGTATATATTTTATTCCCGAGTTATGGGCTGCTTTCACAGCATTTATGCTTGCTTCAGATGCAAATGGATGTGTTGCATCAACCAACAGATCAATTTTATTTACTGATATTAGATCTGCAATTTCATGAACTCCTAAACGCCCAACAATAATCTCATCTGCACCAGCAGATACTGCAAGATCTCCACCATACTTGGTAGTTGTAGTTGCAATGACTTCAATATCTTCATGTTTAGCCAGATGATTTATGATGTGTACTGCATCAGATGTACCAGCCATAATTATTATCCTCATTTTATCACCTTTTCACTTATGAATTCTGTTAAGAATATGGAAGATGCTACGATAATGATTAAAATCCAATCAATGATTGAAATGGATGTTGTTCTAAATATATGCTGTAAATATGGTAAGTATATTACACCCAGTTGGAGAATGAAGGACGCAATAACCGCAATTATTAATGTTTTATTTGGGAACATTCCCTTAGCTTTACAATTGAAAACATTGAATATTTGATACATAACAAAAACAGTGAATGCTACACTCATTGCACTTATTTTACTTGCTCCAGTAGTTAATTCATAGTAGTAGAGTGCAAGTGTCCCAATACTCATTACAACTCCTGCAATTCCTATTTTAATTAAATTTCTTTTGGGTATGATATTCCCATTACTTGGGGGTCGTTCCATAACATTTGCCTCAGAGGGTTCTACACCCAAAGATTGAGCTGGTGGTCCGTCCATTATTATATTTATCCAAAGTATTTGGATGGGATTAAAAGGTATTGGAAGACTCATGAGTGATGCACAGGTAATGGTAAGAATTGCCCCTATATTGGTTGAAAGCTGGAATTTAACAAATCTTTTTATATTATCAAAAATTGTACGTCCCTCTTTAACCGCTTCAACAATAGTTGCAAAGTTATCGTCTTGAAGCAACATATCTGAAGATTCTTTGGCCACGTCAGTACCAGAACCCATTGCAATACCTATGGCTGCCTTTTTAAGTGCGGGAGCATCATTCACCCCATCACCAGTCATTGCCACTACTTGTCCAGAAGATTTTAGAGCTTTGATTATACGAACCTTCTGTTCTGGAAATACTCTTGCATAGACACTTATATTTTGAACAATTTCTCTAAATTTTTCATCATCTATTTTATCAAGATCAGGTCCGGTCAATACATTTCCATCCCCTAAAATACCAATTTCAGAGGCTATTGCTGCTGCTGTGTCTTTATTATCTCCAGTTATCATTACTACTTTGATGCCAGCTTTTTCACATAATGCAACCGCTTCTTTTGCTTCTTTCCTTGGAGGATCCATCATCCCTACAAGCCCAACAAATACCAGATCACTTTCAAGTGCTTCTCTATTTTCAAAATCTTCATCGGGTCCTAATTTTCGATAAGCAAGTGCAAGAACTCTAAGAGCTTCAGATGTCATGCCTTTAAGATCTTCGAGTATTTCCATTCTATTGTTATGGGTTATCCCATAGAATTCTCCATTCTCTTCAACATATTTACATCGTTCTATTATTATCTCTGGTGCACCCTTGATTAGCACATATTTATCTCCATTGAACTGATTTACAGTGGTCATTCTCTTTCTTTCACTGTCTAGAGGTATTTCAAAAATCCTCTTATGTTTTTTTTCAAGTTCTTCCCTACTGTAATCATTTTCTTCTGCATAAATCAGCATTGCACCATCTGTTGGATCACCAATAATGTTACCTTTATAAATACTGGAATTGTTACATAGTGCAGCTATTTTAAATGCCATTTCAGGTGCTGTTATCTTTGTTTGGCGAACTTTCATCTTATTTTTTGTAAGTGTACCAGTTTTATCAGTACATATTGTTGAACAAGACCCTAAAGTCTCTACAGCAAGTAGTTTACGTACAACCGCATTACTCTTTGCCATTCTCTGCATTCCCAATGCTAATGTTAGAGTCATGATAGCAGGTAGTCCTTCAGGTACTGCTGCTACAGCAAGGGAAACTGCTGTTAAGAAATTTGTAACTAATGGTACGCCCTTGAATAGTTGAAGTGCAAAGATACTTGTACAAACAACAAGTGCAATTAAACCCATTAGTTTACCAAGACCATGTATTCTATCTTGTAATGGTGTTTTTTCTTCTTCTCCTTGTATCAATTCAGCAATTTTACCTATCGCTGTATTCATCCCTATCTCAACAACAACACCCCTTGCCCGTCCAGATGACACATAAGTGTCCATAAATACCATATTGTTTGTATCAATCTCAGATATAGCATTTGCATCCTTTTTTGAGGGTTTTGATTCTCCTGTAAGGGCTGATTCATCCATCAGAAGATCATGACTTTTTAATAATTTCATATCTGCAGGTACATTGTCCCCCTCTTCGAGTTTAACAATATCCCCAATTGTTAAATCACTTGCAACAACCTTTTTGGTATTCCCATCACGTATAACAATAGCCATAGTGGAGGTCATATTTTTAAGTTGTTCCATTGCATTTTCAGCACGGTTTTCTTGTATAAAACCAACTACAGCATTTAAAATAACCACAATAAGGATAACTACAGCATCTGTTCTGTCTCCCACTAATGCAGCTGCTGCAGCTGCAATTATAAGTAAAATTATGAGAAAATCCTTGAACTGACTTAAAAACTTAGTTAAAGGGCCTGGTTTTTCCTCTTCTATCAATTCATTTTTTCCATAGATTTTTACTCTTTTTAATATCTCTTCACTAGTTAAACCATCATAATTAGACTCCAATACCTTCAATGTCTCATTGATACTGCTATTCTGCCATTTCATAATATACACTTCTTGTAAAATATCGCCTTTTTGTAATTGATAAGCTTCAAACTAGCATCAGAGTTAATAAATTCTGTTGAAAGTGGTTTTATAATTAAATCAGCACCAACAGATTCTGCAACCTTTTTTATGTGATTTTGAAGTTCTTCAGGAGGACGTATTGAGTAAATTAAAGTTGCACCACTGTATATGTCCAAGTTAGGGTTGGTGATATCATCGACTACAACTTCATCATGGTAAGGTTTAATATCTGTCATGATGATATCCATGTTAAGATGTTCTTTTAATGTTAAGGCAACCAGTGGGAAACCTCCTACACCAACCTCAACAATGAGTGAAGCATCTTTATAATTCGCTATGATATATTCTGAAAAGTCTTTCCACATTTTTTTACCACTTTACTGGAGAAATTTATGATAATAAGAGAATTTAAACGCCCGGACGTTAAAAGAGTCCTTGAAATTGAAATAGCGTCTTTCAGTGACCCCTATCCTGCCAACATTCTTGTTGATATATACAACTTGGGTGCAGGATTCCTTGTTGCCCAGGAGAATAATAGAGTAGTGGGATATATTATATTTTGGATCAAATATGAAGATGAAGGACATATAATATCTATTGCAGTAGACAAAAATCACAGAAGACAAGATGTTGGATCAAAACTAGTTGAAACCAGTCACGAAGCCTTCAAAAAGTTCGGCGTTAAAGTGATTAAACTCGAAGTGAGGATTGGGAATAAAGGTGCTAGGAAATTCTATAGTAAAATGGGTTTCAAGGAAGAAAAGATCGTTGAAGATTATTATGAAGACCGTGAAGACGCTGCAATTATGAGCAAAATCTTAGAATACTAGTATGATTAATTGATTCGTAATAAATTAAATCTTATTTATTTGATATTTGTAATAACCTAATTAATAAACTAAGTAAAATAAACTAACTGATTAAGATCATGAAAGATTCATGATAAAAAAATCTAATTAACTATCAGTTACAAATTTATGATGATCAAATGGTGTTATACCTTGATTGATCAGTAACTCAAATTTTAATTTACAATTAAATTTAACCGGTGATGAAATGCTAAAAGAGGCCAAATTAGCTTTAGAAGATGGTACAATACTTAAAGGAGAAGGGTTCGGTTTTGAAACCATTAAAACAGGAGAAGTGGTTTTTGCAACTGGGATGACCGGATACGTTGAATCACTAACAGATCCATCTTACAAAGGTCAGATTCTAATGTCAACATACCCTTTACAAGGTAATTATGGAATATCAAGAGATTGGTTCCAATCCGATGGAATAAAGGCAGAAGGATTTGTTGTAAGAGAACAAAATAAATATCCTTCCCATAGACTCTCAAAGGAAAATTTACCAGATTTCTTAGAGGAATATCAAATACCAGGAATCAGCGGGATTGATACTAGATATTTAACCCTTAAGATTAGACGTCATGGAGCCATGAAAGGAGCAATTTCAACAGAAGAAATTGAGGACGCTGAACTTTTAAAACTAATAAATGAACAGGAAAATATAGAAGATATAGACTTGGTTGGCACAGTAGCTGTAAGAAAACCCAAAATTATAGGTGAAGAACTTAAACACCGTGCAGCGATCCTTGACTGCGGTATAAAAAAGAACAGTATTGATTCTCTATTAAAAAGGGGAATAGGGGTTGTTGTTCTGCCCTATAATACGGGATACAAAGAAATTTTAGAATATGATCCCGAAGCTCTGCTTGTTTCAAGTGGGCCCGGAAACCCTACTAGAGTTACAGAAGCAGCTAAAACAGTTAAAAATCTTTCACACAAACTACCTATTTCAGGTATATGTTTAGGTCATCAGATCATATCCCTTGCTTTTGGTGCTAAAATCAATAAGATGAAATTTGGGCATAGGGGAATAAACCAGCCTGTAAAAGATCTCATAACAGGTAAAGTTACAATAACATCCCAAAATCATGGTTTTACTGTTGATGCAGATTCATGTAAAGATTTACCTATTAAAATTAACCAAGTAAACCTAAACGATGGAACACCAGAAGGTATTGAACATGAAGAACTTCCAATTTCAAGTGTACAATACCATCCTGAGGCAGGCCCCGGACCTAACGATTCGGATAATTACTTTGATAACTTCCTCAAAGTTTTAAAGGAATATTAGATAGTTTATGAGAATAATACATCCACATGAATTTTAAGTCAGTATAATTTAACTTTAATAAAAAAAATAATCAATTAAAGGAATATTTGTTAATTGTAGGATATAAAAATTAAAAAATTTATTAAAAGGTAGAGGATCATAAATGCCAAGGGACAAAGACATAAAAAAGGTTCTTATCATTGGTTCAGGACCCATACAAATAGGTCAAGCTGCAGAATTTGATTATTCAGGTTCTCAAGCATGCAAATCTCTCATGGATGAGGGAATTGAAACCGTGCTTGTGAACAGCAACCCCGCAACCATACAGACAGATGTGGACATGGCTGACACAGTATATGTGGAGCCACTGACTCCTGAAATTGTAGCGAAGATAATAGAGAAAGAAAAACCAGATGCCATACTTCCAACAATGGGTGGACAAACAGGATTGAATGTTGCAACTGGACTTGAAAAAATAGGGGCCCTAGAGGGTATCCGAGTCATAGGATCCACCATTCAAACCATTAGAAATGTTGAAGATAGAAATCTTTTTGGAAATTTCATGATGGAATTGGACGAACCAATACCACATTGCAGGGCTGTTACTTCGATCGAAGAATCCATTGAAGCTGTTGCAGAAATAGGTTACCCAGTTATTGTTAGACCAGCATTCACATTAGGTGGAACAGGTGGCGGTGTTGCATACAACGAGAAGGAACTTATCGAAGTTGCAACAAGAGGAATTGATATGAGCTTTATAAATCAAGTACTCATCGATGAATCTGTTATTGGTTGGAAAGAGTTTGAATATGAAGTAATGAGAGATAAAAACGATACTTGTATAATTGTGTGTAACATGGAAAACATGGATCCAATGGGTATACACACAGGTGAAAGTGTTGTTGTTGCTCCATCACAAACGCTTTCAGACGTTGATAATCAAAGGTTAAGAAATGCTTCAATTAAAATCATAAGAGCCTTGCATATCCAAGGGGGATGTAATATTCAATTTGCATTTAATGCAGAAACAGGTGAGTATAAAGTTATTGAAGTAAATCCTAGAGTAAGTCGTAGCAGTGCATTAGCATCAAAGGCAACTGGTTATCCTATAGCAAAAATATCTGCCAAAATATCTGTTGGAATGACCCTCGATGAGATTCAAAATGATATCACCAAGGAAACACCAGCATCATTTGAACCATCCCTAGATTATGTGGTTGCAAAAATCCCAAGATGGCCATTTGACAAATTTAAAGGAGTAAAAAGGAAGATAGGAGTTCAAATGCAATCCACTGGTGAGGTGATGGCTATTGGAAGAACCATTGAAGAATCACTTCACAAAGCCATAAGATCCCTTGATATTGGAAAGTATGGATTTGTAGAAGTTCCTTATACAGATGATCTTCTGAAAAATGCAACAGATGAAAGAATTTTCCATCTGTACACCGCACTCAAATCTGGAAGGGAAATTAACGAAATTCATGACATGACACAGATAGATAAATTCTTTTTATATAAAATACAGAGCATAATAAATTTTGAAGATTATCTAAATAGTTTAAGCCCTGAAGAAATTCTTAAACATGATAATTTATTAAAAGCAAAAAGGATGGGATTTTCTGATGCTATACTCTCTCAGATAACTGGATATAAAGAGAAATATATACGGGATCATCGGAGGGAAACAGGGATCATACCAACATATAAAATGGTTGACACTTGTGCTGCTGAATTTGAAGCAAAAACCCCATATTACTACGGAACCTATGAAGGTGAAGATGAAGTAGCTGTTTCTAATAATAAAAAAGTTGTAATTATTGGTGCAGGTCCTATAAGAATTGGACAAGGGATAGAATTTGATTATTGTTGTGTTCACGCATCCTTAGCTTTGAAAGATGAAGGAATAGAGACCATTATTATAAACAATAATCCTGAAACTGTGAGTACAGATTATGATATTTCAAACAAACTTTATTTCGAACCGTTGACGCTCGAAGATGTGATGAGCATAATGGATAAAGAAAAACCGGATGGAGTTGTTGTCCAATTTGGAGGTCAAACTTCAATTAACTTGGCAGTTCCACTTGCTGAAGAGGGCATTCAAATATTGGGAACAGCTCATGAAAGTATCGATCGTGTTGAAGATCGGGAACGTTTCACAGAAGTTTTAGATCTTCTTGAAATACCCCAAGCAGAGTATGGAATTGCATACTCCTTTGAAGATGCAAGACTGGTTGCAAAAAGGATAGGATTCCCCGTCCTTGTAAGACCATCCTATGTACTGGGTGGAAGGGCTATGGAAATTGTATACGACGATACCAAACTCAAAGAGTATATGAAAGAAGCTGTAAAAATTTCCCCAAAACACCCTATCCTTGTAGATAAATTTCTTGAAGATGCAATCGAAATCGATGTAGATGCATTATCAGATGGAGAAGAAGTATTTATAGGTGGCATAATGGAACACATAGAAGAAGCTGGAGTTCATTCTGGTGATTCTGCATGTGTAATCCCTCCACAAAGCCTCTCAAAGGACGTTCTTAAAACTATTAAAGGATACACAACCAAGCTGGCATTGGAACTCCAAGTAATCGGACTAATGAATATACAATATGCTGTGAAAGATGATAAAGTCTACATAATTGAAGCCAACCCAAGAGCAAGTAGAACAGTCCCATTCGTTAGCAAAGCGGTAGGGGTGCCTCTTGCAAAAATAGCAGCTAAGCTAATGGTAGGATACAAGCTTAAAGATATGGGATTACGGGATGAAATTAAGATAAACCATGTTGCAGTGAAAGAATCCATATTCCCATTCATAAAACTTCCAAAAGCAGATTCAATTCTAGGTCCTGAAATGAAATCTACTGGAGAAAGTATGGGAATCGATGAAAACTTTGGTATTTCATATTACAAAGCCTTGTTATCTGCAGGCATGGAATTACCTAAAAAGGGACGTCTTTTTATAAGTGTTAGAGATTCTGATAAAAATAGTATCAGAGACATAGTTGAAATTGCTGAAAATTTAGGATTTGAACTCGTAGCAACAGAAGGAACTGCAAATGCTGTTGAGGAATATGTCAATATAGCTACCATAGGAAAAGTGAGCCAACCATCACCAAATATTAAGGATGCGGTTGTAAATGGAGAAATAGACCTCATTATCAACACCCCCTCCGGAAAACAGTCAGCTGACGATGGATTTTATATTAGGAGAATGGCTGTTGAACTTGGAATACCATATGTTACAACACTTGCAGGTGCACGTGCAGTATTAAATGCAATAGAACATGTTAAAGAAGGAGATATAGAAGTTAAATCATTAAATGAATATCATGATTTGCTATGATAATCCACTTCTTCAATTCATCCTATTTTTTTAAAATTTCAATAATATTCAGGCCTTCCAATATTATTTAAATTAACAAATTCTTTTTTTAAAAACTTTATAATTTATTTGTTTTAACCTAGTTAAAAAATACTAAAAATAATAAATACTACAATAAAAATAGTTTAATCCAATGATCACAATCAAAAATGCCCGGGTTCTATGTGGGGATGACATGGAAGTTCAAAGAACTAACATAATAATTGATGAAAATGAGATTGTGGAGTTATCTAACAGAGTTGAGAAAGGACGGATAATAGATGGAAACGGGTGTGTTGCCAGTCCTTCATTAATAAATTCTCATGTTCATATTGGAGACTCGGTTGCAAAGGATGTTGGAGATGGTGAACCAATAGATAAAATTGTAAAACCTCCTAGCGGTATAAAGCACCGCATACTATCTGAAAGTTCTCCAGAAGATATGATTAAAGCTATGCAAGGTTCTATGGAATACATGTTAAAAACAGGCACCACAACATTTGTTGATTTTCGTGAAGGGGGTTTCGAAGGTATTAATATCCTTAAAAAGGCATCCAAAACTATTCCAATAAGGAAGATAATCCTTGGTAGGCATGATTCGTTCTTTGAGGAAAATTCAACATTATTAGAACTCGAAAAAACTGCGGAAAAACTCCTTAACATTTGTGATGGAATAGCTTTAAGTGGATTTGGTGAAATTGAAGATGATGTAGCTTCAGCCATTACCAAAGTATGTCGAAAACATTCTAAACCCTCATCGATACATGTTGCAGAATATGAAGATCTTCAAACTGAATCATTAAAAATTAAGGGTAAAACAGAAGTTGAAAGGGCTTTAATTGAGGGTTTTAACCTATTAATACATGTTACTGCCCCATTAAAAGATGATTTAAAACTTATTAGTGAAATGAAAATCCCTGTTGTTAGTTGTCCCAGGTCTAATGGTTCACTGGGAGTTGGAATCCCACCAATAATGGACATGATTGACAGAGGAATAAATGTATGCCTAGGAACTGATAATATTATGTTAAACTCACCAAATATGTTTAAAGAAATGGAATATGCTCTTAAAGTTACAAGAGGATATTATAAAACATATCTTCCACCTTTAGAAGTGTTTAAGATGGCTACTTTGAATCCTGCAATGGCTTTGGGTCTTAACTTAGGTTCCATAGAAGAGGGAAAAATTGCAGATATTATGCTTGTAAACGGAATGTCCGGGAATCCTATACTCTCATTGATAAATAGAACAGAACCAGAAAACATAAAAACTTTAATTAAAGAGGGAAATATTGTATTTGAAAGATAGATACTATCACAAATTTTTTCAAATATTTATGATCATAAAAAAAAAATTCTGCTAGTTAACGATTATTAAGATTTTGATAAAGTATGAAAAAATGATCAAAATTTTTAAAATATAAAATTATGAAATAAAAACGATGATAACATGTTAGATATCAAACTATTCAGGGAAAATCCTGATTTAATCCGCAAATCAGAAAAAAAACGTTTCAGAGATACAGAAAATGTTGAAAAAGTTATTGAATATGATACACTTTGGAGAAACGGACTTAAAAAATTGAATGAACTTCGTGCTGAAAGGAATAAAATGTCCAAATCTTTTAATGAAGCTAGAAAACAGGGCAAAGATGAATTAAAAATTCTTCAAATAAAAGCTAAGGAAGTTTCAGGAGAAATTGTCCAGTTAGAACCAAAGATTGCTGAATTTATTGAAAAAAGGGACGAATACCGTTACAAAATCGGCAACATTGTTGAGGAAGAGGTTCCAGTTTCAAGAAAAGAAGAAAACAATTTATTAATATCAGAAGAAGGTTTAATTCCTTCCTTCAATTTTACACCATCAAACCATGTGGATTTAATTGAAGGTATTGATGGAGCAGAGTTTAAAAAAGCTGCAGAAATTTCTGGTTCACGGTTTTACTATCTAAAGGCCGATATGGTCTATCTTAATATGGCATTGTTGAAGTTTGCCGTTGATATACTTTCTGAAAAAGGTTATACACCATTTCAAACACCTTTTTTCATTAAACATGATGTAATAAAAGAAACAGCAGAGTTAGCCGATTTCGAAGAAACATTGTACAAAATTGATGGAGAAGATCTATTCTTGATTGCAACTTCAGAACAAACACTTGCTGCATTACACAGAGGTGAAATAATAGATGAAAAAACCTTACCACGTAAATACTGTGGTATTTCATCATGTTTTCGTAAAGAAGCAGGTTCCCATGGCAGAGATACCCTAGGCATATTCAGGGTTCATCAGTTTGAAAAAATTGAACAGTTCATATTTTGTAGTGAAGAAGATTCAAAAGATATGCATCAGACTCTTTTGGAGAATGCAGAACTTATTTATAAAAAACTTGGACTTCCATATAGAATTGTTTCTATAGTTTCAGCTGAACTCAACGATAATGCTTCCAAAAAATATGATATTGAAGGTTGGTTCCCCAGTTCCAATACATATAGAGAATTAGTATCATGCACCAACTGTAAAGATTATCAGGCACGCAAATTAAATGCCCGATATGGAATTCAAGGAGATTCTAACTCTTTAAAAATGTGCCATACACTAAACAGTACAGCTATTGCTACAGAAAGAACAATTTGTTGCATATTAGAAAATTACCAACAAGAAGATGGTACTATCCTTATCCCTGATGTATTAGTTCCATACATGAACGGGAAAACAATAATTGGTCGTTAAATCTACATTTAATGTACAGTTGATTTGATATAACTAAAGTAGATATAAATGATTAATAAAATTTCTCTTTTTCCTTATTTTTTTCCATAAAATTTAATATATATATCCTACATATATTCGTATTAATCACAGATGGGTTATAACGATAATATGATAACAATTCCTATCTAATGATTATATTAGAGATTTTAACGATATTTAAAATCAGAGATTCAATTGAAGGATTAAAATTTGTAACTAAGAGACTAAAGTGTAGAATTTGAATATTATTTGTGGAAAAACTTTGAATAAAACTGATGAAAGCATTTATCAGTTCATAATAAATATAAAATCATAACATATTAGGGAATATTCATAATAATACATTATTTCTTCTTTAATAGTTTATTAAGAATTTAAGATTGTTAGAATAATTAATATGAATTTAAATCCTAAAAAAATCATTCATATCATTAAATATTTAAGATATTCTGTAATTAAGAAATAAAATTTTAATTGAATATTTATATGATATGAGAACCCAAATAACCATAGAATTCATTACGATTTAATGAGTACTATAGTGGGTACTTTATTTATTCAATATGAGAGGTGAACCTATTGTACAAAAAAATACTTTTACCAACAGATGGTTCAGAATATGCTAACAAAGCAGCAGAACATGCAATATGGATCGCACATGCAAGTGGTGCAGAGATTATTGCATTGAATGTCATAGAGACTTCTTCACTTGTTGGATTACCTGCTGAAGATCTTATTGTTAGAATAAAGGAAATGTTAAAAGAAGAAGGCCGAATAGCGCTTGATCATATATATGAGATGGCAAACAAAAAAAACATAGAGGAAGGGGATTTGAAAGTTACTCTAAAAACCGAGGAAGGTTCTCCTGCAGATGCAATATTAAAAACTATTGAAAAAGAGAACATTGATTTGGTTGTTATGGGAACATCGGGGAAACATGGCCTTGACAGATTTTTACTTGGAAGTGTGACAGAGAAAGTAGTTAGATCTGCAAAAATTCCTGTTTTAGCAGTTCATGTGGATTAAATTAAAGGATGAACGATTATTTTTTAATTGATTCTACCTATCAATTTTATAAATTATGGATGTAGGTGTTAAAATGTTAGTAAATGAAATAATGGCAGAGGATATATATTTTGTCCATGTCCCAGGTAACCGTACAAACGCCCTGGAAATAATGAGAGAAAAAAAGGTTTCAGGGTTACCTGTTGTTAAGAATGGCACTAATGAACTTGTTGGAGTGTTAACAAGAACAGATTTAGTTGAAAATCCTGATGAAGAACAAATAGCACTTATAATGTCAAGAAATATTGTTACAGCTTCACCGGATGATGATGTGAAAGATGTGGCAATTAAAATGATTGATAACAACATTAGAAGGGTACCAATAATTAAGGATGGATCACTTGTTGGATTAGTCACTGCATCTGATCTGGTAAATAAAGCTTTATGGAAAATGGATATCCAAGATCCTGCTGAAAATTATATGATCCAAAAAATCCCTACAAGTTGGGATGGAACACCTCTAAATGTAGCCTTCGAGATAATGAGATATTACAAACTCAAAGTTCTTCTTGGATTGAACAACGATGGTAAACTATCAGGCATACTCACTGAAACAGATTTCATTGAGGAAAGTGAAGTAGTATCCGAGAGAACTGTGCACAACACATCTGTAGGTACTGAAGGAGATAAATGGTCTTGGGATAGTAAAAGTGTACTTTATGTAATTAAAAATCATCTGAAATTCTCTGACAAGACAATTAAAAATGTTGCAAATTCAGATTTGGTTATCACAACCACAAAAACTTCTGTACAAGAATGTGCTAATAAGATGAGACAGAGGAATATTGAACAGATTCCTGTGATTGATGTAGAAGGAGACCTTGTCGGACTTGTAAGGGCAGTTGATTTAATAAAAGCCATAAGCGATTAAAATGTCAGAAACACCTATAATAAAAATTAAATCAGAACCTGAAATCATAAGAATTATTGCCAAGAGAAAAGGAGATGTTTCAATAGAAACCATCAACCTTCGAATAATAATGGCAAATTTATGGTGGGAAGGATCACCTGAACTTGAAACATTTTTTAATGTAATGGAACTCAAAATCAAAAAAGCTTTGAATGAAGTTTATCCTCATGAAAAAATGAGTATTGATTATAATTATTCTGCTGACGATGCCCTTGAAGATGCATCAAAAATTTTAGTGAAAATTACAGATATTAAAGCCGATGGAGTTGACATTGACATTGGAGGAAGGTTCATAACTCTTGATGGAACAGATTCACGTGGATTTTTCAAGAAAATGACTAGTTTCAGAAGAAAATTCACCAAAAAAATTCGTAAGGAAATTTAAATATACTTATAAATTAATTTTTTTTAAATTCCAACCAATAGTAATATTAAATTTATTAATTGGCAAGATCATTATTAAATTTTCTTCTTATGCTTGGTAAAACTTTAACTAACAAGTTTTCTGCATCTTCTTTATCTATTACACGTCTTGCTACTATTTTACCCATTTTAAATATAGTTACGTTTCTGTCATTGGTTTCAAGCATTGCTATTCCCATCTCAACTGAACATTTGACATCCCCTAATTTTTCCAACTCTTTGCACGTTTTTGCTATGTTAATAGTATAAGGAAGCTCCGTTTCAAACATTATCTTATTTTTCTCGTCTTTGCACGGTTTATAAACTACTATATCTTTTTTTGAATCCCCATAGCTTCCAATGTCAAGACTAACTCTTTTAAATCCTACTGCCTTCAATTCAGTGCCTATATGATTTAAAATGCCAGTAGTGAGGATTTTATTAACATTTTCCAATTCTATTAGTGCATTACCATTTTGGTCTCTTACACGAACAATTTCGGATCCTGAAAGCCCCTTTAAAAGAGATTCTGCATAGGTTATCCGATTTATCTTCTTGGAAGTTATTTCACTATTTTTTGATATTCTGGTAGCCATACAAGTTGTTGATTTTGAATAGTTTATATTAAGAATTTCAAGAGCATTTTTAACATCTTCACTTGTAAATCCTGCTTTTACTAATGGACTCTTAATATTTTTATCATAATTTACCATTATTCCTGGTCTATCTTCTAAAAGGTCTGTTATATTCGTTCCATCCACTACTACAAGATTATTTTTATCAGCAATCTCTATTATCTTAGAATACATCTTATTTTTACAGATGTAACATCGGTTTGGAGGATTAGATGTGAATGTTGTGTCGTTTAGATAGTTTTCTTTTACAATTGAATGTTCAATACCGATTGCCTCTGCAATTTTTATTGCATTTGCTATACAATCCGTTGGCATCACACCATTGTCTATTGTGACTGCTAGTGATTCCTTAGAAACATTAGATGCAACATATGCCACGAGTGAGCTATCTGCCCCTCCAGAAAATGCTATTAATACTTTTTTATCCTTTAGATAATCTTTAAGTTGTTCTATCTTCTTTTCTAATTCCATATGTATCTTCCCATGGTGATAATCATCTAATTTTTTATAAATTTAAAAATACTTGCCTATTATTTAGATTTGAATTTTATGATTTATTGAGGTTATTAACATATTTCAGGACCTTAATGGCATCCTCTTTTTTAATATCAACTTTGTTTTCTTGAAAAAATTTGTGAATCGTATTGATCTTTTCGGTTCCAAAGTTTGAATCTTTAAAAACTTGATTATATGTTCTTTTCGGGTAATATATGGATTTAGCAGTTTTTATTAGTATTTTAAATTCTTCTTCATTGAGTATACCTTTGTCCTTTGCTGCTTTGAAAGTATAATTCATACTGATTAATGCTTCAGATAGTTGTTCTAATGTTTCAGGGTTAATTACAACAGCTACATCATCATCAGATTCAACAACACCCGATCTATAATCTTCATATACTTGACCTATGCCAATCATTCCAAAATCATCCAGCTCAGATGCCCTTAAAGCACCCATACTTGCACCTCCAACCACAATAATATCATTATTAATTGCTTTTAATATTTCTTTATGAGATACTGCTGGTTCTTTATGGAATACACCATCTATAATAACAATAATATCCGGATTATCCTTTAAAACATTCATAATATCACCTCTCGCAACTGGAGGATGATATTCTGCTTTAAGAATTTTATTAGCTTCATCAGATGACAATGAAGGACCAATAAATACTATGATCTTCTTATCTGTATTCAAATTAGCTGACTCCCTATACTTTTAAATCTATTATTTATAAAAATAATTAAATTAATTATATTCTTATTTATGGGTTAATCCAATTTAATATTTTATTGTTACTCAAATAATTCGAAAATAACTTTTAGCTAATAAAAAGTTTAATATTTTGTTAACCCAGTGAAAACAAAGATTATACAAGAGGATTTACATAATATAATCTCAAATAATTGAACTTGTTGAAAATAGAAAATTCTCATGGATTTAATTCATTATGAAGTTTTTTAAGTCTAGTAATTGCAGGATGATCTTTACCAAACATTTTTTTCCATTTCTCTATGACAAATTCCAAGTCTACTTCAACAGTTCCATTAACTAGGTTGTCTGCATGGGCAACTATCTTCTCCTCTAAAGTGTGAGGCATATAATCTCCTGGTGGGAGCCCGAGTATTTTTGCTTCATTAGGAGGAATTCCAGCACCTATATGTTTAATAGTGATTTTAATAATGTTCTCGGGAAAATTAAGGCTTTTTAATATTTCCGCTCCTTCAATAGCATGTTTGATTGTGTGAGTTTTTGTCCTGCCAATATCGTGAAGCAAAGCCCCTGTTTCAATTTGTTCCATATCTATGCTGGATCCGGTTTTATCCATAAAATTAGAAGCCATATCCTGAGCTTTATTGGATACTGCCATAGAATGTTCGATTATATAAAATGGACAGTTGAAATCTTTCAAAATAGTTATTGGCTTTAATTTCAAGTGTTCTCCTCAATAATAATTTATTCCAATAATCTAAATTAGAAATTAATTTAAAATAAAAAAAAAATATGTAATGGAATTTTTTAGGCTATTCTCTCCATCATCTGTTTGAGCTCTACTATTATAGTAGAATTGTCTTGATATTCAAGTGAACCGCCACAGTTTGGACATTGGAAGTTATTTTCTGATGCTTCTTCAAATTTGTATCTATGTCCATTTACACGGCATAAAAAGAACATATTTTCTTCTTCATATTCTAGAGATTCTTCAATTTCTCTTGAAAACTTTTCATATTTCTTGCTTATTATTTCTGATACCTTTTCTTGCTCAAAATTCCAGCTGTAAGTATACCACTGTGTTTCCGGATCCTTGCTTCTTTTGTAAGTTGCTATCCCTGCATCGTATAATTTGTATAATACCCTTCGTACAATATTCAACCTAATTTCAGTTTCTTCTGCAATTTCTTCATCGGTTGTTTTTCCTTTCAACATACATTCAATGATAGAAACACTACTTTTTTCATCATTGGTAATGTCCATAAGAATTTCTTGAACTGTTGGATCACTAAGCATTTACTGCCCCTCCTATTATATGACCTGTTCAACTCCGAATAATGGAAGATTTCATATAAACAATTCATAGTTATCTATTGAATCATTTGAAATTCCCTAATCTTAGAGCATTAATACATGTATTAAATACCAATTAATCTAATTAGAATTTATTACAAAACCCCTATTATCCAAAGTCATGAATATATAGTTTATTACAAAATACTAAATCAACGAATACTTAAAAAAACCTATAGCTTCGTATACAATTTGGTATGTAACTTTGGTAATGATCTGTATACATCAAATAGTATTTATAATTTTTGAAGCCCTATTTAAGTCAATAAAAAGAGAATATAAATAAGTCATTGGTGCTTTCTAATGATAATTGCAGGAGTATGTGTCATTGAATCCAACATCTCAACAGTCACCCCATTGATATCACCTTTAAACATATTTTCCATATCATAAACTGTTTCTATATCTTTCTCATTATGTTTATGATAATCTTCAGCCATTTTAGCTATTTTAAGAGCTTTATCTAGTTTTTGTGGTGTTGAAACACCCAATGGTGTGGGTCCTAATAAATTACCAAACCTACCAAGTAAATATCCAAAAAATCCAAGATTTGATTTAATATCATCCAATGCAATCGGAAGTGAAGTAAATGGTTTTCCCATTATTTCATAGCATGCATCTGTATCAATTATCATCACAGTCACATCTATTTTAAGTTCACGGAGTATCTTACCGGAAATATCACGAGAAACACCCCCAGGATCTTCTGGTAATAACGATACCATGGATCCTGGAACATTACTCAAATCCACACCAGCCTCAGATGCAGGTTTAAGTGCATGTTTCAAACCATAATACTCTAAAATTACTTTTTTATGGATTCGAGCTTCTGGTGGAAGTTTTCTTAAATTTTGAATAGTTCTACTTTTTATTCTGAAAATTGGCCCCAAAATGTATCCCCATATATATTTAGACCATACATCCGCCAATAAAAATGATAAAATGGACGCTTGAAATTCAGATTCATCAACAAGACGGCCTTGAGACACAGAAATAGGAGTTTCTGAGATCACAAGAAAATCACCCTCCTGAAGGAATTCCGCTGCATTCTCAATAATAATATCGTAAGATTCGTTTGGTTTGATATAATCTGTTGTAACAGGAATCAAAGTATATTCATCTTGATATGTTTCAGAACAATTAGTTTCCAATTTATTTTTACGTTTTCTCATTAAGTTTACCTTTAAAAATTAATTTGAAATAAAACATTCTTGTAAAAATTATTCTATACGTGTTTTTAGTATTTAAAAAAAGGTTAAGTAGAATTATACTTTGATTATCCCTTTATAGGTGGAGCCCATACCTTAAGATCAATACCCTCAATAATAGCTCTTTTACCAACAAGCTGGACAACTACCCCTGAATGTACTTTCTGCATCATACAGTGTCCGGGAAGGAATCTAATAGTTTCACCAACATCTGGTAATTTACCATCTATAATACCTTCAAATCCTCCAACCATACACACACCAATGTCCATATAATCAAATTTTACCTCTTCATCGATTCTATGACAAGGACCTATCATATGGACCGTTATTAACCCATTATCCTCGTCTAATATCTTTGCAAAATGTATTATTGGACATCCAAGTGGTCTGTATTTTATTATATCCCCTTTCTTGAGTTCTTTTTTTGTAAACGGATAAAGAACTTCCCTACAAGAATGTTCCCCAGACAGTGGATTTAAAACAAAATCTGCTTCATATCCATCTAATAATCCGATAGGCTTTTTCTCGGGGAGTAATATATTTTCTTCACGGAGTATTTCCTCGAGTTCGTTTCTGTTTTCGTTGAATACTTCTTGGTATAAGAATCTACACTTTCCAAGTTCTGTTCCCTTTTTCAGAAGTGAATATCCAAACTCATCACAGCGTGCATATCCACATATTCCACAGTTAAAACCAGGAAGTAATTTTATAACCTTTGATCTCTGATCTGAATTAATGGAAGTGTTCGTCATAAATTTTCCCCTGTATTTGGAGCCTATCTTATTCTCCTTCGTAAGTCTGGAATCCATCTATTCTTCGAAGTATTCCCCTGTGATATTTTTTATTAACTTTAGTCTCACCCACACATAAAGTACAAACTGCAAGGGGTGCAGAATGCCTTAATTTTTCTTCATCAAGAGATACTTCAGGTGATTTGACTATTTCCTCAGCTAGTTCAATACATCCTTGACCAGAAAGTCCATTAGCCTCTATCACTTTGCAGTGAGGGTTAACTTCGAGTATTCTTTCTCTGAATATTTCCCTTTCAGCTTGTGATATCATATCTCCCTTGGTTACGACGGCAATATCTGCTGTACTCAAGAATGGACCTACTTTCAGAGGCGTATTTGGGCCACTAGTAGCATCTATAACACAAACTCCAAGGCTATTCACAGTATAAGGGGCACAACGATGACATAATCCTGCAGTTTCAACAATGAGATATTCTGAATTATTTTCATCTGCCCAGTCGATCATATCTTCGATGTTGTAGATGGCAAAATGGTCTGGACACATGTCCATTGCTAGACCTACTTTGGTTGGTATGCCTATTTTTTCAAATTTTTTACCATCATCTGTAAAGAGACAATCAATTTTAACTACAGCTGAATTTAAACTCCTCTGCTTTAGGTTTCGAAGTGCATGTATGAGTACAGCTGTCTTTCCTGAACCAGGGGTTCCTGCTACAATTACCATCTTCATAATCCTATATCCCCCATTTCAACATCTTCTATAACCTCACCATGCCTCACTTTATCTCTTAAACTCAACATAAATTCATCAATCTTGTTTAATTTTTTGGAAAGAGATTTTTCAGCTTCACTGGTGGCAACCACCTTATCCATACCGCCATTCTTCATTACAACTCTTCTGTCGGTCATGAGAGCAAGGACAGGATCATGAGTAACCACCATAACTACCTTACCATGTCCTGAAAGAACTTTGAGTGCATCATGTTTCCGGATACCTGCATTTTCTATTTCATCGATGAGTACGATTGGAGAATCACTGATAATTGCCACGTCTGCTACCATCAAAGCTCGTGACTGACCTCCACTTAATATGGTGAGTTCATGGTCTTTTCTTATTGGTTCTCCTGTTAATGTGTTTGCGAGCTTTATCACCGCATTAACACATTTGTCACTTGCACCTCGACATTTTGCGTGGAGACTTAAAAAATCGCCCACACTCATGTCTGCAAGGAAATTCATGTTTTGAGATAATTGGGCGACCATTTTCTTTCGGGGATTTGTTCTATCTTCATAGCTGGGTTCTTCACCATTAACCAGAATTTTTCGCTTTGAAAATGTGTCTGTCTGTGATAATTGTTCTATATCTCCTATAAGAGAACTTTTACCACTCCCAGTAGCACCTACAACACCAAATATCTCTCCTCTGTTTATATCTATTTTTTCAACTGGTTCCTTCTCACCCTTTTTGTTGTAACCACCAATAATGGTGATAGTGTCTATGATCATAAATCCACCTTGCCCAATGTGTCTCCTCTTAAACCTCGCCTCATGGTTTCAAGGGAGGTTATTTCTTCTGGAGATATGTTTCCTAGGTTCACATTGGATCCAAATTTAAGTATTAGGTAAGCTTGCTGATTTTTTTGAGGAGCCTCCCAGATTAACTTCTTAACATCTAGGTAGTCTACTAAAACTTGCACAGTTTCTTCATTAACATCACCTTTATTATTATAAATTCCTAAGTCCTTTCCGCCTTCTCTTCCTTCTATTATTACTTTATCTGCACCTGATTCTAGGTCTAGTGTTACTAAGTTAACCCTATCTAGGGCTGTAAATTTATGATCCTTTTTCGGATCCTTCTTACCTACCTCTGTTAAAACCATAAAACCTAATTCCTTTACTTCACCAATTATTCTATTTCGTTCTTCGGGTGTTATGTCAACTGTGCCATCTGAAATTTCTATTGCTTTAAATCCTAGTTCATCGGCTTCAGCTAAAAATTCATCGAATTTATCCCTAATATAAGCGAGTTCAAAGAGTGTGCCGCCAGGGTATGGTATAATGTCATTGGATAAATATGTGTCAATTTTATATTTTATTAGTTCTCTCTCATGGATAGCAGAAGTTCCCCATCCAAGTTTTGCTAGATCTACATAAGGTCCCGATATCTCAAGGAAGTCTTCAACCATGTTAGGACCCATTCCTTTATCCAACATCATTGTGATACCCTCTTCCGGTGCTCTAATACGATCTTTTGTAAGAAAATCAAATGCATTCATTGCATCACCTTACTTTGTTATGTATTCATATGTTAGGTTTTTCTTTTAAATAAACTATTAAAATATATCATTTGTGAGTACTCATTTATAATTAGTTTTAAGTAATATAAAAAAATATAGAAGTAATATAAAAAATCATTTAATTAGTATACAATATACAATGAAATTAAGTATCAATAATAGTTTCAATAATAGTTTATAGGAGTGATTATATGGAAAAAACAATCCATTACTTCAAAAATCCAGGTGAAGAAAATACCGATAAATTAATTGAACTTGTTAAGATCAGAAGACAAGAACTAGGTATAAATAATATAGTAGTTGCATCCGCATCAGGAAGTTCCGGGGTTAAGCTTGCTAAGAGTATTGATCCCGATGTGAATATAGTAAATGTTACACACCATGCGGGTTTTAAAGGTGGTGATTTAATAGAAATTGAATCCAAACACAAAACAGAATTGGATAAAATGGGTGTAAATATATATGCAGGATCGCATTCTTTAAGTGGTGTTGGAAGAGGTATATCCAATAAATTTGGAGGTATAACTCCTGTAGAAATCATAGCAGCCACATTACGCCTTTTCTCCCAAGGAGTTAAGGTAGGTGTGGAAATAAGCATAATGGCAGCAGATGCCGGATTAATACCCACAGATATAGAGGTTATTGCAGTTGGCGGGACAGGAAAGGGCCTTGATTCTGCAATTATTTTAAAACCAGTACACATGAGTAACTTCTTTGACCTCAAAATAAATGAGATCATTGCAATGCCAAGACATTAGTCTTGATGGGTGTGATTAACCTAACTTTCCCACATTTTGTTTATATCATAAACTAATGAAACAACTAAGTTCACATTTGCTTGATAACATAACATTCTATGAGATTTAAAAGATATGAGTTAAAAATCATAGTTCAGTGGTAAATTATCATTAAAAATACCGTTGCTTTTAAATATAAGTTAGTACAATAACAGAATTAACATAATAAAACATTAGCTGTGGGGGTAGGAATTGAAATCTCTTATAAACAATACCATAAAGGAATCTGAAAAAAGAAGGGAAAGATCAACCATGGAAGAGCGCAATTCATATGACGACAACATCGACAGCGATCTAAAAGAGATAATCCAACGAAGCCGGGCTAAAATTTTCGTTGTTGGAACTGGAGGGGCAGGAAATAACACAGTTTCAAGACTTGCGGAGATAGGAGTCGAAGGTGCAGGCACACTTTCCGTTAACACGGATGCACAGGATCTCTTTTATTCGAAATCAGATCACAAGCTGCTGATCGGTAGATCAACGTGTGGAGGACTCGGTGCAGGCGGTATGCCTGACATCGGCGAAGAAAGTGCTGAAGAAAGCGAAGAACAACTCAAGGAAAAACTTGAAGGGGCCGACATGGTCTTTGTAACTTGTGGTTTAGGTGGAGGAACTGGAACTGGTTCTGCACCTGTGATATCCAAGTTAGCTAAGAAAATCGGTGCTTTAACAATTGCAGTTGCAACAATGCCTTTCAGTGCTGAAGGACTTAGAAGAAGAGAAAATGCAGAGAAAGGACTTGAAAAACTCCAGAGTGCTGCTGATACTGTGATTGTAATCCCAAATGACAAACTCCTAGAAGTGGCACCAAACCTGCCTATTAATAAGGCATTCATGGTAGCAGATGAACTTCTTGGAAGAGCTGTTAAAGGAATCACAGAACTCATTACAAAACCTGGTTTAGTGAGCCTCGATTTTGCTGATATAAGAAGCATCATGATAGGATCAGGAATGGCCATGATTGGAATGGGCGAATCAGACTCGGGTGACAGGGCAATAGAATCTGTACACGAAGCACTTAACAGTCCACTACTGGACCTGGACATATCCAATGCAAAAGGTGCATTAATAAACATATCTGGAAGTTCGGATTTAACACTGCACGAAGCTGAAAAAGTCGTTCAGATAGTTGCCGATGAATTGGATCCAGATGCAAATATAATATGGGGTACTCAGATACAGGAAGACCTTGAAAATGTTATCAGGACAACCATTGTTGTTGCTGGAGTAAAATCTCCACACATATTTGGCATGCCTGGGGAGAAGGAATTTGTTGAAGAAAAAACAAGAGAAAGTGTTCCTGAATCTTCATTAGAAGAATTTATTGATGGTGTTTTTTAATCAAACCTTTATTTAATTTTAAAGATTAAAATCCACAACTTTAAATTTCTATTCCCATTTTTCCTTAAGTTTAGTGATTACCATCTCCAATAAATGGAAAGGTTTATAAATCCCTAAACCTATACCCTCCTAATGTGATCTATCTAAATTTTAAATATTCTCATTCTTTATAATTATAACCAAAGTGGGTAATTCTATGAACTTAAATAAAAAAGCTGTTGTCGATTTTATGAAACTCTGTCAAAGAGTGCTGCACGTATCAAAAAAACCAGGTAGAGATGAATTTCAGAATGTTGCAAAAATAACTGGAATTGGTGTCCTAATAATAGGTGCTGTCGGTTTTATAATAAGTATCGGAGCCCAGCTTTTTGGTAAAATTTAAATTAATATATAATGTCGACAAAAATATTATAGAATCATTGTTTAAAACTGTTTAATTAGATAAAAAGTTTATTATAGGTTAGTGATAGTTTGATTTATGCAATAAGAACCCTTGTAGGTCAAGAAAAAAACGTAGCAAGGATAATAGGGAGAAATGTAAAAAACAGCGGAATTGAAGTAAATTCCATCCTTGTTCCAGAAAGTCTCAGGGGATATATTTTAGTAGAATCTACATCTAAGATCGACATGCAAAATCCCGCCTTTAAAGTTCCACATATGAAAGGTGCTATCGAAGGGGAAATACCCTACGATGAGGTTAAAAACTTTTTAAATCCAGAGCCAATACTGGCTTCAGTACAAAAAGGAAGTATTGTAGAGCTCATATCTGGCCCATTTAAAGGGGAGAAAGCTAAAGTAGTTAGAATAGATGAATCAAAAGAAGATGTGGTCTTAGAACTTATTGAGGCCGCAGTTCCAATTCCAGTTACAGTTAAAGGTGACCAAATTAGATTAATACAGAAGGAGGCAGATTAATGGCAAAAGAAACCGTAGAAATTCTTATAGACGGCGGAAAAGCAACGCCGGGTCCACCATTAGGTCCTGCAATAGGTCCGTTGGGCATTAACATGATGCAAGTTGTAGAGGAAATTAACAAAAAAACAGCTGATTTCGAAGGCATGAAGGTACCTGTCAAAATTATAGTTGATATCGGAACCAAAGCATTTGAAGTAACTGTGGGTACACCCCCTACCACTGCATTGATCATCGATGAACTCAACATCGATAAGGGATCACAGGATCCTGGACTTGACAAGGTCGCTGATCTCAAAGTGGAACAAACATTAAAGATCGCTAGAATGAAATTTGATGCACTCCTTTCAAACGACTTTAAAAATGCTGCAAAAGAAGTTATTGGTACATGTGTGAGCATGGGAATAACTGTTGAAGGGAAAGATCCCCGAGACGTGCAGAAAGAAATAGATCAAGGAGTTTACGACGAAATACTCGTCCAAAACGCCTAAATTTATTTCATTTTTATAGAGTTTTTTTGAATTAAATGATCATACTTTTATGTGATGATAATTTAATGATCATAATTATAGATTACTTAAGCATTTCACAAATTCAAATTCATAGATATGGCTAAAATCATATCATTGAACACAGACAGTACAAAAAGAGAATAATTCGTGTGAACTTTTAAATAAAAAGTTCATGGAGGAATTAGATGAAACAAGAGATATTGGAAGCGGTGAAGAAGGCTAAAGAAGATTCAAAGCCGCGGAACTTCACACAATCCGTTGATGTTGTCATAACAATCAAGGATTTAGACGTGAAAAAGCCAGAAAACCGTATAGAAGAAGAAGTGTTTCTCCCAAATGGACGAGGTAAAGATGTATCAATCGTCTTTATAGCAGAAGGAGAACTGGCGCTTCAAGCGAAAAATGCTGGTGCAGATCTTGTTATTACCAGGGAAGATTTAGAAGCCTTTGGAAAAGACAGGAAAGCAGCTAAAAAAGTTGCAAACAAGCACGACTTTTTCGTTGCACAAGCAGATCTCATGCCCTTTGTGGGTAGATTCCTAGGACCAGTTTTAGGACCAAGGAAGAAAATGCCAAAGCCAGTTCCAGCCTCAGCCAAACCTGAACCATTGATTGAGAGACTTAAAAATACAGCAAAAGTTAGAATTAAAGACCAACCAGTTATCCAAGCCATTGTCGGCACTCAAGATATGGATGATCAGCTCATTGCAGATAATATTGAAGCGGTGCTTGATATATTGGACAGGAAACTTGAGAAAGGTAGAAAACAAATAAAATCCATGTATGTAAAAACTACCATGGGTCCAGTAGCGAGGGTGATATAATGCCTCATGTTGCTGAATGGAAGAAAGAAGAAGTAGCTAGCCTCAAGGAATTAATTGCAAGCCATGAAGTAGTGGGTATGGCAAATCTTTTAGATATACCGGCCCCTCAGCTACAAAAAATGCGCAGAACACTCAAAGATAGTGCAGTTTTAAAAATGTCAAGGAAAACTTTTATGAGCCTTGCATTGAACAGCTCTGATAAAAAGAACATAGAAGCACTTGAGGGATACATGGAAGGTCAGCCTGCCATGATATTCACTAATATGAATCCATTTAAACTTTACAAGATCCTTGAAAGCAGTAAAACAGCTTCACCTGCAAAAGCTGGAAGTATAGCTCCTGAAGATATTGTTGTTCCAAAAGGGGATACAGCATTTAAGCCAGGCCCAATACTTGGTGAACTTCAGAAAATTGGCATCCCTGCAAAGATTGAAAAGGGTAAAATAGTTATAACCAGTGATAAAACAATTGTAGCTGCTGGAGAAAGCATTCCAAGGGATGTTGCAAGTATACTCACAAGACTTGAAATTTTCCCATTAGAAGTTGGAATTGATCTTCGAGCTGCTTATGAAGATCAAACTGTTTATACATCGGATCTTTTAACAATCGATGATGAACAAACTATAGCTGATATACAGCAAGCATTCACTCGGGCACTGAACCTGTCAGTTAATGCAGTAATATTCAATAAAGTATCTGTACCAGTATTACTCCAGAAAGCTGCTACATTGTCATTGAACCTTGCATTAAACGTAGAGATATTAACGTCAAAAACAACAGATTTATTGATCGCAAAGGCATATGCACAGATGCTATCACTTGCATCAGAATTGGAAGCTGTTGATGAAAATGCAATCGATGACGAACTTCGAGAAAAATTGAGTTCAACAGCTGTTAATGCTGAAGTAACCAAAGATAACGAAGAATCAGAAGAAGAGGAAAAAGAAGACGAAGAAGAGGAAGGAGATGCAGCAGCAGGACTCGGCGCTCTATTCGGCTGATTTAACATTTAATTTAATGAAATTGAGTAAAATTTAAACTTTGAGGTGATTATAATGGAGTACGTATACGCAGCAATGATATTGCACACAACCGGTCAGGAAATTAACGAAGAAAACGTGAAGAAAGTTTTAGAAGCAGCAGGCGCAGAAGTGGACGACGCAAGAGTTAAAGCATTAATTGCAGCTCTAGAAGATGTTGACATCGAAGAAGCTATGGAAAAAACTGCAGTAGCCGCAGCCGCAGCACCAGCCGCAGCAGCACCAGCCGCAGCTAAAGAAGAGGAAGAAGAAAAAGAAGAAGAGGACGAAGAAGAAAAAGAAGAAGAAGCAGCAGCCGGTCTCGGCGCACTCTTCGGATAATTTCTTTCCTTTTTAAAGATCAATACATACAGAACCAAATTTAGTGATGTATTTTTGATCTTCTTTAATTTATTTTAAATTGTTATTTTATTAATTTTAAATTTCAATTATCTAATTTTGTAATATTCCCCCAATACCCTACTCACATAATTTTATTTTGAACTAATTTAAAAACTATTTAAACAAGTTTTTATCCAAATAAGATCAACATAACATGGGATAGCTAGCTATTTTATTGATCCCCTTAAAATAAAAATTTAGAAAAATTAAAATAAAAATATGATACTGATCTTAAAACTTATAAAACATATAGCCTAATAAATAAAAAAATTACGTTGATTATCATGTCTCAACAGCTAAAAGAACTAGGATTTACAAAGAAAACTTGTGTAACTTGTGGAAAGGACTTTTGGTCCATAGGAGAAAGGGCAACTTGTGGAGATGCACCATGCGATAAATATGAATTTATAGGAAATCCTGCAACACCCAAAAAATATGATCTCTATGATATTCAAAAGGAATTCAATAATTTCTTCAAAGAGAGAGGACACACACCAATAAACAGATACCCTGTCCTTGCTAAGCGTTGGAGAGATGATGTTTTCCTTGTCGGGGCATCAATTTACGACTTTCAACCATGGGTCACTTCAGGATTAGTTGAACCTCCAGCAAATCCACTGGTAATTGCACAACCTTCAATTAGACTTAATGATGTTGATAATGTTGGCAGAACAGGAAGACATATGACATGTTTTACAATGGGAGCACATCATGCATTCAATACAGTAAAAGATCAAATCTACTGGAAGGATGAAACTGTAAAATACTGTCATGATTTTATAAAACATATTGGAATAGATCCGAGTGAAATAACTTATATTGAATCATGGTGGGAAGGCGGTGGAAATGCAGGCCCTTGCTATGAAATATGTGTAAGGGGAGTAGAACTTGCAACACTGGTATTCATCCAATATAAAACAACACCAAATGGATTGGAGGAGATCCCTCTAAAAGTTGTGGATACAGGTTATGGTCTTGAAAGATTTGCTTGGATATCACAAGGAACACCGACAGCATACGATGCTTCATTCGGACCTGTAATAGACCAACTTAAAACATTGGCCGAGGTAGAGCTTGACGAAAATATCTTAGCAGAGAATGCTCGTATTGCAGGTATGATGGACATAGAGGATATTGCTGATTTAAAAGAACTCAGGCACAGGGTAGCTGAAAAACTTGGAATTTCATCACAAGAATTAAAAAATGCAACAGAACCCATGGAAGCTGTGTATATCATAGCAGATCATACCCGTTGTTTATGTTTCATGATAGCCGATGGAGTAATACCATCCAATGTTAAAGAAGGTTATCTTGCAAGATTAGTGCTGAGAAGGACCATAAGATTCATTAAGGATCTAAAACTCCATGAATCTCTTGGCGACATCATGAAAATACAATTAGATTTCTTATCAATAACATATCCAGAAATCAAAGAACAACAGACACACATCTTAAATGTTATAAATCTCGAAGAAAAAAGGTACCAGAAAACTATTTCAAAAGGGAGAAAACTCGTCAAAAAAAGTATTAAAGACTTGAAAAAAGAAAATAAAAATGAAATACCCGTAGAAATGCTTATTAAACTCTATGATTCTCATGGAATGCCTCCTGAAACCATTGAAGAAATATCAAAATCGGAAAATTTCAAAGCAGCAGTTCCAGACAACTTTTATACTAGAGTTGCAGAAGAACATTCAGATGAGAAGGTAATAGCAAAAACTGAAATTGAATTAAACTTTCCTGAAACTGATTTAATATTCTACGATAAACCACAGAAAATAGAATTTGAAGCAGGAATAATTGGATTCTACGAAAATAATGTTATTCTCGACAGAACGATATTTTATCCCGAAGGAGGAGGCCAACCATCAGATATTGGTTTCATAGGGGTAAAGGGAAATAAAATGAATAAGTTCCCTGTTTTACACGCTGAAAAAGTTCAGGGTATAATACTTCATCGGATGGATTCAAAAGATATTGAAAAATTAAAACCATTTAACGGATCAAGAGTAACTGGAGAGATAGATACCCATCGAAGAACAGCACTTACACAGAATCACACAGCAACCCATTTGATTGTTGCTGCAGCCCGTAATGTGCTTGGAGATCATGTTTGGCAGGCTGGAGCTCAAAAGGGGGTTGAAAAATCAAGAATTGATCTATCTCACTATCAACGAATATCAACCAAAGATCTTCAGGATATAGAATTTATTGCAAATAAATATGTTATGGGAAACTTTTCAGTCCATACTAAATGGATGAACAGAACAAATGCAGAGAAAAAATATGGTTTCAGACTTTATCAGGGAGGAATAGTTCCTGGTGCCAATATAAGAACTGTTAAAATAGATGGTATAGATGTTCAAGCATGTGCTGGAACTCATGTTAAACTAACCGGTGATATAGGCCTTATCAAAATATCTAGAACTGAAAGGATCCAAGATGGTGTTGAAAGACTCGAGTTTTCAGCAGGAGAAGCAGCTATTAAAACTGTTCAAATTACTGATGACCAATTAAAAGAAAGCAGTAGCATCTTTAAAGTCCCATCTGAACAACTACCAAAAACATGCCATCGTTTCTTTAATGAATGGAAATCTTTTAAAAATGAAATTGAGAGACTTAAAGAGGAAATTGCAAGGCTAAAAATGGGTGAGTTAACAGATCATGCACTAAAGATTGGAAATATAATGGTATTATCCCAATTGGTGGAGGCCGACATGAATGAACTTGTGAAGATTGCAACTGACCTCACTGAAAATGAAAATTGCATTGATGTGGTTATAGTTGGAAATCAAACTGGCAATATAGTTGGGGCTTCCTCTAAGAAAGCTGAGGGTGTTGGAGTAAAAGTAAATGAGATCATCAAGGATTCCTCAAAAATACTTGGTGGCGGTGGTGGGGGTAGACCTAACTTTGCGCAAGGTGCTGGTCCAAATTTCAATAAAATAGAAGAGGCATTGGAATTTGCATTGTCCCAGATTAAAGATAATGTATCTAATCAAAAAAATTATTAAATTATTTAGATAAATGATACGGGAGAAAAATAAAATGAATATCCGTTCTATAGAAGAGATTAATGAAAAGATCAAAGGAGGAAATGTTACAGTACTCACAGCTGAAGAAGTGTCAAGACTTGTTCGGGAAGATAACCCTCCTGTAGCTGAAGATGTTGATGTTGTTACGACAGGAACTTGCGGGATAATGTCCGGTACAGCTGCAGTTCTTCATGTTCCAGTAGCAAAACCCGGTACATTTAAAAAAGCTAAAAAAATTTTTTTAAACGGTGTCCCTGGATTTCCAGGTCCTTGTCCAAATGAATGGCTTGGATCAGTAGATATGATCATATATGGAACATCACATAGCATTTATGATAATAAATATGGCGGAGGATTCTTATTCAAGGATCTTGTGGGCGGCCAGGAAATTGAAGTTGAAATGGAATCTACTGATGGAGATATAATAAAATCTAAAACCAATATTAACGAAATTGGAACTGCTCAGATGATTGGAACCAGAATGGCTTTCAAAAACTATAACTCATTTACCAATCCTTCAGAAGAAATTGTTTCATCCATATTCCATACCATCGATATGAATGGTCCTTTCAATGGTATATCAATTTCTGGATGTGGTCAGCTTAACCCATTACAAAACGATCCCCTGATGAAAACAATCTGTTCAGGTGCGAAAGTTTTATTAAACGGTAGTGAAGGCATTATAATAGGGCCCGGTACAAGAAGCAACAGTGAAAAACCAAATATGATGATAACAGCAGACATGAAACAAATGGATGCACATTATCTTGGAGGTTTCAAAACAGGCGCAGGTCCGGAGATATTTGACAGTGTTGCTGCTGCAATACCCATCTTAAATGAAAATATCTTAAAACAGACTTTCATACAAAATAATGATATTAAACTTCCAGTAGCAGATATTCGTGGACGACACAATATCTTAGGATTTACAAATTATGGAGAGGTATGGGAAGGTTCAGATGAAAGACCTGTATACCATCCAGAAAACTGTTTAGATTGTGAAACTTGTATTGTTCGTGAAAGATGCCCTACAAATGCTTACACAAACACTTTGAATACAAAAAGATGCTTTGGTTGTGGAATGTGCGCATACTCATGTCCAAATAATGCATTTACAATGAACTCTGGAAGTGTGGTATTCGATGTTGATGATAAATCCATTGATTTACCAATAATATGCCGCCAGTCAGATATTAAAAGAGCCCGTGAACTTACTGCCAATCTTAAAAAAAGGATAGAAAATGGAAATTTCATTTTAAATGGTTGTTTGAATTAATTCACAATTTATTGAAATTGTGTTTTAATTAATTTTTTCTTTATTTATATAAATTTTTTTTGATAAAATTTGATTGTTTTATACTGTAATATTTGAAAAAATAGGGATATGATGTAAAGCTCCTGAGAATAGTATAATACCCATAACAAATCCAAATATAAGAGCAACCACTAAAAATAGAATTATTGCCAAAAGTGCTGAAGAGCCAGATCCCTGTGGTTGATATTCTTCATGTGTTTCATTACCATGATACTGTTCATATTGATTTATATGCTCAACACGTTGGAACTCCTCTTTTTGAACCACTTGATCTTTTTTATTGTGAACTACTGAATTTTTTGGATTATCATGATATTCACCTGCAATATATTTCTCTTTAAGTGATTTTGAATATGGGACCATAAGCTCCATCCCACAACTGGGACAATAAGCTTCTCTATTTTTAATATTGGCGCCACAGTTTTTGCAAATCATTTGATCACTTTAAATTTAATATATTAGCTCAATATCATAGTATTAATCTTTAATTGGAAATAATATAATATTTCAGTTCCCTTTACTACTAATTATATGTATATTAGATTATCATATCATAAAAACTTTTTATAATGGGAAAAATATTCCAAATTTTAGTTTAAATCCCTTCTATTAATTCTTTTTATTGTTTTAAACAGCTCAAAATTAACCTCTTAATTATTCCCATAGAATTATTAAAAATTTTTAATTATATAAATTATTGAAAAATAGAATTTCTAATTCTTTATAAATGATTATATTATTATCTTAAGAAAAGGTGATTCTCCCATCCCTGAATCGAATTCTATGCTTCTAAAATCATTTATCATATCTTCAAATATTTTCCATAAAGTATCAGCATCAGCATAAATACGGAAAATATTTTCATCTTCCATAACAATCTTTTCAACACCTACATAATCCTCTTTAAGGTCATTATATATTTTTAGTCTCAGTTCTTCAATAGATTTGTCCATTGGAATCATACCTCATGTATAAATATTTCACTTATTTTTCATTGATAAACAATATCAAATGGTTTTTCATATATTCATTTGCTTCTTCTGGAGTTCTTGTAGCAAACTTATACCTTGTATGAACCTTTACCACTTCTTTGGAAACTTCAATCACAAGCTCTCTGTTTGTCCAGCTATTCAAATTTTCCACTACAATTTCAAGACATCCTTTTTTGTAGCTTATTTGTCCTATCACATGGATAATCATATCTCTAACAGCTTTAACTTTCTCGTTTTGTAATTCTTTTAGTAATGGTAAAACTTCTTCAGGATGTTTTCTTCCCCTGAGTTCTATTCCATGGATTATTTCTCTACGAATTTTTGGATCATCATCATGCAAATGTTTTTTTGCAAATTTAAAAGTAGGTATTGGATTTTTGAGTCCCATCTGCTTTAATGCACCTATCACTGCATTTCTAACTGAGTGATGTTTATCTACTAATGCTTTTTCAAATGGTTTAAAAACAATATCTGCATCCTTCTTTCCAATTTCTCCCAATGCATATACAGAAGTTTGTCTAACTCTTTCATTATTATCTTCCGACATTGCATCTAAAAGTCTTAATATCTTCTTTTCAAGTTCAATATGTGTAAAATATATTCTTCCAATTGCAAGATATGCATTTCTTCTTATGTAAGTGTCGTTGTCTGATGAATAATTCCAAATGGTTTCAGGGATTATTATATCATTATTATCAGTTACACTACCTAAATCTAAAATCACTTCCAGTATCTTACCTTCGATTTCATTGACAAGTTTCTGTCTTTCTGTCTTTGATAGATCATAAAATCCCATATATTGAACCCCTGTAAAAAAATTTTAACAATTAGTAATTGATATTCAGGTTTTTTTAACATAAACATCGATTTATATCAAATTCACAAAACCTAATGTTTCCGCATATGAAACAACTTCATCGACCTCATCCATTGTAGGTAATCTAAAAATATCAGAGTGTTCTGATGCTTTGTAAACAGGTTTGTACTGTGACATTATATTCAAAACAACATCTAAACCCAAATTATTGAATATCCATTTTATAATTGGTTTTGAACAACATTCAACATGATTTGGAAGTACAAGGTGTCTGATGATCATATCACCTGATTCATATGCAATTTCATGATTTCTTCTTATAATTTCAGAGTAGTCAGAAATTCCAGAAAGATCTTCAGCACATTTATCATTTCCATACTTAAAATCTGTGATATAAACATCAGCATCCATCGAGTAATTTAATTGCTATTTCGGATAGGTATAAATTACTGTTCCATATGACCGGTATATTCTCAGCAGAGTTTTTCATAGTCTTCATAATGTAGTGTAAATTCGGTGTAGGTTCTCCTCCAACAAAATTAACATTCATTGAACCTTGCTTATGTCTCAAATCAATTATCAATCCAAGTTTAACAGGATCTAAAATCATTCCATTGATTAGATTTTGACTAATATCCCAATTTTGGCATAAGTACATTTGAAATTACAGCCAGAAAAAAATATAGTATGGCTGGGTATTAGAGGTTTTTCTTCACCCATATGCAAAAATTCAGAGGCTATTATTGGTTTAATAACTTGACAAGAACCAATTTCAAATCTACGATCGATTTTACATTTTTTTTCACACAGCACACATTTCTCTAATAACTTTCTGCAATTTTAATTTTAAGATCTATGAAAGAGAAATCTTGAGTAAACAGTTCACCCCATGAGATTTTATTATATTTTGAGTGATATTCTCCAATATCCGATCGTGTTCACTTATCATTGCCTCTAAATCCATTGTGGAATCTGCTAGGATAGTTGAAGAAATTTTCGTCCTTGATGGTTTTTCATTCAAAGATATTTTAAAGTAATTCTGAAGTGCTAGTCTAAGACTTCCACTGTACTGACCTATCATATCTTTGGGTAACATTAACCAACTACTCTTAAATTTTCAACTAATATTTGAGGAAGTACAAAAGGCCCTATTTTACGTTTATCGGCTGTTGCTGCAGAAGCGACTTCCATGGCTTGGAATATGTTCCCTGAAAGCATTGCCTTTTTTATTGGATGTTTTAACTCTCCATTTTCAATTTTAAAAGCATTCATTGCTTCTACAGAAAAATCTCCCGATATTGGATTTGCTGTATGAGCCCCAAGAACGTCTGTGATAAGTATCCCATCATCAATCGTTGATATTTCTTTTATATCATCAAAGTCTAGTACTAAATTGGATAAACCTACAGCCGGCATATCACCATACGATGATCTCATCCCATTACCTGTTGGTTCCACTCCTCCCTTTTTAGCCGTGTAAATATCGTATAAAAAGTTTTTCAAGATACCTCTCTCGATTAATGGTGTTCTCTGACTGGATACACCTTCACCATCACTGGTTGCAGATTGAAGGCCACCTTCAAGTATTCCATCATCATATATACTTAAAGAGCTGGATACAACTTCTTGACCCATTTTATCTGCAAAAACAGACCTTCCCCTCTGAACATTATCTGCATTAAATGCACTTGAAAATGTTGCAATAAGTCCTGATGCAGCATGATGGTCAAGAATAACTGGAAAATCGGCAGTTTCAACTGGTAAGCCTTTTCGTGAATCTTTTGCAATTTTACATGCATTTTTTGCTATATCTACCGGATCTATGTCTAAATATCTAGATGAATCAGATTCACTTGCTGTTGATACATTCTCACCATCATCCACATTAACTGATATGTAACCTGAAAAAATAGATGAAACATCTTGAGAAACTGCACCTTCAGAATTGGCTATTATAAACTTGCTGTAGCCTGTTTGGAAACCACCAGATGTAGGTTCACATTTCTCATCTAAAACCGTTTCAAGCATGACTTTTCCGAAACTTACCATTTCTTCTAATTCTAGATACTCAATTTTAGGGTCAAAAATGCCCTTTATATCAGGATATTTAGATTTAGGTGCAAATGCAAAGTTTTCATCTACTTCATTAGATTTAGCATTAAAAATCGCACTTTTAACTGTATCTTCAAGCTTATCAAGGTTGGTTGTGTAAGAGAACCCCATCTTCCCATCAAGGATAACTCTTATTCCCACACCAAATGTGAAAGCTTCCTTTGCAAAGTCAACTTTATCTTTCTTGATATCAACATTGACTCCTTCTTCCTTCTCAACATAAATTTCAGCTTGATCTGTATATTTAAGGGCTAGATCAAGGGTTTGGTTCGCTACATCATGCATCATATTTTTACACCTCGAATGTCTAAGATTCAACATAATTGAAGTAATATTAAATTTTAACAAATGATTCATTTGGGAAATACACTTTTATTAATTAACTCCAAAAATATATTTCTCAACCGCTTCTTTAACCCCGTTTCCATGAGGCTGGTTAGTTACATAATCTGCTATATCCTTCAATTCTTGGTCAGCATTTGAAACAGCTACTTTAACACCTACCGCCTGTAAAAATTCTATATCATTTTCACTATCACCTATTGCTAGGATTTCACTGGCTTTAACATCTATATTTTCTGCAACCTTAATAACCGAAGAACCCTTGCTTACAAATGGGTCGGTAATGTGTATTGCAAATTTACTGTCATAAACCCTGACATCAAAGTCTTTCAGAATTTCTTTAATGGTTTGAACAGGAAATTTTCTGGTAATTGCTATTTCTGAAATTCTTAAATGGGAGTTTTGAACTTTTTCAACGGGTAATTCTGATTTAAGATGATTATATGCATCCAAACATACTTCAAAATTTCCAAGAACATTTCTAGAACCATGATATTCAATTACCCCTCCATTTTCAGCTACAATACCTCCAGAAGTTGCCAAAAATATAGATAATGCATTTGTAAAACATAATATATTACCCGTTGTTATAATAACTGGAATACCCGATTCTTCAACACGATAAATAGTATCTATTGCACTAATACAACCTCTCCTATTTTTATCGGTAATTGTGCCGTCAATATCTAGGGCTAATGCCTTTATCATAAAGTCACCTTTTTATCTTTTAATTGAAATTCAAATATTTTACACCGATGGATCGAAGGATCCATATCTAAAAGCGATATTACATGTTCCCTCTTTACTAACCATACAAGCCCCTACAGGATTCATTGGATTACATTCAGTTTTGAAAAGTTTGCATTCTTCTGGTCTTGCTACCCCCCTAAGGATTGGACCACAAATACATCCGGTTACAAGAGGTTGAGATTCTCCAATTTCTATATCGAATTTTTCTCGAGCATTGAAATTGGAAAATTCTTTCTTAACTTCATAAACAGAATCTGGTATTGTTGGAAATCCTCTCCATTCTCGGCTGGTTATATAAAAAACTTCATCGAGAAGTTCTTGGGCTTTTATATTTCCTTCTTCTCTAACAGCACGCTTGTACTCGTTTTGAACCTCAGCCTTACCATCTTTAAACTGTTTTAATACCATATAAATTGATATAAGTACATCAAATGGGTTAAATCCTGCAACAACTTGTGGAATTCCATATTTTTCAGAAAATGGTTCGTATGGTTTGGTCCCTATTATGGTTGATACATGTCCTGGCTCGATTAAAGCATTGAGATTGACTTCTCCCGATTCTATAAGAAATTTAAGGGCTGGTGGTATAAGCCTGTGGCTTGATAGAACTGAAAAATTTTCAGGCGGACCATTAACCAATTCAGCAGCTGTTGTTGGAGCAGTAGTTTCAAATCCTGCAGCCATAAAAACTATTTCATTATCTATTTTTTGTGCCATTTCAACTGCATTGTTGACCCCATAAACTATCCTAACATCAGCACCATCTGCTTTAGCATCTGCTAAAGATCCTGTAGTTCCAGGAACCCTTAACATATCTCCAAATGTTGCGATAGTAACCCCATTCCTTGCAAGATACAAGCACTCATCAACCTCCCTTGATGGCACACAACAGACTGGACATCCAGGTCCTGCAACAATTTCTACCTCTTTGGGTATGAGTGTTCTAATTCCATGCTGCATTATGGTATGTTCATGTGATCCGCAAACATGCATTATCTTTACTGGTCTTGAGATTTTTTCTATTCTTTGTATAATTTCTTTAGATAAGTTTTTCATTATGCCACCATGATAAGTTTTAATAATTGAAATTTAGATCGTTATAGTACAATAATTCATTTACAATATTCTATTACCTTGATATAATCTATTGTAAAAACAGATAGATAAAAATAGGTGTAAATAAATTCAGTATTAAATCTTGTTTGTCATTTAAAGTAATCGAAAATTATCAAAACTGGGTGAATCAATGGATAAAATAAATATAGCTGTTTTAGGATTAGGAACCGAAGGTAAACATGCGGTTAAAAGTCTTCTTGATTATGGAAATCATGTTTACGCTTCTGATCTTAATAAAGATATCGATTTGTCCGAATTTGAACATGAGTATTTGGATATTGATCTTGGTTTACATGACACAACAAAGATAAATACAGCAGATGCAGTAGTTCTAAGTCCCGGTCTATGGCACACAAATCTTGCAAAAAGCATTAAAAAAGAGAATAGACTTATTTCTGACGTTATTTCAGCTCATAAATCAATTTTTACAATTGCTGTAACTGGAACTAATGGAAAGACAACCACATGTTACATGTTGAATGATATACTTGAAAAATCAGGCTTAAATATTCTTTTAGGAGGAAATGCAGGGGGAGGTTTTGAGGGATATACCAAAATGATACTAGAAGCATCAGAAAATAAATATGATGTTATGATAGTTGAAGTCTGTGATATGACCCTGGATTATGCATCGTACGTCTTCAACATTGACATGGTTATAGTTACCAATATTGGAAATGATCATATGGGTTACCATATATCATTAGAAAATTATAGAAAATCCGTTTGTAAGTTTTTAAAAGGAAAAAAACAAGCTATTTTAAATGGAAAAGATTCTTTACTCATGAAATGTGTTGATTGTGCAAATAAAACATTTTTATTCGATTCAAACCATCGCGAGTTGAAATTATTTGGAGAATTCAATCAAGAAAATGCTTCAGGGGCTTTTAAGGCTGCTGAAATTTTAGGAATATACCCCAAATTTATAAATAACGTTCTAAGTAATTTCAACAATGTTAAGGGTAGAACTATATCTATCAATTTCAGAAACTCTAAGATCATAATTGGAAAAACAGACAACTCAGATGCCGTTGCTGCTGTTTTTAATGAAGCCAAAATGGATGTTATAATAATTGGAACACCTCGAAAAAATGAAAAACATAGATATAGTATCCTAAAAGAAGTCAAAGATGCAAAACCAGATCTTGTAGTATTATTTCCAGGATTAGATAATACCACCGACATGGCAAAGGAAATTTTAGAAGCTGAAGGATATAATGGTAAAATTTGCATCTTAGATGAAGTTTCACAAGTCGTGGAATTTGCATTAAACTGTACCAAGAAGTATAAAAACATATTCATAGGCGGAAATGGTCAAAAAAAGATTATATCCCTCCAAAATGCCTTAAATGAGATTTCAAAAAGTATTAAAAATTATTAGCTAATATCATATTCTTACACATATTTCCACTTTATAACTACAATCCATAAACAAAATCATATACTATAAATAGTTTTCAACACAAATACTTAATTTAATAAAAGTATTGGGGAATGGTTTAGGAGAGGTAGTATGATGTGTGATAGGAGGGACTTTTTCTGGTAAATTATTTAAAAAATCCTGGAATTATAATATTAATTTTAGTTATTCTAGCTGTGGGAATGTTTTCTATTGCAAAAACTGTAGATGCCTATGTTCCTGCTCAAAGTCCTACAGAAATTTCATCACTTAATGTAGGGGATACGGTTTATAATGGTGATCTTGTTGTTAGCAGTAGTAAAATTCGTAAGGTTCCACTTATTTACCATCCAGAATATTTAATTGAAGATTTAAAAGACAATCAATATACTGACTTTATCACAGCAATTGCAACGGGATCTGTACAAACTCCGATAGATGCTATCACCGGGAGGAACATATCTCGTAGCGGTTATGCAACAGGATTCAACGGCCCTGGTATGCTTGTTATTAACAATGGAAAACTTGATGTTACTCCACCCGGAACTTTTGTTTGGGGATTTAAAACACCTTATACAACTGCAGTCAAAACAGCAAAGGGAATAAATATTGTAACTCAAAATAAAACAGTTAAAAATGTTTCAGCTGCAGATATAAGTAACAGTACAGTACCATCTATCTATGTTACAGATTCAGCACTTAAACAGTGGTATAATGATTCTGATATAGGTGATTCAATTACTCTGGATTATTCTTTAACATCGTTTAACGATGGCAGAAATAGTATAACTCCCAACCAAATTAAAACAGAACTGAGTAACTATACTAATGAATATATGTTAGAATATCCTTCGGGAGCACCTGTCATGATCTACAACGGAGCAACCAATCAAAATGTTGTCGGGACTGGTAACAGTGTACTTGGATACTATGCACAGTACAACAATGTATTACGTGAAGAAAATGCAAGGACATTTGTTAAAGGATGGAATAACACAGTTATTCCACCACATACATGGGCAACAGGGAAGGATGATGTAACATTTACAGGTGTTTATGATGCATCAGTAGGAGGTTATCCATCACATGGTGCTTGTCCTCCAGGAAGGGCATTAAGAGCTGCCGTTATGGCAGCAGGTTGCCCTCTACCATCAGGTATGAGCAGTGGATTTTTATCCGTGACAATCAGTGTTAATCCCTCTTCAGGAATAAAAGTTTATAATCCAACAGATTATCCTTTAAAGATTGTTATATGGACTGTGGGTAGCGGTACAACCATGCAGATATTTGCAAAAGCCATACAGTACACACCTTAATTCCTTTTTTTTATTTATTTATTCAGTGATTAATCTTAATAATATCAAATCGTTTGATAAAATTCCAATATATCTATAAAAAGGTGATTGTATGGTTTCAGCAGTTATAACCGCAGCAGGGAAAAACAGGAGAATGAGAGAAGACCTATTATCCAAGGGCATAAGAATAGAACACAAACTGCTAATGGACCTCAAAGGTAAATCAGTAATAATACGTACAATAGAAAATGTTCTTGAATCTGGAGTTAAGAATTGTGTAGTGGTGCTTGGCCATTATAGTGAAGAAATAAATGGTGTTTTAAAAGATTTTTCAGATGAGAGAGTAAAGATAATTTACAACCAAGATCTTAATTTTGAATTGTCACAAACACTCCTTAATGGAGTTAAAAATATTGAATCTGGTTTATGTCTCTGTGTAGCTGCAGACCAACCCACTGTTACCTATAATACTATGACGAAATTAATAAAAAATGCAATTAAATATGAAAATCCCGAAAATATAGTATCAATATTGGCAAGAAAAGAAACTGGTTTTTTAGAATCTGCAGAAGGTCTGGGAATGCCATTCGTATGTCATTCCAAGCTTCTTTTAAACTATCTGCCAGATCATCAAAACAATTTAAATCCAGTATTAAGGGAGATGAAATCTAACAATGTTGTTTTCTACGGAACCCCCGCACTTAACGATCTTGAGCTAGTGAATATTAATAGATACAACGATTATTTATATGTTAAAAACAAATTTTAACATATTTTAATAATTAAAGTAGAAAATCCCCTTTTTTTGTAAAAAAAATAAAATAAATTTGGTATATCGAATTAAAATTTTTTCTTTTCTACTTCTTCTTCCAAAAGATCCAGTCTTTCTTCAACTTCTTCAACCAATTTTCCTATTTTTCCAACTAATTGAAGAGTGTCAAATGTCCAGTTTGCAACCAATTTGTTATCCATCTCCCCCTTTTCTATGCAACGGGTGATGATTTCTCCTAAACTTTTAACCTCATCAAGTACTTCGAAAACCTGTTTTTCTTCAGACATTTACTTTCACCTCAAGGTTTATTTACTATTATTTTGTTGTTCATTGATGTAAAATTTTCTGAAAAAAATGTTTCCAACATTAAAATTTATTAAAAAAAATATTTGGTTATAAATTATAAAAGAAAGGGAAGGAATGTATTGGACTATTTGAATACATCAAAGCGCTTCAAGGGCGTTTACAACACATCCTATATTCTCACCATTCATCCCCACTATGACATCATCTGATTTAATATCTGCAAATTTCCTTGAACCATTACATCCCAATGTTATGTTAGGTCTTTTGGTTGTATAAGGACCAGCAACAGCATCTCCACAGATAGATTGAATTCCAGCAAAATCTGCCTCAAAACGACCACCTAAAGTATATACCATCGCTTGAGCCAACTGCATAGCTTGTTTAGGGTTACAAATTACAACCACAACATCTGGATCAAATGGTGCTGTTTCGAGTGGAGCGTAAATTATCGCTTTCATGATAGGATCAATTTTCGGAATTGCATCAACAGTTCTCTTAGCAGAACCTAAACTTGAAAATCTTCCAAGCGAATAATACATTTCACCAGATCTTACCTTTTCAGGCGGTTCCATAAGTCCTATTGCTCCAGCCCCACCTTTACACGATTGTTCTTTTGCAGTTGCATAAAATGTTGATCCTTGTGCTGCCATCTGAACCATTTCACAGTGCCTAGCATTCTTCTCGATCTTAGAAATCCCTTCAGGAATGTCTTCTTCTTTCAAAACAAGTTTAATTGCTACTGGAGACTTTTCTAATTCTAACTTATTCTTTATCTTCAGTGATAAATCTTTATATCCGTTTACATCACAACTACTCATGATTTCACCTCTAATCATAATGTGTAGCAACATCAATATATTTTTTAGTTATAACAGCGTGAAGTACTCATTTAATCTATTAAAATACCTAAATTATAATGTGTTCAAATAGAAACAAGTAAAATTAGATGGGATTAAAAAAAAACGAAGACCATAATAGATATTAAAAATGGTAAAAATAGGATATACATAAATAATTAAAATAAATATCTATTTTTTTTAAATTAAGCTTTAGATCTTGCACCATCAACTAATTCTTTTATTTTAGCTTTTATATTCGAAGTATTTTCAACAACTGTCCCGGTTACTATGATATCAGCACCAGCTAAAGAAACTTTTTCTGCATCTTCACCTGTTCTGATTCCCCCACCCACAATTACTAGGGTGTCAGTGGCTTTTTTTACCATTTGAATCATTTCTTCAGGAATGTGCTGATTAGCACCTGATCCTGCTTCTAAATAAAGCAGTTTCATACCCATGAACTCTGCTGCCATTGCATATGCAGCTGCCAGATCTGGTTTAATCCTTGGGATTAGCTTTGCATCACCAACCCATCCAACAGTACCTCCAGGCTCAACAACTAGATATCCCATTGATATTGTTTCAATTCCCATCTTTTTAATAGTTGGAGCCCCCAATGCTTGTGCACCTGTTATCCAATATGGATTACTGGAGTTTAAAAGGCTCATAAAAAATATGGCATCAGCATATTTACTAACACCACTTATATTCCCCGGAAACAATATTACGGGTACATCAACATTTTCTTTAAGTACTTTTGCCGTTGCATCAAGCTCTGTTGAGTCTGATGTGGATCCTCCTAACATTATTCCATCTGTCCCTCCAGAAACTGCCGCTACTGCAATTTTAACCGCATCTTCAGGGCTTTGTTCTTCAGGGTCTAGAAGTGTAAGATGTATTTTATGATCCTTTAGTGATTCTCTAATATAATTCTCAACGTTCATCTAATCACTCGCGTTCAAATTAAAGTTATACAAAAATATTACCAAAAAAATATATCAAAATCAATATTAATAATATCCGAAATAAATAAAATTAAGTTCATAATTTAACATGAAGGATTATAACCTCCTGTTAAATCATATATGAACTATTTAACCTCTCGATTCCTTCGCCTTGTATCTTAAGCCCTTGTAACCGCATTTTCTACATGTTTTAGCGGTTGGAGGGTTTCTTGCATTACATTTAAGGCAAATTTTAATCTTGAAAAGTCTATTCTCTGCTTCTTCAAATCTAGCCATTTTTAGCCTCCTATAAACTCATTTTGAATCTTAACAACTTCTACACTTGTTTTAGCGCATGCATATGCCTCTAATAACTCATAGTTGAGTTTTAGAAAATGAGGTCCCCACTTGAACTGGGACATTATTTCAACAGCATTATCTTTAAGCCCCACTATATAAAAAGTTGCTGCAATTGCCTCTGCAGTAGAGAGTTTGCATGGTTTTCCATAGTTAGTTGGATTGGATGCAACAAGAAAAGGAAGAGTTCTATGATATTTTTTACCTTTAAACATTGTGCTCGATTTCTGTATTCTATTCCATGAGCAATCAAGGCCTACAATACCATTTTTTTCAACGATTTCTCTGTCTTCTGGTGAAGCAGACTTTTCTGTGAAGGGATCTAGAACAAGCGCTCCTCTAGGCAGCATGTTTAGTTTTGTAACTACTCTAATCTTGCCTTGCTTTTGAAGTTTCAATGTTGTGCATTTCTTTGGGTCGCACTGTTCTGCATGATACACTGTTACATTCATGATTATACATCTCTACCTTAAACTTTCCACTATAAAAATCATTGCAATATCATCGAGCATTAAATTTTTTTATTATGTACTCCAAATTTTATTGCTTTTAATTGAATGGGACTATGAATCATTACGTTCATTTTCCAATATCATTGATACTGCACAACCAGGATTTGTTATATCTTCAAGATCATAATAACGTCCGCCCGAGGCCACAGCAAGCTCCATATTCATATCCCTACCATATTTAACTGCAAGTTCAAAATTCACAACAATGGTTTGTATTTCATTATCTTTCAGTTCACCAGCAATTTTCAATGCATCTTTCCGAGGATTTTTATCAACAGCAACATTTGGCATGCCATCTGTGAGTATCAACATCATAGGCACATATTCTGGCTTGAATTTTTCTTTTTTAAGAATCTCAAATCCCTTTTTCATCCCTGATGCTAATGGGGTTGTGCCCCCAATGGTTATGTTATCAATTTGTTCCCTAAATGAAGTTGCTCTCTTGGTTGTTGGGATTATAACAAAAGCTTCTTTACCCTTAAAACCAATAACACTTATTTTATCGCCTTGCCGTCCTGCATCATCAATGACATTAATGAGAATATCCTTTATCCTTTCAGCCTTCCTTTCGGAGTACATAGATCCACTTATATCCACAACTAGGGCTAAAGAAGCTTTTGCTCCATGTTTTCGAACTTTATGCCTAAGATCTTCACTTTTGACCTTGATAACTCCATCAGAACTCATAGCAGCCGCTCTTAAAGTGGCATCAATAGCAATATCATTTTTTAAATCCTTTGAAAGCCTACTTTTGACATATTTGCCCTTTTGAGTAGTTGAATCTACTCGTTTACCATAGAGTTTTTTCTTTTTTTTCCCTTTAATTTTAAGCAATTTTTTTATATCAAGATCCTGGTCACAAGAATCTATATCCCCTTCCTTCTCCAGACTCTTAATTTTTTTACCTTTCTCCTTAGTGTCGGGATTATCATCTAACTTTTCAGGTGTTTGATCCCCAGGATATTGTGCATTCTTATTTTCCTGCTCATTTGATTTTCCTGGTTCCTCACCTGATTCTCGTTCCGGTAAATTATTTTCTCCTTTTTCTCCTTTTTCTACAAGATCTTCAGGTTGTTTGGTTCCTTCAGGACTTTGCCCATTACCACTTTGATCCTCTTGTTTATCAGAATTTTGAATTTCTTTTTGTTCCTTTTTTTTCTTAGAAATATCTTCATTAGCTTTTTGAATCATCTGGTTGATCTTATTTTTATTTTGAGATGATTTATGGACCCTTTCACCCAGTACAAGTAAAACTGCTTCCTCGACATGATCTGTGTTTACTTCATCCATGTTTTGATAGGCTGCAATTGTCTTTGAAGTCTTTAAAATTGCTATATCTGCCCTGTGACCATCAACTCCCACTTCCATGCAAATATAAGCTATAATTCCCATAATATCTTTAGAAACATACACTTTCTTGAGCATTTCCCTTGCAGTTACAATACTCTCCAATATCAAGTTTTGTTCCTTCTTGAACTTCTCTTTGAATGCAGATGGATCTTTTTCGAATTCTTCACGCCTCTCCATTATTTGGACCCTTTCTTCCAAATTCATGATGCTATGAACAGATATATGAAGGCCTATACGATCTGAAAGTTGAGGTCTTAGCTCACCTTCTGCAGGGTTCATTGTACCCACTAGCATGAAGTTGGATGGATGTGCAACAGAAACTCCTTCCCTTTCAACAATGTTAACACCATATGCAGCAGCATCCAGTAACACATCAATTAGGTTGTCATCTAAAAGGTTAATTTCATCAACATAAAGGATATTTCTATTGGCATCAGCAAGTATTCCAGGTTCTAATGATTTTATACCTTCTTTTAAGGCTTTTTCTATATTAATTGATCCAACTACTCTATCTTCAGTTGAACCTAAGGGCAGTTCAACTACACGCATGTTTTTAGTCTCAACTTCATATCCTTCTGATTTGCACGAATCACAGAGTGAATCTTTGTCATCAGGATCACAGTTAAAAGCACAGCCCTTAATAACTTTTATTGGGGGCAAAAGATCGGCTAAAGCCCTGACTGCTGTTGTTTTTCCTGTTCCTTTATCTCCTTTAATTAAAACGCCACCAATACTAGGATTTATAGCATTCAGTATTAGAGATTTTTTAACGTCATCTTGACCCACAATTGCTGTAAATGGAAAAATAAGATTTTTCAATAGTCTCACCTTTTATTAGACGTGTGTTCTCTTGATTTGTTTTAATGATCAATATATTTTATTGTCTATATAAAATTTAATGGATAAATAGTTAGTCAAAAATGAGATTTATCCAAAGATATGCCTTCCATTATCCTGATTTTTTTATGTGTGATTTTTAATAACAAATAATAAATAATACACAAAACATAGTTAAATTTAGGTGATAATATATGTGCACAGTAGGAGGGCCAATGGCCGATATTAAGATGAAAAAACTTAAAACCAAGCGTTACAAATGTTTGGACTGTGGAAACGAATTTAAAGGCATTGGAAAAAGAGTTGTATGCCCTTCATGTCAGTCCGACAACGTCAAAGAATTGGATTAAGTCCAAATGAAATTTTATTTTTAATTGGAAGATCCGGGGAATTGGGCCTATCAAAGACAGGCCGTGATATACAGATATTCATAGGGACACCTGAAAAGGAAGAAATTGTTGTTTTCCTTGGGAAGGATGATTTAATAGCTGTTTCTACATTTAATGCAGGATTAAAAGAAGAAATTGGAATAAAATCCATGATTTATCTTATTAAAGAATTCTCATCACCAATAATTGTTCTTCCTAAAGATCATCCCACTTCAAAAAGGCTTAAGATGGTTGTTGCATGTGGAGATCATATAAGATTAGATTGTAATGTACAGGCAGGAACACATCCAGAACAAGATATCCTATGTGCATGTGAAGATCTTTCAGGTTTGGACATCACAGCAGTACCAAATGGTGTTGAAATAAAAGGACTTATTAAAAACTATAAAATTGAAAAATTATAGTAATAATACCCCAAAATCTGTAAAAACCACTAGAAATAACCCCTAATAACATGAATTTATACAACTAATAATTTAATATAGTAGTAAACACTTAATGTATACTATGATTTTTTATGAATTTTATCAGATATTTGGACAGATAGTGTTTGTTATTGTTTTAGTAATACTCGCATTACTTTCCTTGACTTTGATATTAGGAAAACTTTTACTTAAGGAAGATAAACTTGTTTTTCCACGACTTTTGCTTTTTACAATAGATATGTTCTATGGACTCTTCAAAAAGTTCTCTGAGAATGTTGGGGTAGACGCTAAAATAGTTGATCAGATAGGTGTAGAAGTAAGGAATAGTGTAAACGAGAAATACTTCAAAAAAATAGAACCACAAGATAAAATATTGGTTCTTCCGCACTGTTTAAGACATACTGACTGTGAAGCCAAACTCGAATCTTCAGGACTCGTCTGCACAGATTGTAATAGATGTGTTATAGGTGTTCTTAAAAATAAAGGAGAAGATATGGGATTTAAAGTATTTATCATACCAGGATCAACTTTTTTAAAGAAAATACTTGAAAAAAATGATTTCAAAGCTGTTCTTGGAGTTGCTTGTTACCAAGATCTTAATTTATCAATGATGAAACTATCAAAATTTTCATGTCAAGGAGTTCCACTATTAAAGGATGGTTGTATCAACACCAAAGTGGATGCAAAAGCTGTACTTGAAAAGATGGGAGAAATCCAAGAAAAAGAGAAACGACCAGGAATCAGTGGCTGTGATAATGAATCATATACTCCCAAAACATTGTAATATAAATTATTCTATAATTTTTTAAAATGATTGAAGACTTTTTTCTACTTCTATTTTAAATATACATATTTATATTTATAAATTTCTACTAACAACACCAGATATAATACTATTATCAAATTTACAATATTATAACAATGTCTCATCAAGTTTAACTCCTTCCACAACAGTGTATGTTCAAAAATACTGGGCAAAAGCACCTAAAAATGGATTCCTAGGTACTGGAGTAAATCTCCAATTAACTGTCCCAGTAGGAATCCAACCCATAGCTTACAACAACATAATCTCCTTCTCAGCAGTTCAAACTGGACAAGCAGCACCAACAATACCATAACTTATTTTTTTATTAATAAAATTATTATTTTTTTTTAAAAAGGATTTATTTAATCATGTTCATCGCAGGGATTTATAATTGAAAAATAATAAAAAAAGATTTTTATTTAATAATTTGAATACACTTTTTATAACTTCATTAACTCAGAACAATGTTAAAAAAATTCATAGCATGAAGTCTTTATTCATAAATCTGGACAACAAAAAAAATGTATTGATAATATTGTTAAATTCTCAAAGTTTATTTATTTTGTAGACCTAACTAAACTATTCATTAAATATTAAAAAAATTTAAAAAAGTTATCTTTAGTGAGGTTACTCCAATGGAAAAAGTTCTTTTTATATGTGCAAGTCACACGTAAAAATGGTAATACTGCTCAGGTACTCTCAAAATGTGCTGATACAATAAAAAAACATGGATTGAAAACTGAGATCATTTATTTACAAAATAAAAATATTGAATCCTGTCACGCGTGTGGTAAATGTGCAAAAATCAAGAAATGTAAGATAGACGATGGATTAAACGGAATAATAGATAAAATAAGAGATTCTAAAGGTTTCATAGTAGGAACTCCAGTATACTTTGGAACAGCGAGGGGAGATTTAATGGCAGCACTACAGAGAATCGGATACGTTTCAATGAACACTGACAGATTTCTTTCATGGAAAGTTGGTGGGCCAATTGCAGTTGCAAGTCGTGGAGGACAAACATCCACAATTCAAGAACTTCTGATGTTTTACTTAATAAATGAAATGATAGTACCCGGTTCAACCTATTGGAATATGGTATTTGGAAGAGAAAAAGGAGATGCAGTCAAAGATGAAGAGGGTATGCAAACTATAAGAAATTTCGGAAAAAACGTTGCTAAAACTCATCACCAAAATAGTGTAGATTTTATAGAATTGTATCAATAAAATTTTTATAAACGGTAAAATCATGTCAAATGGACAGCTTTATGAGAAGTACGCCGCATATTACGATAAAATATATGCATATGTTGATTATGAAGGAGAATCTGAATTCATAAATTGGGCTGTAAATAAACATAAAACTAGTTCCGGGGTTGAACTATTAGATGTGGCCTGTGGAACAGGATCGCATGCTCTGATTCTTAAAAATAATTTCAATATCACAGGTGTAGATATAAATGAAAATATGCTTAAGATAGCACGTGAAAAGGTTGTAGAAGCAAATTTTGTCCATGGTGACATGAAACAACTGGAAATTATATCTAAGTTTGATGTTATCATCTGTATATTTTCAGCGATTCATTATAACACCAGTTATAAAGAACTTGAATGTACCCTAACGAATTTCTATAATCATATGGAAAATGGTGGAATTTTAATCTATGATTTAAGTTTTAATACAGATAATTGGATCGAAGGAATTGTTAGTGTAGACACTGTGGTTGAAGAAGAACTTAAAATCGCAAGGATATGCCAATCTAGACTAGAAAACGGAATTTTCAATGCTAATTTCGTTTTTCTTGTGAAAGATAATGATGAATTTGATTTTGATATAGACGAACACAAGTTAGGTGTTTTTGAAATAGACAAAGTTAATAAAATAATGGAAAAAATAGGATTTAAAACTTATATATATGAGAATTTCACATTTGAAACATGGAAAAGTGGAGAATGTGAAAGACCAGTATATGTGGGGATTAAAAATACTGAAAGAGGTAGATAATATGAGAATAGCAGTTTCGGTTACAGATGATGAAAAATTTACTCAACATTTTGGAAGGGCTCAGAAATTTCTTATCTACGAATTCAATGGGGAAAAAACAGAATTTATTGATAGGCGGGAATCTATTAAAATTCCAGGTGAAAAACATCAATGGGGAAAATCTCTAAAAGTAGTTGATGACTGTGATGTTGTTATATGTTTACAGATAGGAATGACTGCAAAACCCGGGCTAAAAAGTATGGGTAAAAAGGTTGTTGAAGATAAAGGACCAGTAGAAGAGGTTTTAACTAGATTTGTTGAGCATGAAAAATTTATGAACAAACCATTGAACTTCTAGAATGGGATAAAGGTAAAATAAATATATATACAATAATAAATTAATCTACAATCAATTTTAAATATAATTATTAGGTGCCTAAAAAATGAAAGTATTAATAACATACAACTCAGTTCACCGTGGAAACACAGAGAAAATTGCAAAAACAATGGCAACAGCAATTGATGCAGACCTGATTAAATACGACAAAGTGGATGGTTACAACATCTTGGACTACGATTTAATAGGCTTTGGCTCTGGAATCTATTACGGCAAAGCAAACAAAGAGCTTATAGAATTTATAGATAGTTTACCCCATGTAAAAAAACGAAATGCATTCGTATTCACCACCAGTGGTAAGGAAAATCCAAAATACATCGATGCTATATCAGAGTTACTTTCAGAACACGGTTTTGAAGTTGTGGGAAAATTCTCATGCAAAGCATTTGATGTTTGGGGCCCATTAAAATTAATTGGAGGCATTAACAAAGGTAGGCCAAATTCAGAAGACCTTAAAAATGCTGAAATTTTTATTAAAGAATTAGTAGAAGATTTAACTGATAAATAGAAGATTTAAGCAAATATAAACTAAATCCTATAGAATATCATTATTATTTTTTAAGTCGTTACAAAAATTTTAATATTTGATTAAAGATCTGTTCCCATGATAAAAACTATATACCATGAAGTTAAATTCAATAAGCACGGTGTAGATATCAATCCTAATACTGTTTTTAAAATTGTTACATGATCAGGTAATGGATCTTCAACAATATTTATAAAACATGAATAAGAGTTATAAAATAAATGATTTTAATCTAAATACTTGATTATGATTTTTTGTATTATATCCCAAATATGAGTTTTTAATTATAAATTTATACAGGTAAGAGTGATAGAATGGCTAAAGCAAGACGTAGAAGAGTAAGAGATACTTGGAAAGAAAAAGAATGGTACACGATAATGACTCCTAAAGATTTTGGAGATGCAGAAATAGGTACAACACCTGCAAGAGACCCTGAACTTCTGGTTAGAAGAACAGTTGAATCTTCACTTCGTGAACTCACTGGAGACTTCAGTAAACAGTATATTAAACTTTTCTTCCAGATTAGAAATGTTGCTGGAACCACAGCAAACACAGAATTTGTTGGGCATCAGGTTACAACCGACTATGTCAGAAGTATGATAAGAAGGGGAACAAGCCGTATAGATGCAATAGTCAATGTCACATCAAAAGATGGTATAAAGCTAAAGATTCATGTGCTTGCTATTACAATTAAAAGGGCTAAATCTTCCCAACAGAAATTTATAAGGGAAACCATGGAAAAAATGGTCCAAAACGCAGCTAAGGATAAAAACTTCCAAGAACTCATTGAAGATGTTCTAGGCGGTAAAATGGCATCACACATTTACCACGAATCTAAAAAGATTTATCCTCTAAAACGTGTTGAAACCATTAAAACTCGTGTAATTGAAGAAAAATAATAACGCGGGAGTTAAATGATTAATCCTCTGGAATATGTGTTCCTTATAGTGGTCATGGGTATTATTACCTACTGGAGAAAGGCCCTTGATCTCTTCGGATCCATTTTCATGATTATAATGGGTATAGTAATTATTTTTACAGCCGGTGTACACTGGCTTATTTTAATATTCCTTTTCCTGATTCTTGGACTTGTTTCAACCAAATATAAACACCAATATAAGAAAGATATCGGTGTTTATGAAGGTACAAGAACACTGAAAAATGTTATTTCTAATGGGATAGTGCCATTTATAATGGCCGCCTTTGGAAACTATGGAGGATTTATTGGTTCAATAGCAACAGCAACAGCAGATACACTTGCAAGTGAAATTGGTGTTACTGTACAGCCAAGACTCATAACAACATTTAAAAAAGTGCCGCCAGGAACAGATGGTGGAATTTCCGTGCTTGGAACCGCCGCAGGAATTATTGGTGCAGGGATAATAGGAGTAGCAGCCTATCTGTTAGGAATAATCCCTGATCCATTCTTAACTCTTAAAATCTCTATAATAGCAGGTACCGTTGGCTGCTTTGTAGACAGTATACTCGGAGCAGTATTAGAACGAAGAAATTATATTTCCAACGAGTACGTAAATCTAATAGCTACAATCACAGGAGCTGCCTTAGGCATCATCATGGTTTAGGTGATAAAATGAAAGGAATCATAATGATCATAGACGGGATGGGAGATCGTCCCCTAAAAGCACTAGGATACAAAACACCCCTAGAATCTGCAATAACACCCAATATGGATAAAATGGCAGAAAACGGAATATGTGGAATTATGGATCCAATAAAACCAGGTATACGGCCTGGAAGCGATACATCACATATATCTATACTTGGATATAACCCTTATGAAGTTTATACAGGTCGAGGCCCTTTTGAAGCTGCAGGAGTTGGGGTGGATGTTCTCCCCGGAGATATAGCATTCAGATGCAATTTTTCAACAGCAGATGAGAATGGGATTATTACTGACAGACGTGCAGGAAGAATAAGGAAAGGAACTGAAGAGCTGGCCAGATCTATAAATGGTATTAATGTTGATCAAGATGTTAAGGTCATATTTAAAGAATCAACTGGTCATAGAGCTGTCTTAGTTCTTAGGGGCCCTGGTCTTTCAGATAAGGTTTCGGATGCAGATCCAAAACATGAGGGAAAAGCTCCAAAGATGGTTGTAGCCTTAGATGGATCCCAAGAAGCTAATAAAACTGCAAATATTCTAAATAAAATAGTTAAAGAATCCTATGAAGTACTCAAAAATCATCCTCTGAATTTGAAACTAATAGATGCAGGAAAACATCCTGCTAATATAATCATTCCAAGGGGTGCTGGTGCAGTTCCTAATGTTCAACCATTTGGTGAAAAATATGGTTTGAAACCTGTTTGTATTGCTGAAACAGGATTAATCAAAGGAATAGCCAAAATCGCTGGTATGGAACTAGTCGATATTGAAGGTGCAACAGGTGGTATTGACACCAACCTGGAGAATATAAAAAATGGCATTTTAGAAACCGCTTCAAAGGACTATGATTTTATGCTGATTAATGTAGATGGTGCCGATGAAGCAGGTCATGACGGTCAAATGGAAGAAAAAATCAAATTTATTGAGAAAGTTGATGCTGTTATAGGAGATCTCATGCAAATAGAGGATGTTTACTTCATATTGACTGCTGATCACTCCACTCCAATATCTACCATGGATCATACAGGAGATCCTGTTCCAATAGTTATTTGTGGACCAGAAGTACGTGTCGATGATGTGAAAAAATTCAATGAAAGAAGTGTGGCAAAGGGTGGATTGTGCAGGATCAGAGGAAACAATATCATGGATATACTCATGGATCTCATGAACCTATCAACCAAATTCGGAGCATAAAGAGGTTACAATAATGGTACGTGAAATTCCAAAACTTTTTGGTACATCAGGCATCAGAGGAAAAATAGGTTCAGATATTACACTAGAGGTTGCAGTTAATGTGGGTATGGCAATTGCAACATATGCTGGCGGTAAAGGATCTAAAATAGTTTTAGGCTATGATTCAAGAACATCTAATGTGATGATTGAAAATGCTGTTACTGCAGGAATATTACAATGCGGTTTTACAGTTCTTAAAATGGGAATGGCACCTACACCACTTGTTGGTTACGCAACAATGAAACTTAAAGCAGATGCTGGTGTAATGATTACAGCATCCCATAATCCTCCAGAATATAACGGAATAAAGTTATGGAATCCTGATGGAATGGCCTATAGGCAGGATCAGGAGCGGGTTATAGAAGAGATTATCCACAATAAAAACTTTAATACCGTAACGTGGAAAGATATAGGAAAGATTGAAGAAGTAAAATATGTTGTCTCAGAATATATTAAAGATCTCCTAAATCAATCCGCTGTAAAGCCCGGTATTAAAGTTGTAGTAGATTGTGCAAATGGAGCTGCATCATATTTATCCCCATTAATTCTCAGAAAGGCAGGTTGTTCAGTTTTAGCTATTAACTCACAGCCGGATGGATTCTTCCCAGGAAGACTGCCTGAACCATCGGAAAAAAATCTTCAAGAACTTATGAAAGTGGTCAAAGCTACCAAAGCAGATATTGGAATAGCACATGACGGCGACGCTGATAGGATGATAGCCATAGATGAAAAAGGCCGTATGGCCGATTTTGACAAATTATTAGCAATAATATCACGTGAAATTGGGGGCAAAGTTGTTACAACCGTTGATGCATCGCTCTGCACTGATAAATGTATGGATGAAGTTGGCGGAGTTGTTATAAGAACTAAAGTTGGCGATGTCCATGTTGCAGAATCAATTGAAGAACATGAGGCACAATTTGGTGGAGAACCTTCCGGAACGTGGATACATCCAAATTTTTGCATGTGTCCAGATGGTATACTCTCTGCAATAAGAGTTATTGAATTAGTACAAAAATATGGCCCACTATCTAAACAGCTTGATGCAGTCCCTAGTTATCCTACCATAAGGGATAAGGTGAATTGTGAAGAAAAACAAAAAGAACTTATAATGAAGAGTGTTGAAGAAAAACTTCATATTATTCTTGACGATGTAATCAATGTAAATCGCATAGACGGTGTCAGAATTACAATGACAGATGGAAGTTGGGTACTTATAAGACCCTCGGGTACAGAATCCTACATCCGGATCACTTTAGAAGCAACCAGTAATGAGAAGGCCCAGATGATAAGGGATCAATGTTCAGAGTTCATCAAAGGGTTACTATAAATTTATTTTTTTACAATTTCTAAAATTAAATATATTTTTTTACAATTTCTAAAATTAAATATATTTTTTTTAATTATCTTTTCTACAAAATCAACAAATATTTATTATTTTTATTTATTTTTGTAAAACTAAAGATTTTATTTAGAGTCAAAATTTATTAAAAGGATGAATACAACATTATACATATCTATTAGAAATTATGCTAACAGAATTAGATTTATGGGATAAACGGGATTTTGAGAGGTATTTAATATGAAGGCAGTTATATTGACAGCAGGTGAAGGAACAAGAATGAGACCACTGACCGTTACGAAACCAAAAACAATGCTTCAAGTTGGTGGAAAACCAATTTTACAGTACAATGTTGAATCGCTTCGGGATGCAGGTATCAAAGATATTACCATGGTTGTTGGATATCGTGAAGAAATTATTAAAGATCATTTCAGAAATGGTACACATTTAGGTGTTAATATAAATTATGTAACACAAGAACAACGTCTTGGAACTGCACATGCAATAGGATCCACAAGGGGTACTGTTGAAGAGAGTTTCATAGTATTAAACGGGGATATTATTGTGGATCCTATCCTAATCAAGGATCTTATAAAAAAATATCAGGCAGAAAATGCTAAATCAGTACTTGTATTAACAGAAGTTGATGATCCATCATCTTTTGGTGTTGTTGAACTTGATGGAGATAGAATAATCAACATAATTGAAAAACCAGGACCAGGAGAAGCTCCAAGCAACCTAATAAATGCAGGGATATATCTCTTTAGTAACCAGATATTTGAAGCCATAGAAAAGACTGAAAAATCCCAACGTGGTGAGTATGAAATAACCGACTCAATTCTAATTCAGATGAAAAATGGTGAGAAGGTTCTGGGTCTAAGATCTAAAAATAACTGGATAGATATTGGAAGACCTTGGGAACTATTAGATGTTAATGAACATTTTCTTAAAGAGTTAAAAACTGATATCCAGGGAGAACTAGAAGAAAGGGTCATAATACATGGACCAGTTTTTATTGGAAAAAATACCATAATTAGATCTGGTACATATATAATGGGACCCGTATACATCGGCGAAAACTGTGATATAGGTCCAAACACATTATTAAGAAAATATACAAGTTTAGGCAATAATGTTAGCGCAGGAAATGCAGTTGAAATTAAAAATTCGATCATAATGGACCATACTAATGTCAATCATCTTACCTACGTTGGTGATTCCATTATTGGATCTAAATGCAATATTGCAGCTGGAACAAACATTGCAAATCTTCGATTTGACGATAAAAACGTTAAAATCAGAGTAAAAGGCGATAAAATAGATTCAGGCCGCCGTAAAATGGGAGTTGTCTTTGGAGATGGAGTTAAAACTGGTATAAACTCTAGTTTCAATCCTGGCGTAAAAATAGGAGTTAACTCAAGGATTGGGGCCGGAGCAATTGTTAGTAAAGATCTAGAATCAAACAAAGTTTTGATACCCCTTCAAGAACATTACATTATCACAAATAACAGATAAAACCCAACCAAAATTATCAAAAATATTGAATAAATTTATTTCAAAGGAAGATAACATGATTAAAGAAAGCTTTGTTGTATTTAAAGGTGCAGTTATAGATGGGAAAGTTAACATAGACAATAAATCATCAGTATGGTTTAATGCAGTATTAAGAGGAGATATTGAACCTTTAGAAATTGGTAAATGTTCAAATGTTCAGGATAATTGTGTTTTACATTCATCTACAGGTTATCCATTGAATATCGGGAATTACGTTTCTGTTGGGCACGCAGCCGTACTTCACGGTTGCAATATCGAAGATAACTGTATAATCGGGATGAATGCAACTGTTCTTAATGGTGCAACCATAAAGAAAAATAGTATAGTTGGGGCGGGGGCAGTAGTAACAGAGGGGCATGAATTTCCTGAAAATAGTTTAATATTAGGTGTTCCTGCAAAAGCTGTTAGAACACTTAACCAAGATCAAATCAAGAGTATAAAAGATAATGCTATCACATATGTAGAAATGGCTAGAATTAAGAGTGAATTAAATGATTAACCCAAGTAAAGTTGTGAAAAAACTTGATCCTTATGTTCCTGGTAAATCTATCGAGGAAATAGCTGCTAATTATGATCTGGAACCAAAAAAGATAATAAAACTCGGCTCAAACGAGAATCCAATTGGACCGTCACCCATGGCTGTTGAAGCTTTAAAAAAGAATCTTGAACTAATAAGTCAATATCCTGAAACAAATTTAAATGGTTTAATCAAAGATATTGCATTATATTCCGGAGTTTCCCCATCAAATGTTATTTTAGGCGGTGATGGTGCTGATGAAATATTAGATGTGCTTGGAAAAGCTTTTATAGAACCTGGAGATGAATTCATTGTTCCTATTCCCGGTTACATGTACTATGAGTATACACTAAAAATCCAAGACGCTGTTCCAGTATACGCTAAGTGGGATGTACCATCCAACACTTTAGATGTTGAGTCTGTTATTCAAGCCATAAACACTAAAACAAAGCTTATATTTCTCTGCACACCAAATAACCCAACAGGTGGGTTAATAAGTAAAGAAGATATCAAGAAGGTACTGGAAAGTACAGATGCAGTTGTAGTTGTAGATGAAGCTTATTATGAATTTTCAGGGGTTAACAATGTTGATCTTTTAGGTGAATACAAAAACCTTTTCATACTCAGAACATTTTCAAAAGTATTAGGTCTTGCGGGTATGAGAATAGGTTATGGATTATCAAATCCGGAGATTATTGAATATATGTATCGTGTTAAGCCAGTTTTTAGTTTAACAAAACTTTCAGAGGTAGCAGCATCAGCCACACTAAAAGACCATGAATACATCAAAAAATCAACAGAAATCAGTATCGATAGCAGGGAATTCCTATATAGATCACTGTCAAAATTCAAGAATCTAAAGGTTTATAAATCAAAAGCCAATTATATGTTGGTCGATATTAGAGAAACAGGATTCACTGCCAAGGAATTAAGTGAAAAACTCATGCAAAGTGGAGTAATTGTTAGAGACTGCACTTCTTTTAAGGGACTAGATGAATATTGGATAAGGGTCAGTGTTGGAACTCTTGAAAACAATGCAGAATTTATAAAAATTCTTAAAAATATAGTTGGATAAAATAAATCCTAAATAACAGGAAACAGCCCATATGACAATGTTAAACCTAACAAAAAGTACAGATATAATCGATATTGGTGGAATTCTTGTTTCAACAATCGAATATACTGGTAAAATCTCACTTGTTATATTTGCTGCTGGATGCATGTTAAGATGTCCTTACTGCCATAATCCTGGGATAATTGAGGGCGGAAATCTGAGAGAAATCAGTGAAATCTATAATAAAATAGATGATTCACTTGATTTCATTGATAGTATTGTTTTAACAGGTGGAGAACCATTATTACAACATAAAGAAGTAATCAAAATTTTAAGATATTGTAAAGCTTTAGGACTAAGCACTAAATTAGATACCAATGGATATTACCCCGAAAAATTGGAAGAGATATTGGATTTTGTAGATTATGTTGCACTCGACATTAAAGCCCCATTTAAAAAATATAAAGAAATTATAGGTTTAGATATCGGTAAAAATGTTCAAAAAAGTATTCAAGTATGTTTAAAATCTGATGCATATTTAGAATGTAGAACAACTTATGTTCCGGGCCTTTTGAATCCGGAGGATATTAATGATATAGCAAAAATTATTGAATGTGATTTATATACCATCCAACAGTTCAATAACAAAACAGTGTTGGATGAAAAACTCAAAGTAATAGAGAGTCCTTCTAGAAAAGAGCTTTTTGATATTGCAGAATCGATTAAACCATACCAAAATAATATACAAATAAAAACCTCTGAATTTGGGAATGAAATAATTAAATAACATTTTAAGATGAGTATCAAAGATAATAAATTTTTATATCAAAATTAACTTTAAGGGAGGGTTCCCCATACCAATTTTACTCTTTGGAAGCCGTCACGTCGAACTTATAACCGGTAAAAAAACAGCAACTATAAGAAAGCTCTGGAAAAAACCGTTATCTCCTGGTGACAGATTACACTGTTATTGGAACCTTGTATCGAAGGAACGGAAAAAGCTTTTTGAATCTAGAGTTACCGATGTAGAGGTCATTAAATTTGGAGATCTCATTAAAAATGATTCATTAGCACGTGAAGAAGGATATAGAAATGCAAAAGAGCTTGAAGTCGATTTCAAAAAGATCTATCCCGAAGATACTGCTGATTCATCTTTATTTCAAGTTATTAGATTTAAAAAGTTACCAATTGAAGATTGGGAAGGGAAAAAAATAGATGAAAAATCTATGATCACTAAACGGGCAGATATTCTTTTTGATGTGGGTAAATTTAATAAATCTGTTGTATGTTATAGTGCAGCTCTAAAATTTGATCCAAACGATGTTTATCTATTAAATAAAAAAGGAGATAATCTATCACGTTTAGGAAAGTTTGAAGAAGCCATTGAATGTTATGATAAGGCCATTAAATTCGATAACCAGAATGAATACATTTATAATAACAAAGCTATAGCTCTTCTTAACTCCAACCAACCACAAATCGCCCTTGAATGTAGTGATAAAGCTATGGAAATCAATGATAATAATGAATTTGTTCTATATTGGAGGGGATTTATCATGGAAATGCTTGGAAAATTTGATTCTGCTCTCCAATGTTATGATAAGATTTTAGTAATAAATCCTGAAGATCCCGATGTATGGAATGCAAAGGGAAATATACTTTCAGAACTTGAAAGAACGGAAGAAGCTCTTTATTGTTATGAAAAGGCCTTAGAGCTTTGTCTTGAAGAACCTCCAGATGCAACTATGTGGAATCGTAAGGGTAATGCATTAATGGAACTTGGTAGATTTGAAGAAGCTCTTCATTGTTATGATGAAGCATTATCTATGGAAAATGAAAATGATGCGTTCATATGTAATAAAGGAGTTGCTTTTTTAGAACTAGGCAGCTACAATGATGCGATTGAATGTTTTAGAAAAACTTTGGTTATAAATCCTTCTAATGAAGATGCTAGAATACTAAAAGATGAATGTTTAGAGAATCTATGATAAAAGGTTAATATTACAACCTAATAAATCAGCAGCATTAAGTAAGAAGATATTAAAGTTTTTAATGTAAGGTTTATATATTCATAGAACTTAGTGATTGTAATGTGGGACAAATTAGAAAGTGCTCGTGACTGGTTTAGAGGACAATCCAATCCAGTTAAACTGGGAATTGTTTTATTTGTAGGTATACTTATTATTTTATTAATATTTTCGATTTTAAGTCTAGTTTTTCCTGACGATGGACCCTTAACAGGTGATGCACTTACACAATATGAATCATCGTGCAATGTAATTAGTTTTCAAGAGTTAAATAGTAATTTAAATAACTATAATGGCCAACATTTCAAATTTACAGGTCAAATAGTCCAGATAAATCAAAATAATGGTGCAACCGATATTGTTCTTGCAGTTACACAAGTAAATGGAGGATGGTCTCCCACAGACCTAATATATATTACCTATAATGCAAAAACAACATTTAATATTGGAGATGTGATCATTGCTTATGGTGATGTATCGGGCAGCTATAATTACATATCAGCTTCGCTTGGAGAGTTAAAGATCCCTCAGATCACAGCTAGATATATTGAATTAGAACCTACTACAGGGTCAACAATTGTTCCTATTCCATTTACAAGTGTAACAACTAACAGTTCTAATAACACTACCAACTCATCATCAGGATCTGGAACGGTAGCTCCAACCAATCCTACACCTCCAACAAACAGTAGCAATCAACATTCCACAAAACCCATTTAATTGAGGTCAGGTTTTATAATTAGTAAATAATTCAAAATTAGGTGTAAACTATGAATGATTTTGGCTACAGAATTAAACATGATAAAGTGAAGTTTGTTTACTTTGGATCAGCAAAAACAGAAGTTCGTATTTTTGGAAATTTTATGGGATGGTCAGAAAATGATCCAGAATGGAAAATGCATTATAATCCTGAAAGTGGTAACTGGGAATTAGAAGTATTAATAAGTAAGATCAAAGGTGGGATAACCGGTGATTTTTATGAATTCACATTTATTGTAGATGGTGATTGGATAGATGCGGATAAAAATGCCCCAAATCTTAATTTCTGTCCTGGTTATGGTTACAGGTACCTGTTGAATATTTAAATGCATTTTCAAAATTAATATAATTTGTATATTTTGTTTATCTTTAAAAATCCATCAAGAGCCAAAGAAGTTGCCAGCATAACCGTATTTATATCCCTGTGTTCGACCCAGTTTCTTGTTTTCCTGCTGTTTTCATCTAACCAGAATTTTTCTATGGTTTCTCCAAGAGGAGTATACTTATCCAAGGCATATAATCTATTTTCTAAAGATTTTCTTGAAAATTTAGGGTTCTTACCGATTAAGTCTTTAATAATTACCAATCCATTAATACCGATTGAAAAACCTAATTCTCTAAATATTAGACGGTAGTTTGCTGATAGCTCCGTAGAATTACTGGATATGTAAGATCTGATTCCAACAATCGCTGAATCTAAAATTGTTTCAAAGAGTTCGAATAGATCATATCCATTATTTATTAATTGAGTTATCCGAGTAGCATCTGATAAAATTCCTCCTAAACCTAATGGATCATCTGTAACCATAGACATGTCCTGAAATATTTTTTTCATGTCTTCCTTTTCATAAATCAGGGGTTTTTCAATATTATCTATCAAATCTAGATCATCCATTTCGCTTTGAATTTCACAGAGGTCACATATCCATCTAGAGGATCATGCTGCCCCATGGATGGTACTAATGGGCGATTTAGATCTATGCTCATTTTCCAGTACATTCTCTTCCTTATGCCATGGTTTGGCATATATGTAAATTTATTATGTGCTGTCTTTGCAAGTTCCATAGCCCATTTAATGTATTTTATATCCCCAGTAATATTTGATGTGTTGTTTAGAACATGCATCCATTTGGTGAGGTAATGATAATATTGCCCATCCTTATCCCATTCCAGACTTTCATGGTATAGTTCATTAGGACCACGCTAGTCCATTTCTTTACCTAGACATAAGCCACCTTGTGTGGGATGATTTTCACCCTCATCCATATCCAAACTGCTTATCTCAACCCATTTTTTCATTTTTAGGACTATATTGCCTTAAAACGTGATGTACTTGGTAAATAAGTGTTAGAGCTAAATTTAAATAGATCTTTTCGTTTGTACGATTGTAAAGTTCTAAAAAGTTACAAACTGCAAATGCATCAGTCCATAAATAACGCTTAGAATAACTACTTTCAGGTGAAACTCCTGTACTGTTTGCAAATTCAGTCATGAAATCCTTTAATAGTACTGTTGAATCTTGTTCCAATTTTCAACTTTTATCCTCTAAAGTTAAAATATTTTACATAATAGAAAGGTATATAAGCATATACTTATATACTTATGAAACATGATGTTGAGGATGAATTCTGAACATGGCGATGATGATCTTTCCGAAGAATTGGAAGAGTTATTCAAGGCCCTAGGCAATATTAACAGACTAATATTGATCTACAACCTTGCATCTGGTGAAAAGGACAAATTTAGCGTTACTGAAATGGCTAAAATGATGGGTTGTACCCAACCTGCAGCATCACAACACCTTAAAGTACTAAAAACTGTGAAGATCCTCGACGCAGAAAAACAAGGCAATTACATCTATTACACCTTTAACCAGAACGCCTTATTAAAACACAAAGAAAAAATTGATTTTTTATTTAAATGTGTTTTAACAAAATGCAAAAAATTAGAAGAATAAAATTTAATGGCCAATATTAAGGCCTTATAATCAAATTTACACATCCAGAGTGATACTATGAATGAAATGAACATTAATAAAAAATTATCAGTATTAGTTATACCAGATAAAGTCTTATTACATGAGACAAAAATGACCTTAAAAATAGGTAAAGAAGTTGGTAGTAACATCTACAACAAAGTTGCAAAGGATGATTTCTACGCCATTGCAGTAGCTGTAAAAGAAGATAATCTAGAAGGGTTATACTCAGAATCAGACTTATATAACATAGGAACATTAGTCAAAATTGATAGTATCAAAGCAATGAGAGATTTCTATCAAATAATGGTCGATATCATAGAAAGAGTTGAAATAGAAGAGATAACTCCTGAAGGTTCTAGTTTCAATGCTACTTACAGATTAATACCGGACATCGTCGATTTAGACAAACAAGATCAAGAAGAAATTCTAGAACATATCAAGGACTTGGTAAGTGAGATAAGTAGAAACTTTAAGGGTTCAAAAAACTATGTGGAACAAGTTATTCAATTAAATGATATAACAAAAGTTATTGGATATGTATATCCTTACATGAGATTGTCTGTATATGAACAGCAGGAATTACTAGAAATACGCTCTTTAAAGGAGAAAAGTCTTAAATTCCTTGACATATTGATCGATCAAAAAGAATCTATAAAATTCCAGATGGAAATGGCTGCTAAGTTCAACGAAGAAATGAACAAAAATCACCGGGCAAACATGCTTAAGGAACAATTAAAAGCTATCCAAGAAGAGTTAAATGATACTGAAGGTACTGGTGGTAAAAAAGATTATAGGGAACTCATAGAAGAAGCAGAAATGCCTGACGAAGTCAAAGAAGTTGCACTGGAAGAAGTTCTAAAACTTGAACGGCAGGGACCTCATAGTTCTGAAGAGAATGTGATTCGAAATTACCTTGACCTTCTAACCACATTACCATGGGGCAAAAGCAAAATAAAAGATATTGATATAGGAGCTGCAAGGAAGTTACTGGATGATGAACACTACGGCCTTGAAAAAGTTAAAGATCGTATAATACAACACCTTACAGTGATGAAACTAAAACAAAATAAACAAGGGTCAATCCTCTTATTAGTAGGTCCACCAGGAACTGGTAAAACTAGTTTAGGAAAAAGTATTGCAGAAGTTTTAGGAAGAGAATATGTACGGATCAGTCTGGGTGGTGTAAAAGATGAAGCGGAAATCAGAGGCCACAGAAGAACCTATCTCGGAGCATTACCGGGTAGAATTATACAGGGAATGAAGAGAGCTGGTGAAAAAAATCCAGTGTTCATCTTAGATGAAGTGGATAAATTAATGGCTGCGTACAACGGCGATCCCGCAAGTGCACTTCTAGAAGTATTGGATCCTGAACAAAACGACAGCTTTTCAGACCATTACCTTGATGTGCCTTATGATCTGTCTGATGTGTTCTTCATTGCAACTGCAAATTCATTAAGGGATATTCCAGGACCACTCAGGGATCGTATGGAAATTATTGAAATAGGTAGTTACACAAGCCATGAGAAATTCCATATTGCAAAGGATCATTTAATATCAATAGTTCTTGAAGAACATGGATTAGATGAAACCCAACTTCAAATAGATGATGAAGCACTCAAAACCATCATTGAGAAATACACCAGAGAAGCTGGAGTAAGAGGAATCAAACGTCAATTATCTGCAGTTGCAAGAGTTGTATCTGAAAAGATTGTAGTTGGAAAAGTTGAAATCCCTTACATAGTTAAAGATGATATGCTTTATGATATCCTTGGTCATGAATTAACTCAGTACGATTTAGCAAGTAAAAATAACCCTCCAGGAGTTGTTACTGGATTAGCATGGACACCCGTGGGTGGAGATATTCTGTTCATTGAAGGTGCATTCATGCCTGGAAGTGGTAAATTGACCTTGACAGGACAACTAGGTGATGTAATGAAAGAATCGGCTAAAATTTCCCAAAGTTTGATCCGTTCTAGACTTGCATTCAACCTGAAGAGTGTGGAATTTGATAAGAAGGACCTTCATATACACGTTCCTTCAGGAGCAATTCCTAAAGACGGACCATCAGCAGGTGCAGCTCTCTTAACCACCATCGCATCATTAGTAACTGGACACGAAGTAGATCCTAAACTTGCAATGACTGGTGAAATCTCACTTAGAGGTGCAGTACTTCCTGTTGGTGGAATCAAAGAAAAGGTTATAGCTGCCCACCGTGCTGGAATTGAACGTATCATTCTTCCTAGAGAAAATCTAAAAGACTTAGATGATGTTCCAAAGGATGTTAAGGATGAAATAGAATTCATACCAGCAGATACAGTAGAAGATGTTATAAAAGAGACAATTGGAATTGAACTACCAAAACCAATGATGCTTGAAATGACAAATGACCATATACCTGGCGGTGCAGGATTATAATTTTAAAATAAAAGAATAAAATTATTTTCCATCATTTTTTTTTATTTGATGGAATACTCATTTTTTTAATAATTTAAATCATTATTTTTACTATTTTTTACATATTTGATACAATATCAACAAGTTTGTTAACAGTTCTCCAGTTTCTTGTTGTGGCAGATATACCTAATTTCTTTTCGAAAAAATTATTTAGCCCCTTAGATTTTTTTATTTTTTTGAAGGTTTCTGCTGCTGTGTTTTGAGTGTTTGAATGGGTGTTTATTTTATTATTTTAAAAATACATTTTATTTTGCGTAATATAATCATAATGGGT